>Ga0335085_10000761_pt1 | contig 82128 bp, 79 predicted proteins | sample Lox_Sample_45_FD_206712 | JGI IMG/M metagenome (GOLD analysis project Ga0335085, IMG submission 206712) | Soil microbial communities from Loxahatchee National Wildlife Refuge, Florida, United States - Lox_Sample_4.5 | ecosystem: Environmental > Terrestrial > Soil > Wetlands | place: USA... | reverse complement strand
GACATTCGGTTCTGGCGATGAGCGGTGAAGAGACGCTCGCGCAGGTGAACCGCGAAATCGAAAGTCCCAAGCTCAAAAATCTGAAACGCGCCGGGACAGTCATCTTCGTCTACAGCCTGCTGTTTACGTCGCTGGTTTCGTTTTTCGCGGTGATGATCATCCCCGACAAGGTTCGCCCCGACTACTTCGCGAACCTCATCGGCGGTCTCGCTATTTACCTCGTCGGACCCACCATCCTGAAGTTGATCTTCCATCTCTTCGTGGTGTTGGTCGGCGTCCTGATTCTCGCCGGGGCCGTTAATACCTCGATCGTTGGTGCGAACGGGGTACTGAACCGCCTCGTCGAAGATGGTGTCCTGACCAACTGGTTCCAGAAGCCGCACAAGCGTTTCGGCACCAGCTACCGGACCATCAATCTCATCGTTCTCCTCCAGGTCATCACCATCATCCTCAGTCGCGGCAACGTTTACCTGCTGGCCGCGCTCTACGCCTTCGGCGTTATCTGGAGCTTCTCCTTTAACGCCCTCGCTGTGTTCGTGCTTCGCTACAAGGCTCCCGGAAAGCGCGAGTGGCGCGTGCCATTCAACCCGAAGATTGGCGAGAAAGAATTCCCGCTCGGCGTGGCTGTCATCGCGATCATTTTGTTCGCCACCGCGATCGTGAATCTCTTCACCAAGGAAGCCGCAACCATAGCGGGTATCAGCTTCAGCCTCGTCTTCTACGGCATCTTCTACGTCTCCGAACACATCACGGCCAAGGAACGCGCCGGTCAGCACGAATCCCTCGAGCAGTTCCGCGTCAACACCAGCGAAGAACTCGATTACAGCGCGCTGCGCGTTCGTCCCGGCAACATCCTGGTCTCGGTTCGCGATCCGCGTAACCTCTTTTACCTGCGCGAGGTTCTGCACCACACCGACACCAATAAACAGGATGTCGTGGTGATGACCGCGCGCCTGTCGCCCCGCGAGCACTCCTTCGGCGGCAACACCTACTACGAAGCCAAAGATGTCTTCGAAACTTACGAGCAGGAGCTGTTTTCTAAAGTCGTAGCTGTTGCGGAAAAAGAAGGGCGTCCGGTTTCGCTGCTGGTGGTTCCCGGAACCAATGTCTTTGACGCCATCATGGCGACGGCGCAGCGGATCGAAGCCTCGCGCGTAGTCTGCGGAATTTCCGCCAAGCTGACTGCTGAAGAGCAGGGCAAACTCACCGGAGATGCCTGGGAACGCCTGCCCGAACCGAAGCCCCGCTTGGCGCTTGAAGTGGTGGAGCCGAGCGGCCAGAAGTGGGAATTCTTCCTCGGACCGCACACGCCGCGCATGCGCGATGAAGACGTCGAACTCATGCACCGCATGTGGCTTGAAATCACGAGCGACCGCGAGTTCGCCGGACTTCACCACTACGACATCGTCGCTCTCGCCCTGAAAGAACTCGAACGAGAACTCCACGAGCATCCCACCCGCGAACAAATCCTCCAGCAGCTTCGCGAAGAAATGCGCTCCCGCGGACCCGACTCCACTTAAGTAAAGTCGGAAGTATGAAGTGAAAAGTATGAAGTAAAAGCAAAGGCCGAATCTGCACGGAATATGCCCGCCAGCAAATTGGCGATTGTGACTTTACACTTTCGCCTTCGCCCTCTGCACCTTCCTTACGCCGCCGCCGTCTCCGTTCCCTTCTCCTCGATCGCCACCACTTCCGCCGAACTTCCCGACAGCAGCGGCCATCCGCGACGCAGCACATAATCGAGCCACGCCCCCGCTGCTTGCGAAGTCAGCACCGCCAGCAGCACCAGCGTCGTATAAAAGGTCGCGTTCACGATTCCCGCATCGAACGCCACCGATGCCAGCACAATTCCCGGCCCGCCACGCGCGTTCGTGGCTACGGCGAGGTTGATCACGTCCAGCCCGCGGAATCCCGCGATGCGCGCTCCCAACGCCACGGCCACCAATTTGATTGCGCATGCGACGCCGAGGAAGATCGCCAAATTGCGCAGAGAGAATGCACGCGTCAGATCGAGCTTGTATCCGACGATCGCAAAGTACGGCGCCACGAACACAGCGAATGAAAACTGATTCAACGCCCGCAGTGGTTCGCCGAATCGTTCGCGCTCACTCGCGATCGCAAATCCCGCCAGGAATGCCGCAAACACCAGGTTTACATCCATCACCGCCGCCAGCGCCGTGTACGCGAACAGCACTGCGACCAGGTATCCCACCGGTGACGCAATGGCGAGCACATTCCACCGCGCCCGCCCAAGCCAGTTCAACAGCCGCGGCAGCAGCGCAAGTCCGGCGGCAAAGTACGCCAGTGTGATTGCCACGTGAACCGCAATCTGGTGCTTCGGCATCACGTTCGATTTCGCCAGTGCCGTCGCCACCGCGAGCACGCCCCACAACAGGATGTCCTCGATCACCGCCACTCCCAGCACCAGCCGCGCGAATCTCGTATGCAGGATTTTCAGGTCGAAGAAGATCTTCGAGATCACCGGGATCGATGTAACCGCCACCGCGATCCCGATCACCAGGCACAAGCTCGTCCGCTGGTGAGCCGCGCCCATCAATCCGTCAACCGGCAGGAACGGCAGCGCCAGCAGCGTTAACGCAAACGGCAGACCGGTCCCCACCGACGCCAGCCAGCTGACCTGCCGGCGGTCTTCTTTCGAGAACAGGTGCCGCGTCTCTGCCCCCGAGGCGAACATCAGGAACAGCAGGCCCATCCAGTAAACAAACTCGAGCACAATGCTGCGGCCGTCGGTCTTCGGCGAAGTAAAGATTGCCGCTTGAATCCCCGGAAAGAAATGGCCCAACACCACGGGCCCAAACAGAACACCGGCCGCAATTTCTCCGATCACCCGTGGTTGCCGCAGTCGCGCAAACAGATACCCAAGGATGTGTGCGGTCGCAATAAGTAAGGCTAGTGGCAGGATGACAGCGCCAAGCTGACTGCTCGACATCAATGGCCCCGAGCGAAGGGATCGCTCGTCTTTTCAGATGAGCAGCCGCTCTGCCGCGCTGCCCCGGAATGTCTTTCGCGCCAAACGAAAAACAGCCTTAGCTCATCTGCCCGTAATAGACGTTGGTCTGATATTTCACGGCAACCGTCCCGCTCTTTTCGTGTTCGCGAAAAATACGCTCCACTTCTTCCAACATCGCCGGGTGATCCTTATGCCCAGCCGTCGGCATGTACGACGCCGATAGCACGCGCGCAATCAGTCCCTCGCGATTCAGTTTCTGATCGTTGGGAAACGTCGCCTTCACGAACGCGCTATTCCCGAAGAACTGCTCGAACGCCGTCACCGTAGCCTTTCCTCGTTGGTGGACCTCGGCATAGTCCGTTCCAAATTTCACCAGCAGGCTCTCGTAAGCCTCCGCAAATTTCGATCCCGAAAACTCGCGGTCGTTCCACACCAGCACCGCCCATCCATTCGGTTTCAGGATGCGCATAAACTCGTGCCGCGCCTCTTTCTGGTTGAACCAGTGAAACGCCTGTCCGGCGGTGATGAAATCCACGCTCGTCCCCGGCAGCGGAATTGCCTCGGCGGTCCCGTCCACGATCTCGAAATTCGGGTATCCGCCCAGGAACTCCCGTCCCGCATCGCGCATAGCCTGGTTCGGTTCCACGCCGATAATCCGGCAACCGTAATCGCAGAACAACTTCGCCATCAGTCCCGTACCGCAACCCACATCGGCCACCACTCCACTGCGCGTCAGCCCGCACTTGCTCTCCAGCAACGAAATAATGTCGGCCGGATAGCTCGGCCGCGCTTTCAGGTAGTTTTCCACCCGGTCTGTAAATCGAACAGTCGTGTCCATAGACTAATAATAGATGCGCCTTTCGCCCGAGTGACCTTAGGCAGAGTTGCTCGTATAATCGCCCTCCGATACTTTTCAGGTGGGGACATGAAAAAACTCTCCCTTTTTGCGGTTGTCATTCTGCTCGTTTCCCTTTCGTCCGCCGAAACTCACGAATCGAACAAAACCAAGTCCAACCAGCCCGATGCCAAGGTCGCGCAGGCCACTTCCACTCCGGCCGCGGAAACCAAAGGCAAAGATAAAGACAAAGATCAGGCCGACGGCATGCACTACCGCCTCATCGGCCCATTCCGCGGAGGTCGCTCGCTGACCGGCGTCGGCGTTCCCGGCAATCCGAACGTTTATTACTTCGGCGGAACCGGCGGCGGCGTGTGGAAGACCACCGACGGCGCGATGACCTGGGAGCCGATGTTCGACAAAGAAAGCCCTGCAATCGGTTCTATCGCGATCGCCCCATCTGACCCGAACGTGATCTACGTGGGCACCGGCGAAGCCTGTATTCGCGGCAACGCGGCCCAAGGCGATGGCGTGTACAAATCGCTCGATGCCGGCAAGACCTGGAAAAACGTCGGATTGAAAGACTCACGCGCCATCGGCAAAGTGATCGTCGATCCCCATAATCCTGACGTTGCCCTCGTCGCGGCGCTCGGCCATCCATTCGGCCCGAATGAAGAGCGTGGCGTCTTCCGCACGGCCGATGGTGGTAAGACCTGGCAGAAGGTTCTCTACAAGAACGCCGACACCGGTGCCGTCGATCTCGCCTTCGACCCCAATAATTCCAACATTGTCTTTGCTTCGCTCTGGCAGGTTCGCCGTACACCGTGGAACCTCAACAGCGGAGGCCCGGGCAGCGGCATCTACCGCTCCGGCGACAACGGTCAGACCTGGAAAGAAGTCGAGAGCGAAGACCTGCCGAAGAAGCCGTGGGGCAAAATCGGCGTTGCCGTCGCCGCGAATTCCGATCGCGTCTATGCGCTCATCGAAGCCAAGGAAGGCGGCCTCTATCGTTCCGACGATGGTGGCGGCAAGTGGCAGCTCGTGAGCTCCGACCGCCGACTCGTCCAGCGCGCCTGGTATTACATGCACATCGTCGCCGACCCGAAAGACGACAACACCGTCTACGTGATGAATGTCGACTTCCATAAGTCCATCGACGGCGGCCGCTCATGGAACAAGATCTCCGTCCCTCACGGCGACAATCACGGACTCTGGATCGATCCGACGAACACCCGTCGCATGATCGAAGTCAACGACGGCGGCGCGACCGTGACCCTCGACGGTGGCGAGAACTGGTCATCGCTGATGAATCAGCCGACCTCGCAGATCTACCACGTCTCCACCGACAACCAGTATCCCTACTGGATTTACGGTGCGCAGCAGGACAACTCCTCGATCGCGATTGCCAGCCGTGGTGAAGGTTCTGGTATCGATCGCACCGACTGGTATCCAGCGGCGGGCGGCGAGTCCGGCTTCATCATTGCCGATCCGCGCGATCCGCTCATTACTTACGGCGGCGAATACCAGGGTCAGGTCAGCCGCTATGATCGCCACACCTGGCAGACGAAGGAAATCTCCACGCTGCCGATCGTCAGCGACGCGATGGGCGCGGCGGTCCTCGATCATCGCTTCCAGTGGACCGCTCCTCTGATGTTCTCGCCGAACGATCCCAACGTCATCTATCACGCCGGCGAGCGCCTCTTCAAAACCACCGACGCCGGCCAGCATTGGGAAGCGATCAGCCCCGATCTCACACGCAACGATAAGTCGAAGCAGCAACCCTCGGGCGGCGATCTCACCATCGACGACACCGGCACCGAGTATTACGACACCATCTTTGCTCTCGCCGAATCGTCCGTGAAACCCGGCGTGATCTGGGCAGGCAGCGACGACGGCCTTCTGCACGTCACCCAGGATAGTGGCAAAAACTGGGCCGACGTCACGCCCAAAGATCTCCCCGAATGGAGCCGCTTCAGCGGCATCGATGCTTCGCCATTCGACGCTGCCACCGCTTACATCGCCGTCAATCGCTACCAGAACGACGACCTGAAACCGTATTTCTACAAGACCAATGACTACGGCAAGACCTGGACCAAAATCGTGAAAGGGATTCCCGAGACGTCGTTCTCGCGCGCCATTCGCGAAGATCCCGCCCGCAAAGGGTTGCTCTACGCAGGCACCGAAACCGGCGTGTCCGTTTCTTACGATGACGGCGCCAACTGGGAGTCGCTACAACTCGACCTCCCCGTGGTTCCCGTGCACGATCTCGTCGTCAAAGGAAATGACCTCGTTCTTGCCACGCACGGCCGCGGATTCTGGGTGCTCGACGATCTCAGTCCCGTGCGCCAGCACACCGATCAGCTAAAGACCGAATCGGTACACCTGTTCACGCCTGCGGTTGCCATCCGCTCGCACTATTCGCATAGCAGCCACAAGTCGCACACGGCGGGCGAAAATCCTCCGGGCGGCGCGGTCATCTACTACCAGCTCAAAGACAAACCGAAGAGCGTCAGCATTGAGATTCTCGACGACAAAGGTCAGCGCGTCCGCCTCGTCAGCAGTCAGCAGACCGAAGATCCCGACGAGCAGCTTGATCCCGAAGACGAGAAGCCGAAGAAGCGGCTCGAACCCAAGCCGGGCATCAACCGCTTCGTTTGGGATCTCCGCTACGACGACGTCGCTCGCGTGAAGGACTACTACCTTTACGAGTACCAGGACGGCACCGTCGGTCCGATGGCGTTACCCGGCAAGTACCAGGTGAAGCTCGCCGTCGACGGAATCACGCAAACCGCTCCGCTCGAACTGAAGATGGATCCGCGTGTCACCACCCCGCCGGCCGATCTCCAGAAGCAGTTCGCATTGCTGATGGATATTCGCCAGCAGCTCACGCGGACCTACACCACTTACCTTCAGATTGCCGATGTCCGTGCGCAGCTCAAGGGGATGCGTGATCGTTTGCCGCAATCGGCGGCGTTCAAGCCGATTTCCACCGCCAGCAACAATCTCGACACCAAGCTCGCCACCATCCAGGGCGACCTGGTCAACGACACCATTCACGCCAATGAAGACTCGCTCGCGTATGGCGTGAAACTCGATGGTCAGTTGGCTGGATTGGCGATCTACATCAACAGTTCGGCCGACTCGGCGCCCACGGCCGCTGCCGAAGCTCGATTTGCCACGCTGAAACAACAAGTCGATGTTCAGGTCGAGAAATGGAAGCAGGTGGTCGAAACCGACTTGCCGGGCTTCCAGAAACTCGTACGCGATCAGAACATCCAGGCCGTGATCGTCCCCGAGACTCTGGGCGGCGAATCACAGCCTGCAGAAGCCAAATAGAAGTAAACGTAGAACAAAAGTTAGCGCGGATGCCTGTCCTGAGCTTGTCGAAGGGCCTGTCATCCGCGCTTTTCCTTTCTTTTCTCTGTGATCTCTGTGCTCACTCGTGTCGGTCGAAACTTCCACCGACCGCCCACAAGATCACCACCTGCCCTACGCCACTCTCTTCCGCTCTCTCTCGCACGCTTCGCATGTGCCGCGCAGCCGTGGCAGATCGCGCCGGATCATCTCCTGGTATCCATTCCACTTCGGCCCTAACCCTGCCGTTACGTAATCGGCCGCCGGACCCCGAGCATGCCCCACATTCGGTACCATGTTCAGCTTGTCGGATGTGTTTTCGGTGTTCGTAAACACTGGCGCCAGTCGCTGCGGCGTCAGGTCCGGAACGTAGTCGTCACGGCGCCCGCGATCGATCGGCGTAACGTTCCACGGCGATGGTACTTCGCGCGGTGTGACGTTGTGCGCCAGGTCGTCGGTCATGTGCTCCACCGGATCGTCGTCCCAGTCGTGCCTGTACTCGCGCAGCGCCGCTATGTCGCGCTCTTCGATGGCTTCACGATGCAACTGCATGTAGTGCTTCCACTGCTCGTCGTGGCGCAGCATCTTTTCATCGAATGCCGGCAGGTGATCGATATCCGACTTCGTCAGATTGGAATCGAAGTCGCGATCGCCGGTGATGGCCATCCGCACTTCGTTCACGGGTACCAGCACGCGCCGTCCGTGACCCTCGTCCGCCACCAGGTACTCGATCGTTCCCGTGGCGTGGTCGAACACAATGTCGTCGATCTTTCCCAGTTCCTCTCCACCGTCACCGTACAATTTCGCTCCGCGAATGTCGTCCACATCGGGATCAAACCGGTAGTCCCGCAAAGTTGCGAAATGCGCCATTGTTCACCCCTCGAGTCGTCTTATCAGGCCCAGGCCTTGAAAACCTTGGATGCCTGATTTGAGGTATGTGTCTGGCAAATTTGGTGACATATCTCCACACGATATGTTTCAGAAAGTGCCATCTGGTAGCCGCTTTTCACCCGCCGGGTAGATGCTTGCTTCCAGAGCTGCTGCTCCGCCTCGGATGTGCCCTTCAACAACTGTTGTTACTTCGCCACGAATGGTTCAAATGCGACCGCACTCGTCAACTGATCGGTTCCCAGCCCTCTCACCGGCACGCGGTAGAGTTCCCGCCTCGCTTTCCTGTAAACTCAAGGATTACTCTCCCGCACTTCTTGTCTTCCGAGCGGGTGAAGGTCAGGAATGGCTCACGATCTGCCAAAAGCGTACGAACCAGCGGACATCGAAAAACGCTGGGCCGAATACTGGGTGAAGCAAAACCTTTTCCGCGTTTCTACGCCGCCCGAGGGCGACGATCGCCCCGTTTTCACCCTGCTGCTCCCGCCGCCCAACGTCACCGGCCGCTTGCACATGGGCCACATGCTCAACCAGACGGAGATGGACATCATCATCCGCTGGCACCGCATGCTCGGCGATATCACGCTCTGGCTCCCCGGAACCGACCACGCCGGTATCGCTACCCAGATGATGGTTGAGCGCCAGCTCGCCACCGAAGGCAAGAAGCGCACCGACCTCGGCCGCGAAAAATTTGTCGAGCGCGTCTGGGAATGGCGCTGCCATTACGGCGGAGCCATCCTCGACCAGATGAAGCGCCTCGGTGCCTCCGTCGACTGGTCGCGCGAGTACTTCACCATGGACGAGAACCTCTCCCACGCCGTCCGCGAGGTCTTTGTCCGCCTCTATGAAGAAGGACTGATCTACCGCGGCAAGTACATCGTTAACTGGTGTCCGCGCTGCGTCACGGCCATCTCCGACCTCGAGGTCAAGCACGAAGACACGCCCGGCAAGCTCTACGAAATCCGCTATCCGGTGATCGACAGTAAAGACGAGTACATCACCGTCGCCACCACTCGTCCCGAGACCATGCTCGGCGATACCGCGATCGCCATCAACGAACGCGATGAACGCTATCGGCATCTTCATGGCAAGCGAGTTCGGCTGCCGCTGATGAATCGCGAGATCCCGATCATTCTCGACGATCTCGCGCAGCCCGAGTTCGGAACCGGCGCCGTCAAAGTTACTCCCGCGCACGATCCCAACGACTACCAGGCCGGACTCCGCCACGATCTCCCGCAGATCAACATCATGGACGATCACGGCGTCCTCAACGAAAACGCCGGCTCCTACGCCGGACTCGACCGCCACGAAGCGCGCCATCGCGTGCTCGCCGACCTCGAAAAACAGGGTTTCCTCGTCGGCGCCAGGGACTACACCGTCCCCGTCGGCAAGTGCGATCGTTGCAAAACCATTGTTGAGCCGCGCCTTTCCACGCAGTGGTTCGTCGCCGTCAACAAAGAGCCGGTCAGTGGTGGCATGAGCATGGCCAAAGCCGCTACCGAAGTCGTTACACAAGGGCATATCCGCTTCACGCCGGAGAATTACAAGACCATCTATCTCAACTGGATGGAAAACATCTACGACTGGTGCATCTCGCGCCAGCTCTGGTGGGGACATCGCATTCCCGCCTGGCACTGCTCCGCCTGCGGCGAAATCACAGTGGCGCGCGAAACGCCAACCGAATGCAAGCACTGCGGAAGTACCAACATCACCCAGGAACTCGACGTTCTTGATACTTGGTTTTCTTCTGCCCTTTTGCCCTTCACCACCTTCGGCTGGCCCGAAGCCACACGTGATCTCGAAGCCTTCTACCCGACGTCGCTGTTAATCACCGGCTTCGACATCCTTTTCTTCTGGGTCGCCCGCATGATCATGATGGGCTGCCACTTCATGGCGCCTCCACATCGGCCAAGCCCCGTTCCAAAAAATGCAAGTGCTCTCGGCGAGAGCGTTCCCTACAAAGAGGTTTACATCCACGCGCTCGTCCGCGATGCCGAGCGCCAAAAGATGTCGAAAGTTAAAGGGAACGTCATCGATCCAATTGACGTCATCGAGAAATACGGTACCGACGCCACGCGCTTCACGCTGGCCTCCATGGCATCGCCCGGTACCGACATCGCCTTCAACCCCGATCGCACCGAGGGGTATCGCGCCTTCGCCAACAAAATCTGGAACGCCGCCCGTTTCATGTTCATGAACGTCGACCGCGCCGCCGAATCCGGCATCTGGTCGCTCGAGGATTTCGGCCGCGACATCGCGGAAAGTGGTGTTCCCGGCTTCCAGCCGCAGACCCTCGACGACCGCTGGATCCTCTCGCGCTTCAACCAGGTCGCGCGCCAGATAAACGAAGCGTTACAAGCCTACCGCTTCCACGAAGCCGCCAACTCCGTCTATGCATTTTTCTGGGGCGAGTTCTGCGACTGGTATCTCGAGCTGATCAAGCCGCGTCTCCAGTACGAAGCCAGCCTGCCCCACGAAACGCGGGCAACCTCGGAAACCGCCACGAAAAACCTCGTCTCACTCTTCGAGGCTTCCCTGCGCTTGCTCTCGCCGTTCATGCCGTTCATCACCGAGGAGATCTGGCACGCCATCTACGATGGCAAGCCCTCGCAACCGTCGATCGCACTCGCCCGTTATCCGCGCGCCAACCAGCACCAGATCGACACCCAATCCGAAGTCGACATGGCGATCCTGCAAGACCTCATCGTCGCCGTTCGCAACATCCGCGCCGAACTCGACGTGAAGCAGAAAGAAAAGACGCCGATCCAGATCCACGCCGATGCGGCCATCCGCAAGCTCTTCGAATCGAACGCGCAAGCCATCGAGCGTCAGGCGAACGTCGAAGGCGTCTCGTTCGTCGAGCAGTCGCTGGCAAAAGAAGCCGGCGCGCGCAGCACCGCGCGTTTTGACGTCCGCGTCGTCTACGAGCGTAAGATTGATGTCGCCGCCGAGCGCGAGCGACTAACGAAAGAGTTGGCAAAAATCGAGCAGGAAATTGCCAACGCCGAACGCCAGCTCTCGAACGAAGGTTTCCTGGCCAAGGCGCCGGCTAAAGTTGTCGAAGGCCTGCGCAAGAACCTGGAAGAGCGCAAAACGATGCGCGAAAAGACGAAGGCAGCGCTGGACGAACTGGAGAAGGCGAAAGCATAGTGGTTGTACGTTTTACTAACCACTACCCACTAGCCACTGCCCACTGATTTTATGGACTGGAACTCACGTCGCCTGACATCGATCCTCGAGAACGCCCTTCTCGAAGACCGCGCCACCAACGACGCTACTACGCGCGCCTGCATCGATCCGCGCCAGCTCGGTCTCGCGCTCATCCGCACCAAGCAGGAGTGCATTCTCGCCGGACAAGGCGCCATCACCCGCATCTTCGAAATTTTTGCCTCGCTCGACCGTTCCGTCGAAGGTCATCCCCAGGTCATCTCGCATCCCGAGGTCTTCGACGGAGTCCGTCTCAACAAGGGCCAGGTCGTTGCCAGCATCCGGCATAACGCGCGCGTTATTCTTTCGTGCGAACGCGTCATCCTCAACCTGCTCCAGCGCCTCAGCGGCACCGCTACTCTCACTCGCAAATTTGTTGACGCCATCCAGGGCACGCGCGCCCGCATTCTTGACACCCGCAAGACCGTCATTGGCCTGCGAGTCCTCGACAAATATGCTGTCCGTTGCGGTGGAGGCCAGAATCACCGCCTCGACCTCTCCGACGGCATCCTGATCAAGAACAATCACATCGCGCTCGCCGGCGGCATCGTTCCGGCGCTCGAGCGCGCGCTCAAAAATCGCCAGGCGCACGAGAAGATCGAGATCGAGGTCAAGAACCTCACCGAGCTCAATCTCGCCCTTGAGCACGGAGCCGACACCGTCCTCCTCGACAACATGTCGCCCGACATGGTTCGCCAGGCTGTCGAGCGCACCGCCGGCCACGACAAAAAGGTTCCGCTCGAAGCTTCCGGTGGCATCACGCTCGAAAACGTTCGCGCCTACGCCGAGACCGGCGTCGATTTCATCTCCGTGGGCGCGCTCACCCACTCGCCGATCGCCATCGACATGAACCTCCGCGTCGAGCCCGCGTAAGCAGGCATCCCTCAGTTCCTCCGCCCTCCATTGCCCCCACAAATAGCTCGACAGAGATCCCCGGTCGATCCCAATGCCTGTAGAAAAACACAGGCGAAATACTGTTTAGTTAGAGATAGTCTTCCGCAACGCTGCCGAGCATGATGGAGTGCGATTGGCGATGCGGCTCGGTTAACAGAGCTGCACCAGGCCTTCCTATAAGAAGCTACCAGTAAGGAGGAATTCATGGCCCAGACCATCTCTACGCAACAAAAAAGCAATCAGCCATCCGACAACAGTGCGATCCGTCCATTTCGGGCGAATTTCCCGGAATCAGACCTCGCGGAACTACGCAGGCGCATCAACGAAACCAGATGGCCTGACCGGGAAACGGTTTCAGACGCATCCCAGGGAGTACAGCTCGCGACCATCCAGGCGCTCGCCCGCTATTGGGCAACTGAATATGACTGGCGCAAAATCGAGACCAGGCTGAATGCCCTGCCGCAGTTCATCACCGAGATCGATGGACTCGACATTCATTTCATCCACGTGCGTTCGAAGCATGAAAATGCGTTGCCGCTCATCGTGACCCATGGATGGCCTGGCTCGATCATCGAGCAGCTTAAGATCATCGATCCGTTGACCAATCCCACCGCACACGGCGGCAGTGCCTCCGATGCGTTCGATGTGGTGATTCCCTCATTGCCGGGCTACGGATTCTCCGGCAAGCCAACCACTACCGGTTGGGACGTTGCCCACATCGCACGTGCATGGGTCGTGCTCATGAAACGCCTGGGTTACACGCGATTTGTGGCACAAGGCGGCGATTGGGGTGCGGTCGTCACCGATGTGATGGCCACGCAGGGGCATCCTGAACTAATTGGCATTCACACCAATATGCCCGGAGTCTTTCCGCCTGAGATCGATCAGGCGGCGTTCTCCGGAGCGCCGGCGCCAGCGGGCCTTTCAGACGATGAGAAGGTCGCCTTCGAGCGCTTGCAGTTCGTTTACCAGAAGGGGATCGCCTACGGCTACCAGATGGGCCTTCGACCCCAGACTCTCTACGGGATCGCCGACTCCCCCGTCGGTCTCGCGGCCTATTTCCTCGATCACGATGCGCGCAGCTACGCAATGATCTCGCGCGTCTTCCAGGGACAAGCCGAAGGGCTTACGCGCGACGACATCCTCGACAACATCACGATCGCCTGGTTGACAAACACCGGCCTCTCCGGCGCGCGTCTCTATTGGGAAAACTGGGGCAAGCTCGGGTATTTCAGCGCCAAAGGCATATCCATTCCGGTGGCGGTGAGCGTTTTTCCCGACGAACTCTATCCGGCTCCGCGGAGTTGGGCAGAGCGCGCGTATCCCGGGCTTGTTCATTACAACCGGCTTCCCAAAGGCGGTCACTTTGCCGCTTTTGAGCAGCCCCAGCTTCTTGTGGACGAGATCCGCGCTGGCTTCAGATCATTGCGCAAATTCGCAAAAGCAGCGTAGTCGTCGGGTGCCCCATTCAACCTTCTTTTGGTTGAGTGGGGCAGTTGACAACCCGCGCGCCCGGTCCTTTTCCTTTTGGAAAGGGCCGGAACTTCCGGGTCGGCACGATTTCGCGAACGGCCAACGACCAACGATCAACGACCGCCTTTGCAAACTTCTCTTCTTCCCGAACTCTGCGCGGAATCACTACGCTTTCCTTCGCACATAGTGAATCGGCCACACCACCTTCCACGTCGCGCCCCCATCGTCCGACCGCTCCCAGCTCCAGTCGAAGTCATCGGCCTTGATGTTCTTGAACACCATGCGTTGACGGAATTTCTTTCCATCTTTGCCGGCCGCTTCCCGGCTCAACACCATTTGTCCGTCTTTGAATTCGCCGATGAAGTCCAGGTAAGCGCCTTGGTTGTCCACCCATGTCTGTTGCCACTTCCCTAACGCTGGCGTGAAGGTGGAAACCGACGTTCCCTGGAACGGCGGCTCCGCCTGATCGGAGAAATGTTCGTGGACGACGCAGCCGTTCAATTCAATCTCGATGCGATTATGCCCATGCTGGTCCGGCCGGTCGCTTTGTCCAGGCCATGTCAGGTCCCAGTCGCCCGCCCAGAAGTCGAACTGTCGATATTCCGCAGTGGAACACGGTTTGGCGGGAGCGGCAGCCGTCTGCGCCGGCACCACGCTTCCGCCGAGAAGACAAAGAAGAAAAACAAGCAGGATTCGTACGGATTTCATGGCTCACGCTCCGCAATGTCCCGCATGCAGTGTAGTCATGAAACCCCTCGAAGCTGCAACGTGAGTGATGCTTCAACAGGCGCTTGTGATGAGCCGACCTATAGGGTGCCCCATTCAACCTTCTTTTGGTTGAGTGGGGTAGTCGACCGGCCACTAACTTCGTGAACGACTAACGACCAACGACTAACGACATCGGGCTTACGACGGCGGCGTACCAGTCGGCGGTCCCGACGGCGGAGCCGAGTTTGGGCCCATTCCCGGTGGCGGCCCTTCACGATGTTCTTCCGGGGGCGGTCCCTGCGCCGGTTCCTTCTCGCCGCGATGGCACGTCCAGCAGTTCACCTTGTCGCCACTTTTTTCGCCCGGCAGCGGTTCCGTCTTTGGCATGTAATTCGCGTTGACCTCGTGCACCATCTTCATCATCGTCCGCGCCGCGTTCTTTGCCTCTTTCTTGTCGGAAGGCCAGTTCACCTGGTCCCCCACTTCTTCGTGGCAATGATCGCAGTGCACGCCCAGCGAGCGCGAGAACACGCGCATTGTGTTAACTAGATCGTCTTTCGAAATGTCTTTCGGAAGCACCTGCAGGTTCGTGAACTTATCGGGCAACGGTCGGCGCCTTCTTGGCGGCGGCGCTTGAGCGGAAGCAGTTTGTATTGCAATCGAAAACAGGAAAAAACCAAATACCGTGATAACGGACAATCGCATTCGTGGTCCCCACCTGAAAACGTAGTCCGCAAATCATAAAGGAGAGTGCCGAAACCCGAAAGCCGCAGTCGTTAACCACGCGGGAAACCGGAATCAGAACCGGAATCCCGTTCCCACTACGTGCCCCGCGGTCACCAGCGCCGGAGCAATCCACCACGTCCGGCGTCCTGCCGATTTCAGCCGGTAACCGAGATACATCGTAGCCGCGTTAATTGGCAGATTCACGGCGTACATGCCCGCCCGCGAATGCGGAAGCATCGGATTCATCTCCATGCAAGTAGCACGCGCCAGGCAATGATGCGTCTTCTCCAGATCGCTTACGGTAAAGGCCATCAGCACTGCACTGAACGCCACGAACCTGGCGTCAACCACGCGCGTTTCCCCCGGCTTCACCTCGACCGGCTTTTCGAACTGTGAAATCGGAGAAACCGCAGTGGTCGGGGCCAGTTGCTGCTGGCACTCCCCCGCGAACGCCGCCGTTAGCACGAACACAAGGATGCAAATCGCGCGCCCGGCGCGCTTTCGCCCGTTTTGCATTGATTGGCCTCTGGGTACGGTGGCGCGATTGTGTCGCGCATTCCCTTTCCACGCACTCGGGTTTTCCCACTATTTATGCGGTCGCCCTGCCGATTCCATTTGCCTTTCGATTTCGCCGTCGCCCATAATTCCTGCATCTCCGACGCCGACACAAGCCGTAACTCCGCCGATACGACTCGTTCCCTCCGCACCGACGCGCGTCTCTGCCAGATCCTACGCGCGCTCAGTTCAAACGCCACCATCGTCATTAGCGGCACCAAGCTCGCGCAGGAGATCGGTACCCGCCGCTCCGAAGTCTGGCGGCTCATCCAGCAACTGCGCTCCCTCGGACTCGAGATCACCGGCCATCCCGCCACCGGATACCAGCTCGTCAAAATCCCCGATCTGCCGCTACCCGACGTACTCGCATCTCCGCTGAGCGCAACCATCTTCGCCCATCAAATCCACCACTACTTCCGCATCCCCTCGACGAATTCGGAGGCGATGCACTCCGCAGCTTCGGGCGCTCCCGAAGGAACCGTCTTTCTCGCCGAAGAACAAACCGCCGGCCGCGGACGTGGCGGCCACTCCTGGACTTCGCCCGCCTCCACCGGAATCTATTGTTCCGTGATCCTGCGTCCGACGCTCGCTCCGGCCGACGCCATCATCCTCTCCATGATGGCCGGACTCGCCACCGCGTTCGCCGTTGAACAAGTTACCGGCATCAAAGCAGACCTGCGCTGGCCCAACGATCTCCTCATCGGCGAGAAAAAATTCTGCGGCATTCTTACCGAGATGAACGCTGAAGTTACACGCGTCCGTTACGCCGTCGTCGGAATTGGCGTCAACGTCAACCAGCCCGATTTTCCTCCCGATCTCCAATCCATCGCGACATCTCTCCGCATCGCCACCGGCAGCGCCTGCTCGCGCGTGCAGCTCACCGCTGCTTTGCTACAATCGCTCGACCGGGAGTACGCGGCCTTGACTTCGCGCGATATCGGCGAAGCGCGAAGCGATATATTTCGTCGTTTCGAAAAACTTTCGTCCTATGCGCGCGGCAAACGCGTGCACGTGGAAGAAGATGGTGGCTACGAAGGCGTCACCGCAGGCCTCGACGATCGCGGCTTTCTGCTCGTGCAGACTGACGCTGGTGTACGAACGGTACTCTCCGGTGGCGTGCGCCCTGTTCTAACCGAACACGCGGAGTTTGGAGATCGCTGAGGGGACGGAGTTTTTGGAGTCGTCGTTTACAACGGAGCGTTCGAGTTTGATTTCGACTTTGATTTTGCTTTTTGACTCTGAATTTAGGTTTTGACTCTGAATTGGGTTTTGATTTTTCTCTAACTTCTCCGTGAGCTGCGTGCTCTCCGTCCTCCGTGGTTTCAGTTGAATTTATGCTTTTAGTCCTCGACGTCGGCAACACCAATACGGTTCTCGGAGTCTTCGAAGAGCGCAAGCTTCTCGCGCACTGGCGCGTGACCACCAACCGCACCCAAACGGTCGATGAATACGGCGTCCTGTTCCGCAATCTCTTCGCGCTGCGCAAGATCGATCTCGGCCCGCTGACGGGAATCGTCATCTCGTCCGTCGTGCCGCCGCTCGACAGCGTTCTGCACGAGGTCTGCGAGAACTACTTCAGCAGCAAGCCTCTGTTCATCGAGCCCGGCGTAAAAACCGGCATGCCGGTGCTCTACGACAATCCCAGCGAAGTCGGCGCCGACCGCATCGTCAACAGTGTCGCCGCCTTCGAGAAGTATGGCGGTCCGTGCATCGCCGTCGACTTCGGCACCGCCACGACGTTCGATTGCATCTCCGCCAAGGGCGAATATCTCGGAGGCGTGATCTGTCCCGGCATCGGCATCTCCGCCGAAGCGCTCTTCTCGCGCACCGCGCGCCTGCCGCGCGTTGATATCAAAAAGCCCGCGCGCGTCATCGGCTCGAACACCGTCGGCAGCATGCAGTCCGGCTTGTTTTACGGATACCTCGCGCTCGTCGACGGCATCCTGGAGCGCCTGCTCGAAGAGATGGGAGACGTGAAGAGCATCGTCGCCACCGGCGGACTCGCGCCGCTCATCGGCGAACATTCGAGTTACATCAAGCACATCGACGACCTGCTCACGCTCGAAGGCCTGCGCATCATCTGGGAACGGAACCAGTCGAAATCCGCTGCCCGGCGGACATCAAGATAGAACACCAAACGCGAATGCCGCCGGTTCGCGGCGGCATTCACTTGCTTGTAACGATAAACTTACACTTGTGGCTTTAACGATGCAGGCAGGCTGAACTCCACTCCGCGCTGCTCGTTCTGTTGCACTGTCTGCGCCAGGTCCAGATCGGCCAGCTTGATCTTGTGAGCAACCGTGCCGCTCAAGTCGTAAAGCATGTCGCCGACGATCGCGTAATTGCCGTTCGCGATTTCCTGCTGATGACCGTCTTTGAACACGATCACCACCGGAATCTTCTCTTCCGACACCGGGCTCAGGTTCACATGTTTGCCGGAGCTCGATGCCTCGGCCATCGGTTCGGCGGGCGCATTCGCCATGTGCGCTTCGGCTTGAACCACCGGCCGGCGCTCGTAGATCGTGGGAGCCGGCGGATCGGGTTCCTGCGGCTGCTGCACGTCATCCCCGGCAGCCTCGTCCGGCGCGACTGCAACCGGCACGGGCACCGCGTACGGAATGTAGGCATAACCGCCGTAGCCGTAGCCATAACCAAATCCCTGCACCGGACGATGATGTCCACCGTGGTGCGTGCCGTGCAGCGTCGACGAGCGCGTGATCACCGGCGCGAACGACGGGCCGAACGGGTTGGCACACGCGGGCTGGCTGCAGACAAAGTTGTAGCCATTTGGTCCCAGTGAAGTTACGCTCGCCGGAATTCCGGGCGTCATGCTTCTGCCCGGACCGAAAGATGTGACCGACGGCGGCACTCCGTGCACCTGGGCGAACAGCGCAGCAGAGAGCAGCAGAACCGTAAGGATTAAGCTCGCCCTTTTCACAAGATCATCATACTCCCGATTTGCTCGGAAGCCTCCCTGTCTTACATCTATTAGACCCGCGAATCGTCTGCGGGTTGCTGCAAATTTGGGACAGCCAATCCGCCATCCTTGTACTTTCGTTACTGCTCATTGTGACCTTCACCGTTGGCGCATTTCCGCGGCCAGACTACCATTCCAGCATGGAGTTGCGCTCTCTTCTGCTGAGCCAGGACCAGGAGATGATCGACGTCGTGCAGCGCGCGCTGCTCGATCTCGGCATCGGCGTCGAGGTCTACTCGACCGCCGACTGGGCCCGCGAAGATCTCACCGACTCCAAGTTTGATGCCGTGATCGTCGATTGCGACGTCAGCGGCGCACCCAACCTGCTGCAGACCGTCCGCCGCAGCCCGAGCAACGGCCGGGCGCTCACCTTCGCCATCGTGAACGGCGACGATGGCCTGCACAACGCCTTCGAACTCGGCGCGAATCTGGCCCTGCGCAAACCGATTTCCGTCGATCGCGCCCGCAGCTCGCTTCGCGCCGCTTACGGACTGATCATGCAGGAGCGGCGCCGCTACTTCCGCCATCCGGTCGATATCGCGGTTCGGGTCAGCCCCAACGAGCGCACCCAGTTCGTCGCCAACAGCATGAACGTTAGCGAAGGCGGCATGGCGATCCGCTGCCACGACGACCTGCAGCTTAACTCGCTGGTGCACGTGGTCTTCCTGCTGCCGGGGGAGAAGACCGAACTCGATGCCCGCGCGACCGTCGTTTGGAAAGATCCGCGCGGCCACTACGGAATCCGGTTCGAACAGCTTTCGATCATCAACCGCCAACGCCTGAATGACTGGCTGGCGGCGCAGGCGACCTTCCTGTAAAAACTGCTGCTCCGATGTTCGGCGCCCCCATTTGCCAGGTTGTCTATGGCCCACTCTCCCGTTGTACCCCCCTACCCACTCGTGTTTGATAACAAAGGAGTTACAAAACATTTGGCGGTTAATGTTTGAGCCACAAGGACTTACAGGCGCTATGTTTGAAAACAAAGAGCTTAGCGGCGTTCGACCGCCTTTTTCGTTTGTTGAACACTCCTTAAAGCCCGCGCTGGCAGAGGAATAGTTCATGGTTAGCGGACAAGAATGTCCGCTCCACAAACTGCTATTCCTCGGTCGACGAGCGGCCGGAAAATTTCAAATTTTCAAGTAAGGCGACACTGGGCAGGAAATCGCGACTACTCTGATTGTCACGTTAGAGTTAATGGAGAAACGATGGCAAGGAAAAAGTGCGCTGGAAGCGGGATTTGGGGAAGAAAAAATTCCCGAATTGGGATGCTTTGCAAGCATTTGGCCATTTCGTGATTTGGCGATTTGGTCATTTGATCGGCCGAAGAAGTCGTTCGTTGTTAGTCGTCGGTTGTTCGCAAGTGGTGGTCGGTGGTGTTCCAGTTAGAGCCGACTACTCAACCAAAGGAGGGTTGAATGGGGCACCCGATTTCTGTTGTCCTTAAGCTCGGGAGTTGGAAACTGCGAGCAGCTGGGAATCGAGCGGTGAGCGCGAAAGACGGCGGAAGATCAATGTGAGCAAGACACAGATCAGAAGGGACTGAAACATCATTCCTCCCACCTGGGCGTCGCCGATCACGTTGCGATCGAACGCGCTGGCGGGTGTGAATGCCGAGAGAGCCAGGGGAAGCTCTGCGCTGGGCGGACTGTTCCAGAAGTTTGAGATCAGGAACATACAGATATAGTAGAGGGTGACGATTCCAACGGCCTTGGGCAGCGTGTTCCTCAGACGCGTGAGCAGCAGCCACTGGATAAAGAGCAGGTCGCGCACGGCAAAGAGAAATAAGATCAGGATGGAGACCAGCACTCGCTGGATAAGCCAGTCGTCGGCAGGGGCAATTTCCCGCAGAAGAAAGACGAGAGTCGCATAACCGGCGCAGGTAATGAGAGCGGCCACCACGACCCACGGCAAGAACAAGGTGTCGTTCGAGAACATCGGGCCGGTGCGGTGAATTACGTCGCGAACTCCGCGATACCAGATTTTTAATCGCTCGGCCGGCGTGAGCGTCGCCAGGCCCACGGCGTAAAAGATCATGAGATTGACGGCGAGAAAGACGATGGTCGCATTTTCGGTCGAGAAGGAAACAGAGAACTGGGTTGCGGTATTCGGGCTTACAAATCCGAGGAGAAACACATTGGCATAAACGGAAAAGCAGACGGCCTGGAGGTTGCTGAAAAGGCGAACTTCTTCCCGATCTTTTTTCAGATTTCGCCAGACCGCCAGCGCGACCCAGGCCGACAAAGAAAGGTAAAGTACAAAACTGACGAGAAGAGTGGGGACCTGAGCACCGAAGAAGGGGACGGTTCCGGCGTCGCGGGATTCATAAAGATTGGTCAGGCCGGGTGTGATTCCCAACGCAATGAGTCCTGGGAATGGCGACCCAGCGGAAGCATAGGAGAGGACACTGAACATGACGGCGCCGACAAGCACGACAAACACGAGGCCAGCAACGCGCGCCCGATCGACGAGCAACGAGACGAGCAATCCAAGCAGGCTGACGAAAATCGTGAAGGCAAACAGAATCGCATAGCTGGCAGTGATGGCGGTGACGGGAATGCCTTCCACCAGGCCGATGAAGAAGGAAACGATGGCGGTGGTACCCATGGCGGCGAAAGCGAGGATGGGAGCCCCGAAGAGATAGCCGATCAGCAATTCCCAAGAGGTCATTCGCGTGGTGCGGACGAAGTCGTAGGTCTTCATCTGTCGTTCGCCGGCGATCGACTGGATACAGGAAAGAAGGGACCACAGCGGCAGAACGATGGCCTGACCCCAGATGAACCAGTAAAAGAGCGTGTCGTCGATGCTGCGTTTTGCATGAGGCTGGAGCGCCAGACGCGGATCGGAATAACGCGCACCGAGGAACTGGGAATGAGCCTCGAAGATAACGAAGCAAACGACGAGCGCCACGCCGGCCGTAGTAAGAACGCGAGGCATTCGCAAGTCAGAACGAACATGACGAAGAAACTGCGGGTTGGTGGCCATTACATGACCTCGTTCTTCGACAGCTTGAGATAAATGTCTTCGACGGTTTGCTTGAGTTCGCAGAATGAGACGAGGCGAACGCCGCGCGCCGAAAGGTCGGATACGAGTTGAGCCAAGGACTCGTCGCTGCCAGAGAACTGGAGGACGGCATTGTGGTCTGCGGTGACAACGTTTGAAACTCCGGGAATCGTTTCGAGAATTGTCGAGACGTTCGAGTCACCGATCCAGGACAGGCGGACGGCACGGAGCTTTGAGGTTTCTCCGAGGATCTCGCTGATCTTGCCGCTGCGAATCATGCGGCCCTTTTCCATCACGCCGATGGAGGTGCAAAGTCCTTCCAATTCGGCGAGGACGTGAGAAGAGATGAGGATGGTCGATCCCTGATCGCGAAGCAAGAGCAAGAGGTTGCGAAGATCGAGTCGCGATTTGGGATCGAGGCCGGATGCAGGCTCGTCGAGGAGCAACACTTTCGGCTGATGGATTACGGCCCGGGCGATGCCGAGCCTCTGTTTCATGCCGCGCGATAGGCCTTTGATAAATGCATCGCGTTTTACTTCGAGGCCGACCTGGTGAATGACTTCGTCGATGCGGTTGGAGATCTGAGACGGCGGTAACCGGTAGGCGTTGGCAAAGTAGTCGAGGTACTCCCAGACTTTCAGATCTTCGTAGACGTTGAAGAAGTCAGAGAGATAGCCGAGGTTGGATTGAGCCAGTTCCGGATCGCGATAGACATCCGCGCCGGCCATGTGAACGGACCCGGTGGTCGGTGTGAGCAATCCGCAAGCCATGCGAATAGTGGTGGTTTTACCGGCGCCGTTGGGCCCAATCAAACCGAAGATTTCGCCTTCTGGAATACTGAGATCAAGATCGTGAACGGCAACGACGTCGGGATACTCTTTCCGCAGGTTCTGAAAGTCGATCATTTCGCGAGGCTGGCGAATCTTACTGCAAATTCCGTTTCGCCGTATGTGCTAAAGACACTGCGCGCGCGAAGGTTGTTCCCGCAAAATCACCCGTTCTCGACGACGTAGCGGAGGAAGCCGCTGTGGGGCGCGTAGGAGTCGTAGAGTCCGCGGGCGCGATAGTTGTTTTCGCGAGTGTGCCAATAGAGGCGTGACCATCCGTGGGATTTCATTTCTTTGACGAGGTGGTCGATGAGACGGCGTCCGATGCCGCCGCCGCGGAGTGTGGGATCGACGTAGAGGTCCTGGAGATAGCAGACCGGCGTGAGCTTCGAGGTGCTGTCGTGGATGAGATAGTGGGCGATGCCGACGACTTGGCCGTCGGATTCGGCGACGAGGCCGTGAACCGGAACGGCGGGGTCGAAGAGACGTTTCCAGAGGTGGCGGCTGATTTCGTCGGAGGGTTCGCGGTGGTAGAAGCGGTTGTAGTCGTCCCAAAGCTCGAGCCAGCGGCGCTGGTCGCGCGGTTCAAGGTTGCGAATGTGGGTGGTCACGCGGAATTGGATTCGCGGGAGATGGGGAAGAGTCTGGAATTTTTGGGTGGGGGTGCGTCTGCTGAAGGTTGGGCTGACACGATCGAACGCAGAGATCGCCCAGAACAGAGAGGGCGTGGGCCAGGAGACCCACGCCACAGCCGGCGAGACGCCGGCGCTACATCTCAACGATGAGAGCGCGGATGAGTCGCTGGCGTTACATGTCTCCCTTACTGCTCTCTTGTCTCTCACGATGCTTTGGCGGTCGTGACTTCGGCGGAACGACGGCGTCGTCCGCTGAGCAGGTAGAGGTCGGCGCGAGGGTCGAAGAGCGGATCGTCGGAAGCTTCGATTCCGTCGACGCGAGGGATCGGGTCGAAGATGAGATGTTGCTGTTCGGCCTCGTTGTCGGGCACGAGCGATTTCAGGGTCAACTCGCCGAATTGAAGATGCGGCCGACCTTCGGGCCAGCGAACGGTGGCGTCGTCGGTGACATCGGTGGGCTCGGCCAACTGGATGACGATCTGGAACTTCACGGGCTCGCGAGCGATGCGCTGCTTGAGTTCGTCGAAGAGGAAGTTCGGGCCTTTACCGGCGGCGGTGGCGTTGTCGAGATGTTCGGCTCCCGCGACGGGCAGGATGCGATAGCGGCCGAAGCGGCTGGTTCCGCTTGAGGCTGTGAACTTGAACGCCGAGACGGCGAAAAACGATTCGTGCGCGAAGCTGGTGGGGAAAGGTTTAGGCGCCTGAACGAAAGCGAGGGCCGCGGGATGCGATCCGAGATATTGCTCGATGGCGTTGGGATGAGGCTGGTCGGGTCCGCTGGCCGCGGCGGCGCGCAGGAATCCGAGGAAATCTGCGGCGGTGCGAGCCGGGAAGGCGTCAATGGAGTGGGCGACGATGTCGGTATGCGCGTGCTCGCCAAGATGGAAACGGATGGCGCATCCGCGCGGGCTGCCGTTCTCGTGGTTGTCGGGGATGCTGGGGATTCCGGCGAAATCGGAAAAACGAACCGTGACCGGCGTTTCGCGCTGCGTGTGGGGAGCGCGAGTGAGCGAAGACACCTGCGACGAAGGCTGAAAGGCTCCGCTGAGCATGACGCCCTTGGCGTGAGCGGGGCGGTATCCGGAGTGAACGCCGCCGTTAATGTTGTCGAAGGCCTGGAGCAGATCTTTGGCGAGCGCGAGAGCTTTGGGATCGGAAGGAAGAGGCATGGGAATCCTTTCGTCAAGGGATTGAATTAGATCGTGATTTTCGAGCTGGTGCTGTGGCCGGACTGACCTAGCAATGGATCGACGGAAAAAGAGAAGGACTCAAGAAATTTCGGGGACTTTGGGCGAATCGTTAACGCGACAATAATCTGAAATCTGAGCGGCAAAATCCGCCAGCGAGCGACATTCGGCTAGCGCCGCTTCTTTTTTGGGCTGGCAGCGCGAACTGGTGTGGTGGGGCGTGGTGAGTCGAAGAGCTGCGCATCGTTGAGGCGGTGGCGGCGGAGAATGCGGAAGATGGCGAGATCGACGATGCGGGAATGCTCGGATCCGTTTTCTGCGGAGCGATGTTCGCGCAAGCGGCGACGAGCCTTGTCGGCGCTGAACCAGGTGGGATTGCGTCCGGGTTCCTGTGGCTTCTCAAGCCAGAGAACTTCGCAAAGATGCGCGTTGGTGACGATTTCGATTTTTTCGGGGCTGAGCGCGTCGACGCGTTTGCGGCGAGTGTAATGAGCGAACGAGGCTTCCTCGATGCGGCCGTGGACGCCGGCTTCTTCGAAGGCTTCGAGCGCGGCGGATTGGGCGTGGGTGAGTCCGGACTCGGCGTTGCCCTTGGGGAAGGTCCAGCGACCGGCGTCGGTTTCCACCAGGAGGAATTCGATCTGCTGTCCGCGAACGCGATAACAGACGGCGGCGACTTGTTCCGATCCGCGAAGCTGGCGAAGATGGTCAAGCCGCACGAAATTTGGCGACGGTTGGTTCGGTGAGTTTTTCCGGAGAACGCCAGGAGAGAACTGTCCCGTAGCCATGCGAGTAGATTGCGCGAAAGAGAGCGCATCTGCAAAGAACAAATTTTGGTTCATGGTGGAAAACTCAGGAGGAACCGGGGAATCCAGCTACGCACTCCCGCGAACGGACGTGGCGGGGAGATAGTGCTGGTAACGATCGCGTGGGATGGTGCCGTGGAAACTCCGTATTGCCTGCGATGTAACCGGGACCTGGAAGGCACGAAGTCGGTTGCGGTGTATATGTTCGCGCAAACGGTGGGCGTGCGTCCGCGACAAAAGTCGGCGGCGCAACGGATTTGTTTCTGCGCGCAATGCTCGGTGTCGCTGGCGATGGGACCGCCTCCGGATGGCGCGCTGAACGTGGCGGCGTGGAAGATGCTGCGCGATATCGTGGGAGCCGATCCGGCGCTCAACCAGGCAGCGTGGGAAGAATTGCGCGGGATTGCTGGACTGTTGCCGTCAGGCGATCACGAAGGAGACCGGCGCATGGGCAGCTACTTCGAGTTTTAATCCTGAAAATTCATCCAGGCAGTAACGTTTTTTCCGCGAACTATGCGGGCGCGAGTTCGTGCAAGGACTTGTCAAGAATCGTTCTAAGCTTCTGCACCTTCTGGTAGGTTTCGTCGTTGGCGTATTCGGTGAACGACGGGCGCTTCCATTCATGGACCATTTTGTTGAGCTCGTTGGTGGGCTCGATCAGCGAGAGGCCGATGTCGCTGCAATCGACGAAGAATTCCGCACGGGATTCCAGTTCATCGAGGGCCTGCTGAATCCACCAGAGATCGGCTTCCCAAAGAGTGGTGAATGTCTGGCGGAGGAGATAGTTGAAACGCGCGAAGGCGACAAGTCCCATGGTATCGATACCGCCCTTGGCGACCTTGGCCTTGAGCTGGCGTCCGCGATCGAAAATGCCGTGCTCCGCGAGTTCGTGCAGGTGCTCGTAGGCGGAGAGTTCGGTGATGAGTTTTTCGAGTTCCGGCAGCCACTTCGGCAAATCACCGGCGGGGCCAAGAACAGGTTCGAGCACGTCGGCAACATCGGCCAGCGAAACGCGTTCGGTATCCTGGAACCACTTGGGCGAGCAGTTGACGAGAAATTCGGCGACGGCAACGTAAAGCTTATCGCTCGATTGAGCGTTGCCATGGTAGCGGTGGATGAGGGCTCCGATAACAAGGTCGTTGCAGAGCGCCGGATCGGACTGCATGAACTGGCGAAGGGCGGCGGGTGAAACGGTGGCGTCAACCTGAAGCAGCCACTTGTCGAGCTGGGGGGAATTTTGCCAATCGGTAAAGGGGCAGGCTACGTTCACGGCTTTCGCCAACGCAGCATAAAACCGCAGCAACGGGGATGGAGCCGAAGCTTCTTGCATCGCCTAACCTCGAGAGGAACTCTGAAGAAAAGCTTGCATTCGGCTGGCCAGAGCTAAGTTCATGAAAATGCAGGGATGAGAAGCGCCCGGAACTTCTCAAACTGACACATCCCGCCATTTGGGCTGTCCAATTTGAACAATTCTTTACAAAAGCTTTACCGAGCAGAGCGCGCTGAATCCGAGAGGCCGGGGTTTCATCTAATTAATTAACCAACTGGTTAGTTATGGAAAGAAGGAGGATGACCGGGCAAATGAAGAACCTAAGAAAATCGGCTTTGGTCGTTGCTCTGGCCAGTGTGCTCGCTCTTGGTCCCGCAGCTATGGCAAGCACGGCAAAGGCCGGCGCAAATGACGCCGCGATACAGGCTCAGGTGACTGAGAAGCTGAAGCAGAAATCGGAATTCAAAGACGTGCAGTCGACGGTAGAAAACGGAACCGTCACGCTGACCGGATCGGTGGAGACTTACAAACAGAAGCTCGACGCCGAAAAACTGGCGCGCAAGATGGATAAACAAGTCCAGGGAGTGCGCGACCTGATTGAAGTGAGCGCGGACGTTCCTGACGCCCAGTTGCAGAAGAAGCTGGCGACCACTCTGGCGTACGACCGCGTCGGATACGGTGACAATGCATTCAACGTGCTGACGCTGGACGTGCATAACGGCGTAGTCACGCTGGGCGGGACGATGGCCAGTTATCCGGCTTATAACGACGCGCTATCGATTGCCGCGAATACGAAGGGCGTGAAAGACGTGGTCAACAACATGAAAGTTGCGCCAGCGTCGTTCACCGACGACAGCTTGCGGCGCCGGTTGTTCCTGGCGATTTACGGTGACGCGGTGCTCTCACGCTATGGATCGGATCCGGCGAAGCCGATCCGCATCCTGGTCGAGAACGGACACATCGGCCTCTATGGGCAGGTGCAGAACCAGGCGGAAGTGAATATCGCGGGAATCCGGGCAAACCAGGTGTTTGGCGGATTTAGCGTAGAGAACCATCTGACCACTACGGCGACAGACGTAGTGAAGTAAAGCAATTCGGGTCGGAGGTGACTGGGTGCTTCATTCCTCCAGGTGACGCATCCAGCCGACTGAGGCAGGAAGGGCATGGCAAATCGGCTGTGCCCTTTTTGCTTTTTAGCGGGATGGTTTTTGCATACCCTCACATTTTCGAGTGATTTGCGTCACAGCCCGCTGTGCGCTTGATCGGGCAGAATCATGGACAACATCAGGGCTTGTGGGTAAAGCAATGTGTGCCACGCAATCTGAGTTACTGGGGCTGCTGTCGATCGCGAAACGCAGGAGGGTGCGACCACCGGAGATCCTCTTTGTGCAGGGCGACGAACCCGCGGGAGTGTTCCTGGTGTGCTCGGGAAGGGTGCGGTTATTCATTCGCAATCCTCTCACGGGTGCGATTACGTTTGACCGCGTGGCGGAACCGGGCAGCCTGCTTGGCTTGCCGGCGGCGTTCGGCGACCGGCCTTACAGCATGACGGCCGAAGCTGCAGAGGAGACGGAAGTGGCGTTCGTGGAGCGTCCGATGTTCCTGGAGATGATGCGCAACGACGGGCAGCTCTGCATGCGCTGCCTGCAACTGCTGAGCGACGAAGTGCGCATCGCGCGAGAGGCGATTGGAGGAGATTGAGTTACTGTCAATCGATCTGGTTGCGAAGTTTTTAACGCTGCGCCTACAATAAGGCTGCCCGCATCTAAAAGGGCTACAGGTGGTATCCGCCAAGTCGCGGAACTGCACTGGAGGTGTTTGTGAGTATTACCTCGATTGGCGACGATCGCCATAAAGTCACTACGGCTACGCTCGCCGAAAAGAAGTCCCGCCGCGAACCCATTACCTGCCTAACTGCCTATGACTACGCAACTGCGCGCCTGATCGACGAGGCTGGGATCGACCTGATCCTGGTCGGGGATTCGCTGGCGCAGGTGGTGCTTGGTTACGACAATACCCTGCCGGTCACGATGGAAGAGATGCTGCATCACACGCGCGCCGTGCGCCGGGCGGTGAAGCACGCGTTCCTGGTAGCCGACATGCCATACGCTTCCTATCACGTGAGCGTTAAGGAAGCGGTGCGCAATGCGACTAAGTTCGCCAAGTACGCCGGGGCGGAAGCGGTGAAGATCGAAGGCGGCGCAAAGCGGATCGAGATCGTGAATGCGCTGGTGGATGCAGAGATCCCGGTGATGGGGCACATCGGGTTGACGCCGCAATCGGTGAATGCGATGGGCGGATACAAGGTGCAGGGCAAGACCCTGGGCGCGATCGATGGCCTGATGCGCGATGCCATCGCGCTGGATCATGCCGGCGTGTGCTGCATGGTGCTGGAAGGAATTCCGCGCGAAGTGGCGGCCATGATTACCGCCGAAGTTACAACGCCGACGATTGGGATTGGCGCCGGTCCGGAATGTGACGGGCAGGTGCTGGTTATCCATGACCTGCTGGGACTGACATTTTCGAATCCGGCGAAGTTCGTGCGCCGTTATGCGGATATCGGGTCAGCTATCAGCGATGCGGTCTCAGGTTACAAGCAGGACGTGGAGGCGGGAAATTATCCGTCGGACGCGGAGTCGTACCACTTGCCGAAAGAGACCGCGGCGGCGCTGGACGACGTGCTGGCGAGGAAGAAAAAGATTGTGTTCAGCGGGCAGTGATCAGTAGTTAGTGTTTGGTCGTTAGTATTTCGCCGGGAGGCGTGGTCACCGATTCGGAGGGTTATCATTCCAGACGAAATCCTAGCGAGCAAATTAGTCACTGCGTCGGTCGATGCGAGCAATTGCCATTCGGTGCGTTATCGGCTCGCGCATCGTGAGAGATGGCCATCGGCTTATCCCGCTAAATACTAAGAACTAACGACTAACTACTTCTTCTCATGAAAATCATTGAATCCCCAGAAGAGATGCAGCGGTTCAGTCGCGGTGTGCGCCGGGCAGGCAAACGTCTGGGTTTTGTGCCCACGATGGGCGCGTTGCACGCCGGCCATTTGTCGCTGGTGAAGCTGGCGCGATCGCAGTCAGATTGCGTGGCGGCATCAATTTTCGTCAATCCACTTCAGTTCGGGCCGAACGAAGACTTCAGCAAATATCCGCGGACCTTCGAGCGCGATTGCCAATTGCTGGAAGCGGAAAAGGTGGATGTGCTATTCGCGCCGAAGGTGGAAGCCATGTATCCGCCGGGCGCAAAGACGACGGTGCAGGTGGCGGAGTTGAGCGAGCGGCTGGATGGGCGCTCGCGGCCCGGGCACTTCAAAGGCGTAACGACAGTGGTAGCGAAGCTGTTCCACATCGTACAGCCGGAAGTCGCGTTCTTTGGCCAGAAAGATGCGGCGCAGGTTGCGATCCTGCGAAGGATGGTGCGCGACTTGAACATGGACGTCGAAATCGCGGTGGGCGCGATCGTGCGCGAGCCGGACGGCCTGGCGATGAGTTCGCGGAATGCGTATCTCAATCCCGAGCAACGGAAGCACGCCCTGGTGCTGAATCGGGCCATGATGCGGGTGCAGTGGCTGGTGGACCGTGGCGAGAGAGATGTTTCGAGTCTGGCGGAAGCAGGGAGACTGGTGGTGGCGGAAGAGCCGGGCGCAAAGCTGGACTACCTGGAAATTGTCGATCCGGAGACGCTGGAGCCGGTGACGACTTTGGAGGGTGGAGCGCTGGTGGCGGTGGCGGCGTGGTTAGGACCGACGAGGCTGATCGACAATCTGGTGATTATGGGTGTAGCGAGGTAGTTACAACATAAGCTCGTGTGACCATCCGGAGCTCCGGCCAGAATCACTATCGCAGTTTCGGCAGGAACATGCCGGTGCGTTGGCGGTGGGCGGTCCACGATTCGCCAAAGATCGCGTTGAGATTCAATTCCTCCTGCTTTCCTTTGTAGGCAAACCCCATCGTTACAAGAACGACTCCGAGGAAGGCGCCGAGCTGTCCGGCGACGATGGCCGTTCCCCAGGCAGCTGCAATAATGCCGGTGTAAATGGGATGGCGGATGAGGCGGTAAGGCCCGGTCTGGATGAGCTCGTGGTCTTCGCGGATGGCGACCTGGCTGGACCAGTTACTGCCGAGAACGTATCGCGCCCAAATGGCGAAGGCGATGCCGAGAAAGGCGAGGGCGACGCCGATGATCTCGATAGGCGCGGCTTTTGGGAGAACAGAAACATGCAGAACGCCGACGCGCCAGCGCGGTGAGAAGAGCAACAGGCATCCGGGCACGAGGAAGATGAGCTGGAGGAAGCGCACGTGAGCGGGCGCGATGTACTTCATGCGCTTGACGTTGAAGACCGAGACGATCCAGTAGAGCATGAGGGCCATCCAGGCATCGATAACCAGGGACCAGGGTGTCAGAGTCGGCATTTGGTTCTCCTATGGCTCATATACGAGAGCGGCGGCGGGAAAGCTTACGAATCCACTGAATCTCGGATTCGATTTGCTGACGTTTGTAGGCGACGACTTCGGCGTTGAAGCCTGAGAGTCTTTCGGATTTCTGTAGGCGATGCAGGTGATCGTCTCGCTGGTCGAGCACCGCAGTGCGAGCGGCGAGAATGCTTTGTCTCGTCTCTGACGGCAGTAGTTCGAAGAGTGAAACGCGGAGATGAAACTCGTTCTCCGATCGGGCCTGCTTGTCATCGAAGGCGGAGAGACGTTCGATGAGCTCGTCGCGTCCGGCACGAGTAAGCGAATAGACCTGGCGGGTCTGGCCGCGTTGGCCATCAGTCTCTTTGCGGCTGACCCAACCCCGCTCGATGAACCGATTCAGCAGGGGGTAGATGGTGTTGTTATGCAGCGCGGGCTGGTTGAGCACGAGTCCCGCTCGCTTTTTGAGGGCGTATCCGTGCTGCGGGCCGGCGAGCAGGATCGCGAGAATGATTAGGTCAGCCATGACACAGTCATAAGTGTCCTAATAACCGTAATTGAAGTCAAGTCCGGCAGGGACGACTCGCCCGCCTTGTAGGGACGAGTTTCAGGAGCGCTTGCCGGAAACAAATGGATTGCCGGCGATGACGTAGCGGAGCGGCTGTTCTGCGGCCTTGGTGATGCCGATGCGAACCGTGGTCGCGATCTTCTTCGGCTTCCATCCGTCGTCGACGATCTGTAAGTCGGACTGCCGGGATGTAACGTTATCGTTATTGTCGCGGTCGCGAGTGATGGAGAACGCCTCAGCAAGGCGGCCGGGACCGGAGGTGAGCAGCCGAAGTTCCGTTGCGCGCCTGTCGGTCGGCTGCAGATCGCGCGCCGCGTACATCTGGTCGATTCCGGCGACAGGTTCGAGAGCCCGAATCAGCACGCCGCCCCCTTGGCCGTCACAGGAGACGTTCAGGCAGTAATGAAATCCATAAATGAAATAAACGTAGGCGCGGCCAGGCGGTCCGAAGAGGACGGCGTTGCGTTTGGTGGGGCCACGGTAGGCATGAGCGGCGGGATCGTCGAGCCCGAGATAAGCTTCGACTTCGACGATGCGTCCGGAGCGAACTTGTTTTCCTTCGCGGCGCACCAGAAGTTTTCCGAGTATTTCGCGAGCGACCTGACGCGGGTCGCGCGAGTAGAATGCGGGCGGAAGTGGAGCGCCACATCTGCCGACCGAAGGCAGATGTGGGGCACCAGCAACGCGGGCGTGGGCGGTCGACTTTTGTAACTTGGTGGGGCGTTTTGAATCCGTCATGCTGGTGGCACTGCTTCGCACTGTTCAAAGTTGAGGAGACTGAATGATTCGTCGATTGATTTCACCGTTTCTCATTGTAATGTTGCTGGCGTCCGCCGTGGCGGCACAGTCGATTCCGTCGGGCAAGCGGATCACCGTTCGCGTGGGCAGCGAGCTGAGTTCCGGAAAAGCCAATGTGGGAGATGGATTTGAAGGCTCACTGGCGAAAGACCTGGTGGTGGATGGCAAGACCGTGGCGCGGGCCGGGTCGACGGTTCACGGAAAAGTTACGTACGTGAATCCGAGCGGACGCCTGCATAAGCCGGGCGCGATTACCCTAAGGTTGACGTCGGTGAACGGAATCCCGGTACACACCAGCGGCGTGAGCCGGCAAGGAAAGAGCCATACGAAGAGCAATGCCACGAAAATTGGCGGCGGTGCGGCAGCAGGTGCGCTGCTGGGTGGAGTGATTGGCGGCGGCAAAGGAGCGCTGATCGGGGCCGGAGCCGGTGCGGGCGCGGGAACCGGAGTGGCCGTGGCCACCGGCAAGCAGGAAGCAGTGATCCCGGCAGAGTCGATGCTGACCTTCACCACTGCAAGTTCGGCACACAAGTAAGATCGAGTGGCGTGAGAGGGCGCGGAGTGATCCGCGCCTTTTTATTCGTTCTGATGCCGATGAGCGGAGCTTCGATCCGACTGAGGCGGGCGCGGGCGCCCGCTCCCACACTCAGTTGACGCCGCTACTCCTTCAGCGCCGCCAGCACTTCTTCGGCATGCCCGTCGACCTTCACTTTGCGAAAAGCTTTCTTGATCTTGCCGTCGGGACCGATGATGAAGGTACTCCGCACGATGCCCATCGATTTTTTGCCGTACATGTTCTTTTCTTTCCAGACGTCGTAGGCCATGGCGGCTTTCTTTTCGGTGTCGGCGAGTAGCGGGAAGGGGAGACTGAATTTGTCCCCAAACTTTTTCTGGGCTTCGGGTTTATCGGGAGAGACACCGAGAATGACGGCCCCTGCCTGTTTGATCTTCGAGTATTCGTCGCGGAAGTCGCACGATTCCTGGGTGCAGCCGGGGGTGTCCGCCTTGGGGTAGAAGTAGAGGACGACGGTTTTGCCCTTAAAGTCCTTCAGCGAGACCTTGTTGCCGTCCTGGTCGAGCAAAGAAAAATCAGGGGCTTTATCATTGATTTCCATGAGCGTTTCTCCCTATCGGACAACGATGATACTTGGTTCACGGCGGTTTCTCATCCTCATGTTGCTGGCAGCGGTTGCGATGCCGAGCTTTGCGCAGCGGCCGCGGCGCGACGACGAGGATAAAAATGAGCCGAGCGTGACTTATGGGCCGAAGAAGCAAGGGCCGCAGGGGCCGCGCGCGATTGCCGTGCTGGAGTGGACAGCGAAGGGTCCGCGGTTGATTCCGGTAACGATCAAGGTCGATAACGAATTTTACGACGCCAGCCTGTACATGGCGCAGCCGGTGCCGATGGCGATTGATTCGGGCGTCATCTATGAAGTGCAGAAAGCCGGTGAACCAACAGGCGATTTCACCCTGAACTCGGCAGAGCAGACGCCGAGCGGGCTCTGGGTGGGGCTGGGAAGTTTCGACAGCAAAGAAGCCCAGGACAAGCGTAAACAGAATATCGCCAAGCGTGCCGCTGCAGCTGCCGCTGCCAAGACAGCGGAAGAGAAGGCAGAAGCGGGTGATCGTCCGGTGCTGAGACGAGCCCAGCCGAAGCCGGCAGAGACGCCGGGTTCTACTCCTTCGGCAACCTCAACTTCACAAACACCGACTTCGCCGACACCGGCGCCAAACTCTGGATCTACGACCGCGCAGAGTTCGACTTCTGCTCCAACTTCCGCACAAACTTCGAGCCAGCCGGCTCCAGCGGCCAAGCCGCAGTTGACGGAGACGGAGAGCGATCCGAACCGGCCGATCCTGAAACGCGGAAAGCCGCAGCAGGAACAGGCGTCGGCAATCATGGACAAGACCCCGGAGAAGAAGCCGGTGCCTCCACCACCGGGCGTGAGCAAGGTGCAGGTGGCGGTTTCAGATGCGTCGTCGACAGAGGTGCATCCGTATAAGTGGACGTGGAAAGACCAGGCGGAAGAACAGAAGCTGAAAGCGCAGGCGGAGAAGCTGGCGCAGACGATCTTGGCGGACTACGCGGCAAAGACTGGTGGTCCGAAGCCGGGGGAGTTGCTGGACGTAAGCTTCCAGACCTACGACTTGACCTACAGCAACGCGGCGACGGTCATTGTCAGTGCCCGCGCCGTGCCGGTGGTGGCGAAGCCGGCGGCGAAGCGGGGAACGACAGCCGCGAAAGGGCCGGCTTCCACTTCGGCTGCAACTTCAGGGTTTGAATACTATGTAACCGTGGTTGGTCGCGAGGATATCTACGGACAGATGCAGAAAGAGTTCGCCGTGGCCAGCGACAACAAGCATTTAGACGCATTTCCCAAGATGCAGCTGGTCGATGTCGTCGATGCCGACGGGAAGGGCGCGGGCGATCTGCTGTTCCAGAGCACCAGCGATCGCGGCGATTCGTTCGTGATCTACCGCGATATGGGCTGGAGCCTGCAGGAAGTAATCAAGGTGCCGGAGCCGAAGGCGTAATTAGCGCTTCTTTCGGCGGGGTTTCCGTTCGGGACGCTTTGGCTGGTCTTCTATCACCGCGAAGTTGATCTTGTGCAGCACGGGCTCGATGCGATCGACGATGACTCGGACCTTGTCTCCCAGCGAATACTTTTTGCCGGTTCGCATGCCGATGATCTGGCGAGTATTTTCGCGGAAGGTGTAGCGGTCGTCAGTAAGGGTGTCGAGTGGCACCAGGCCCTCGATGAAGAGTTCTTCGAGTTCCACAAAGAAGCCGAACTTTGTAACGCTGATGATAAGCCCGTGGAATTCTTCGCCGATGCGGTCGGCCATGAATTTCACTTTCTTCCATTCCATCAGCTCGCGCTCGGCGTCGTCGGCGCGGCGTTCGGATTCGGAAGATTCTTCGGCAATCTCGTGCAGGAGTTCGAGAGGGATGGGAGCATCGATCCCTTCTCCGCGTTGCTCAGAACGTTGCGAATCATGGCCGTGGCGCGGTTCGCGCTTTTCTGCCCACGGCGATTTTTCCCCTTTCGCTTCGGCCTGCGCCGAGCGTTCCCACGCACCTTTTTTTGAAGACAGCGTTCCGATGCCGACCGGCACCGCGCCATCGTGCTTTTCGGCAGCTTCGCGCAAAACGTCTTTCAAAATACGATGAACGATCAGGTCGGGATATCGGCGAATGGGCGAAGTGAAATGCGTGTAAGTTCCGGCGGCGAGCGCGAAATGACCCACATTCTCTTCGGAGTAGCGCGCTTGCTTGAGCGAGCGCAGCATCAGGAACGAAAGAATGCGTTCCATCGGCGTCCCAGCGATCTTCTGCGTCAGCTTCTGGTACATGCGGGGTGTGATGTGAACGTCTTCGGGAATTTCGATCGGGCGGGCGCGCTGTCCGGTGCCACGCCGGTCGCGGCGATCACCGCGCGTTTCGATGCGCTTGATGGGCAGAGCGCCGACACCGAGCGAGAATCCGAAAGCGGCAGCCACGGTTTCGAAGTCGTAAACCCGCTTGGGATCGGGCTTTTCGTGAATACGGTAGAGCGATGGTACGTCTTTGTTTTCGAGGTAGCTGGCGACCGACTCATTGGCGGCGAGCATGAATTCCTCGATCAACCGGTGTGCGACATTGCGCTCGGAGCGGCTGATCCCCTGCATCAGGCCGTGCTCGTCGAATTCGATGACCGGTTCCGGAAGGTCGAAGTCGATGGAACCGCGTCGCTGGCGCTTGCGATTGAGGATCATCGCCAGCTCTTTCATCCGCTCGAAGAGCTCGATTTTGCCGGCGTACTTCTGACGAAGAACTTTGTCGCCCTCCAGGATCGCGTTGACGTCGGTGTAGGTCATGCGATCGGCTGAGCGAATCACGCCTTCGTTCACTTCATAGCGAAGAATTTCACCGTGATGGTCGATTTCCATCACGCAGGAGAGGACGAGACGATCGAGATGCGGGCGGAGGCTGCATAAGTCAGTGGAAAGTTCGACCGGCAGCATCGGGATGGCGCGATCGGGGAAATAAACTGACGTGCCGCGCAGGCGAGCTTCGCGGTCGATGGGCGAGTCTTCGGTGACGTATTCGGCGACATCGGCGATATGGACCTGCAGTTCGAAGTTGCCGTTCTCCATCTCGCGCACGTGAACGGCGTCGTCGAAGTCGCGCGCGGTTTCGCCATCGATGGTGACGATGGGGAGCTTGCGATAATCGCGGCGATGGTGAAGCTCGGGCGAGGGGATGACGGCATCGAACGACTCAGCCTGTTCGAGAGCTTCGACCGGAAAACGATGTGGCAGGTGATGCTTGCGAATAATGATTTCGACATCGACTCCGAAGTCGTCTTCGTAGCCGAGAATTTCGACGACGCGTCCTTTGGGCTGCTGCGTGGGAGTAGGCCACTCGGTGATTTCGACGTCGACGACGACACCTTCGAGGTCGTCCCACTGGATAGTGCGTTTGGCTTCAGAGCCGACGACGCGGTGTCGGGAAAACTGGTCATGTTTTGCATGACCTCGGCGGGCAGGAAGGCCCGCCCCCAGACCTGCGGTACCCGCGCCCGCGTCATCTTCCTCTTCATCTTCCGGCGGGTACTCCATGCCCTGGCCGATCAAAATGTCTTGCGTGAGTTTTTCGTCGATGGGCCGCACGTAGTTGAACTTGCGGCCGTAGTGGAAGATGCCGACCACGGTTGAGTGAGCGCGCGCTACGACGCGAAGGATACGGCCTTCGGCGCGGCCATCGGGACGAACAGGGCCAACTTCGATGAGCACGCGATCGCCGTGCATGGCGTTGCCGATCGATTGCGGTCCGATATAGATGTCGCCGGTGATCCGCGAGCGGACTTCGTCGCTTTCGGGGATCACGAAGCCGTAACCGTCGCGATGCATGCTGAGACGTCCGAGAATCTGGTTGCGCGCAGGTTTGACGTTGGGGATGGCGTAGCGGTCTTCGGTTTCGATGAGCTTGCCGCGTTTGACGAGGTCGGCGAGACGCGTCTTCAATTCGCGACGATCGTCGCCATGTACCCGCATCTCGCGCACGAGCTGCTTGTATCCTGCGGCCTGTTTCGGCTGGCGTTCGATTTTGCGGAGGATCTCGGCGTCGCTCAACATCGTGATGAATTGTAGATGAAGCGCGACGAACAGGCGCGACATCTGGCGACAGTCTGTAGATCAGCGTTTATAATCCGCCAACCATCAACAACTTAACGGAGGGCGATTCTTGCAGCGCAAAAGCTACCTGTGTGTCCTTGGAATTCTGATTCTCACCGTTACCATCGCGGCGCAAACGGCTCCGAAGAAAGTCGTGATCCATGCCGGGCACCTGCTCGATGTGAAGAGCGGGCAGATGCTGGCGAACCAGCAGATCGTGATCGAAGGGGACAAGATCGTGAGCGTTGGGCCTACGGGAGCGGCGCCGGCAGGTGCGCAGGTGATCGATCTGCCCAATGCGACCGTACTTCCGGGCCTTATCGACGCGCACACGCACCTGACGGGCGATCCGAAAAATTTCGGGTATGAAAGCCTGGGCATCTCGACGCCGCGAGAGGCGCTGATCGGGGCCAAGAACGCAAAGATCACGCTGGAAGCCGGATTTACGACGGTACGCAACGTCGGTGCGGGCGGGTTCAGCGACGTGGCGCTGCGCGACGCGATTAACGCCGGCGATGTACCGGGTCCGCACATGATGGTGAGCGGTCCGCCTCTGGGCATCACTGGCGGCCATTGCGACGAGAACCTGCTGGCGCCCGAGTTTCACTATTCGGCAGACGGCGTGGCCGATGGAATCGACGCGGTCCAGCATCGGGTTCGGGAGAACATCAAGTACGGCGCGGACGTGATCAAGATCTGCGCGACCGGCGGCGTAATGTCGAAGGGCGACGATCCGAATGCCTCGCAGTACACCCTGGAGGAGATGAAGGCGATTGTCGCCGACGCGCATCGCCTGGGACGCAAGGTCGCAGCGCACGCGCATGGAGCGCAAGGCGTGAGCTGGGCGTCGGAAGCCGGAGTCGATTCCGTTGAGCATGGGCACTTGATGGACGAAAATTCGATCGCCACCCTGAAGAAGAATGGGACGTATCTGGTCCCGACGCTGTACTTGACGGAGTGGTGGGCGGAGAACATGGACCGGATGAACGCCCCCGACTATCTGAAGACAAAAATGAAGATGGTGAGCCAGAGCTCGGAAAAAATCGCACAAAAGGCAATTGCGGCGGGCGTGAAGATCGGGCTGGGCACGGATGCGGCCGTGTATCCACATGGCCTGAACGCGCACGAGTTGGCGGTGTACGTAAAGCTGGGAATGACGCCGATCCAGGCCATCCGCACGGCAACGGTGAACGACGCGGATTTGTTGGGTTGGTCCGACAAAGTCGGATCGATTGAGCCGAACAAGTGGGCGGACATCATCGCGGTCGACGGCGATCCGACGCAGGATGTCACGATCTTGCAGCACGTGAAGTTCGTGATGAAAAGCGGTGAGGTTTACAAGAACGAATACAGAAAGTAGCGCGGAAGAAGAACGACGCGGGTGCGCTGGCAAGGGATCGCACCCGCGTCAGGGTGGGTGATTCGCTGTGTTAACAGCAAGACTAAAAGCAATTTCGGATGTTCAAGAAAAAATCGAATTCTTGTTCCAAAAATGGAACAAGATTACAAAGCTCGATAAATCAGCAGGTTGGCGATAGGTCGTACCACGAGGGGAGTCCAGAAGTTTTCAACAGGGATACCGGCGAGAAAAAGATCCCTAATCCCGCCGTCGCAGGGTCGTCCTGCCAGTGTCGTTCGTAGGAAGGCTCGGCCTCTGCTGTTCCAGTTTTTGGCAATCGCTCGCGACAGGCGTACCCTGCTCCGCCGTTCCTTCGGGCGCAATTACGCGGTAGGTGACGATCGGAAGCAGGATCGCATCCAGCGGGCAAGGTTCTTTGCCGCAATCGCGGTAGATGGGTGCGGCCTCATCCACGCATTTGTTGTCTGACCATGCTTCGGTCACTGGCAGGATGTGTGCCAGATTTCTGGGCTTTACGTCGCCTCGAAAGAAATAGAGCTCGGTTTCACCGTGCATGTCGATCGGCAGCACGAGAAATTCGCCGCTTCTGGTTGCAACATAGAACGCTTCGCCCCGCCGCTGTGTGATCTGGCTCATGATCTGTTGCCGTTCCTGATCGATGTTCACCCAGCTTTTGCCGCTCACCTGTTGTAGCCAGTTGAGAAACGGCTCGTAATCCTCCTTCGAAACCCTGAGCAACGTGATGCCTTGGCCGTTGCGATACCACCGCAGTTCGACATAGTGCTCCTTTGAGGAACCAACGGCGCGGCAATTGCGGCCGCGAGGATCGGCAGTACGTTTGTCTGGAATACCGAATCCGATGGCTTGTTGCTCGCCGGCTGCTCGGGACAGCAGCGCTGATCGAAATAATCTTCCGCGTGCCGCGCCCGGTTATAACGCTGGGTCATGAGAAAGATGTTGGTGATTCCATCAACTGGCACGGACAAGACCACTTTCTTCTGGTCTCGGAATTCGAGTTGGTCCAAATTTCTGCTGACCGTCAGCGGCGTGTTTGCCTCATCAGCCAACTGAACGTGCCACTCACGAACATTCGTCTGCGCCCATACGCATAGGCTCGTAGCAACGACGAAAAAGCCCAGCGCTGATCGCATGGAGCGCCTCCGGCGCAGACATTATCCTACGATTCTGATTTTTCAGCCTCCGACCGGCGAAAGGCTTTGCGTCGGCATTTATAATCCCGGCTCGCCGAACCACCGGATCGAACCCGCATCTAATAGCGAACCAAGGAGAGTGTGAGTGTCGGATCAAGAGCCGGAGAGCGTACTTCGCAAGATACTTCCGTTCACCACGATCGGTGTAGTCGTGGCGGCGATCTATGTGGGCTACGTTTTCTATTCGCGTTGGGCAGAGAATCGTGACGCCATCGAGAACGCGAAGCAGCAGGAGATCATCAACGCCCGCAAGACCGTGGAGGCCTACGGCGGTGGGCAGGTGAAGGTGCTGACTTTCACCATCAGTCCGGGCATCGTGCACCGCGGCGAAAAAGTCAGCATCTGCTATGGTGTCTCGAATGCCAAGAGTGTCGAGATCGTTCCCAAGCCCGACGGCGAGACGTGGCCTTCGCTCTCGCGGTGCGTCTCTGCTTCGCCGACCAAAGACACCACTTACACCATTACGGCCAAGGATGAAAAGGGACAAGCCGACACACAGAGCCTGGCCATCAAAGTTCGGTAACAGTATCGTTACGCGGCGCGGTTCACGTTACGGGTTGGCCTTGGAACCGGCCGCGACTTTCTGGGCTGCAATCAGTGACGCGCCATCGAGCGATCCGCACACCGACTTCGACAATTGTTCGGCCGTTGGATCGCTGTCCTTGGCGACCAGCAGCCACCCGCAGACTTCCGTTCGGTTCGGCTTGCCCGCCTTTCCGGCGAGAAGGAATCGCGCCAGGTTGACGGCCGCGCCCCGGAATCCTGCACGCACCGACTGTTCATACAATTGTTTCGCACGAGCGGCGTCGGCCTTCACTCCGCGTCCCTCCTCGTACATTATTCCGAGATTGTTCATCGCTGCTGGATGGCCCTGCTTGACCGCCTTTGCATACCAGTTGGCGGCGTCCGAGGCGTTCTGCGGAACACCATCGCCGTTCTCGCAACTGAACGCGTAGGCGAATTCCCCCGGCGCGAATCCACGATTCGCAGCCTGACGAAACCACCTCGCCCCTTCTGCGTGATCGGCGGTCGTGCCCCAGCCATTCCATGACGCCAGCCCCATATTGACTTCCGCCGCGGGAAGCTTCGCGTCGGCTGCCCGGCGCAGCCAGTACAAGCCAGACTGCGGATCGCTTGGGATGCCTCGTCCTTGCATATAAAAGACGCCGAGGTTGTTCATGGCATCTGGAGACTGCTCGCCGACCGCCCTCTGAAACCAGCGGAAGGCCTGGGCATCGTTGTGCAGGTTGCCGTCCGCGCGTGCATAGAGCATGCCGACATTTACCTGCGCGGCAGGATCTCCGAAGTTAGCGGCTCGCAAGAAGACAGGCAACTGATTTTCGGATGGAGCCGTCTTTGCGGGCGAATAGACAAGAATCAACTCTGACTGCGCATTCTGTGCCGGGGGAACCTGTCCCTGCGCGGCGCCAATCGAAATCAAGAGAAACAGGAAGAGCGCTCGAGCCGTTTGCGTGTGAGCCATCCATCACCTCGGATCGACATCGAGGCAATGGACGCGCAGCCATTCACTTCGTTGTGTCCCTTAGGACGACTGATACCCCTTGCGGGATGACGGGCGCGATGGAGGGGTGAACGGGTTCAGTCCCCATGGGCGGAACGGCGCTGTTTCTTGAGCATCGCCTGTACCCAAAAATAGAGACCGAAGGCGATCGCCAGGGTGAACCAGAAATATCGCAGTTTAAGCGTGACGGCAAAAGCCACGGTGGCAGCGGCAAACCCCCAAAAAAAGCCTTCCCCCTGCAATGCCTGCTTCCATTGCGATCGTCCGCCACCCGCCGCCACGCGTGGAAACAGGCTAGGGACCAGGCACGGAACCTCCTTTAAATAGTTTCGATACGATTCGCCCTGCGACTCCGTCAACTCAGCTTCTTCACGCCCGATCAGCCTTAGATTAAAGATAAGCGTTCCCACGACCATCACGGCATAGCCCAGGCGGCTGGCCATCAAGCCCATTCCGAGCGTCAGCAGAGTTGTCCCGAGGTAAAGCGGATTGCGAACGTAACGATACGGACCGTCGGCGACGAGCTTCTCCGAATGCAACGACGCGTCGTGTACGACTTCAGTTCGCAGAAAGCTGCACGCCCAGGTGCGGATCAGCGCCGCCAGTATGGTCAGGAACGCCCCGAAGCCAAGCAGGGCGCGAACGGTCGGGCCTTGGGGCCAGCCCACGCGCGCGGCGAGCCATCCGCCAACCGCCTCGGCGGCGTTGACGTGATCTACCGCATAAAGCCAGAAGGCTCCCCAGATGATTGCCCCGATCAGCCAGAAGCGATTGCGGAATTCAAAGGTGCTGGCGCGCATCGCATAGTTATAACCCAGCCGGATTGCAGGCGAGCGTTCCCAGGGATAGAAACTGTCAACCGGTTGTCTTGTGATGCAAATCACACGATTCTGTGCGCTCTTTCAGCCCGCCGGACCGCCGCCGGGATGCTACATTGGAAAGCAATGTCAGCCCCTGATTCCTTGTTCGTGAAAGCCTGTAAGGGCCTGCCGACGCCGGTTACGCCAGCCTGGTTCATGCGCCAGGCCGGACGCTACATGGCCGAATACCGTGCCATTCGTAAGCACCATTCGATCGTCGACATCTGCAAAACGCCGTCGCTCGCGGCGCAGGTGACCATCGAGGCCGCCGAAATCCTCAAGGTCGATGCGTCCATCATCTTTGCCGATCTGCTGCTTCCGCTCGAGGTTATGGGACTGCCGTTCCGCTTCGAAACCGGCGAAGGCCCGGTGATCGAGAAGCCGATCCGGACCGCGGAAGATGTCGCCAACCTGCGCACCGATCGAGCTGCCGACCTTGGCTACGTCGCCGAGTCAATTCGTCTCGTGACACGACATTTTGGCAATCGTCTGCCGTGCATCGGCTTTTGCGGCGCGCCGTTCACGCTTGCCAGCTACATGATCGAAGGCGGCGGGTCACGCAACTACGTCCATGCCAAGAAAATGATGTATCTTCAACCACGCGCGTGGGATGAGCTGATGGAGAAACTGGTCAGCGTGCTCGCCGAATACACGGCCGAGCAGGTCCGCGGCGGCGCCGACGTAGTTCAGGTTTTCGACAGCTGGGTGGGTTGCCTCGGCGTGGACGATTACCGCCGCTACGTTTTGCCGCGCACGACTGAGCTGGTCCAGGCGCTCAAGAAAACCGGTGTTCCCGTGATCTACTTCGGCACCGACAGTGCGACCCTGCTGACATCGATGCAGGAAACCGGCGCCGACGTGATCGGTCTCGACTGGCGGATCCCCCTCGACGAAGGCTGGAAATTACTGGGTCATCGCTGCGCCGTGCAGGGGAATCTCGATCCGGTCGCGTTGTTTGCCAGTCAGGAAGAAATTCGCTCACGGACCAAAAACATCCTCGATCGCGCCACTGGCCGGGCGGGACACATTTTTAATCTGGGTCACGGAATTCTGCCGGAGACGCCGGTTGACAACGTGAAGGCCCTGCTCGAAATGGTGCACGAGCTGTCCGCGAGAACAGTGGCGGGGTCGGCGCGGTAAGCTTTTCGGTTGAACAGGGGTTCCGGCTGCAAGCTCAAATACGGTTTGATTTCCGTTTGTCGGTAGTTCCACGCGGGTTCCATGACTGAATGCTGATGGCTGAATGCTGAGTGCTCCAACCAAATCCGCCGTGCTCCTGCTCGCTCACGGCAGCCCTGAGCGTGTTGAGGATATCCCCGAATTCCTGCGCAACATCACCGGCGGCCGCGGTCTTCCCGAAGGTGTCGTCAAGGAAGTCCAGCACCGCTATGGCCTGATCGGCAGTTCTCCACTCACCCGCATCACCATGCAGCAGGCGGCAAGCGTCGAGCACAAACTCGGCCTGCGAACCTACGTAGGCATGCGAAACTGGATGCCCTTCACCTCATCGGCCATCGCGCAGATGGAAGCCGACGGCGTTGAGCAAGCAGTCGCCATCTGTCTTGCCCCCCACAATTCGCGTACCAGCGTTGGACTCTATCGCAAGGCTCTCGGCGATCCGCCCTTCCCAATTGATTTTGTCGAGAGCTGGCACGACCATCCGCTGCTGATCGAGGCTTTTGCCGAAAAATTGGCCGCGAGCTGGCCTCAAGCTTGTAAAGACTACGGTACGACGGTGCCGATCATTTTTACCGCGCACAGTGTTCCACAACGCACGGTCGACGAGGGCGACCCGTATGAGTGTCAGACCATCCATACCGCACAATTAGTTGCGACCAAGGCCGGTTTGGCACCCGAACAGTTCAAGTTCGCCTTTCAGAGCCAGGGTATGTCGGGCGGAGCGTGGCTCGGGCCGACGGTCGAAGACACAATCCGGGCATTGAAAGCGGAAGGTCATTCCGGCGTTTTCATTCAGCCGATCGGATTCGTCTGCGATCACGTCGAGATCCTGTACGACATCGACATCGCGTTCAAAAAGTTCGCCGAAGATCACGGTATGAAACTCTGGCGGGCCGAGTCGCTCAATGATTCGCCGACTTTTGCGAAAGCGGTCGCGGACGTGGCAAAACAGCGGTTATCGGTAGCTGGAAACCCGAAACTCGAAACCCGAAACTCATGAAACGGATTGCCATCGTCGGCGGAGGTGCCTCGGGGTTGGCGGCCGCCACCGCGCTTCAACACGCAAAGCAAGCGGGAGCCGATCTCGACTTCACGCTTTTCGAGCGCGAGTCGCGCCTCGGCGGCGTGATGCAGACCGAGCGCGTCGACGACTGCCTGATCGAAGCCGGTCCCGATTCCTTCCTCTCGGAAAAAACCACCGGCGCGGATTTCTGCAGGCTCTTCGGCCTCGGCGATCAGATCATTGGCTCCAACGATTCCGAGCGCGTCACCTACATCCTCGTCAAGAATCGCCTGATTCCGATGCCCGATGGCCTGATGTTCATGGTGCCGACCAAGATCCTGCCCACTGTCACGACTCCGTTATTCACGTGGGGCACCAAGATCAAAATGGGACTCGAGCTGTTGAAGCGGCCGCCGTCTCCGGATGGCGCACCCGCTGACGAGAGCGTTGCCGACCTGGTGAAGCGCCACTACGGGCAGGAAGTTGTCGAACGGCTGGCCGATCCGCTGCTCGCCGGAGTCTACGGTGGAGACGCCGCTAACCTGAGTGTTAAAGCTGTGCTTCCGCGTTTCGCCGACATGGAAGTACGCTATGGCAGCCTGAGTCTCGGTATGCTGGCTGCGCGCAAGAAGATGGCCGGGTTCACCAAATCGCAGGGCCCGAACTATAAACCCCGCCCACTATTTTCTTCGCTCAAAGACGGCATGCAGCAGATGGTCGACGCCGTCGCCGCGTTCCTGCCCAAAACGTCTTTTCAGACTGGGGTCGCGGTCACCAACGCCTATCGTGAAAACGACCGGTGGGTTCTCGCTTTGAATGGCGAGCCTGCACAGTTCGATGGATTCATTGTCGCCACTCCCGCGCACGTCGCCGGTAATCTGCTGTCGCGCAACAGTCCGGTTCTTGCCTACGACCTGAACGCCATTTCTTACAGCTCGTCGGTCACCGTGGTGATGACCTACTCGCGTAGCGATCTCGCCCACATGCCGCCCGGATTCGGTTTCCTGGTACCGAAATCCGAGGGTCGCCGCATTCGCGCGCTTACCTTCGTGCACAACAAGTTCCCGCACCGCGCTCCCGCCGACAAAGGCATCGTGCGCGTTTTCCTCGGAGGCCAGAGTGACCAGGGCGTGCTTGCGCTGAGCGACGACGAGATTGTCGAAACAGTACGCCGCGAGCTTAACGACATCGTTAAGCTCGGTGCTGCCCCGCGTGTCACTCGAATCTATCGCTGGAATAAAGCCATGGCGCAATATGGGCCCGGGCACCTTGAGCGGGTCGCGCGAATCCGGCAAGCAGCTGCGGCGATTCCAAATTTCGGCTTGGCGGGAAATGCGTTTCAGGGGATTGGCGTGCCCGACTGTCTCGCTTCAGGCCTCGGCGCGGCGCTCTCCGTCCTCGATCAGTTCGGTATTCCGAAGCCCGATTTGAAAATCAACCTGAAACCGGCTCAAACACGCTAGTCCGCTGTCGCTGCTCCAGGAATAAATTCCTCTACCGGCTTCTTTACTGTTTTCATCTTGATCGCTGACGACCACTTCTGCGACGGCTCCTCGATCCACCGATAGAAGAACATCGAAGCCAGCACCACCGCTCCCACGCAAGCCAGGTCGATCAGCACCAACAGTTCACCGGAATAAGGCAGACGAGATAGCACGGCCATCAGCCCCAGCCCAACAGGAAGGTGCAGCAGGTACACCGAGTAGCTGATCTCGCCCAGCCGATTACACCAGCGGTTCTCCAGCGTCGCGAAGGCGATCAGCAAACCTGTGATCGTCGACACGATCGACACCGGCATGCCGATCGGCGTTTTCATCAGCGCAAACATCGCCGCAATCGACAATAGCATGCGCCATGCGCTGCTCAGGCCCATTCGGTATTGGAAGACGAACACGCCGATCAGGAAAATCGGCACGCTGTGGAAGATGACGTGAAAGCTGCCAATCAGTCGGTAGCCGATCAGCATCAGCATCGCACCCGCCACCTGCACGATCCAACTGCGGTTCGCCAGCAGCGGAAACGTCAGCCCCAGCAGCAGGTACCACTGCAGCTCGATACTAAGCGTCCAGTAGGCGGCATTCAGCCAGGTCTTTCCCACGAAATCGTTCAGATAGAAGAAGTGATCGACGAACTGGCGTAACGACAAATCGAGCCGCGGAATGTGAGCGTTCGGAAAAATTGCGAGGGTCGCAAGATAGACGGCCACCACCACCACGAGCGACGCCAGGTAGGGCGGATGCAGCCGCGCCAGCCGCTTGCCGATGAACCGGAAATAATCGCGAATCGAGTAACGATACTGGTACAAGCTATAGGGGATGATGAATCCCGAGATTACGAAAAAGGTGTGCACGCCGAGCCAGCCATATTGCCCGCTCCACTTCAGCCTGGGTCCTTGCCCGTAGGTGAAATGAAACCAGCACACGGCCAGCGCGGCAAATCCGCGTAGCGCGCCGACAATTCCGATCTTGGGTCTGCCCGTTTGCACTCTCTTCAATTCAGGATAGCATCGGCCTCGCGAATCTCCGCCTAACGGCTTTTCGCGAGGTTCTGTTGACAGTTCAGCCGTTCTTCTTTAAAACTTGCCGCACCGTTCTTCCTGCTTCATGGAGATACCAGAACAATGAACCGGCTCGTAGTGATGCTCGTCACGTTGATGACGTTCGTGCTCCCGCTGTCCGCGCAAACGCCCGCCAAGGCCCAGGAGGCCAAGCCCGCCCCCAGGATCTCCTACATTCGCGCCGGACATCTGTTCGATTCCACCACCGGCGCCTTGCGCTCGAACGTCATCGTTGTCGTGGAAGGCGATCGCATCCAGAAAGTCGCTCCGGCCGCTGAAGTCACTGTTCCCGCCGGCGCCGAAGTTGTCGATCTGTCTAATGCCACCGTGCTGCCGGGCCTCATCGACTGCCACACGCACATCACCGCGCCGCCGCACTCCGATCACTATGCCGAAATTTATTCCTTCAAAGACACGCCCTTCGACGACGCATTCAACGCCGTGATTAACTCGCGCACCGACCTGCTTGCCGGCTTCACCAGCATCCGCGACGTCGGCTCCATCGCCTTTCTCGCTGTTGATACGCGCAATGCCATCAATCGTGGAGAATTCATCGGACCGCGCATCGTCGCCTCCGGCCCCATGATCTCCATCACCGGTGGTCACGGCGACCTCAACAACTACGCGCCGCAGGTCGAGTACAACTGGTTTCCCGAGGAGCGCGGATTCGCTCTCGCCGACGGCGTGGAACAGGTGCGGCACGTTGTACGCGCCCAGATCAAATATGACGTGGACGTGATCAAGGTTGGCGCCACCGGCGGCGTTCTCTCCAAGGGCGACAATCCCGGCGCGCCCAGCTTCACGCTCGAAGAACTGACGGTCGCCGCGCAAGAAGCTCATGCCCAGGGCCGCAAAATCGCCGCGCACGCGCACGGTGCCGAAGGCATCCGTCGCGCCATCCTCGCTGGATTCGATTCCATCGAGCACGCATCGCTCGCCGACGACGAAGACATCAAGCTCGCCATCGAGCACGGCACTTACTTCGATATGGACATCTACAACGACGACTTCCTGCTCGGCGAAGCCATCAAGCTCGGCCTGCCGCAGGAGAACATCGAGAAGGAACGCCGCATCGGCCGCCTGCAGCGCGAAACTTTCCAGCGCGCCGTGAAAGCTGGCGTTAAGATGGCGTTCGGCACCGACGCCGGCGTCTATCCGCACGGCGACAACGCCAGGCAACTTGCAACCATGGTGCAGTGGGGCATGACGCCGGTTCAGGCGCTGCGCACGATCACCTACAATTCCGCTGATTTGATCGGACGATCCAAAGACGTAGGTACGATTGAAGCAGGCAAATACGCCGACATCGTCGCCGTCTCCGGCGACCCCGTTCAGGACATCACCATCATGCAGCATGTCGGCTTCGTAATGAAAGGTGGCGTGATCTACAAAGACAAGCTGACCGGCAAAAACCTGGCGGTCGGAGACTGATCGCTCATCGGCGGGGCCAGCCAGGATTCCGATGACCTGATAACCAGATGATCAGATATCCAGATCTTTACATCGGACTTGGCCCGCGGATCTCCGGCTGTGGGCCCAGGTCCAGGAATCTCAAGTCTCGTGCCTCGTCGCGCACCGAGCTCAGCGCGACCCGAATCTCTCGGATGTAGTGCGTCACCGCAACGAACAGGAACACCAGCGCTACCACCATCACAATCGCCGCTGCGATGGCTGCGTCTTTGAAGTACAGGCCCAGTCCCAGCAGAAAACACGCGGCGATCGATCCCGCCAGCGAGCGCAACGCCGCTAGGAAGCACTGACGGATCATCTCCGCCCGCCGCTCGATCGAGTCAATTTGCTTGCCGCAAGCCTCCGCTTCTCGCTGTCGCCCATTCTTTTCCGCCTCGTATTTCGCCTGGATGAACTGGCGCAGGCGGCTCACAATCCCCATCAGCCGCACGTTGATCGACAGGATCAGCAACGCGGTCGCCGACACAAAAATGGCAGGCGCCACAAAAGCAGCGAAAAGGCGAGAAACGTCGAGCATAGTCGCCCCGTCATTCTACCGCCGCGGGCTGCGCCACGATCCTTCCAGGCCTGAATCCTCGCGCCTCGCCAGGCATCAAACCAGTGCGGTACAATGACCAAGGAACCGTACCTCATCGTCACAGGCTGCCGAAGGTGGTTAGTTCCTTATCAATCGAAAGGAATTAGTGTCTATGAAGGCAGCCATTCACCCCGATTACCATGAGGTTCGCGTGCACTGCGCGTGCGGCAATCAGTTCGCGACTCGCTCCACGCATCGCGGCGATATCAACGTTGAAATTTGCTCTGCCTGCCACCCGTTCTTTACCGGCAAGCAGAAGCTGTTGGACACCGCAGGACGTATCGAGCGTTTCCGCCGCAAGTACGAAAAAGCCGGCACCGCGAAGAAGTAAGTTCCAACTTTTCCACGAAGCCCCTGCCCTCGGGCAGGGGCTTTCGTTTTTCTCGCCAATGCCCCCATTTGATCTTCGTCCTCCACGCTCGTAGCATTGGACCTTCGCCAAAACAGGCGAATGATCGATTCTTCGAACCTAACCTTTCATATTCCCCGCGAATCGCGCCGCCATTCAGTCCTCGGTGCCGCGGTTCGGAAGGAGCACGTCATGCAAAAACGCAAACTTGGGAAAAGTAATCTTGAGGTTTCCGCCATCGGCTTTGGCTGCATGGGACTGAGCTTTGGCTACGGCCCGCCGGTCGACCAGCAGCATGGCATCGCCGTCATCCGTGCCGCAGTCGAACGCGGCGTGACGTTCTTTGACACCGCCGAAGTCTATGGCCCGTTCACCAACGAAGAACTCGTCGGCGAAGCGCTCGCACCTTACCAAGGCCAGGTAGCCATCGCCACCAAATTCGGATTCAAATTCGAGAACGGCAAGCAAGCCGGACTCGATAGCCGGCCCGAGCACATCAAGCAAGTTGCCGAAGCCTCCCTCAAGCGCCTCAAAATCGACGTTATCGACCTCCTCTATCAGCATCGCGTCGATCCCAGCGTCCCCATCGAAGACGTCGCCGGCGCCGTCAAAGACCTCATCCAGCAAGGCAAAGTGAAGCACTTCGGACTCTCCGAAGCCGGCGTTGATGTCATTCGCCGCGCCCACGCCGTTCAGCCCGTCACCGCCCTCCAGAGCGAATATTCCCTCTGGTGGCGCGAGCCTGAAGAAGCAATCCTGCCCACTCTCGAAGAGCTCGGTATCGGATTTGTTCCCTTCAGCCCGCTCGGCAAAGGCTTCCTCACCGGAGCAATTAAAGACGATACGCAGTTCGACCAGAGCGACTTCCGCAACACCGTTCCGCGTTTCAACCCGGAGAACCGCAAGGCCAATCAGGCGCTGGTTGAAATCGTCGCCGAGTTCGCACGGCAAAAGAACGCCACGCCGGCTCAGATCGCCATCGCCTGGATTCTTGCCCAGAAGCCCTGGATGGTCCCGATTCCCGGCACGACGAAGTTACATCGCCTGGAAGAAAATCTCGGAGCTGCCGACGTCCACCTCACATCTAAGGACTTGCGCCAGATCGAAGCTGCCGCCTCCAAGTTCGAGCCGCAGGGCGCTCGTTACAGCGAAGGTGCTCAGCGCATGATTAACCGCTGATTCCTCGGCCACCATCCGGGCACCTATTATCTTGCGAAGCATAGAAAGGAATTCCATGTACAAGGCAAAGGCTTACGCTGCTGGCAGCGCGAAAGCGCCGTTGGCGTCCTCATCCATCTCGCGCCGCGACCCACTTGAGAACGATGTCCAGATCGAGATCCTCTTCTGCGGCATCTGCCACTCCGATCTGCATCAGGTCCGCGACGACTGGAATGACGTCCTGCCTACCGTCTATCCGTGTGTTCCCGGTCACGAAATCGTCGGTCGCGTCACCAAGGTCGGATCGGCGGTCAAGAAGTTCAAGCCCGGCGAGCTCGCCGCCGTCGGTTGTCTCGTTGATTCCGACCGCACCTGCCCCGAGTGCACGGCCGGGCTCGAACAGTTCTGCCCGAACTTCACCCTCACCTATAACTTTCCCGATAAGCATCTCGGCGGCGTCACTTACGGTGGATATTCCGACAGCATCGTCGTCGACGAACGCTTCGTCCTGCGCGTCCCTTCGAACCTCAATCTCGCCGGAGCCGCTCCCCTGCTCTGCGCCGGAATTACCACCTATTCGCCGATGCGCCATTGGGGAGTCACCAAGGGCAAGAAGGTCGGCGTTGTCGGTCTCGGTGGACTTGGCCACATGGCCGTGAAGCTCGCCCACGGTTTCGGCGCGCACACCGTGGTCTTCACCAGTTCGCCGCATAAGAAAGACGACGCTCTCCGCCTCGGCGCCGACGAAGTCGTCGTCTCGAAGAACGCGGACGAAATGCAGAAGCACGCTGGCAGCTTCGACTTCATCCTCGACGCCGTCTCCGCCGAGCACGACGTCAACGCCTTCATCAATCTGCTGCGTCGCGACGGCAATCTCACCATGGTTGGCGCGCCCAACAAGCCGCTCCCGGTCTCTGTTATCGGGCTCCTCTTCGGACGACGCAGTTTTTCCGGATCGCTCATCGGCGGCCTGCCCGAAACCCAGGAGATGCTCGACTTCTGCGGCAAGCACAACATCACCGCCGACGTCGAAGTCATCCCCATCCAGAAGGTCAACGAAGCGTACGATCGGCTGCTGAAGTCCGATGTGAAGTATCGCTTCTCCATCGACATGGCTTCGCTCAAATCCGAGTAATCGCGGAGGAGATCATGCAGATCAAACGAGCCGGCTCGCAGCCATCCACCAGGGGGCCGGAAGACTGGTTCAGCGGCACGGTGCGCATCGATCCGCTGTTCCAGGCGCCCGACCCGGCATTCGTGCAAGGCGCCAGCGTCACCTTCGAGCCGGGTGCGCGCACCGCCTGGCACACGCATCCGCTGGGCCAGACGCTCATCGTCACTGCCGGCTGCGGTTGGACACAGCGCGAAGGCGGCCCCGTCGAAGAAATTCGTCCTGGCGACGTCGTGTGGTTCTCGCCCGGCGAGAAGCACTGGCATGGCGCCACGCCCACCACCGCCATGACGCACATCGCCATCCAGGAAAAGAAAGACGGCAAGGTTGTCGACTGGATGGAAAAGGTCACCGACGAGCAATATCGCCGGTAGGCCGATTTGTAGGAGGTATGCAATGGCCGTCCGCAACGATTCGCTTCCCGAGCGCCTGGCGCGCTACAGCGAGATTACCATCAGCGTTACAGGCCGGAAGTCCGGCCGCACCATCTCGAATCCGGTCTGGTTCGCCTTCGACGACGGCAAGCTTTACCTGCTGCCCGTGCAGGGGTCTGAGACGCAGTGGTACAAGAACGTGCTCAACAATCCCGCCATCCACATCGACGCGCGCGGCGCAGCCGGCGACTTCAAGGCGAGGCCGATCACCGCCGCCAAAGAGGTCGCGTCCGTGGTCGAGAAGTTTCGCGGGAAGTATGGAGCCGGCGACGTGAAGAAGTACTATTCGAAATTCGATGTCGCCGTCCTGGTTGCAATGCACTGATGTTGGGTGAACTGGTCGCGCAACGCAGCGAAATCAGTAGGCGACGGAAATCCGCATGAATGAACTCTCAGGGACAGTGGTCTTAGCTGCACATCCATAAGTTTCGACCAAAGGTTTTAACCCAGTCCGCCTGCCTTTCGCAAATGACGAAACGGCGGACTTGCGCCCGCCGTTTCCAGGGATCGAACATCTCCTCAACAGTCCGTGATAAAGAAGCACGGACCGAACAGGAGGTCCTATTGTTATGGTGTTGCTTGTCCCATGGCCCGTGGCCCAACAACACCGGTTATGCGCTGGTGCGGATCGCCGTCAACGCGAAGCGGCCGACCACCGGATTCACCACGCGCTCGAAGTCTTCATACGCCATCTTCATCAGCTCATTGTGCGAGCCGGCGTTGAACGAAATCTCCTTGTCGTAGGTCAGCATTTCATCCACGTAAACCGGGATCCCGTAGAGGTTGCCGAACGGCGGCATGGCGCCCAGATCACAATCGGGGAACCTCGATTCAAACTCCGCTTCGGGCGCCAGTCCTGCGGACTTTGCCTTCGTGACCTTCCTTAGCGCGCCCAAGTCCAAGTGCGCCGAAGCCGGCAGGACCGCCATCACCAGTTGCGAGTCGAGCTTGACGATGACCGTCTTAGCCATCTCCTTGCCGGAGATGTGAGCGTATGCCGCAGTTCCCTGGGCGGTGTAAGCAAGGGGATGAACAGTGGATGAGTAACGAACCCGGTTGGTGTCGAGAAAGTCCTTAACTCTGCTTGCTCGCATAAATCACCTCGTCTTCGGAGCCGTGAGCCGTTGGCGCGACTCACAGCCCGCGGTTGGCTGGGGAGAGACCACCGGTCCGGCTCCGAGGAGACCACGATGTTGCGTTCACATCGCGGCTCCTGGAACTCGGGCGAGAGCGGAAAGCGGCTTACTCCAGAACGAAGATGTTTCTCTTCGCGCACATTTCCTTCAAGATCTTCGGCCACACCGTGACGCTGACTTCTCCCAGGTGCGCCTTGCGCAGCAGGAGCATGAGCGTCCGCGACTGGCCAATGCCGCCGCCAATCGACAGCGGAATCTGGTCGTTCACGATCGCCTGGTGATACGGGAACTTCAGGTTGTCGAGCAGCTTCGCCATTTCGAGCTGCTTGCGCAGCGTCTGGGCGTTGACGCGGATGCCCATCGACGTCAGCTCGTGACGCCGCCTGGTTACTCCGTTCCAGACCAGGATGTCGCCATTCAACCCGTGCGTGTCTTTACCCGACTCGACGACCGTCTCGGTGACCCAGTCGTCGTAATCAGCGGCGCGGTTCTCGTGCGGGTAGCCGTCTTTCAGCGGCCAGCCGATGCCGATAATGAAGATCGCCGGCGCGTACTCCTTCAGCACCTTGGTCTCGCGCTGCTTGCGCGGGAGGTCGGGATACATGTCGAGGATGTCTTCGGCATGCAGGAAGGTCAGCTCTTCCGGCAGGTTCGGGAAGCGGTCGTCTTTCAGCTGAGGGAACATCTCCTGCGCGAACTTCTCGGCGCCGACGATCACCTTCCAAAGACGGCGCACCACCAGTTCGAGGAAGCGCAGCGAGCGCTGGTCGGGCGTGATCACGCGTTCCCAATCCCACTGATCGACGTAGCAGGAATGATCGTGATCGAGAAAGTAGTCCTTACGGACGGCGCGCATGTCGGTGCAGATGCCTTCGCCGACTTTGCAATGGAACTGCTTGAGGGCGGTTCTCTTCCACTTGGTTGCCGCCTGAACAACTTGCGCATCGATCGGGTGCTTGTCGCGATCGTTCGAGATGTGGAAGCCAATCGGCGTGCGCGAGCCGTCGCGGTCGAGCATGTCGTTGACACCCGATTCGGTGTCGACGATCAGCGGCACCTGCACCATCATCAGGTTCAGCTCGCGGCAGAGGTTGTCCTCGATGTAGCGCCGCAGATGGAAGATGGCTTCCTGCGTTTCGCGCACGTTGAGGATCGAGTGATAAGTCTTGGGCAGCGCCTTTTCGAGTTCGGCATAGTCGCCAATACCCGGTCCGGCGAGGTCAGCTTTCTTGTCGGCAGCTTTGTCGAGGGTGGCTGTGCTCATGCTGGTGCTCCTGTGTAGCGCAGCCATTGCTGGCTATGCGCCTCAATGAGCGGCCCGGCGGGGGAGCCGTTTGGCCATAGAACATCACGATGAGCGAGCAAGCGCAGTTAGATGGGTCACGCGTGTTTGTGCCGAGAGAGTGAAGCTGATGTGATGAGCCCTGGAACTAGATTCCCAAGTGGAGCAGATACTCGGCGCCGCCAGACTCCGAAACTCTCTCGCAGGCTGATACGATCGCGTTTAACGATGACGTTACATCATCTCGGCGCAGGTGTAGTCCCTCATATCCCCCCTGGTTTGTCTCTCCTTTGGGCAACGAAAACCAAGCCGTCAATCTCAGGACTTCCGGCGATAGTGAAAGCAGGCTGGCCCAGGCACCGAAGATGCTCGCAGCCGCTTTCGCACCCGACGAAGGAATGATCGTGATCCCGTGATAAGTGATACCTGACTGCTCTTTTTGCGTTGAGGGATTGAATGTTGGTATCCATTCAAGGGAGTCAGCAATATACAGAATCACGTCATCCGGGACTTCAATGCGGCGCAGCATTAATTCCTTCAGGCCCGTAAAGTGCTTCCACTGTCGTCTGTCGGCATAGTCCTTGTTCGCGATCTTCACAACTCCAAAATGATGAATAAGCATTTCTTTCAGACTGCCAAAGCTCTCTGTCGGCGGTCAATCTTAGCTTGATTACCTGGAGCACCAAGTTCTTGTCCCGTATCTTTTTCGTCCGACAAGAGTTACATTCGAGTTAACGATGATTATTGACCTCTCGCATCCTCTCGAAGCTGGAATGCCCTCCTATCCCGGACTTCCCGTTCCCCGGTTCAACGTCTTTCTCTCGCATCGCGACGAAGAAAAGCAGAAATCGAAATACGCGGAAGGCGTGACCTTCCAGATCGGCGCGTACGAGTTCGGCGGCAACACCGGTACCTATGTCGATGCGCCGTTCCATCGCCACGCCAATGGCGACGACCTGATGCGCCTGCCGCTGCACAAACTGGTGAATCTGCCGGGCATCCTGGTGCGCGTAAATAATGATGGGCCGATTGGGCCCGACCACTTCCGCACGCTAGACGTCGATGCCAAGGCGGTGCTCGTCCGCACTGACTGGTCGAAGCGCTGGCAGAAAGACTACTTTCTCTCCGGTCCATATCTCACGGCCGACGCCTGCGAGTTGCTGGCCGAGCGCGGAGCGACGCTGGTCGGCATCGATTGCGCCAACGTCGACAATATGAAAGACCCAGAGCGGCCGGCGCACTCGATCCTGCTGGCGGCCGGCATTCCGATCGTCGAGCACCTGAAGTCGCTCGACAAGCTGACGGGCAAGCGCTTCCGGTTCTTCGCGGCGCCTCCGGCGATCGAGGGCGGCACGTCGTTCACGGTACGCGCGTTCGCCATCGTCGATCCGTAAGCTAATCCAATTTTCGAGGTTGATCCAATGGAATCAGACATTTACAGAGGTTGATCTCGGTAGATCGCTGATTCGAGATGGCTTCCAGCTAAGTTCGCCGGAATCAATGACTTACGACGTATTCGGGTTTCGAACTGCTGCGGAAGCATTTCAATTTTGGTTCGCTCCAAAAGTCGGGGCGGGAGAACAAGTCTTCTTTTCTTTGTTTGTACCTCTCTACTTCTTACTATGCGCTTTTCGAGGGGGGTCTAGTGCCAACTCCTCGAAATTTTTTATCTCCTTTGTAACGTGTTGGTTACGTGGGATTTTGCGGCTTCGCGAGCCTTGACAAATTTGTTCCAAAACGGGAATTCGATTGGATATCCTGAAGTCCGACGAGGAGTCAGTCCTGCCGATGTCCGATGCGCTGCTTCGCTTCCGGTCCGAGTTCCCGATTCTGGCGACCACAAATTACATGATCAGCAATTCGTTGGGGGCGATGCCTCGCGCGGCGGAAGACGGGCTGGCCGAATACGCGCACATGTGGAAGACGCGGGGCGTACGGGCGTGGAAGGAGACCTGGTGGGACATGGCGCGCGAAGTTGGCAGCGAAGCCGGCGTGCTGATGAACGCCGAGCCCGACTCGGTCTCGCTATTCCCAAACGTCACCACCACGCAGGCGGTGGTGGCATCGTGTTTCGATTTCAGCGGAAAGCGCAACAAGATCGTCTATGACGACCTCAACTTCCCTTCGCTGATGTACTTCTGGGAGGCGCAGCGAAGCCGCGGTGCGCGCGTGCAAATGGTTGGTCCGCAGGACGGGATTCACGTCTCGACCGAGCGATTATTGGAGGCAATCGACGAAGAGACGCTGCTGGTGCCGATCTCGCATGTGATCTTCCGCAGCGCGTTCATCCAGGATGTGGCGGCGATCGTGGAAAAAGCGCATCGCGTCGGCGCGTACGTGGTGCTCGATTCATTCCAGGCGCTCGGCACGGTTCCGTTCGACGTGCAGAAGCTGAAGGTCGATTTCGTCGTCGGGGGCGTGCTGAAGTGGCTCTGCGGAGGACCGGGCACGGCGTATCTCTACGTGCGTCCCGACCTGGCGGCGAAACTAACGCCGACCTTTACGGGCTGGGTGGCACACGAGGCGCCCTTCTCGTTTGAGATTGGGCCGAACCGCCTGACGAGTGGCCCGTACAAGTTCATGAACGGCACGCCCAACGTGGCAGCGCTCTATGCGGCGAGGCCGGGACTGAAGATCATTCGTGAAGCCGGTATGGAAAACATCCGCGCGAAATCGCGGCGGCAAACGGCGCTGCTGATGGAGCTCGCCGATCGCCGCGGCTGGCAGGTGAATACGCCACGCAACCCGGAACAGCGCGGGGGCACGGTGTCGATCAACATGCCGAATTCGAAGGAAGTATGCGCGGAATTGTTGAAGCGCGATGTGCTGGTGGACTGGCGACCGCAGGCGGGAGTACGCATTTCGCCCCATTTCTACAACAGCGATGAGGAAATCCACCAGGCGATTGCCGCGGTGGAAGAGGTGCTGGCCGCGATGAAAGTTGCGGTTCGCTAAAAACCGAACGTCCTGTGATCGCGCTCACAGCCTCGTGTTTGCCTTTCAACGTAAGCTGGATTCATCGGCTTATGAACCACTTCCGCATTCTTAACAATCGCAAGCGAGCTATCGTGGCGCTGGTACATTCCTTCGCTTTTGGCCTGCTGGCGTTCTACCAGCTCATGGTCAACTATCATCCGGCGGCGCTGGTGGCGGCGACTTCGGGCCATTTCGTCGGCCCGGCGATCCTGACGACGATTTATCTGATCGTGACCGTGGTTCTGCTGGTGCTGGTGATTGCCTCGCGCGGTCCGCTGGAGAAACTGTATTTTGCGTTTTGCGCGACGAGCGCGGGAATCGGCCTGATGCGCATCGTTTTGGGCGATCCCACGTTGTATACCGGGAACCTGATGCGCGTTCTCATGCTTGGGTGCGCCGTCTGGGTGGGAATGCTGATCCTGCGCCTTCATTCCGAGGCGCAACCTGAACTCGCCGGTTAACGCTGGCGATAGTTTCGCCCCAGAACTTTTCATTTGCGCTTCACGTTTCAACAGCAGCGTGGGCCAACCCGTCCCAAGTTCCCGGATTCTTAGTCTCTGCACGACTGTGGTTCGGGGAAATGGGCTCCATGAGTATCGGAACTCGACGGGTAAACTCTGCACTTTTTCCAACCCTGGTCCTTATCGCTATTCTTACGGCTTGCGGAGGGGGTGGCGGCACAAGTTCTACGATGCAGCCGTCACAACCGTCGACGCAACCTTCACAGCCTTCAGAGCCGACACAGCCCGCCGGGCCAGCGGCATATTCCGGCGTCCAGATCCTGACCTGGCACAACGACAACGAACGCACCGGACTGAACTCCAACGAGAGCACGCTTCAACCGAGCAACGTCAGCGCCAGCACTTTCGGCAAGCTGTTTTCCTACCCGGTGGACGGATACATCTACGCGCAGCCGCTTTACGTGTCGAACGTTCCGAGCGGCAGCGGGATACACGATGTGGTTTACGTCGCGACTGAATATGACAGCGTTTACGCGTTCGACGCCGATACGGCCGGCGACGGATCGCCGCTGTGGAAGACGTCGCTGTTGAGACCAGGCGAAACACCGCTGCAGGGTGGCAATCCCAAGCCGTGGATTGGCGTGACATCCACGCCGGTGATCGACGTCGGCAGCAAGACGATGTGGGTGGTTTCGGAACATAACGGCGGCGTAATACGCCTGAACGCGTTGGATATTGAAACGGGCGCGATCCGGAAGTCGGTGAACATCAGCGCGTCGGTGCCAAGCACCCTGCCAGAGGCGGTGAACGGTCAGCTGGCGCTGAGCTCGTCGTGCCTGCAGCGTGCCGGGCTACTGTTATCGCAAGGTACGGTGTATATCGGCTTCGGCGGGTGCGCGCATGGGTGGCTGCTGGCTTACGACGCAGCAAGCCTGACGCAAAAGGCGGCGTTCAGCAGCAGTCCGAATCAGGATGGCTACGGGCCGTATCCGGGTGGTGGCGGCATCTGGGGTTCGGGCGCAGGGCCGGCTTCCGACGATCAGGGCAACATCTTCGTCGTGACGGGTGATGGACCGAACGATGGCTCGCAGACGGGCTGGGGACAATCGGTGCTGCGGCTCGACACCAGTCTGAAGGTGCAGGACTACTTCACGCCATTCGATGCGGCGATGATCCAGTGCAAGGACAACGACCTGGGCAGCGCGGGCGTAATGCTGATGCCGGGCAAGAACGAGTTGATTTCAGGCGGGAAGAACGGTCAGATGTTCGTGCTCCACACCGGCGCGCTGGGCCATCAGCAGAACAACAACGCCGGAGCGGTGTCGGGCACGTGGTACAACAACTCGACTTACACCGACACCTGCACCGACAATCATGGAACTCTGTTGAGTGGCACGGTTGGTGACTACCGGATCTACGGAACGGGTGCGTGGTTCAACGGGTCGATCTATGTAGGAGCCGATCCGGGTCCGGTGAAGCGGTTCGAATTGCAGAGTGATGGCTCGCTGAAACTGGGATCGGTTGGTCCAGCGGCGTTTACGCGCGGCAGCCTCGGCACGACACCGTTTATCTCGGCGAACGGCACCTCGAACGGAATTGTGTGGGCGCTCGATCACGGAACGCCGATCGGCGCGGGTACAGCGACGCCCGTGGTTCTGCACGCGTACGACGCCAACGATCTGTCGAAGGAGCTGTATAACAGCGCGCGGAACTCGGCGGACGCCGCAGGGCTGGCGATCAAGTTTACGGCGCCGATTGTGGCGAACGGCAAAGTGTATTTCGGCGCCGGGCACGATGACCTGGGCGGGGCGAAACCGGGCGGTGAGCTGGACGTTTACGGAACGCTGCCGCATTCGCGGTAGGAAATTACTTCAGCGAAAGTATCTTCTTTTGCGCGACACGGTCCGACCTTACGCGGGTGTTTGCGGTCACAAACATCGGTGACTCGTATTCTCGTCGATCTTCCAGCAGGCGACCACACTGATCCGAAGCACCATCGTGTGCTTGGGAAGGTGATGTATGAAAGTGGTATTTGCAGTTGCTGTCCTGATGTTTTGCGCAGTATTGGCGCTCGGACGACAAGCCGCTGCGCCAAAGATTCAGAAGGCGTCGGCGCGATACACATCGCCGGCTTCGGGCAAGGAGATGTTCAATTCCTACTGCGCGTCGTGTCATGGAACGAGCGCGAAGGGAGACGGTCCGGCCGCGGCGGCGCTCAAGAGCGGCGTGCCTGATCTGACTGAGTTGGCGAAGTTGCACGGCGGCAAATATCCCAGCCTTCACGTGTATGAAGTCATCAAAGGTGACACGCAGGTGGTGGCGCATGGATCGGCCGACATGCCGGTGTGGGGCCCGGTGCTTTCGCACGTGAGCCAGGGAAATAATGCCGAGTTTCAACAACGTTTGAACAACCTGACGGCGTATATCGGAACATTGCAGGCGAAGTAACGCCGCGGAACGGCCTGCCTGGCGCATTGGCAGGTTATTTGAGTTCGAGCCGCATCTCGTTCGTGGAGCGAAAGCCGAGTTTTTCGTAGAGCGGGCGTCCTTCGTCGCTCGCGTGCAGGCCCACGTATGCGAACTCCTCGCGGCGGCACCAGTCGATCGTAGCTTCCATCAGCGCACGGGCAATGCCGCGGCGGCGGAATGGCTTCTCGACAAACATGTTCAGGATCATGGCGCGACGCGGTAGTTTCTGGTCGAAGCTGCCCGGCCATGGGCTGATGACAACGCCTGCACCGCCGACTACTTCGCCTGTTTCGTTGACAGCCAGAAAGCCGCGATAGGAGCCGTCAGGGATCGCCTTCGAGAAATACTCGAGAGCGGCAACTTCCATCTGGTCGAGCGCCGCGCCGTTCTGCCGACCCATGTCCCACCACATCATGCGACGATGATGGATCAAGGTGGGAATGTCGGCGGCGACTGCCGGTCGAATCGTGATCTCTGGAGGCATGAGACTGATTGGATAATTAATATTGTTTATTGGTTATTGTTTATTGGACAACAAAGAAGCCTGCAATAAGCAATCGTCAATCACCAATAGTCAATGCTGTTTACGGTTTTACCGTCACCATCACCACTCCATGAGAGGCGACATTGGCCGTGAATTTACTTGTGAACTGTCCGAGATCTTTGTGCTGCCAGAGGTCGCGAACCGCGGCAGAGAAGTGCGCTGGATAGTGCAGGTCTTCCCAGTTCACGGTGATCGGCGCTTCGTTTGATCCGCGATTGAAGAGAATCACGGCGCGACTGCCATCTTTCAGCGGACGCGACCAGACTTCGAGGTCGCCCTGCTTCCAGACGCGCGTTCCCTGGCGGCCGAGGGGATCATGATCGATGGCGATCACCTCTTTGTTGGTGAGGATCTCTTTGATCTCGGGCGTCATGTGCTCGAGATCGTTGCCGGCCATCAGCGGCGCGGCGAGCAGAGCCCAGAAGCTGAAGTGGGAGCGGTACTCAACGTTAGTCATGCCGCCGTTGCCAACCTCGAGCATGTCAGGATCGTTCCAGTGACCGGGGCCGGCGTAACTGGCGATGGAGTTCTCCTGGTCGATGATGTCCACCACGCCGTTGCTGCAACAACTGCCGTCACCCCATTTCTTCTGGCCTTCCCAGCGATCCTGGATGTCGCCGGTGGTGCGCCACAGATTGCCTCCGGCTTGCGCGGCCCAGAGCCAGGGCCTGTTGCTGCCCCATTCGCAGATGCTGAAGACGATCGGCCGGCCGGATTTCACCAGCGCGTCGTGCATGAGTGAATAAGAGGATGGCGCGTCCTGCGTGCCGTGATCGCACCAGTCGTACTTGAGATAGTCGACACCCCATGCCGCGTACTGGCGCGCGTCCTGGAATTCGTAGCCGCGGCCGCCGGGGCGATGCTGGCACGTGGTAAGTCCGGCGTCGGAATAGATACCGAACTTCAGGCCCTTGGAGTGGACGTAGTCGGCGACGGCCTTGATGCCGGACGGAAAGCGCTGCGCGTCGGCAACGATGTTGCCGTCTGTATCGCGGGAAACCTGCCAGCAGTCGTCGATGACGACGTACTGATATCCCGCATCTTTCATGCCGCTGGAGACGAGGACATCGGCGGCCTGCTTGATGAGTGTCTCGCTGACGTTACAGGCGAACTTGTTCCACGAGTTCCAGCCCATCGGTGGAGTGGCGGCGAGAATGGTTTGGGCGTGGGAGATGACGGGGAAAGCGAGAAGGAAGAGTAAGAGAGCGCGTTTCATTTCGGCGGCGAGTGTAACGCAAGGGAGGGGAAGGACGAAAGGGCGCCGGCAACGCGCGGCTAAAGCCGCGCTCCTCCACACCCCTGTGAGTGGCATGCGTGGAAGGTTGCGTCTTTTGATCGTCGCGATTCCTTCTGGATCGTCGTGGAAGAGCGGGCCTTCAGGCCCGCGTCATGGAGCGGCACGTTTTCGTGATGGAAGCAAGTTGGCTTTCCACGTGCAATGAAGCCCAATATGGGAAGAGATATTTGAACGGTGTGGAAGAGCGGGCCTTCAGGCCCGCGTCAGGAAGCGCCTAGAATGAGGCTTTAGCCCCGGGGGCCAATGGATTTCTCCCGTACCTTCTTCGTTACAACGACGACCTACAAACGCTATACGTACTTCAAAGATCTCACCAAAGCGCGGAGATTCTTCCGCGCGCTTTATGAGTACCGGCGCCAGGGGAAGTACCTTGTTCACGGGTTCGTCTTGATGCCCGATCATCTACACCTGATTCTTACGCCCGCGGAAACCGTCTCCCTCGAGAAAGCGATGATGTTCATCAAGGGAGGCTCGTCCTTCCAGATGAGACTTCCGGGAAAGCTCTGGCAGCCGAGTTTTTCGAATCATCGCATTCGTGATGGCGAGGATTGGCGAATTCATGTCGGATATATCGAGCGGAATCCGGTGAAGGCGCGATTGGCGGAGTCCGGCGCGATGTATCCATTGTGCTCGGCGTATGCCGGCTGGAAGTTGGACCCAGTGCCCACGGGGGCTAAAGCCCCTATTTTTTCAGGTCATTAACGCGCGGCTAAAGCCGCGCTCCTCCACACCCCTGTGAGTGGCATGCGTGGAAGATTGCGTCTTTTGGTGGTCGCGATACCTTCTGGATCGTCGTGGAAGAGCGGGCCTTCAGGCCCGCGTTCGGGGGCTAAAGCCCCTATTTTTTCAGGTCATTAACGCGCGGCCAAAGCCGCGCTCCTCCACATCCCTGTGAGTGGCATGCGTGGAAGGTTGCGTCTTTTGGTGGTCGCGATACCTTCTGGATCGTCGTGGAAGAGCGGGCCTTCAGGCCCGCGTTCGAGTGCACGAAGAAGTTGGGCTTCAGCCCGGGGAACTATCGGATGGCTATGGCTGCCATCATGCGCCCGGTCTTGCCATGCTCGGCGCGATGGGAAAACAGCAGGTCGGTGCGGCACGAAGTACAGAGATCGCTGATCCAGATGTTCTTCGCCGGGACGCCGGCATCGAGCAACTGGCGCCGGTTGGCCTCGATTAGATCGAGATGCAGCTTCATTGCCGGGGCGCCGTGGCCGGGGGCTCGCTGGTTCATGAACAGTAACGGGTACTTTACATGGAGCGAGTTGGAGTCGAAGACTTCCTCGAACAACTCGTCCACGTAGGCGAACTGTGCCGCCCAGCGCGGTTTGAAATCTTCATCGACTTCGTAGCAGCAGCGATGTACACCAGGGCCGATGGCGGCCACGAGGTCTTTCGGTTCCGATTCGAATTTCGCTCGCATCTCGCCGATACCCTTTTCGACGATGCGCGCGAAGGTGCCGCGCCATCCCGCGTGAAACGCGCCGACAGCTTTGCGTTTTCGATCGGCTATGAGGACCGGGATGCAATCGGCGGTGCGTACCGTGAGCACGACACCCGGAAGATTGGTGATCAGGCCGTCGCCGGTGAGCGGCGATTCGGGAACCGACGTGATGTGATGGATGACAGCCGAGTGAACCTGTTTTGCCGTGACGAATGGAAGCGTCTCGCGCCCCTTTACGGCATTGATCGCGCGCAGGAAGATGCGGCGATTCTGCGCGACATTCTCGCGGGTGTCTTCCTCGGTGATCCCGAGATTCAGCGAATTTCCGCCGTGGGATTTAGAGACGCCGCCGAGGCGCGTGCTGAAACCGTGGGCAAGCCACGGAATGGTGCGAAGGTTCGCGGCTTCAATGATCTCCGGGCGCGGCGGACGGACGCGCAAAGTCTTTTCTTTTGCTTTGGCTGAGGTTCGACCCACAGATCGATTCTAGCAAGGCGATACGCCAGCCATGGACTGCTTCACGACCGCTGGGCCTGCTGCGTATAGGATCGTTACCGAGGACCTCGCGGTGAACCGAGAGTGGAAACGCCGATTCGCATACCTTTCTTGGAATTCAACAAGAGTTCGGCGTAGAGTTCCGGATATGAAAACCTTCCGCAGGTTGGCAGTTTCCATTGCGTTGTTCGGTGGGCTGACATCAAACTCCGTCACGCAGGCCCAGAATGTCCCCGATAAGCCGCCCCGAGTGATTGACGTCCACGTGCATGCCATGAATGCCGATTTCCCGGTTCCACCCATGTGCCCCAACACGCCTGGGTTTGCGGCGTCGGACCCGAAAGATAAAGAGGCGCCCTTTGGCTGGATCAACGTCGACTGTACGCCCGCGCTCAATCCGGCAAAGCCCGGGGAATACATGAAAGATGTCGTGGCCGAGATGGAGCGCCTGAACGTAACGGCCGTGGTCTTCGGCGATCCTAAGAGTGTCCAGCAGTGGAAGGAAGCCGCTCCCGGCCGGGTGATTCCGGGTACATCGTTCGACAATGGAATTCAGCCAGGCAGCCGGGTGCCGCTCGCGGAATTGCGCGACGACTTCACCAAGGGCGGATTCAAGGTAATGGGCGAAATAGGGCTGCAGTACGAAGGCCTTTCGCCGAGCGATCCATCGGTCGATCAGTACTTCGCGCTCGCCGAGGAACTCGACATTCCTGTTGCGATTCATATGGGAACCGGCGGTTCAGGACGCGCCAATATTGCCATGCCGAAGTTTCGTGGATCGATGGGCAATCCGCTGCTGCTCGAAGAAGTGCTGGCGCGGCACCCGAAGCTGCGCGTGCAGGTGATGCATGCGGGATATCCGATGATCGATAATATGCTCACGCTGCTGCAGGCTAACTCGCATGTCTATGTCGACGTAGCGGGACTGATCTGGAGCTACCCGATCAAGGAAGTGAATCGCTACATTCAGCGGCTGGTCGATGCCGGATTCGAGGACCGCGTGATGTTCGGAACCGATCAACTGATCTGGCCCGGACTGATGGCGTATTCCATCAGCATCATTCAGAACGCTGACTACCTCACGCCGCAGCAGAAGCGCGACATTCTTTACAACAATGCGGCACGATTCCTGCGATTGGGAACAGCGGAGGGGAAGTAAGGCGAAGAGGAGGCATTCATCGATGAACCCTGTCCACTTGCGTGAAAATCGAAATTGCCTGTACGGAGTCTCACATAGTGACGTTCCAGATCATCAGCGAATGGGGAGTCAAATGCCGCACACCGCGCTGCAAAGGTTTCGCCGTCTTATCCCGATTGTCGCTAATGCGTGGGGCAAAGCATCCGAAACCTGTGGAGCGCGGAATCGGTACCTGTGCCGTGTGTGGTTGCCAGTACTCTGTGAGACTCGATCAACTTGAGCACAGGCTGGTCGATAAGAAAACAGAAGATCACCGTCGATAAATCCGGTTATTACAAGTAACCCAGGATCGGCGGCGGTGCTACGCACCGCATCGGAAGGTTTCTGGGGAGCGTACCGATGGTTTCGCGCACAAGCAGCTCCTCGGTGGGCTGATCTCTTACGTCCGCTGTGCGGACTGCGAGATTGCCCATCGCTGCCTCGCTCTTATACACTCACATATTCTTATGTACGCTGAATTCACCGTAAAAGACCGCTGGACCGGCGAAGACGTTCATTGCGCCTACCAGGCACTCATCGTTGCGATCGCCACGCGTCATGCCGACGCCATCGACATCAAGTATCTCGCCAACGGCAGGCCGGTTTGGATTGCCCTGCCGCATCCCGCGTGGGTGGAGTACAACAAGCGGACGGGCCAGGTCATCACCGATCCGCTGGCGGTTGAGATTGCCGGTCATTATCTGAAGTGGGCGATCGAATCGGGCGAAGACAGCGGCCGCGAGATGTACATGCTGACGGTGGCCGAGACGCTCGATCACCTGGAAGCGGTTCGCAAAGCCTACGGCGCCGCCCCCGTTACGTCCTGAATCGCGGCCGCGTTTCCCGTCGCGCAAAACTTCGCGGCTGCGCGAACACCGAATCACAAGCTTCAGTGATTCTCGTTACATTTCCATGTTCCCGCCTTGCCTGACAATTTCTTCCCGGATGTGAGGAACGGTTCAGCTGGTTCGTGTCCTCCGGGGTTCGTGGAGGAGGCTACCGCGCTGGTTTCATCTCTCCAGATGGTGCACAATAAATAACAGTCTTAGGGGATGGTCTTTATGAGCAGCTTAGCGGAAGTGGCTCCGGCCAGTACCGAGCGGATGCGGAATAAAAAGCTCGCCCGATGGGTGGAAGAAGTAGCCCAGCTTTGCAAGCCCGACAGCGTTTATGTGTGCGACGGATCGCATCGCGAGTACCAGGAGATGCTGCGGCTGATGGTGCAGTCGGGCACGGCGATCGCGCTGAATCCGGAGCTGCGGCCGAACAGCGTGCTGGTGCGGTCGAACCCGGAAGACGTCGCTCGGGTTGAGGACCGGACGTTCATCTGCTCGCTCTCGAAAGACGATGCCGGCCCCACCAACAACTGGGAAGATCCCAACCGCATGAAGGCCAACATGGTGCAGCTCTACTCAGGATCGATGGTAGGGCGCACGATGTACGTGATTCCGTACAGCATGGGACCGATTGGCTCGCCCATCGCGAAGATCGGCGTGGAGATTTCGGATTCACCCTACGTGGTGGCGAACATGCACATCATGTCGCGGGTGGGCGAGAAGGTGCTCGAGGTACTTGGCACCGATGGTGACTTCGTGAAGGGGCTGCACTCGATCGGCGCGCCGCTGGCCGCCAATCAGCAGGATTCGACCTGGCCGTGCAACGCCGAGCACAAATACATCTGCCATTTTCCGGAGACGCGTGAGATCTGGTCGTACGGCTCGGGCTACGGTGGCAACGCGCTGCTGGGCAAGAAGTGCCACGCGTTGCGTATCGCGTCGGTGCAGGCGCGCGACGAGGGCTGGATGGCGGAGCACATGCTCATCCTGAAGCTGACGAATCCGGAGGGGCGCTCAAAATACATCACCGGTGCGTTTCCCTCGGCGTGCGGCAAAACCAACCTGGCGATGCTGATTCCGACGGTGCCTGGTTGGAAGGTGGAAACGGTCGGAGACGATATCGCGTGGATGAAGTTTGGGGCCGATGGCCGGTTGTACGCGATAAACCCGGAGTTTGGGTTCTTCGGTGTGGCGCCGGGAACGAGCATGAAATCAAACCCGAACGCGATGCTGACGGCGACACACGATTCGATCTTCACCAACTGCGCCATGACGCCGGGCGGCGACGTGTGGTGGGAAGGCATGACCGACGAGAAACCAGCCGAGCTGGTGGATTGGCTGCGGCGTCCGTGGACCCCGAAGAGCGAGCGCAAGGCGGCGCATCCTAACGCCAGGTTTACAACTCCGGCGAGGCAGTGCCCGGTGATCGCTCCGGAGTGGGAAGATCCGAAGGGCGTGCCGATTGATGCCATTTTGTTTGGCGGGCGGCGAGCGAACATTGTGCCGCTGGTGGTGGAGTCGTTCGACTGGCAGCATGGAACGTTCCTGGGCGCAACGGCGAGCAGCGAAACCACGGCCGCGGCGGCGGGAAAAGTCGGGCAGTTGCGGCGCGATCCCATGGCGATGCTGCCGTTCTGCGGCTACCACATGGGCGACTACTTCCAGCACTATCTGGATATCGGAAAGACACCCGGGGCGAAGCTGCCGAAAATTTTCTATGTGAACTGGTTCCGCACCGGCGAAGACGGCAAGTTTGTGTGGCCCGGCTATGGCGAAAACAGCCGCGTGCTGAAGTGGGTGTTCGAGCGCTGCGACGGCAAGGCGCACGCAAACGAGACGGCAATCGGACGGCTGCCGTCGGCTAACGATCTCGATACGGACGGACTGCAGATCTCGAAGGCGGCGCTGGAAAAGATTTTGAGCGTCGATCTCGAAGGATGGAAGGCAGAAGTGCCGCTGATCCGGAAACACTTCGAGAAGTTCGGCGACCGGCTGCCGAAGGGATTGAAGGAAGAAGTGGACAAGCTGGAAGAGAGATTGAAGAAGTAAGATTTCAGATTGAAGATTGGCTGCCCCATTCAAGCTGTGGTTGCTTGAGTGGGGAATTTTGTTTGGGTCGTGGTGGCCGGTCGGGGCGACCGGCGTCCATTCCCTTCTACCACGCAGCCTAACGTATCCATCATGATTTCACTTCCAGGTAAGTGCTTCTTCTTTCCCACAAAGGGAACCACGCACTCGTACTTCCATTCACCAATACAATGGTGGGCCGCTCGCCCTCGAGCGGCAAGCTCACCATCCCGTCACCAACAATCCTCTCGCGGCCTTCACACTGCACTTCTGATAATGGCTGTAGGCTTCGGCGGCGCGCTGGCGGATTTGTTCCGCCGACTCTTTGGCGATCCAACCGTCGAGAGCGGCTTTGAGCGTGTAGGCTTCGGGTGCCATCAGGTTCGTCGTCCAGAGCAGGGGCGTTGCGCCGGAGGCACGCAGCGCTTTCGTGAAGTATTGCTTGCTGGCGCAGGCGAGGATGATCGCCTCGCGACGGCTTTCAGCCTGGTTGTGCGGAAGTTTGTCGAGCGTGAAGTCCATCAAGCCATCGTGTCCGACATAGGCAACGACGTCGGCGCTGCCGCCGGCGTTGATGTTCACGTTGCGCGACCCGATCATCACAATCTTGAACGGCGCTCCGCCCGACGCGGCCCGCAAGAAGTCTTCAATCGCCAGTTTGATCTGCGCGCCCTGGTAGGCGTCGGCCACGAGGTAAACATTCTCAGTTCGGTGCTTGAAGACACAGCGTTCCAGCACGGGAGGCAGCGGTTTTGACGTCTGGATCAGATCCCATTCCTTGCTGCGCGCGAAGAACGTCTTCACTCCGCCGCCTGCACCCCAATAAAGGTTGCGTCCCGGATCGTCGCCGTTACCCAACGCCGCCGGTACCGGGACAATGCCCTGATGCTGATTGTCGGCCAGAGCGACGAAGACATGAATCACCCGCGGCGGCGTTTGCGCCACGGCAGGGCCGACCAGGAAACCGCACAGAATGATTCCCAGCGCGTAGCGGATTGACGCCCGAGAAGAGCTCATCGAAGTCGATGTAATAATTGAGCAGGTTGGACTAAATTACAAATTACCAATTACTGATTACCAATTCTCATGTTTGCTCGCAGAATCCACGTTGAGTTCGAAGATCACGGCCAGCGGCAGCCTTGTCCGCTGAAGTGGCTCGACAACTTCGCCATGCGGAATTTCACGAACGATCCGATCTTCGATGACACGTTGCCGATTTCCGACGGCGTAATGGAGATCGGCCGCCGCGTGCCGCTCGACCGGTTACAGGCCGACATGGAAGACTGGTTCCGGCGAAAAAGTTATTTGCCGAAAGAGGCAAAGCTGGTGGTCAGCGAGCGATAGAAGTGATTTCCCAGGAAACAGCGGCGCGGACGAGGGCGTCCGCGCTACAGCTCAATGACCCGTCTGGATGCGGTCCATCACTTCCTTGACTTTCGGCACATCGACGGCGGAGGTGCTTACGCGTCGCCAGACTTCATTTCCACTCGGATCGATGTAAATGGTGGTCCGGAGAGCGATATCCTGGCCGTCGTGGCCGTCAGGGTGAAGCAGTCCGTATTCGCGAATCACCTTCGCGCCAGGATCGCTCAACACGGGAAACTGGCGATTGGCAGCCTTTTCCCAGGCTTGCCGTGCGTGTGGGACATCATCGACGCTGAGGGCGACGATCCGGGTATTCATGCGGTCGAAGTCGGCTTTGTGTTGCGCGAACTCGCGCAGCTGGCTCATACAAAACGGTCACCAGTATCCGCGGTAGAAAATGAGCAGCACCGGGCTGCCGTGTAGAGAAGAGAGGCTGAAATCGCGGCCATCCTGATCTTTCAAGGTGAAGTCGGGCGCGGGCTTTCCGGCGGCGGATTCGATCTGTGGTTTTGGTACGCGGATCCCGCGCAGGAACAACAACAAAAGGACAGCGGCGAGCACCAGAACCGAGAATCCGGCGATCTTCCATCCCCGTTTCATGGCGATAGCATACGGGAGTGCCCGGAAGTTCGCATTCTTTAACTGGCGAGCGGACGAGACGACAGAGGCGAGGAGCGAAATGAAACCGCCGAGGCAGGAACGGGATCAAATACACTGGAGGTCACATGGCGGACAAGATCAAGAAGACAGAAGAAGAGTGGCGTAAGGAACTGTCGCCACAGCAGTACCATGTTCTGCGCGAGAAGGGCACCGAGCGGCCGTTTACGGGCGAGTACACCAACACGCAAACGCCCGGCACGTACTTGTGCGCGGGATGCGGTCAGGAGTTGTTCGGATCGGGCGCGAAGTTCGACTCGCACTGCGGCTGGCCGAGCTATTACGAGCCGCTGAAGAATGAGGCGGTCGACGAACACGAGGATACGAGCTTCGGCATGCGGCGGGTGGAAGTGACGTGCTCGCGGTGCGGCGGACATCTGGGGCACGTGTTTCCCGACGGGCCGAATCCGACGGGGTTGCGGTATTGCATCAATTCGGCGTCGATCAAGCTGGAACCGAAATAGATTTGTAATTGGTGATTTGTAACTGGTAATTTGAAAACCCGCAGGCCGGAAGTGTCCGCGTCCAGCAATGAGAAATCAGCCAGGAAAACTTCTGTGGTTCATCGTGGTCCTGGCACTGCTACCGGCATCTTCGTTGGCTGCTGATTCGGCCGCTACGCCTGCGCCGATTCACTTCTCCTACAAACCGATTCCCTTCACGCTCGACAGCGGCATCACGCCGCAGAAGCACGCGCCGGAAGCGATGGCCGGTGGCGTTGCCGTTTTCGACTACGACAACGACGGCTATCTCGACATCTTCTTCACCAACGGCGCCGACATCACGACGCTGAAGAAAGATTCGCCGAAATACTCGAACCGTCTCTTCCACAACAACGGCGACGGAACGTTTAGCGACGTAACTGAGAAAGCGGGCCTCGCGGGCACGGGATTCGATGTTGGGGTGGCGGTGGGCGATTACGACAACGATGGCTGCAAAGACATTTTTGTCGCGGGCGTCTATCGCAACACGCTGTACCACAATAACTGTAACGGTACCTTTACAGATGTCAGCGAGAAGGCGGGGATCCGTCATCTCGATAAAGACTATGGCCCGCTGTGGTCGGTGGGTGCGGCGTGGGTAGACGTGAATAACGATGGGCTGCTCGACTTGTTCGTCGTCAACTACATGAAGTGGGACATCAAGACGGAACCGCAATGCGGGTTCAGCGACGATCCGCAGTATTGCCATCCGAATTTGTACAAGCCGCTGCCGAACCAGTTGTTTCTCAACAAAGGCAATGGCGTGTTTGAAGACGTGTCGGAGCAGTCGGGGATTCGCTCGCATCCGGGAAAAGGGATGGGCGCGGCGATTCTCGATTATGACGGCGACGGCTTGCCGGATATTTTCGTTTCCAACGACAAGGTCGTGAACTCGCTGTTCCACAATCGCGGAAACGGCAAGTTCGACGAGGTGGCGTTCGAGGCCGGCGTTTTGCTGCCCGATCAGGGTGCGGTGATCTCGGGAATGGGTGTCGACGCGCGCGATGTGAACAACGATGGGTTTCCCGATGTCGTTGTCGTCGCTTTGGATCATGAGACGTTTCCGATTTATCGCAACGATGGCAAAGGAACATTCACGGAAATTACTGCGTCGACGGGGATGGCGGTCGCGAGCAATCCGATGTCGGGATACAGCCCGAACATCGCGGATTTCGACAACGATGGGTGGAAAGATTTGTTCGTCAGTCGCGGTGATGTGCAGTCATCGGCAAAGGCGACGCATAAGGCCGTGTCGCAGCCGAACACGGTGTTCCGGAATGTTGGTGGAAAGAGTTTTGTCGCGCTGACGGAAGAGGCGGGACTTGCCGGGCACGTGGCGCGGCATCGCGGCTCGGCCTATGGCGACTTCAATCACGATGGAAAACTCGATCTGGTGGTGACCGCGATTGGCGAACCGGCCGAGATCTGGATGAACGATAGCGTTACAAATAATCACTGGCTGGAGCTGTCGCTCGAAGGTACGAAGAGCAATCGAGATGGGATCGGAGCGAAGATCCGGCTGTTGGCGGGTGAACAGACGCAGTATCAATACGTGAGTTATGCGTCAGGATATGGATCGTCGAGCGCCGGGCCGGTGCATTTCGGGCTGGGATCGGCGACGAAGGCAGATGCGATCGAGATCCGTTGGCCGTCAGGAACGGTGCAGGTGCTGAAAGATGTGAGAGGGGATCAGGTAGTGAAGGTGAAAGAGATGTAGGACAGCCCGGAATGGCTGTGCGGTTTGAAAAAAGCACTGACACATGCACAGCCAGGGATGGCCGTGCTACATCAACTTGGTCTTCCCGGTTTCGATCTTGTGTTCCTTGGTGACCTTCAGGACCATTAGCACTTTGTCGTCGATGTGGACGCCTTCGCAGGAATGCTCTTTCACCTCGGCGAGAACAGCTTCGATGATCTGATCAGCGGTCTTGTTGCGGTTCTTCGCGACGCAGGTGGCGAGACGATCGTAGCCGTACTCATCGTCGTTGGCGTTGCAGGCTTCGGTGATGCCGTCGGTACTGGTGACGAGGATGTCGCCGGGATTCAGCTTGGCCGATCCGCGCTCGTACTCGGCGGTCGGAAAAAGACCGACGACTGTGCCGCCGTCCTGAAGCAGTTTGTACTCGCCGGTTTCACCATTAATAAGGATAGGCGGAACGTGGCCGGCGTTAATGTAATGCAGGCCGTTGCGGCGCGTGTCGACGAGTCCGAGGAAGATGCTGAGATATTTGCGCGACTTGGTGTCGTTGTACATCATTTCGTTCAACGACAGCGCCAGCACTTCGAGCGAATGCAGGTGCATGACCAGCGCGCGGAGCGTGGCTTGAAGGTTCGACATCACCAGCGCCGATGAGACGCCTTTGCCTTCCACGTCGGCGATCACCAGCAAGAGCGTTTGGGGTCCGAGCGAGAGAAAGTCGTAGTAATCGCCGCCGACTTCGTAGCAGGGCTCGTTCATCACCGCGAGATCGTAACCGGGGATTACCGGCGGCGAATCGGGTAGCAGCGAGCGCTGGATGCCGCGTGCCATCTCCAGTTCGCGCTCCAGGCGCTGCTTTTCGAGCGCGTCGCGATGGAGGCGTGCATTTTCGAGGGCCATCGCCATGTGGCCCGAGAGCTTCAGCAGGAAGTCTTCGTCTTCGGTGGTGAACTTGTTGTTCTCGACCTGGTTCAGCAACTGGATAACGCCGACGATATATCCGCTGGAATGACGAATAGGAACGCAAAGCAAAGACTTGGTAACGTATCCGGTCTTCTGATCGAAGCTGCGCTCGAAGTAGTCGAGCGTGTAAGCGTCTTCGACGTTGATGATCTCGCCGGTGACGGCGACACGTCCGGCAACGCCGTGCCCGAAGGGAACGCGGATTTCCTGGTGATCGAGGCCCTGGGCGACGATCGACCAAACCTGCTTGTTCTTGCTGTCGACGAGAAAGACGGTGCCGCGGTCGGCCTTCACTTCGGTGCGCGCGATCTTCAGGATCAGTTCAAGAAGTTCGGCGAGATCGAGCGTGGAATTCAACAGGCGCGTCGCTTCAAAGAGCAGCGACAACTGCGTGATGGTTTTCTTGCTCTCGCGATCGGCGAGCAGCCGGCTGAGCGTGGTGCCGCCGATGTGCGCGCAGAGCTCCCACCATTGCAACAGATCCTTATCGACCGGCTTGCGGCTGTAGTTGGCGAGCACGCCGACAAATTTGTCTTTCCCGATCAACGGAAACGCGCTGACGTGGGTAAGCCCGGAGCGCGAGCTGAATTCGCGGTCTTCCTCACTGCTGCCGACGAGAAGCCCGTTGTAAACCGGCTTACGAGTGTCGGCGGCTTTACCAACCGCCACTTCGGGAGTGCTGTAATCGCGACGGTGCGTGACATCGAGGCCGGCGGCGTTGGTGAGATAGGCGGAACTCGAGGATTCGTCCCAAAGCCACAGTTCGGAGCGAACCGCGTCGAAGTCGGAAACCAACAGGGCAGGAATGTGGGCGAACACGTCCCCGGCTGCATTCGGCGAACCGAACAGCGTGACAGCGTTGGCAAACGCGCTGATGTAGTCACGACTGCCCGTTTTGGCTTCTGCGGTTGCCATTCCGGAGCTATCCACCCTGGACTCCCAGCCGGGTCAGGCCGCCATACGGAATCGTCGGCGCAAGGTCCGGCAAAATCGGCTTAACTATATTCTGGCTGTTATCCGAAGTAAATAAGAAGCGTGACCGAAGTACTCAGAGAAGCAAAAGCCCGGCATGCACCGGGCTTTCACGCTTTCTTCTTAATTTTGAACGCCGATTACGCGTAGATGCCGCGTTGACGGATGGTGTAGGCCACACGGTCGATCGCCAGCATGTAAGCGGCAATACGATTGTGGACGTTGTGGGTCTCTGCGTAACGGACCACATCTTCGAACGACGAGCGCATGATGTGATCGAGTTGCTCGTTGACGACGGATTCCTTCCAGAAGTAGCCCTGGCGGTCCTGCACCCACTCGAAGTACGAGGTGGTGACGCCGCCGGCGTTGGCAAGAATGTCGGGAATGACGAAGACCTTTTTGTCGGCAAGGATCTCGTCAGCCGCGGCGGTGGTGGGTCCGTTAGCGCCTTCCGCGAGAATTTTCGCCTTGATCCGGTCGGCATTCTTGCTGGTGACGACGTTCTCGGTGGCGGCGGGGATCAGGATGTCGCAGTCGGTGAGCAGCAACTCGGAGGTGTCGTAGGCTTCGGCGCCCTTGAAGCCGTGAATGCTGCCGTTGCGATAACGATGTTCCCAAAGGCTTTCGATGTCGATGCCATTCTTGTTGTAAAGGCCGCCGTCCCATTCACCGATGCCGATGATTTTGTATCCGGCCTCGTGCATCAACTTGGCGGCGTTGGAGCCTACGTTGCCAAATCCTTGGATGATCACGCGCGTCGATTCGCGGCTGAGGTTAAGTTTCTTGAGGGCTTCATCGCAGACAACCATGACGCCGCGGCCCGTGGCTTCGCGGCGGCCCCTCGATCCACCCATGTTCAGCGGCTTGCCTGTAACGACAGCGGTAACGGTCTGGCGCATGTGCATGGAGTAGGTGTCCATGATCCAGGCCATGACCTGCTCGTTGGTATTGACGTCGGGCGCGGGAACGTCTTTTTCGGGACCGATGAACTCGACCAGCTCGGCGGTGTAACGGCGGGTCATGCGCTCAAGTTCAGCCATCGACATCTTCTTGGGATCGCAGATGACTCCGCCTTTGCCGCCGCCGAAGGGGATATTCACGACGGCGCACTTCCAGGTCATCCAGCTGGCGAGGGCGCGAACTTCGTCGATGGTGACATCGGGAGCATAGCGAATGCCGCCCTTGGCCGGACCGCGAGCAATGGAGTGTTGCACGCGATATCCGGTGAAGACTTCCATGCGGCCGTCATCCATGGCGACCGGGATGTACACGGTGATTTCGCGGTTAGGCGAGCGAAGGATCTTCCAGAGCCCTTCGTCGAGGTTGAGCTTGCGAGCGGCGATATCGAAGCGTGCCGCCATCGCCAAGAATGGATTTGTTTCCTGATCCAGGGGGATAGAAGTGGTAGTCATGGAGACTCTCCGAACGGGCGAGGGGCTGCTAGTTTGGCGCGTCCCGGCGCCTCAAATGAATGCTATTTGCGCCAAAGGGGAGATTCTAAGCTCCGCGGATGGGGGTGGCAAGGTGCGCCAGTACGGGGGAATCAGGGTAGTGGTCACGTCGAAGCGTGACAACGTTCATAGCAGCTTGTGAGGAGAGTGACAGGTCCGGTGGTGAACGCCAGCTAAGCCTACAGCTGTATCTCCATCCCCTCCGCCGCGGCGCGAATCTTGGGATAGTGATTGCTGGCTTCCTGGACGATGGTGTCGATACAGGAATCGCTGTGGTCGGGATCGTGGTGGAACAGGACCAGTTCCTTGGCGCCGCTCTGCATCACGACATTGATCGCTTCGCGCCAGTGGCTGTGTCCCCAGCCGCGTTTCTTAGCCTCGTATTCTTCCGGCAGGTATTGCGCGTCGTAGATGAGGATATCTGCGCCTTCGGCGAGTTTGCGGACATTCTGATCGAAGACCGGATGTCCCGGTTCGTTGTCGGTGGCGTAAACGACCGTGCCCTGATCGGTTTCGAGGCGGAATCCGAGGCAGCCCTGGGGGTGATTGAGCCACATGCTCTGGATGACGCAATCGTCGAAGGCGATACGGTCTTCCTCAATATCGTAGAAATTGCGATGCGCGGCCATTTCGCTCATGTCGACGGGAAAATACGGGTCCGCCATCTGCTCTTCGATGGCGCGTTGCAGGCTGCGGCTGCGGCTGGAAGAGTGAAAGAAGAAGTAGTTGTCCGGACTCTCGTATAACGGCGTGAAGAACGGAATGCCCTGGATGTGGTCCCAGTGAAAGTGCGAGAGAAAGATGTGCGCGTGAATGGGCTTGCCGGTGTCGGTCGAGCGCTGCGAAAGGGATTTGCCGAGATTGCGGAAGCCGGTGCCGCAATCGAATATATAGATATGGCCGTTGACGCGTACCTCGACACAGGAGGTATTGCCGCCGTAACGCATATTCTCGGGCTGCGGGGTAGGCGTAGAACCGCGTACGCCCCAGAATTTAATATGCATTCGCCTTCCTAGTGGTCTGCCGGCCACTCCCTAGATGTGGCAGGTCAGCCATGCGGCCAATCCGATGGCCAAGTTTCCTCGCGCGCGGGGGAAATTGCGCCGTAAGTGCTGGCAGTATATGACATTCCCGTGAACATCGGTCAACTTCCTTAAGGACGCATTCGGGGTTGTGCCATAAGTGTTAACGGGCGGTTCCACCGGTCAGCTGCGGCATGAGGCAGTCTGCTTCCGCTACACTGGTAGGCCAACGCAAAGCCATGATTCGACCTTCGTTTGCTGAGTTTCAAGAGCTGGCACGGAACGCCACGCTGGTCCCGGTCGCCAAGGCCGTCAGCGCCGATTTGCTGACGCCGGTGTCGGCCTTTCTTGCCTATGCCGCCGGAGAGCCGTATTCGTTTCTGCTGGAGTCAGTGGAGCAGGGTGAAAAGATCGGACGCTACACCTTTGTGGGCGCGCGGCCGTCGCTGCGGCTCATCGCCGACAAAAAAGGCGTGTTGCTGGAGCACGGCAACAAGCGCGAGCGGATGGAAGGCGATCCGGTGAGCGCCATCCGAAAGCTGTTGCATCAGCATCGGGCGGCGCATGTGCCTGATCTGCCGCCGTTCACTGCCGGAGCCGTAGGTTACGTCAGCTACGACATGGTGCGGCGTTTCGAAAGGCTGCCCGAACTGGCGAAGGCAGACATCGATGTGCCGGAATGCGTGCTGATGTTCTTCGATCGGCTGCTGGCGTTCGATCACCTGCGGCATCAGATCCAGATCGTGGCGGCGGCGGATGTAACGAAGGAGAGTCCGCGAAAGGCGTATGAGCGCGCAGTGCGCGACATCGAGAAAATCGAAAAGAAGCTCAACACGACCGTTCGCGCGGGCAAGCAAAAGAAGACGGGCACACTGAAGGTGAAGCGTCCGACTCCGCAAAAGCAATACGAGAAAGCAGTCGAGCGGGCCAAGGAATACATCGCCGCGGGCGACATCTTCCAGGTTGTGCTGTCGCAGCGGGTGGAGTTTGAGCCGGGGGTGGCGCCGTTTGAGATTTACCGCGCGCTGCGGCGAGTGAATCCCTCGCCTTACATGTACTTCCTGCGCATGGGCGATATGCACGTGCTGGGGTCGTCGCCGGAGATGCTGGTCCGAATCAAGGGACGCAAGCTGGAGTACCGTCCGATTGCCGGCACGCATCCTCGCGGACACGACGAGGCGGAAGATCAGGCGATTGAAGCAAAGCTGCGCTCCGACGATAAGGAAAAGGCCGAGCACGTGATGCTCGTTGATCTGGGACGTAATGATCTGGGCCGGGTGAGCGAATACGGATCGGTGAAGGTGCGCGACCTGATGTTTGTCGAGCGCTACTCGCATGTCATGCACCTGGTGTCGGCGATCGAAGGCCAGCTGCGCGAAGGGCTCGACGAGATCGACGCATTTGCATCATGTTTTCCAGCGGGCACACTGAGCGGCGCGCCGAAAGTGCGCGCGATGGAAATCATCGAAGAACTGGAACCGCTACGGCGTGGTGTTTATGGCGGAGCCGTGTTGTATGCGGATTACGCCGGCAATCTCGATTCGTGCATCGCAATTCGAACCATGTTCATGAAAGGCAAGAAAGCGTATCTGCAGGCTGGAGCAGGGATCGTTGCGGATTCGGTGCCCTCGCGCGAGTACGAAGAGTCGGTAAACAAAGCGGGCGCCGTGTTGCGTGCAGTGGAGTTGGCGAGAAGGGGCGAATGATCAGGAAGACAGGAATAGCGGTGCTCGTGATGGGTCTTTGTGTCCCAGCCTTCGGTGGCGAAAAGATCAAGAAGGGTAACTGTCCTCCGCCTCCACCCATCTCCTCGGTTCGGTCGCATAAGGCTACAGTCGCAGTGCATCCGAGCAAAGATGATGTCCGAACGGTCACCATCATGGCGGTCATCAGTGACACCGGATATGTATGCAGCGCCCAAGTTGCTGCCAGCGATGACAAACTGCTTAATGATGAAGCGGTTGAAACAGTGCGGAAGTGGCATTTCGATCCGGCAATGAGAGACGGCAAACCCGTAGCCGTCGCCATCACTGTCGAGGTGAATTTTCGTCCCGGCCACGAAGCTGAGCCTGTCGTGCAGCGATGATCCGCACCCGCAAACTGCGGCGAATGAATTGCTAAGGGTCCCAAAATCGAACACCGATAGCTCATTTTCGCGGGCGCAATTTCCGGTTCCTGTTCTGATTCTTACGATTCTGTGGCTAGACTCTTCGCATGTCCTCTTCCTACCGCGATCTTCTGGTGCGGCAACGTGCGATTGAGTTGATGATCGAACTGTATCGCTGTACCTCCCGATTTCCGAACGATGAACTCTACGGCCTGAGAAAACAATTGCGCGAAGTGGCCGGGCTGCTGCTTACCAACATCGCGGAAGGACAGAAACGTCCGTCAGCCAGCGAACGTAAAACACTGTCGATGGCGATGGGGGCACTGCCGAAGATCGAGTCGCAGATCCAGATCGCTTACCGGATGTCGTACCTGTCGCATGAACAACTGCTGATGATCCTGAGCAAGACCGGCGAACTGTTTCGCATTCTGAGTGGACTGATGTTGGCAACCGGCAAGGAACCGATGGCGAGCCAAGTCGCGTCGGCAGCTTCGGCCTCGGCGTAATCGCATTTGCCGCGCATGTAGGTACCTGCCGGATTGCCGCCCATCCCTGCTATCTCTGCCTGCAGCCGATCGCTCGTACCGAACTGCCATCCACTTGGTTAAAATATCCGACCTGACCGAATCGTCGGTCGAGGTTGTTCCCTTGAACCAGCGTGTTCTGAAATCCACATTTATTTTTGCCTTAGCGTTTCTAAGTGCTTGCCTGGCATTTGGCCAGGAGAAAGCAGCGCCATCGTTTCGCGTCCCCACCGCCGTACATACCCTCAAAAATGGTTTGAAGGTCGTGGTGTCGGAAGATCATTCGGCGCCAACGTTCGGCGTGTGCGTCGCGTACGGCATCGGCTTCCGCCTGGAGCCCGAGGGGCGAACCGGGTTTGCGCACCTGTTCGAGCACATGATGTTTGAAGGAACACCGGTGGCTCCGAAGGGCGTATTCGACCAGGTGATTGAGGGTGGCGGCGGGAACAATAACGGCGACACGCGTTACGACTACACGGAATACATCGAGTCGGCGCCGGTGTCGTCACTCGACCAGATTCTGTGGCTGGAAGCCGACCGCATGAAGACCCTCGACTTCTCGGAGAAGAACCTCGAGAACCAGCGCAAGGTGGTGGAGGAAGAAGTCCGCGTGAACGTGCTGAACAGCCCTTACGCGCTCTTCTTCGCCATCGATCTGCCGATGAAGGCGTACGACACGTATCCGAACAATCACAATTTCTACGGTGATTTTCGCGATCTCGACGCGGCCAACATCGCCGATGTAAAGGCCTTTTACGAGAAGTATTACGCGCCGAACAATGCCGTGATCGCCGTGGTCGGCGACGTGAAGCCCGAAGAGGTGTTCGAGAAGGCCGAGAAGTATTTCGCGGCGATCCCGAAGCGCGATGTTCCGCCGAAGCCGGCCGTGAACGAGCCACAGCAAAAAGCCGAGCGCACCCAGGTGCAGCAAGACAAGCATGCCAAGCTTCCGGCGTTTGCGATTGGGTATCGGATGCCGGAGAGGAATTCGGCGGATTCAATCGTCGGTGCGGTGGTTGGCGATCTGCTGAATAACGGGGATGCCTCGCTGCTCTATCAGCAATTGGTGAAGCAGGATCACGTGGCGGTGCAGGTGAGCGGCGGCGTGAATTGGCCGCTGGGAACGCCGTTCGAGTACAACGGCCCGACGCTGATGACCACATTCCTGGTTGCGCCTCCCGGAACCAAGCAGGCCGCGGTGCTGGCATCGCTCGATAAGGTCATCGCGCATCTGGCGGCAGATGGTCCTTCGCAGGCCGAGCTCTCACGAGTGGTGACGAAGATGCGTTCGGACATGATCGACAACCTCGAAGCGCCAGTGGATCGTGCTTCGGTGCTGGCACACGCGACGCTGTTCGATGGAAATCCGGATCGTGTGAACCGGGTGCCGACAGAACTCGCAACCGTGACCACCGAACAGGTGCAGCAGTTCGTGAAGAAATATCTGGTGGCGACGAATCGCACGATTATTGAGCGGGACGCGGCTCCGGCAACGGGCGGCGACGAAGAAAAGAAGCCGGAGGGAGAGTAATGAGATTTCTCACACAGATCGCAATCGTTAGCGTGCTCGCTGGTGGGCTTTGGGCGCAACAGAGCGCTGCTCCAGCTCCAACTCCGACTTCGACCCCTGCCCTGCCGATGGAGTTACCGAAGGCCGGCGTGTTGAAACCACCGATTTCCCCGGCGGTCGAAGAGCATCAGCTCAAAAACGGAATGCGCGTGTGGCTGGTGCAGCGGCCTGAGTTGCCCAAGGTGGCGTTCCGCCTGGTAGTCCATGGAGGCGATTCGTTCGACCCGGCAGACGCTCCCGGACTGGCAATGCTGATGGCGCGAACGATCACGCAGGGAACAGCCTCGCGGTCGTCGCGCGAAATCGCCGAGGCGGCGCAAGGAGTTGGCGGCGATCTGGTCGGATCGGCCAACAAAGATTTCTCCGACGTTTCGCTCGACTCGCTCAGCGAGCATGCTGCAGATGCCGTGGCGCTGATCGCCGACATAGTGCAGAATGCGAACTTCCCCGAAAGCGAAGTAGATCTCGCCAAGTCAAACATGCAGGATGAATTGCGCGAGAAGGAAGCGAGCCCGCGATTCCTGGCGATGCGCGCATGGTACGGCGTGACGTATGGCGATCATCCGTATCACATCGTGGCAGCGACGATGAAGACGCTGCAATCGGCGACACCGCAGACGCTGAAGGCGCTGTATCAGACAGAGTATCGTCCGGATAAGGCATTGTTGATTGCCGTGGGCAGCTTCGACAAAGCGGCTCTGCTGGCGCAGATCGAGAAGTCGCTCGGAGGATGGAAGGCAAGCGTCGCAACGCAGCCGGAGATTAAAGCTCCCGTTACAAAGCAGGATCATAAGATTTACTACATCGAGCGTCCGGGATCGGTGCAGACCACGATGCTGATCGGCGCGCTGGGGCTGACGGCTGAAGATCCGCAAAAAGAACGGCTGCTGGTGGCGGACACGATTTACGGCGGAAGCTTCGGCTCGCGCTTGACGCGCAACATTCGCGAGGACAAGGGCTACACCTACAGCCCGTATTCGTACATCGTTGCCAATCGGCTGAGTGGCGTTTGCGCGACGAATGAAGACGTGCG
>Ga0335085_10000760_pt1 | contig 82450 bp, 73 predicted proteins | sample Lox_Sample_45_FD_206712 | JGI IMG/M metagenome (GOLD analysis project Ga0335085, IMG submission 206712) | Soil microbial communities from Loxahatchee National Wildlife Refuge, Florida, United States - Lox_Sample_4.5 | ecosystem: Environmental > Terrestrial > Soil > Wetlands | place: USA... | reverse complement strand
GCTGGCTTTACGCCATTGCCAAAAACGCGCACGACTACAACGGCATGGTTCCGGAAAAATACAACGTCGTCACCGGTTCGCACGACGTGTTCGTCGAATACGGCAACGTCGGCACGAAATTTTCCTACATTGCCACGGAGGGTTTCGGCTGGATGAACGCCTCGTTCGAGGCGGGTCTGAAATTTCTTTCACCCGCCCGGCTGGCTGAGCTGCGGGACATGAAACCGCCGCCGGCAAAATAAAATCGGATGATAGCTGTCCATGGATTCGCTGGCGTCGCGTTTGGATTTGTGTCCTCCGAAAATTTTTTCTTTCAAACGCAGAAAAGCGCGGCACGCTCCAGCGACATGAGTTATATTGTTTCAGCCGGGGTTTTGGAAAAGGCAGACTCCGTAATCAAAAACCTGTAAAGAGAAAGGTCAAACAATGACAAATGAAGCCAACATGGAGAAACTGATGACGGACTTGAAGGTGGTCACTCGCGACGCAGAGGCTATTCTTCAGGCCACTACCGGCCAGGCCGGTGAAAAGATGGTTGAACTGCGGGCGCGTTTGTCTTCGGCCCTCGATACGGCCAAAGCCACCTGCGCGCGGTTGCAGGAAAAGGCCGTCGCCGGGGCGAAGGTCGCAGACAAAACCATCCGCGAACATCCTTATGAATCCATCGGCGTCGCCTTTGGCGTCGGATTGCTGATCGGCGTGCTGGTAACGCGTCGTTGATCGTGTGAGCGAAACGCCACATACCGGAAACGGCCTGCTCGGTTTCGCAAAGCAAGCGCTGCAGACTGCGGGCCGCCTGCTGGAAAGCCGCGCGGAACTCTTCGTCTTGGAGCTGAAAGAGGAGCGTCTGCGGCTGGTGGCCGTGTTGTTGCTGGCGCTGGCGGGCGGAATTTGTGCGCTGATGACGCTGGCGCTGGTCACGCTTACGATTGTGATGGTGTTCTGGAACAGCTACCGCATTCCTGTGCTCGTGGCGCTGATTGCGCTTTATGGGGCGGGAGCTGTTGGCGCGCTTGTTTCTCTGCGCCGCCGGCTGCGCCGCTGGCAGTCATTTGTCGCTTCGGTCGAACAAATCAAAAAGGACCGCGCATGTTTGGAGACGAAGAGCTAGAAACACTACGTTTGCAGAAGGAATTGCTGGCGCTTGAGTGCGACGCCCGGCGAGTGCTGCTGGTTTCGGAATGGCAACGGTTGCAGTCGCCGGATTTCTGGCTCGACGAAGCCGGACGGGCTGCGCGAGAGCACCCCTGGCTCACGGCGGCGCTGGGGGTGGGGGCCGGCGTGATCGCCATTCAAACCGTGCGCCGGCCGCGCGGGGTGCTCCGCTGGCTGCGCCGCCTCAGCGGGACGATTTCAACCTTGCGCATGGTCCGGAGTCTCCTGGTTCGCAAGCCTTGATCGGCCTGGCATCGCCGGGCCCCGGCCGTTGTCTGATGAGCGGTTGAAACCCGCAAAACAGCTCAATCCGGTTGCAGTCCGGCTTCGAACCGGCCGCCGCCTTTCGGTTCCACCGTAATCCGGCCCGAGCGCAAATGCAGGTCGCGCTGCGGGAAGGGGATTTCAATATTGTTCTCCCGCAGCTTGCGTTCCATGGCGAAATACAAATCGCTGCGAAATCGTGTCGGGCGATGCGCCATGTCAATCGTCCAGACGGCGAGTTCAAAATTCAATGAGCTCTCACCGAATTCAAGGAAGCGTACCATCGGGGCTGGATCCTTGAGGACGGCCAGATTGTCCGCCGCCGCTTCGAGCAGCACACGCCGCAGTTTCTCAACGTCGCTGCCGTAGGCCACACCGACCGGCAGGCGCAACCGGACCTTGGGATCGCCATAACTCCAGTTGGTCACCGGATTAGTGATGAAATTCGAATTGGGCACGATGATGGTAATATTGTCGTTGGTAACGACCACGGTGCTGCGCAGACTGATTTTGGTGACTTGGCCGGCCACGCCGCCGACTTCGACGCGATGGCCGATGGCGATGGGCCGTTCCGCCAGAATAATCAGACCGCTGATGAAGTTGCTCACGATGTTTTGCAGACCGAAACCGATGCCGATGCCCAGACCGCCGACGATGACCGCTAATGAACTCAAATCCAGGTGAACGATCTTGAACGCGAAGAAGAAACCCACGGCGATAAAGCAATAACCCACGAAGCGGCTGACGGCATATTGCAGGTCGGGTTCGAGATGAGTACGTGCGAGTATCCGCCGCCTTACGATCCGCCGCAAATAACGCTCTGCCACCAACACCAGCGCTATGACCAGCAGCAGTTGGACAATGCCCTTCAAGGTCAGGTGGCTGTCGCCCAGTTCAATCAGCGGATAATTGACGATGTTTTGAATATCCGTCCACCAACGCTGTAGTGTTTCGTTCATAATTCTCCTATTGCAGAGAGTTGACGACCGTGCCGCCCTCCATCCATGTGCGCGCTTCGGCATACCACATTACAGCCGACAAAGAAAGCCTGTTCGCCCAAACCCGCGGCGCGCCACCTGGGATGGGTGAAAGGGGTTATCGGTGACCCAAAGTCGAACAAAAGCCCGTTTTGTTTTGTCAAACTTTTGTGCGAATCAACGGTTTTGCCAGCCCACAACACTGGCAACGGATGTTAGGGTCTAAACCAGTGGTGGTTTTTCTCGCCTTGGCGTTAATATCGGCGATAGGCGCATTCGATTACGTCAGTGGAAAGGAAATCCACCTTTCGGCATTCTATTTAGTGCCGATTTGCTGGGCGAGCTGGAGATTGGGACGGAAGACGGGACTGACATTGGCAGCGATAAGCGCGGCAGTTTGGCTACTGGCCGAGATCACGACGGGTTACCCCTACGTGCATTGGGAAATTCCGTACTGGAATGCCTTGATGTTACTGGTTCTTTACCTGGTGATGGTCTATCTCCTGTCGGCCTTTCAGACGGCGCAATATCATCTCGAAGACACGGTGCGACAACGAACAGCGGCCCTGATGGCCGAGATGGCCGAACGCAAGCGCCTCGAAACCGCCAAGCTCCAGGCCGAACGGCTCGCGGTGGTGGGCACCATGGCGGCCGAAGTCGCCCATGAAGTCCGCAATCCGCTCGGCTCCGTCACGCTAAACCTGGATCTCATCCGGAAAGAGATCAGCAAACTGGCCGAGGGAAAGGGACATTCGCCTGACGAAGGTTGCGCACTGGTCGAGGACGTGCGTGAGGAGGTTCGCCGCATCCAGCGCGTGAGTGAAGATTATCTTCGGTTTGCCCGATTGCCCAGACTGCAACGGCGGCCCGTGGCATTGAATGAATTGCTCGATCAGAAGCTGGCATTTATGAACGGCGAATTCGACCGTGCCCAAGTCAAGATGCGCACCCATTTCGATCCGGCCTTGACCACAATCAACATTGACGCGGAGCAATTGTGGCAGGCGACATTGAATCTGATTCGCAACGGCTTGGAGGCCATGCCGGGCGGCGGCGAACTGACGGTTGGCACCTGGCGTGAAGGCAAACAGGCGCAACTGCGGGTGGCCGATACCGGCAAAGGCATGACCGACGACCAGCTCAAGCAGGTGTTTGCGCCTTTCTTTACAACCAAACCGAAGGGAACCGGCTTAGGTCTTGCCCTGGTTCAGCAAATCGCCATCGAACATGGCGGCCATGTCGAGTGTGAAAGCACTCCGGGCAAGGGCAGCACGTTCACGGTCTTTATTCCGCTGGGAGATGAAACCTGAATCGAAAAACGGGCCATACGTCTTGTTGGTGGATGACGAGGAACGGTTGCGCGCCGCAGCCGGGAAAGTCCTGGCCGGTGAAGGTTATCACGTTATGACCGCAGCATCGGCCGATGAAGCACTGGAACGGCTGAAACACGATGACTTCGCGTTGGTCATCAGCGACCTGCGTTTACCGGACCTCGACGGCCTTGTCCTGCTCAACCAGGCTCGCGAACTCCAGCCCGAAATCGAAGTGGTGGTGATTACTGGTCACGGCAGCGTCGAGAAAGCAGTTGAGGCGATGAGGCTCGGCGCTTACGATTTCATCCAGAAACCGCTGGACAGCGCCGCGCTGCTGAAGACCGTTGCCAAAGCCATTGAGAAACAGCGCCTCAGCAGTGAGAACCGGCAACTCCGCCGCCAGCTTCAGCAACGCGGCGGAGTTGCGGCGCTGATTGGCGACAGTCCGCCCATGCAGGCCGTCAAACGGCTGGTCCGCCAGGTTGCGCCCACCGACGTAAACGTGCTCATTCAAGGGGAGAGCGGCACTGGCAAGGAAATTATCGCCGACGCCCTCCATCATCTCAGCCACCGATGCGGCCAACCATTTCTGAAAATCAGTTGCGCTGCGATCCCGGAACTGCTGTTGGAGAGCGAATTGTTCGGGTACGAGCGTGGTGCGTTTACCGGGGCGGCCGCTACCAAGCCCGGCAAGTTCGAGTTGGCTGATGGTGGGACGCTGCTGCTCGATGAGATTGCCGAAATGAGCCCGCAGTTGCAGGCCAAACTGCTGCGCGTGCTGCAAGACGGAAGATTTCAACGGCTCGGCGGCACGAAAGGACTTCAGACAAACGTGCGCCTGCTCTGCTCCACGCATGCTGACATTCCGGAAGCCATCGAACAAGGAAAGTTCCGGCATGACCTTTATTACCGGATTAACACCGTCCAGATTGTATTGCCGCCGCTTCGCCAGCGGCGGGAGGATATACCCCTGCTCGCCGGGCATTTTCTGGGAAAGTTCGCCGCGGAAATGGGCAAGGGCGTCCGCGCTATCGCCCCGCCCGCGCTGGAGCAATTGCTGGCGCATTCGTGGCCCGGCAACGTGCGCGAACTGGAACACGTCATTCAGCGGGCCATGGTATTGACCGGCGGAGACACCATCACCAACTTTGCCTTTGCCCCCATCGTGGCCGGCCCGACGGCCACAACCGAGCGAGATGGCTCCAGCGTTCCCATTCCCGTCGGCACCACCGTGGGCGAGGCGACCCGACGGCTCGTGCAAGCCACAATCGAACATTGCGCGGGCAACAAACTCAAAGCGTCCCGGATGCTCGGCATTCCACCGCGCACAATGTATCGGCATTTCTCCAAGTCGAGCCAGTAGCGGGCAGCGGCCAAAATGGCAGCACACAAACTGCCACTCTGGCATAATTCGTGAGTTTCGAATGCAGGGCAAATGGCATTTTGTGGTTGTAACTCCTTTTGAATCAATCAACTCCCGGCAAAGTTTGTTTCCTGGCATTGCTGATGCAAAGCAAATTACTCGATGATGAAAAACATTCGTGATAAGTCCGTTTTGATTGTTGACGATGATGCTCGGATGCTCCGTGCACTCGACAAGGTGTTGACCAACGAAGGCGCGGTCGTCACGCGCGCGGAATGGGCGGGAGATGCCCTTGACATCCTGAAGGAGCGGCGAGAACAGATCGATCTGGTCATCACCGATCTGCGGATGCCGTTCGTTTCGGGCCTGACGGCGGTGTTCGCTATCCACAAGATTCTTCCCGAACTGCCCATCATCGTGCTTACCGCCTTTGGTAGTCCTGATGTCAAAGCCGAATGCCTCCGCCAGGGCGCGGCAGCTTTTTTGGAGAAGCCGCTCGACACGCCGCAATTGCTGGATGTGGTCGAACGAGTTTTTGCCGCGCAAAAGGCCTATTCGAAAAGAAACAAGCCAGACAACAATACAAAGGAGGAGATAGTCAATGAAGACGTTGAATCAAAGCAAACCAGCTAGAATACAAAGAACCGGGCGGCTGACTTGGTTGCCGATCACTATAACCACACTGATTGCCTTTTCAATGTCGGTGATGGCGGCACCGGCAAAACAGTCGTTCAATGACGGCACCATTACATCGGCCGTCAAGTCGGACCTGCATTTTGAAATGACCGTCTTCCCAAACAACCTTGACGTGAGCACCAGCCAGGGGATCGTCACCCTGTCCGGTTCGGTCAATGACATCCTGGACAAACGGCGCGCGATCAAAATCGCCGAAAGCGTCCGCGGCGTGCTGGGGGTGATTGATCGAATCATCGTCACCCCGGAGTCCCGCCCAAACGACGATATCCGCAAAGACATTCTGACGGCGCTGCTGAATGATCCCGCGACGGAATCCTACCAGGTGTCGGCATCGGTCAAGGATGCTGTGGTCACTTTGACGGGGACCGTCGGGTCAAAGGCAGAAAGCCAATTAGCTCAACAAGTCGCTGAAAGCGTCAAGGGAGTTAAAGACATCCACAACGATCTGGTGATCAACTATGCCGGGAAGCGAACCGACGGGGAAATCACCGCTGATATTCAAGCAGTATTGCATTGGGACATCTGGGTGACCGGTTACCCGATTCAAATCGTGGTGAAGGACGGACAAGTCACGTTGACAGGCACGGTGGGGAGTGTCACTGAAAAGTCCCGGGTGAACTCGGATGCTTGGGTGAATGGCGTACTGGCCGTGAACGATAACGGGTTAAAAGTGGAACCCACCGCCCGGGACCAATTGCGGCGGAGGAATATAAATGCGGGTCGAACTGACGATGAAATCAAGAGTGCTCTGCTGGCGTCACTCCGCGCCGATCCGCGCGTTGCGCGCTACACCCGGGACATAAATCTGACCGTGGAAAACGGGGTGGCGATTCTCGATGGGGCGGTGGGAGATTTGAAAGCAAAAAGCGCCGCCGGGTTGGATGCGAGAAACATCGTTGGCGTTTCGTGGACGGAGAATGAGCTGTCGGTGCGGCCAACCGTGAACCTGCCAAGTGACGTTGATACCCAGAAAGGTCTAAATGCGGTGTTGCGTTGGGACCCCCTCCTCGAGGGTGCCCGGATTGAAGTCGCCGTTTTCAGTCACGTTGCCTATCTGAACGGCTCGGTAGACTCCTTCGAGCAAAAGGCGGAAGCACAAGATGACGCCGCGCGAACTAAAGGGGTGGTCGAGGTGCTGAACCATCTCAAGATTGAGCGAGAACCCAACCTGTTTTGGTATAACCAGCCGTACTATGATCTCGAAGCGTTTGGGCCGCCTTTGGACTTCAATACAATTGGATCACCACCGCCCAAAAGCGATGCGCGAATCAAAAAGGACATTGAGCATGCATTCTTCTGGAGCCCGTTTGTGCATCGCAACGATATCACGGTCACGGTTCGCTATGGCGTGGCTAAACTGACAGGCACGGTGGGCACCTGGATTGGATATGCGGAGGCAGACCAGGATGCCCGCGAAGGCGGCGCCCTGGAGGTAATCAACCGGTTAAAGGTGCATGGCGTGGAATGAAAACAACATTGTACCATCAACGCGGGTTGGGGAGCGCTTCAAAGCGGACCCCCTCCATGCCGGTTGCTCCGACGCGAAGCGCTGCAAGTTCCGTCGGCAAAAAGGAAACCCGGCCAAACGGGGTTGGGGTTGCCGTGGCAATGAGAAATTCGCGAATTAAACTCAGGATCGTTTTCGCAAAAAATAACAAGCCGGTATGGCTCATTCCCGTATGGGCCAAGCCGGCGATGAATTTCGGGCCGGCTTCCCGGTCGAGTGGATGTCCACTCGGGCTGGAACCTGCAAAACCAACGAAACCATCCGCCCTGAACCAAAATCGGTCTTGGGGCAAATTTAACATGGAAAGGAATGAACGTTTATGAATGCAATAAACAAAATAACAGTTATCACCGGGCTGATTGCCCTCGTTGCCGGGTTGGCTATTGGCGTCAGCGCAACGGAACTTGAAAAGGGAACTGCGACCGCTGGCAAAAACTCAAGCGCGGCCATGAACCAGACGTCTTCCACAATTGCCTCCGACGCAAATGTCGCGGCCCAAACCTGGGATCCTTTCCAGCAAATCCGCGACATGCAGATGCAGATGGACAAAATGTTCAGCCGGATGTCCTCCGAGTTCCGCGCGGAACCGCCATTCAGCAACATGGCGGAGAATCCCGCCTACTCGCTCTCGTTGAACGTCGAGGATTTGAAAGACCGCTTCGTCGTGCGCGCATATCTGCCGGACACGAAAGTGTCGGACGTGAACGTGAAACTCGACAACCAAACGTTGAAGGTGGATGTCAGCAACCAGCAAGCCCAGATATCCAACAAGAAAAACTCGGCCACCAGCGTTGCTGAATGGGGTCAGTATCAACAGGTGATCCAGCTTCCGGCGCCGGTGAAGGCCGACCAGATGAAGATTGAGCGCAAGGATCACGAACTGCTTATCACGCTGCCCAAGGAGTGACGGGGACTGCTCGCGGCGGCGGGAGACAAGGAGCGCCGCTGCGGGTGAAATGGGGCGAGGAAAGCAGTCGCCTCGGAGAATGTACGAGGTGCGTGGCTGGAGTACGAGAGTGGTTCCATCTGACGCGCCTGGTTTCAACAGTATTAGCGGCTTGGTGTTGGTTGCGAGGATAAAAACAAAGATTTTTGGCCGCACAGCGAGCCGACCTCAAACACTGAAGGCAGACAACAAAAAGAAAGGAAATTCCATGGTACGAAAAAATACGAACAACAAAAAACAAACCTTCTCGATCCCCGCTCCCGGTGCGATAAGTGTCTTGCTGGTTGGTGACTTCCCACATTGGCGTGAGAGGGCCTTCCCCATGCAACCGCAAGCGGGCGGGGTATGGAGGGCAACGCTGGAACTTACGCCGGGGACATATCACTATCGTTTCATTGTGGATGGCCAGTGGCGCGACGATCCAGCATGCTCGCTCCTTGTCGCCAATCCTTATGGCACGTAAAACGCCGTCGGCAGACGGCTTGATATTAAATGAAAGGTTTTCGAGGCGCGGGAAGGATGACAGAAAATCCGGAGCACCACTTTGGCAAACGTCAGAATAAGAGTGTACTCGCCAAACCGGCTTTGCTCGTTTGACCATCGTGGCAAAACATCGACAGAACAAAATGAATGGCAATTGAATTCACAGAGAAAAGAGGCGGTGAGATTTTGGAGGTGGCGGTCAATGGCAAATTGACCGACGCAGACTATCAACGTTTCGTCCCTGAGTTTGAAGGTTTGGCCAAACAGCACGGGAAAATTCGCATATTGTTTGAAATGACCCGGTTTCACGGCTGGGATACCAAAGCAGCGTGGGATGACTTCAAATTCGGAGTGAAACACTACCACGACATTGCGTGTCTGGCTGTAGTTGGGGAAAAGAAGTGGCAACAGTGGATGGCGGCATTCTGTAAACCGTTCACCACGGCGCAGGTTCGTTACTTCGACGATGCCGAAATCGAAAAAGCCCGCGCGTGGCTCGAAGCCGGCGCCGCCGACGCGGGCAAGACAAACTCGACGGAGGCCCGATGATAAACGCATTGCTGTTCTGGCTGATTCTGCTCTTCGGGTTCTATGTGGCTTATATACTGGGGGTGCGGAGCGCCGTAGCGCGGTTGGCAGCGCAGCGTGCAGTGCCACCGGTCCTCCCGGCGGAAAAATTTGCCGCCGTTGAGTCCAGGCTGGAGCCGATGATGGACATCACGGGTCGCAAGGCGGTTGGCGACATTTTTCAATTTGAAGGGCGCTTGAAGGGAGAAACCGATGCAACGTTCCAGCAGATTCGCGAAGCCTTCGCTGGTGAAGCCGTGACGCCCATGTTGCTGGAGGGTGCGGAAAACGATGTGCGCGTGCTGGTATTGCCCGAAAAGATGGCCGCGCAAGCGGCGGAAAGGCCGAATTGGGGACTGCACTGGCTGCTGTTCATCGCCACGATCGCCACCACCACCTGGGCTGGCGCGCTGCACGCGGGCGTGAACCTGCTCCAGCAGCCGGCGCGCTTCGCCGTGGGCCTGCCTTACAGCCTCGGCCTCCTGCTGATTCTGGGCGCGCACGAACTTGGCCACTACTTCACCGCCAGGGCACACGGCATCCGCGTCACGCCGCCGTATTTCATCCCCGTGCCATTTGCGCTGGGGACGTTCGGCGCATTCATCAAAATCAAATCCCTGACACCCAACCGCCGGGCGCTGTTCGACGTCGCTGTCGCCGGGCCGTTGGCCGGGCTGGTGTTTGCGATCCCCGCAATGTTGATCGGCCTGCGGTATTCGGAGGTCATCCCCGGAAACCTCCCGGCGGCAACGGGCTATGCCGGTGTCAATATCGGGTCGTCGGTGCTGCTGGCGTGCCTGGCCAAGCTGTCATTGGGCGCCTCCGTGCTGCAAGGCAATCACCTGTTGCTGCATCCGCTGGCCTTTGCGGGCTGGCTGGGACTGATCGTGACTGCGCTGAATTTGCTGCCCATCGGCCAGTTGGACGGCGGCCACATGTCACATGCGTTGTTCGGTTCGCACAACGCGCGCGGTATCAGCATGGTGGCAATGGCCGGCCTGTTTTTGCTGGCGTTGTTTGTCTGGCAGGGGTTGATGTTTTGGGCGTTCATCGTCTTCTTTATCGCCGGCACACGCGACGCGCCCGCCGCCAATGATGTGTCGCCGGTGGGCCTTCCACGCAAAGCCCTGGGCTATTTCACTTTCTTGCTGCTGTTGCTCATTATCGTGCCGGTACCGCACGCGTTGTATGAAGCCATCGGCGTCCATTGCCCATATCTGTAATCATGGCGTGTTGCATCATCGGCCGGAAAGCTTTGACGCGCGCGATGGCAAGTCAAACAGCCGCGGGCGGCCGGACGGCCGGGAGTGCATGCCCCGGTGTATCCGAAGACCTGGTTTTGCTATGAACGATGAAAACGATGACAGATTGGTCGAGTTATCCGCCCGCCAATTGCGTCCGGCATTTCAGTGGGCGCTGTGCGTGACGTTGGGATTGGGTGCGGGGGTACTTTTCGACCGATGGATGTTTCGCGCGTTTTTGCCGTCCAATGCGGCTGCCGATTTTCATCTCATGGCTGAAGCCTGGAACACCATTCAGCGCTACTATGTTGATCGCGCGGCGGTGCAACCCGGCACCATGACCTACGGCGCCATCAGCGGGATGGTGGACGCGTTGGGCGATACCGGCCACAGCGTCTTTTTGAGTCCCGAAATGGTCAAAGAGGTTCGCCGGGTCGAACGCGGGCAACTCAAGGGCATCGGGGTGGACATTAAAATGAAAGACCGACGGGTGGTCGTCGTCGCGCCCATTGACAACTCGCCCGCCCAGCGAGCCGGCCTGCACAGAGGTGACATTATCATGAGCGTGGACGGCAAGGACATCATCGGGCTGTCATTGAGTCAGGTGGTGGCGCGGATTTCAGGACCGGTCGGCACTTCGGTCAGGTTGGGGATTCTGGATCCGCAAGACCATCGTTTCCGCAACGTCACCATTGTCCGCGCAGAAATCAAGGTGAACAATGTCACCTGGCAACGGCTGCCGGGAACGGACGTGGCGGACGTCCGGATTGCCAGTTTTAACGAAGGCGCGGCCAGGGACCTGAGAGGTTCTTTGCGTGAAATTCGTCGGCAGCGGTTGCACGGATTAGTTCTTGATTTGCGCGATAATCCCGGCGGAGTGTTGGACGAAGCGGTGGCCGCGGCCAGCCAATTTCTGACCAACGGCAATGTGCTCCTCGTGAGGGACGCCAAGGGCGGGACAAAGCCCGTACCGGTGCAGCCGGATGGTCTGGGTCCGGGCATTCCCATGGCGGTGTTGATCAATGGCGGCTCCGCCAGCGGCGCGGAAATTGTGGCCGGGGCGTTGCGCGACGCGCATCGCGCCGAGTTGGTTGGGGAAACCACCTTCGGCACGGGCACGGTGCTGGAAAAGTTTCCGCTGTCGGATGGTTCAGCCCTGATGCTGGCGATTCAGGAATGGCTGACGCCGGATGGCCACTCCTTCTGGCACAAAGGCATTCCACCGGAGGTGGCAGTGCCGTTGCCCGCCGACGTGAGCCCGCTGGTGCCGGCGGCGGAACGGGACATGACGGCCGCCGAATTGCAGTCGTCGGACGACAAACAATTGTTGCGCGCCCTGGGATGGGTGGAAGCCAAAATTGGTGTGACCGACTCCGGCACGTCGGGTGAAGTTACGGAACGCACAAATACAAAGCGCACGCCGAAAGCCCGGAGGGAGGCTGAACCATGAATCCGATTGCACGACCCGCAAAACCGGTTGACGTCAGTGTTTCCAAACCGGATTTGGGATCGCTGTTCAAGGAACTCGCCAGCAGCCCCGATGGGTTAAGCGGCACCGAAGCGAAAAAGCGGCTGGAAAAGTATGGTCCCAACGCGTTGGAGGAAAAGAAGGAAAGCCCGTTGCTCAAATTCCTCGGCTATTTCTGGGGACCGATTCCCTGGATGATCGAAGTGGCCGCAGTGCTCTCCGCCATTGTCGGCCATTGGGTGGATTTGATCATCATCCTGGTCCTGCTGGTGTTCAATGCCGTCGTCGGTTTCTGGCAGGAACATCAGGCCGCCAACGCCGTCGCGGCGCTCAAGCAACAACTCGCCCTCAAAGCCCGCGTCAAACGCGACGGGCAATGGGCAGAAATTGACGCCGTCAACCTGGTGCCCGGCGACATCGTGCGCCTGCGGCTGGGCGACATCATTCCCGCCGACGTGCGGCTGGCGGAGGGCGATTACCTGAGCGTGGACCAGTCGGCGTTGACGGGTGAATCGCTGCCGGTGGAGAAAAGGGTCGGCGACATCGCCTATTCCAGTTCCGTGGCCAAACAAGGTGAAATGGTTGCGCTGGTGACCGCTACGGGCGCCGATACTTATTTCGGCAAGACGGCCAAACTCGTCTCGACGGCCAGATCGGTTTCGCATTTCCAGAAAGCGGTGCTGACGATTGGCGATTATCTGATCTACCTGAGCCTCGGTTTGGCGGCGGTGCTGTTGCTGACCATGCTCATTCGTGGCGAGCCGGTGCTGACGCTCGTGCAATTCGCTTTGATCCTGGTGGTAGCGGCCATTCCCGTGGCCATGCCGGCAGTCCTCTCGGTTACCATGGCCATCGGCGCCTGCGTGCTGGCGCGCAAAAAGGCGATCCTGACGAAGCTGGAATCCATCGAGGAGATGGCGGGGATGGATATTCTGTGTTCGGACAAAACCGGAACGCTCACGCAAAACAAGCTCACCCTGGGCGACCCGGCGTTGTTTGGCGCGAAAGACGCGCCGGAGCTGGTGCTGGCCGGCGCGTTGGCGTCAAAAGAGGAGGACCGCGACACGATTGACCTGGCCGTGCTCAACGGGTTGAAGGACCCGAACGCGCTGAAAACCTTTCATCAGACCAAATTCGTTCCGTTCGATCCGGTCCACAAGCGCACCGAAGCGGAGATTCAAGGCCCGGGCGGCAACTCCTTCAAAGTGACCAAAGGCGCGCCGCAGGTGATTCTCGACATGTGCCAGCCGCCGGCCAACGTCGCCCAAGCCGTGAACGCAAAGGTCAATGAATTTGCAGGCAGAGGTTTCCGCACCCTCGGTGTGGCGCGGATGGACGGGGTCGCCGCGTGGCAATTCCTGGGGCTGCTGCCGCTGTTCGATCCGCCGCGCGAGGATTCCGCCGACACGATTCGCGAGGCAAATGAGCACGGCATTCAGGTCAAGATGGTCACGGGTGACAACGTCGCCATTGCCAGACAGATTGCCGGCCAACTGGGGTTGGGCACCAACATTCACACGGCCGGCGAGTTCTTCAAAGACCGGTCGGAGGACGATGTCATCCAGCCGAAGACCGCTTCTGCCGTGGAAGCGGCCGAGGGTTTTGCACAGGTATTTCCCGAGCACAAATTCCAGATCGTCAAAGCGCTGCAAAGCCGGGAGCATATTGTGGGCATGACCGGCGATGGCGTGAACGACGCGCCGGCGCTCAAGCAGGCCAACACCGGCATCGCCGTCAGCGGCGCCACCGACGCCGCGCGCGCGGCGGCGGCGCTGGTGCTCACTGCGCCGGGCCTTTCCGTAATTGTGCAGGCGGTGGAGACAGCGCGGACAATTTTCGAGCGTATGAACAGTTACGCGATTTATCGCATCACCGAAACCATCCGGATCATGTTCTTCGTAGTGGCGGCGATGATTGTCTTCAAATTTTATCCCATCACCACCGTGATGATCATCCTGCTCGCGCTGCTGAACGACCTGCCCATTCTGACCATCGCTTACGATAGCACGTGGCTCGACCCCAAACCTGTCCGCTGGGACATGCGCCGCGTGCTGACCATTGCGACGGTTCTTGGTTTGATCGGCGTGGTGGAGACATTCATTATTCTGGTCATCGCCAGGGACTGGCTTCAACTCACGAGCGCGCAAATTCAGTCCTTTATCTATCTCAAATTGGCGGTGGCCGGGCACTTGACGCTCTTTGTGGCCCGTACCCGGAAGCCGTTTCTCACCAGACCGTATCCCGCGCCGATTTTGCTGGTGGCGATTCTGGGCACCCAGGCACTCGCCGCGTTGATTGTCGGGTTCGGTTGGCTGGTTGCGCCCATTGCCTGGAAGTACGTGGGTTTCGTCTGGGTTTACTGTCTGGTCTGGGTATTCATCGAGGACCGGGCGAAGCTGCACGTCTATCGGCACCTGGAATTGGCTGCAAAACGACACCGCAAGTTTCTCGAACAGATTAAAAGGCCGCTGCAGCCCCTTGCGTCATGAAACGGAATTTGCTGTAACACTTTGGAGGAAATATGTCGAACGATCATTTGAATGATTTGGAGATGGGCCGATGCCGTTCCTATGTGCTCTCCCAGTTGACGGAGCACGAGCAGATGCGGGCTCACCCGGCGGGACCGGGGCCTGCCGTCACCATATCCTACCAGACCGGAGCGGGGGAGCACGAGATCGCGAAGAGGGTCGCCGAAATTTTACAGGCGGCGGAACCCGGGGCGCCCGTGCCGTGGACCGTATTTGATCGCCAACTGGTCGAAGAGGTGCTCAAGCGGCACAACTTGCCTGAGGCGATGGCAAAATATATGCCCGAGGACCGGCGCTCGTTTATCGATGAGGAGATCGACGAGTTACTGGGGTTGCACCCGCCGGCCTGGATCATGGTGCCGCACATCGCCGAGACGATCCTGCATCTGGCAGATGCGGGACACGTGATTTTGGTCGGACGTGGAGCCGGTTTCATCACCGCGCACATGCCCAACGTGTTTCGCGTGCGCCTGATTGCTCCGCTGCCGGGCCGCATCGAGCGGGTGCAGAAAGTTGAAAAACTGTCAGCCAAAGAGGCCGCCAAATTCATCGCCCAAAAAGACCGCGGCCGGAGCCGTTATGCCAAGGCGTATTTTCGCGGCGGCGCCGGCGACGACCTTTTGTATCACCTCGTCATCAATACAGGGCGTATCCCGTGTCCGGCTGCTGCACAATTGATCGCCGACCAGGCGCAAAAGTGTTTTCTTCCAAACAGCGTCGGTTCGCAACCGACCATTGAAAAGAGTCCGGCATGAGCACCGAACTCATCTCTGCCGCCGGTTTCATTGGCGCGCTGCAACAATTTGTTTCGGCAACCAAACTGCATCCGACTGAGTCCGATTCCGGTGAATTTCACCGGGGCGCACTGGCCAGTATCGGATTGTGAATGTTGAGTGTTCAACGTTCGATGTGCTCTTCCTATTCAGCCTTCAGCGAATTGGCCATTCACCTGCATTGCGGCACGGTGTGGGGGAACCGCAATAGTTCAGGCTTGATTTTCTGCTGAAAGCCTCCAATCGAGGTAGCACGCCGCGCTGATGAGGGCCAGGTGCGTGAACGCCTGCGGGAAATTGCCGAGTTGCTCACCACGCAGTCCCAATTCTTCCGCATACAACCCCACGTGATTGGCATAGCCGAAGGCCTTTTCCAGAATGAACCGTGCCTGCTTCAAGTTACCGCCGCGCGCCAGGCACTCGACATACCAGAAAGAACACATGGAGAACGTGCCTTCGCCTCCGGGCAATCCGTCCTTTGCGCCCACCAGCGTCTTGTAGCGGTACACCAGCGAATCCTCGACCAGTGTTTTTTCCAATGTCGCGAGATGGGAACCCCAGCGCGGGTCGTGCGGACTGATGAATTTGAGCATGGGCATCAGCAGGCTCGACGCGTCCACTGTTTTGGCGCCTTTGTATTGGACAAACGCATGCAATTTCGCATCCCAGAATTTGTGATAGACGGCCTGGTAGATTTTGTCCCGCACCCGCCGCCACCTTTCCAGCGGCGCGGGGAAGGAGCGGTCCAAAGCCAGCCGGATGCCGCGGTCAATCGCGACCCAGCACAACACGCGCGAATAGAGAAACTGCCGCCGGCCGCCGCGTACCTCCCAGATGCCTTCGTCGGCTTGCTGCCAGTGGTCGCAAACCCAGTTCACCAGCCGCACCAGGTTCATCCAGAAATCGTACGAAATCGGCTCGGCGTATTTGTTGTAAATATAGACCGAGTCCAGCAGTTCGCCGTAGATGTCCAGTTGCAACTGGCCGGCGGCGCCGTTGCCAATGCGCACGGGAACGGAATTCCGGTAACCCGCGAAGTCAGGCAACTGTGTTTCCCGCAGGTGGCGGTTGCCATCAATGCGATACATGATTTGCAGCGGGCCGGCAGGCGTCTTTTCCCGGCAACGTTCCTCGACCCAGCGCATGAAGGCGGCGGCCTCCTCCGTGTAACCCAGCCGCATCAGGGCGTAGAGCGTGAAGGACGCGTCGCGAATCCACGTGTAACGATAGTCCCAGTTGCGTGGGCCGCCGATTTCCTCCGGCAATCCGAACGTCGGCGCCGCCACGATGGAACCGAACTGTTGCGACGTGAGCAGCTTGAGCGTGAGCGCGGCCCGGTCCACCATCTCGCGCCAGCGCCCATGGTAATGGGAATGGTGGACCCAGTTCTGCCAGAAATTCATCGTTTCCTTGAACGATTCCGCCACGTAACCGGATCCGAGGGACGGCGATTCCTTCCCTGCCTGCGCCTCTTCCAGAACGAATGACGCGCTCTGGCCGGCGCGTAGCTTGAATTCCGCGATGGCATCGCCCTCCTGGAACTGCATCGGGACGGTCGCACGCAGGCGCAGGGCGGTCCGGTCTTTGCCCTTCGATACGAAGAACACTTCGTTGTCGCGTTTTTCCCGGCGATGATCCGCGCGGCCGTAATCAAACCGCGGCGCGCAAATCATCCGCAGCGCAATTTCCCCCCGCACGACCTTGACGCGGCGGACCAGATCGTGGCAGTGGCCGAGGTGTTCGATGGGCATGAAATCGGAAATTTCGGCCACGCCGTCATCGGACAAAAACCGGGTCAGCAGCATGTTCGTGTCGGGAAAATAGAGTTGCTTGTGCCGGAAGCCGTCCGGTTGCGCCGGGGCAATCCGGAAGTATCCGCCTTTGTCGGGATCCAGCAGCGCCGCGAAGATGGAAGGCGAATCGAAGCGCGGGAAACACATGAAATCAATGGACCCATCCATGCCGACGAGGGCGGCGGTATGCAGGTCGCCAATGATGCCGTGATTTTCAATGGGCTGAAACTCCATGGGGCTAAACTAAATCAATCAACCGCCGGCCGCAAGAAAACCGGGCGTGGACCGGTGTCCGAAGTCAAGGTCCGGCTGGAAACGCATTCATCCAAGGCTGGCGACTTTTCCTTTGCGCCTTTAAGCTGGCACCGATGCAGAGCTTCAATCTCGATTACGTCGCGCTTGGCTTCATTCTGGCCGCGGCGCTCTTCTTTTTCTGGACCCAAAAATTGCGGACGGACATCACGGCTCTGCTGGTCACGCTTGCCCTTATCCTCCCCTGGCCGCACCAGAACGGTCATTGGCAAAGTGTTCTAACCTATCACGAAGGATTTTCCGGTTTCGGCAGTGTGGCCATCATCATGGCTGACTGACGACCGTCGAAACCCAAACTGAAAAAGCCGTTATCCAGAAACCGGTGATTCAACTCGTCTCCTATAGACTGCAAACCGGCGTATCAAACCTCGCGTACGGGACGCAGACATAGCCCGTTCAAGCCGCAGCCGTCTTGGTTTTCGACGTGAAGGAATCAATATAAGTGAGCCAACTCAATCCAACCAAGACACGCGAGCGGATTTGAAAATTATTGTGCGGATGATAGATCAAATAATCATCCACCCCTGCCACGAGTCCTTCCCGGATTTCATTAAGCTGGCCCATCCGGCTGCGCATCAGCACATAAACGTGAGGGAGCTGATAGTTCTTCCGGATCTGGCGGACCAGTTCCATCCCGTCGAACTCGCTTCCAAAGCGGCGGTCGGTAATGACAAAGCGCGCCGGACGGGTCTGAAAGTGCTCCCAGAGCTTGCTCGCGGACGCGGAGGAGGAAACATCCGCGCCGTCCAGCACAAGTTGATCCTCGATGTCGGAGCGTTCGTCGTCTTTCCGAATCGCGAGATAGATGCCGGTTTTCTCGAGGTTGACCATGGTCTTGTTCGGTTGAAAGTTCGTCTGGAATAATATTCACATTTCCAACAGTAGCAAGCCTGTCGGCACCTCCCAATCTCGTCCGGGTAGTCTGCTGGCCGCGGCGGAATCACTGACCTTGTGGGCAAGACGCATTACGATTTCATTGCCACCGGACCCCGGCCTCGATCAGAGGCTGCTTTGCGCGGCATTAATCTGGGCGCGCAACACGTCGTGCAGAGTGACGAGACCGAGGAGTTTTCCGTCCCCGGTGTCACACACCACCGCCATGCCGGTCGGTGATTCGATGAGCAGGATCTGCAGTTGCCGGATGGTCTGGCGCGGTTCGCAGCGGATGACGGGCGCCAGTTTGGGCGGGCGTTTTTCGGCGAGTGCTTCGGTCAGCTCGGCGCGGGTGGCAATACCGGTCAATTTGCCATTGTGCATTACTGGAAAAGAGGCGAACGTGTGGGCCTTCAGAGTCTTCTCCACCTCGCCCGGCTCAACACCGTCCAAGATCACTGGCTGGAAGTTTGCGATGGCCGACACGGGCAGCTTTTGCCAGCTCTGCAAATCGCGCGGCGGAAGCAACTTTTCCAGTTTGTGGCCGTCCTGTTCCAGAATGGCGTCGTAGAAATTCGCGCGAGTCATGCGACGTCCGATGCCCTGGCTGATGAGCGCGCCGATCATCAGGGCCGGCACCAGGGAGAACTCATGCGTCATTTCAAACACGATAAGAATGCCGGTTACCGGTGCACGCACGACCGCGCTGAGGCAGGCGCTCATGCCGACGACCGCCAACGTGAGGGTGTCTTCGGTGGGCAGCGGCATGACCAACCCGACCGCTCCCGCGAGCAGCAACCCGCTCATCCCGCCGAAAAAAAGCGTCGGCGAGAAAATACCGCCGCAGCCGCCAAAGCCGTAACAAAGCACTGTCGCCAGCAGCTTCGCGAACAGCAGAATACCCGCAATTTCCCATGGCAACTGTTGATTCAACCCGGCGGTGAGATCACCATAGCCCAGGCCGAAGACTCCGAGCCGCCCGGTCAGCAGGAACACGCTGGCGCCGATTCCCCACGCGAGCACGGCGCCAATGGCAGGTTTGAGCCAACCGGGAAGTATGGTCAAACGCCCTTGTTTCGCCCGCAACGCCATCGTTGTTTTCTGGAACAGAACCCCCGCAAGACTCGCCAGCGCGGCGGCGAATGGTGTCAACACGTACGCCCGCCACGTGGGAGCTTCGATGCTCGCGATGGAAAATGCCGGCTGCCGGCCGACCAGACCGTGAACGAGTAACGCACCAATCACCGACGCCAACAGCACGCTGCCAAGCAGATTACTGTTCAGGTCCTGGATGATTTCCTCCAACACAAACGTCACTGCGGCGATCGGCGTGTTGAAGGCCGCTGCCAGGCCCGCAGCCGCGCCTGCGGCTGTCGCGCGACGCCGGCTCTGTTTCGCTTCACCGGTCAAACCCGCCAATTGCGACGCCAATCCAGCGGCTACGTGGACGCTGGGACCTTCGCGGCCCAAGCTGCTGCCGCCACCGATACTTAAGATGCCTGCGAGAAATTTCACCCAAACGGCGCGCAACGGAATAACGCCGAAATCCTTCCAGAAAGCCGCCTTCGCCTGCGGAATGCCGCTGCCCGCAGCATCCTGGCACAAAGAACTGAGCAAATATCCCGACGCGAGCGCAGTGGCCACCATGACAATGAAACTTCCGATCAGAAATGCGAACTGAGATTGCGCCGCCAGCCGCAGGTAGGTCGCGTTATACAGGACATTGATCAACAGTTGAAATGCCACCACCGCCAGGCCCGCGACGACGCCGTAAAGGCAGGTCTGCAAAACGTTGCGGGTGTTCTGTGGCAGTTTCCCGAAATAACCGGATAATGATACGGAAACCACTTCGCCAATATATCGCGAATTCCGATGCTTAATTCAAGAATTCTGCACAGCGGATATGCGAACGGGACAAAAATGTCCACCTTTCGACCGGCACGGGTACCGTAATTCCAATCAGCTTCGGGCGAGTTTTTCTGATTTTTTCGGACGAATGGCTTGAACAATTTCTGCAAAACCCGGAAGCTTCCTTTGTATGCGGTTAGTTGTTGTATCCAATCGGCTGCCGTTCACGGTCGTCATGAAAGATGGGGCGCCTGAGTTCAGGCCAAGTTCGGGCGGGTTGACGACCGGATTGTGGAGTTATCTGGATCGTGATGCCTTGGACGGCACGGACCGCCCGGATTACTTGTGGATGGGCTGGCCCGGCGCGAGCATTCCGCCGGAACACGAGGCGACGGTGCGCGCTTTCGCCGCACAACAATTCAAGTCCAGCCCGGTTTTCCTGCCGGAAGAGAGCATGGACCGATTTTACCTTGGTTTTTGCAACAAGACCGTCTGGCCGCTGTTCCATTATTTTCCCACACTGGCCCGCTACGAGGAGGAATACTGGCAGGAATACCAGAGCGTGAACCGGCGCTTCGGCGACGCGGTGTTGAATGCCCTGCAACCGGACGACCTGCTCTGGATCCACGACTATCATCTGATGCTGCTGCCGAAGCTGGTCCGTGAGAAATTTCCGGAAATGCCGATCGGCTTTTTCCTGCATATCCCGTTTCCGTCGTGGGAAATTTTCCGGATGTTGCCGCGCGCGTGGCGGGAGGAGATCATCGAAGGCCTGCTGGGCGCGAGCCTGATCGGTTTTCATACGCATGATTACGTCCGGGATTTTCTGACCTCGGTGCTGCGCACGGCGGGTTACGAACACCAGCTTGGCAGCCTGGCCTTGCGCGACCGCGTGGTGAAGGTCGAAACGTTTCCGATGGGCGTGGAGTTCGACCATCTCATGAAGGCCGCGGTTTCGGGCGAAACGGAAAGGCAGGTGGCGGAATTGCGGGAGAAATGCGCGGGGCAGAAGATAATTTTTTCGGTGGACCGTCTGGATTATACGAAGGGCCTCATCAACCGATTGCGCGGCTACGAACTGTTTTTGAAGAATAATCCGCAATGGCACGGCAAGGTCGTGTTTGTGATTTCGGTCGCGCCTTCCCGCATCGGCGTGGAAAGTTATCAGGCCATGAAGCAGGAACTCGAACAGACGGTCGGCCGCATCGTGGGCGATTTCGGAGACGTACATTGGACGCCCTTGGTCTACCAATTCCGCCTGCTGACGTTCGAGGAAATCGTGCCGCTCTACCGCGCCTGCGACGTGGCGCTCATCACGCCCTTGCGCGACGGGATGAACCTCGTAGCGAAAGAGTTCATCGCCTCGCGCCCCGATCAGACCGGCGTTCTGGTTCTGAGCGAGATGGCCGGGGCCGCCAAGGAAATGGGCGAAGCAATCATCATCAATCCATTCCACCGCGAGGATTTTGCCCGCGCGCTGGAACTGGCCCTGACAATGCCGGCAGAGGAACAAGTCCGGCGCAACCGGATTTTGCAGGAGCGCTTGCGGCGTTACGACGTGAATCGGTGGGCCGACGATTTTATCCAAGGCATGTTGGCTACCCAGAAAACCGAGGCGGCCCGCCGCGCCCGTGTGTTGACCGGCAAGGCCCAGACCGCGCTGGTTCAACACTATCGGTCTGCGACCCACCGCGCCCTGCTGTTGGATTACGACGGTACCCTGGTGCCCTTTGCCGAAGAACCGGAACTGGCCCGGCCGGACGAGGAATTGTTGAAAATGCTGCACACGCTCGGTGGCGACCCGGCTAACGAGGTCGTAATTATCAGTGGCCGGCCGCGGCGCGACCTCGAAGAATGGTTTGGCGGTTTGCCGGTGGCCTTGGTCGCCGAACACGGCGTCTGGTTGCGGCATCAGGGCGCAGACTGGCGCATGTTGAAAGCCGTCACCACCGAATGGAAGGAGCGGGTGCGACCGATTCTCCAGCTTTACGTGGACCGTTTGCCCGGCGCGTTGCTGGAAGAGAAGGAATTTTCGCTGGCGTGGCATTTCCGGCGCGCCGACCCGGAACAGGCGTCGTTGCGCGCCAAGGAATTGCTTGATGATCTGGCCGGTTACACCCGGAATATTGACGTGCAGGTGCTGGAGGGAAACAAGGTCATCGAAATCCGCAATACCGGGGTCAACAAAGGCACTGCCGCCATGGAGTGGCTGACCGGTCATACGCCGGAACCCGGGAGCGCCGGCTTCCAGCCGGCAAGTGCCCCAAACAATGAACGTCCGTTTGCCGGCAAGATGCCGGCGCTCCCAGAGTTCATTCTGAGCATCGGCGACGATTGGACGGACGAGGATCTCTTCCGCGCGTTGCCGCCGACGGCCTGGTCAGTGCGGGTGGGGCTGGCCACCACCGCTGCGCGGTATTATCTGAGCAATCCGGCAGTGGTTCGCCGGGTGCTGCGCGAGTTGAGCGAATCATCGCGCGAGAAAAACGGCGCTGCAGCCGCTCCCGCGGCGTTACCGCCGTCTGCCGAAACAGCGCGCGCGAATCCGAGAATGTCGTAATGGCCATGCCCACTCCCGACCATCCCCGCGAAGGCTTGGACCCTGACCCGTTCTGGTACAAAAGCGGGGTGATTTACGAAGTGCATGTGCGGGCGTTTTATGACGGCAACGGGGACGGGATCGGCGACTTTCAAGGCCTGACAGAAAAGCTGGATTACATCAAAGACCTGGGCGTCACCGCAATCTGGCTGTTGCCATTTTACCCTTCGCCGTTACGGGACGATGGCTATGACATAGGCGATTATTTCGACATTCATCCGATGTACGGCTCGCTCAACGATTTCAAAACGTTTCTGCGCGAAGCGCATCACCGCGGTTTGCGGGTAATCACGGAACTGGTATTGAACCACACCTCTGACCAGCATCCCTGGTTCCAGCGCGCCCGCCGATCCTCGCCCGGCAGCCGCTGGTGGAATTTCTACGTCTGGAACGACTCGGCTAAAAAATACCGGGACACCCGCATCATTTTCAAAGACGTGGAGGTCGCGAATTGGGCCTGGGACCCGGTAGCCCGGGCATATTATTGGCACCGATTTTATTCACACCAGCCCGATCTCAATTACGACAACCCCGAGGTGCATCAGAAAATCATCAAGGCGTTGGACTTCTGGTTTGATCTTGGCGTGGACGGCCTGCGGCTGGATGCCGTGCCCTATCTTTACGAGCGCGAGGGGACCAACTGCGAGAACCTTTCGGAGACGCACGCCTTCGTCAAAAAGCTCCGCGCCCACGTGGACGGAAAGTACCACGACCGCATGTTGCTGGCCGAAGCCAATCAATGGCCGGAAGATGCCGCGGCGTATTTCGGGCAGGGCCGCGGCGACGAGTGCCACATGGCGTTTCATTTCCCGCTAATGCCGCGCCTGTTCATGGCCCTGCGCATGGAGGACAGCCTGCCCATCGTGGACATCCTCGAACAAACCCCGCCGATTCCCGAAACGAGTCAGTGGGCGCTGTTCCTGCGCAATCACGACGAATTGACGCTGGAAATGGTGACCGACGAGGAGCGCGATTACATGTACCGGATGTATGCGCAAATGCACCAGGCGCGACTCAACCTCGGTATTCGCCGCCGACTGGCGCCATTGCTCAACAACGACCGCAAGAGCATTGAACTTCTCAACGCGCTGCTCTTTTCGCTGCCCGGCACACCGGTGCTGTATTACGGCGACGAAATCGGCCTGGGGGAAAATGTCTATCTGGGCGATCGCAACGGGGTCCGTACGCCCATGCAGTGGAGTCCGGACAAGAACGCTGGCTTCTCCCGCGCCAATCCGCAAAGCCTCTACCTGCCGGTCATTCTCGACCCGGGTTACCATTACGAAGCCGTCAATGTGGAAGTGCAACTCGCCAACCAGCATTCATTGCTCTGGTGGATGCGTCGGCTGCTCGCGTTGCGAAAACGCTGGCGCGCGCTGGGGGAAGGCAAATGCGAATTTCTCCGTCCCGACAACCGGAAGGTGCTGGCCTACGTGCTCCGGCACGAGCAGGAAACCTTGCTGGTGGTGGCCAACCTGTCGCGCTTCGTGCAATCCGTCGAGCTGGATTTGTCGGCGTTCAAAGCGCGCGTGCCCGTCGAATTGTTTGGCCGCGCGGAATTCCCGGCTATCACCGAGCGGCCCTACTTTTTTTCGCTGGGCCCGCACACCTTTTACTGGTTTTCGCTGGAAGACAAACCAGCGCCTGCCGCTGTCGTCCCGGCTTCCGGTCTGAAGGCGCAATTGCCGAAACTGGCGGTTCGCGGAGAATGGGACCGCGTCTTTGATGGCAAGAACAAGTCCCGGCTGGAAGCCATCCTGCCGCCCTACCTGAAATTGCACCGCTGGTTTGTCGGCCGGGACCGGAACATTAAACTCATCACGCTCAAGGAAACTCTTCCCGTGTCGTTCAATGGCGAAAACTGCGCCCGGCTGATGTTGCTCCAAGTGGATTACAGCGCAGGCGACCAGGATTTTTACACGCTGCCGTTGGCGTTTGCCATGGGGCCTGAGGCCGGGCGGCTGCGCGAAACCTTTCCGCAACTGCTCATTGCCGAACTGCAGACGACAGGCGACGCGACCGGCGGCATTTTGTATGAAGCCACCGGCAGCCAGGCCTTCTGCCGGGCGTTGCTGGAACTGATGCTGAACCGCCGCCGGCTCAAAGGTACGAACGGTGAGGTCGAACCGGAAAGAACACCGGGCCTGCGCCAGGTATTCAGCGGAGCTGCGCTGCCGGAACCGGCGTTGTTGAAGACCGAGCAAAGCCATACCTCGATACTTTACGGTGACAAGGCGGTGCTGAAGCTCTTCCGTCAGATTGAATGGGGCATCAACCCCGAACTCGAAATCGGGCGATTCCTGACGGAGAAGAACTTTCCCCAAAGCAAGCCGCTGAGGGGTGCACTGGAATACGTTGACACCCGGAACATCCGGACCACTCTCGCGGTGGTCAATTCCTTTATCCCGGAGGCCAAAAATGCCTGGGAATACACTCTCGACACGCTGGGCCGGTTCTATGAGCGCATGACTACGTCGGGCATGCAAAGCATCCACGAGCCGGCCGCTATCGCCGAGCCGCTGAAAATATTTGAGCGCGACATTCCCGCGGCGGTGTTGGAAAACATGGGCACTTATATTGAATCTGCGCGCCTGCTGGGTGTGCGCACCGCCGAACTGCACCTCACGCTGGCATCGGACGCCGGAGACAGGAATTTCGCCCCGGAGCCATTCACCACCTATTACCAGCGGTCGCTCTTTCAATCCATGCGCAACCGGGCGGTCGAAAGCTTCTGGCAACTGCGCGGACAACTCAAGGCCCTGCCGCCGGAGGTTGTGTCCCTGGCCCGGCGCGCCCTCGAATTGAAGCCCTCCGTTCTCCAGCAATTCCGCCGGGTGTTTGAACATCGCCTCGCCGCCCAACGCATCCGCATCCACGGGAATCTGGACCTCGGCGAGGTGCTGTGGACCGGGAAAGATTTTGTGTTTCTGGATTTCGAGGGCGACACGGCAACCCCAATCACCGAGCGCGGGATCAAGCGCTCGCCATTGCGCGACGTGGCGGGCATGGTCCGTTCCTTTCACCATGCCGCTGATGCCGGACTTTCCCAGCACGGCGAGCGCGGCAATGTGCACCTGCCCGCGTTTGAAGTGTGGGCGCAATATTGGAGCGCGGGGGTGAGCGCGGTCTATTTAAAGGCATATTTCGAGCGGCTCGGCAAAACCGGGTTGTATCCCGCCGGCGGGCCGGAACTCCGGGAGATGCTGCGAGCCTATCTGTTGAATCAGATATTCGGGGAACTGGAACGCGAATTGAACGCGCACCCGGACAAATTAAACATCCTGCTGGAAGACATTCTCCATCTGCTGGGCGAACCGTCACCGGCGCGGAGCGGAACGGCGCCTGCGCAGCCGGTCGAAACCGGCGACGCCAAACAAGTGCCACAACCTGAAAAGCCCACCAGTTGAAATGATAGCAGGCGCGAGGCCTGCTAGTCCCGGCTTTTGCGCTTTTTGGGCATTTTCAGCGCCAGCATGTTCGGTTGCGGCCATTTCGGGCTTTCGCTTTGTGCCGGGAACGATTTAGCTCTGGGACCAGCAAAGCTATGGAACCGGACCAATCCGCGCGTTACGAGGAAATCTCCAGGCGTCCCCTGATTATCTGTTTGCTGCTGGCCGTGGTCACGCTGGCCGTTTACCTGCCGGCCGCGCATTACGAGTTCGTCAATTACGATGACCCGCTTTATTTCACTGCCAATCCCCACGTGCTGACCGGCCTCACGCCGGGTAACGTGGCCTGGGCCTTCACAACGACGCACGCGAACAACTGGCACCCGGTGACGTGGCTGTCGCTGATGCTGGACGCGGATTGGTTTGGCCAAGGCCCGGTCGGTCCGCATCTGACGAATCTGTTGCTGCACACCGCCAACACGGTGCTGCTGTTTCTGCTGCTCCGGCGTTTGACCGCCGCGACGTGGCGGAGCGCGCTGGTGGCGGCTTTGTTCGCCCTCCACCCGTTGCACGTGGAATCGGTGGCGTGGGTGGCGGAGCGCAAGGACGTTTTAAGCGCGTTCTTCGGGCTGCTGTCGTTGTTGGCGTACGCGCGCTACGCGCACAAGCAGTCGAACGCCGAGGGTCGATGGTCGAGGGCAGGGGACGGCTCAAATTCGTCTCTCGGCTCTCGACTCTGGACGCTCGACTATGGTTTGGCGGTGATTTTCTTCGCATTGGGTCTGATGAGCAAACCGGTGTTGGTGGCGCTGCCGCTGGTGATGTTGCTGCTCGATTGGTGGCCGCTCGGGAGGGTGACCAGCCTTCGCTCGGAGGCTACGACTCGGCAGGTGAGCGGCAAGTGGCAAGTGACAGGATCTGGAGTTGGGAAATCGGAGACAGAAGATGGAGGATGGGCGGTTCTCCGCCAACTCGTACTAGAGAAATGGCCGTTCATGGTGTTAAGCGCTGTTTCCTGCGTGGTCACGTTCGTGGTGCAACAAAAAACGGGCGCGGTGGTCGCGCTGACGCGCTATTCGATGTCCGCCCGGATCGAAAATGCGTTTGTCTCCTACGCCCGGTACTTGGGCAAGACGTTTTGGCCGGCTCCGCTGGCCACGCCTTATCCACATCCGGGACATTGGCCGTTGGGACTGGTTTTGTTTGCCGTGGCATTGTTTGCCTGCCTTTGTGTCGCCGCCATCCGGTGGGGCCGGAAATTTCCTTTTGCAGCCGTGGGCTGGTTCTGGTTTTCGGGCATGCTGGTTCCGGTCATCGGCCTGGTCCAGGTCGGTGACCAGGCCATGGCGGACCGCTACACCTACCTGCCGTTGATCGGGATTTTTCTGGTTTTCATCTGGGGAATGAGCGAGGCGTGTGGGCACTGGCAGGTGGCCAAACCTACGGTTGTTTTTTTTGCCGGGTTCCTGCTGGCCGTCTGCGCGTTCCAAACGCGAGACCAGTTGCATTATTGGCAGAACAGCGGAACGCTCTTCCGCCACGCGCTGGCCGTGACGGAAAATAATTACGTCGCGGAAAATAACCTCGGCACGTGGCTGGCGAGCCAGGGACATGTGACCGAAGCGATGGATTGCTACCGTGAATCGTTGAAAATCAAGCCCGGGAATGCGGACGCGCTGTATGATTTGGGCAACGCCTTTGCCCGGCTCGGGGACTGGGACAATGCCATCGCGGATTATCGCCGCGCTCTGGAAATCTCTCCCAACCAGGCCGACACATTGGACAACCTGGGTCTGGCACTGGCGGCGAAGCGGCAGTTTGCCGAAGCCATCACGAATTTCGAGGCAGCGCTGAAATTGGACCCCGATTCTGCCGGCGCACACAACAATCTCGCCACGGTTTTATTCATGCAACACCGGTTTGACGAGGCCGCGCAACACTATCGCGAGGCGCTCCACGTCACGCCCGACAACCCGCAAATTTATGTCAATCTCGGCGACACCTTCGTCCGGCTGGGCCGTACGAACGAAGCAGTGAAGTGCTATCAGGCAGCGCTGCAACTCAAACCCGATGACGCGAAAGTCGAGGCTAAATTGCAGGCGCTGGGTGCCCCGGCGAATCTCAAGCCTCCAGCGAACTGAATTCGCGAATCATGGCCTTCCACCACGGCGCGAGCAATTCGTCGGGCCGCAACCAGGCCTGCTGGTGCAGCCACACGAGCGAGTGCGCATCTGCCAGGATGAGGAGCCGTTCGGCGTCGGTCAGCCGGTCCGGGCCCCGCGCCAGCAACTTCTCACTCAACGCACGGACTTCATTGCTTCCGACACCGAGTTTCGTGAGTTGTTCGGCATAGACCGGATTGAGCTGTTTTTCGCGCAACAGAGAAACGTGGATGGCATTCACATACGGATCAAGCACCGCTTCGGCCAGGCCCGCGTGCGGACGGCGCGGGGTAGTGTCTTCCGTGAGTTCATGCACCTTCATGCGCGCGCGCAAGGCGACCAGTTCCGGTGGTGGCGCCGTTTCCTCCGGCGTCAGGAAAAAATCCATTTTACGCGCCCGTTTTCCCAGGCTGCGCCGGCTGGTGAACACACTCAGCGGGATGGAAAGCGCCATTCCGGCGAGCACGGGCGTGAACCACCAGAACAACGTCTGGTCGAGCTGCCACATGAACGCGCCCCAGATCAGTCCCACCAGCGTTTGCCACCAATGCCGCGCGACCGCGGTCGGCCAGGCAGTCCCGTCCGCGGCGCGCCTTTGCGGGCCCCAGCTCACGGTGGCGCCGAACAGGTTGGTGAGAACGAATTGCGTGTGCCAGAGCATCAGGAGCGGCGCGTGTAACGTCGAGAAAATGGTTTCGCCGACAACGCCCAGCGTGGCGCGCGCCAGACCGCCGAACGCGCGCCGGCGCACTCCGTCGAAAGCCAGATCAATCAGCGCCAGCGCTTTGGGCAGCATGATGACCACCATGCAGATGACGAACAGGAGCAACGCGTGCGCGGTGCCGCTCAGGTTGGTCAGGTAACCGTGCACCGTAATTTCCGACAGGCGGGTATGTTTTTGATACCAGTGAATCCAGTTGAACGTGATCAAAAACAGCAGCCACAGCGGCCCGGCCAGATAGCCGCAAATGCCCAATATCAAATGCAGCCGGCTTACGCCGCGCAACCCCTTCGCAAAAAGGACCAGGCCGTGCTGCAAATTCCCCTGGCACCAGCGGCGTTCGCGCCGCGCGTTTTCGATGATTCCCTGCGGAGCCTCCTCGTAACTGCCCTCGAGGTCGTAGGCAAACCAGATTCCCCAGTTCTCCCGCGACAACAGGGCCGCCTCCACGAAATCGTGGCTGAGAATCTGGCCGCCGAATGGCCGGCGTCCCGGCAATTGCGGCAGATCGCAGAACTGCATGAACGGCTCCGTGCGAATGAGGGCGTTATGTCCCCAATAATTTCCGAGATCGAGCGCCCAATAATTCAATCCGGCGATGAACACCGGAGCGTACAGGCGGTTGGCGAATTGCTGGATGCGGCCGAAGAGCGATTCGGCGTTCACCAGCGCCGGCACGGTTTGAACCAACCCGGCATTCGGGTGCGCCTCCATCAGTTTCACCAGATCCACAATCGTTTGCCCGCGCATGACGCTATCGGCGTCGCACACCATGAAGTAGCGGTAACGGCGGCCCCAGGCGTTGAGGAAGTCGCGCACGTTGCCGCTCTTGCCGCCTTCATTGTTCAAGCGGCGGCGATAGTAAATGCGGCCGAGCGCGTCGAGCTCGCGGACCAGATCGCACCAGCACCGTTCCTCCGCAACCCATTTGTCCGGGTCCGTTGAGTCGCTCAGGATGAAAAAGTCAAACCGTTCAAGTTCGCGGGTGCGTTCGAGCGATTCATACGTGGCGCGCAGGCCTTGAATGACGCGGATGGTATTCTCGTTGCAAATGGGGAAGACAATGGCGGTGCTCGTGCCGACGATGCTTTGTGCGCGGTAATCCCCCAACTGCGTGATGCGCTGCCGCGTGCCAAACCGCTGCAAGACGAAGCCGTACAGACCATGCATGCAGCCGATGGCCGCGAACAAAAACAAAATCACAAACAGAATCAGCAACACCGTACGGGAAGCGGACCAGCCGGTGCGCCAGAGCAGGTCCGCAAACAGCATCGAGACCAGCCCCGTCAACATGACGGCGGATGAGTAGAACAGGAACAGCCGCCAGCCGCGCTGAATGTGGGGCAGGGCGGGAACGCCGGGCAACAGCGATGGGTATGTGTCCGGCATGGTTCAATGCGTCAGGATGAAAACGACCACCAGCAGCAGCGCAAACAGGGTCCAGACCAGTGTCATCTTGAAATACGGCAGGCGGCCCAGATTGGTCAGCGTGGTGATGGGCCCGAGGTCCAGCGAGCGCGGCGCCATTTTTGAAAGCTGGAAATCCGGCCCGGCGCGGAAATAGGTTTCGCGCATGGCGCCGACGAATTCCGGCGGCCACGGTGCAGGGCACAGGAATTGTTCCTGCCATCGCCCGGGCATGTCGGCGAGCAACAACGCCAAACGTCCGCGGGTCGTCAGCATTTGGTCGGCGTTGGCGGGTGATTCCTGGAGCACGGCGGCGAACCATTCAATTACGAGCCGGTCCATTTCCTCGGCGGCGAGCTGGGTGGCTGACCGGGTCGGCTCGGCGGGCGCGCGGCGCATGGCGCGTTCGAGCACGCGGAGAACCAGCTGGCCGAGCAACGCCTTGTTGCGCACGCGCAACGCATGGAAATAATTTTCCACTTTCGCGTAAGCGGCGTTCCACTCTTCCAGGGGTCGGCCCGCCAATTGGCCGGTGGGGCCGGTCACGGCGGACTCCATTGATACGTCCATGTTTCGGTCAGATTGTTGGTGCCTTTTTGCAGCGTGCATCGGAGGTCCACCGGGTCGGTATTGCCCGCCTGGGGCTGCAATTTCAGGATGACGCGCCAGGTATGGAGAAACGGGTTGCGCAGAACAAAGTTGTCCACGATCGCGGCATTCGTGCTGCAATTGGCGATGGCTTGCGGCGGCGCGTCCTCTGGCACGGCGTCCAGTTTCGGCCCCGCGAAGTCAATGACAAATTGGCGGGTGTTGGAAAAATGCGAGTCGAGACCGACGCGCGTGGAGATGGCCCGGTTTGCCGACAACCTCGAATCCGCCACCCCGCTTTCCCAGCAGACGGCGTAACTGAAGCGGTAAGGCTGCAACGGCGACGGCTTGTCTTTGGGATTCCAGAAAGCGACGATGTTATCGAGGCCCTCGTACCCGGTGCTCAACTCGACGAGGTGCAAATCGCCGTCACCCCAGCCGCCGTGCCGCTCGACCCACATGCTCGGCACGAGTTGCGCGGGATTGAACGTGTCCTGGTAGGCCGCAAACGAGCGCTCGCGCTGGAACAACCCGAAGCCGCGTATATCCGGCGCATGAAAAATCTGGTGGCGCATCACGGGCGGATTATCGAGCGGACGCCAAAGAACTTCGCCACTGTTCATGCGCATGAGCAACCCGTCGCTGTCGTGGACCTCCGGGCGGTAATCATCGAACTTGCGCTCGGAACTTTTGCCGAACCAGAACATGCTGGTCAACGGCGCCAGCCCGACGGTTCTGGTCGGCGGGCACGCCGGGTTTACTTCCCGAACCAGATTCGTTTCCCGAAAGAAAAGCACGGCGTTCACGTCCACCACCGTCGTGTCACCGGGGATGATGTGAAATTCATAAGCGCCGGTGCAACGCACGCTGTCGAGAATGGCGTACAAGGTCAGGTCTCTGTCGCTCTTTCGCGGTTTGCCCAGCCACCAGTCGGTAAAGATGGGAAATTCCTCCGGACGATCCGGCTCGCCGCAATCCAGCGCCAGGCCGCGTGCCGACGGGCCGTAAACCTGGCCTTTGCCCAGCAGCCGGTAATAGCTGGCTCCGAGAAACGCCCCCAGCTCGTCCCATTTGTTTGTTTCGTTCAGTTGAGTCAACAGGCGAAAGCCTGCGTAACCTGTATCCGCCGGGATCTGATTCTGGATGTGCAGGGCGCGGTAATTGAAAAAATCCTGCACAAAACGGATGGGCTGTACGTGCGTCGCGGTGAATTCATTCACGTGGACGGGTTCCTGATACAAATAGCCCGGATGAAAAAATTCGACCCGAAAGGGCAAGTCTTCGGATGCCCACAGCGCCTTGTCGTGCCGAAACTCGATTTCCCGGTATTTATCGTAATCCAGGTTGTCCTGCCGCAGCACCTTCGGCAGATCGGCGCGGGGCGAATGAAAAGGATGATGCGCGCGCTCCAATGCGCGCTTCGCCACATAGTCCAAGGTCACCTCGGCCGCCTCCGGTCCGGCCCAGGCGCGGCCCGCCAGTGTCGTCGCGATGACCAGAATCGAACAACTCCGTTGCCACATGCCAGCCACAAGGAAAACAAACCGGCAGAAATTTGCAAGTTCGGCGCGGAACCTGTTGATGACCAGTATGTTGTGATGCTTTTTGTGGGACAGTCCGTCGCTTCACCCATAAAAAGGGCGCGAATTTGCCAATTCTCCGCGCCCTTTCAGTCTCAAATCCAGTTTATGTCAAAACGATCTTGTCGCCTTCTCTGAGCGTCACAATGGCTTTTTTCCAGTCGGGCGCCTTGCCCGCCTGGGGGGTGCGCTGACGGCGCAGTTTGCCGCGCACGTTCAACGTGTTCACTTTGATGACCTTGATTTTGTTGGCTTTGAACAGTTCCTCCACCGCCTGGCGGATTTCATGTTTGTTGGCACGAGGATCGGCTACCACGGTGTATTGATTGTATTTCTCGCCCTGGCGGGTCCCCTTTTCCGTGAGCCGGACGGTTTTGATGACTTCAAAGGTGTTCATTGTATGTTGGTTAAATTAGTTAAATCGGTGATTAGGTAAATGAGCGAACATTCGCGGCTAACTTGTTTAACCAGTTTAACCAATCACTCATTTAACCATGTAACGAATTACTCTCTTGTCAGCCGCGCTTCGACCTTCTCAAACGCATCTTTCGTAAACAGCAGCCGGTTTGGCCGTAACACGTCATAAGTGCTCAACGCATCGCTGGTGGTCAGCGCCACACCCGGAATATTGCGCGATGCGAGCATAAGATTTTTGTCCGTGCCCGACGACACCACCAGGGTTGAGCCTTTCAAATCCAATGCCGTCATCAGACCGGCAAATTCCTTCGTCTTGGGCGAAGCCAGCTTCAATTCGCCAACCACGACCACATCACCGGCTTTGAGCCGTTCGCTGAGGGCCTTGCGCAATGCCAGCGCGCGGGTCTTCCTGGAAACTTTTTTGCTGAAATCGCGGGGTTTGGGACCGAAGACCACCCCGCCGCCGCGCCACAATGGTGATTGAAACGAACCGGCGCGGGCGCGGCCAGTGCCCTTCTGTCGCCACGGCTTTTTATTCGTGCCGGCGACTTCCCCGACGTTTTTGGTGCTGGCGGTGCCGCTGCGCCGCGCGGCATGATACGCGGCGACCACGTCGTGCACCGCCTGCGTGCCTTTGCCGCCTTCGACGAGGGGGAACTTCACTTCGAGTTCGCCCTCGTTCTTCCCTTCGATGTTCTTGATGGCAATCTTCATTTGCAGTTCGGTGGTAGGGCTGCGCTGCCGCGCAGCCGTGGACGACCAGCAGGTCGTCCCTACCGGATTACTTCTTCGCTTCCTCAGGTTTGGGCTCGGCTTTCTTTTCAGCAGCGCCTTTCCGCTTCATTGGCGCGACACTCACCGGCGGTTTCCAGCCCTTGGGTCGTTTCTTCGATTCGCGGATGACGACATAATCGCCTTCCGAGCCGGGAATTGCCCCTTTGATGAGCAACAAGTTGTCCGCCTCGCGCACCTGAACCACTTCGAGGTTTTGCGTGGTGCGTTGGACCTGGCCCATGTGGCCGGGCATTTTCTGGCCGCGCATGACTGTGCCGGGAAAAAGGCGCTGGCCGATCGCGCCGACACGCCGGCCCCAGCCTTTTTGCCCGTGCGTCGAAGGGCCGCCGGCAAAACCGTGGCGCTTCATGACACCCTCAAAGCCGCGGCCTTTTGTAATGCCGATGGCATCCACAAAATCACCCGGAGCAAACAGCGCCGGGCCGACCACGTCGCCCGGTTTCACTTCTTTGGAGAAATTGCGGAATTCCCGGATGCGTTTGACAGCTGCGCCGTTGTGTTTCTTGATGTGCCCGAGCAAGGGTTTGGTCACGCGTTGTTCCTTCTGGTCGTCGAAGCCGAGTTGCACGGCGTTGTAGCCGTCTTTGCCTGCCTGGGTCTTCACCTGCAGGACGCGATTGGGGCCCGCGAGCACGACCGTCACAGGAATCAACACACCGCTCGCGTTGTAAACGCGCGTGTTACCGAGTTTTTTTCCTAAAAGTCCGAGGGGCATGAGTTCGTAATTGGTTGAATTAGTGATTGGTTAAATCAGGCTCGCGGGCGTCTTCTCATTTGCTTGTTTAACGAGTTGCTCATTTAACTTCTAAATTTTAATCGTGATGTCCACGCCGGCGGGCAAATTGAGCTTCTTCAATTCGTCCACGGTTTTGGCGGTCGGCTCGATGATATCAATCAGCCGTTTATGGGTGCGTTGCTCGAAAGTCTCCTGCGATTTCTTGTCCGCGTGCGGCGAGCGTTGCACGGTAAAGCGTTCGACCCGGGTCGGAAGTGGAATGGGGCCGGCGACGCGCGCGCCGGTGCGCTTGACGGTGTCGGCAATTTCGCGGGCGGACTGGTCTATGACGCGATGGTCATAGGCCTTAAGGCGGATGCGGATGCGTTGGGCAGCCATACAAAGAACAATTGTCTGTTAATGGTTTAGTTACATTTGCCGCTTCCATTTTCAGAAGCAGACGCGGAGTGTAACAATTAAACTCGTCGGTGCAACAAGTTTTTTGAGGAAATTTCGATGTGGCATGACGGGCTGGCACGCAGAGTCGAGGGCCTGATTTCGGAATGTTACGAACGCGCGCGAATGTCGCAAAAACGTAACAATTCCGCCATGCCCCCGTCACAAGACGCCGCCAATTTGTGCGCGCGTGAAGCCAAATCAAATCCGGAAAAGCGCCAGAATACACCGGAACATATGGGCCATGCTCTTTGGAGGCGTGGGCGTATTAATGGGCCTCAACCCACGGCTCTGCGCGCAATCGTCTGCCGATGCACTGATTGACAAACTGGAGCAGAAAGGCATTCTCACGTCCGCGGAAGCGAAGGAATTGCGAACGGAAACCGCGGAGTTGGACACCAACCTGGTCAATCGGCTCCCGGCTTCCAAATGGAGGCTGGCGGATTCGATCAAAACCATCGGCTTGTTTGGCGACGTCCGGCTTCGTTATGAATACCGCGGCGTGAACAACCCTACGCCGAACGCCGTGCCGCCGGGCGGGGTGAGTAGCGGTGCGACGGGCGACACCTACCGCCGCGAGCGGTTCCGGTACGCTTTGCGCCTTGGTCTGCGAGGCGACTTGTTTGATGACTTCAATTACGGGGTCCGGCTCGAAACTTCCGCCAATCCGCGTTCGCCATGGGTCACGTTTGCGGATGACACCGGCAAGAGTTCTTCCAGTCCCCTCAGCGGCACGCCGTCGGACAAATCCGGCGATGGGATTAGTGTCGGGCAGATTTACCTTGGTTGGCATCCGAGCGATTGGTTTGAAATGACCGTGGGCAAAATGCCGATGCCGCTTTATACCACTCCGATGGTGTGGGATTCGGATATCAACCCGGAAGGCGCGTTTGAAAAGTTCAAATATTCCATCGGAGATGTTGATTTGTTCGTTGATTTCGGGCAATTCGATTACCAGGATCCCACGGCCGCTTCGGCCTTCCCCTCGAGTGACACGTTTGTGCTGGCCTGGCAAGGCGGTGGCAGTGTGAAGTTTGGCAAGGCCATGCTTTTTAAAATCGCGCCGGTACTCTACAGCTATACCGGCGTGGGAAATCCGCCCGCCTCCGGTTCTCAGCCCAACCTCGACAGTACTTATTACCCGTTCATCGGACAGGGCGACGTAAACGGATTAAACGGCGCTTATAATCAAGCGGGCATCAACGATCTCCTGGTATTGGAAATCCCCGTGGAATTCGATTTTAAGATTTACCAGACCCCGCTGGGTACCATCCAGGCACGGTTGTTCGGCGACGTGGCCTACAATTTTTACGGTGATGACCGCGCCCGCGCAGCCTATACTGCCGGCGGCGGCAACGGTCCGGGCGGCGCATTCCCCGGGCTGGCCTCGGCGGCCACCGGCCAGAACAGAGCCTATCAAGTCGGTTTGGGCCTCGGCAGTGACGGGCCGGTCTATGGCCCGACTCAAGGCCTGGTTTATGGCTCCACTTCGAAAAAGAACACCTGGGAAGCCCGGTTTTACTGGCAGCACATCGAACAATATGCTCTGGACGTGAACCTGATTGACTCCGACTTTTTTGAAGGCCGCGGCAATCTTCAGGGATTTTATTCGGCGTTCGCCTATAGCATCTCAGACGCCATCATCGGCACGATTCGTTACGGCTATGCCGAACGAATCAAGGACGGTTTAGGGACCGGCGGCAACAACCTGGATATTCCTGGAATCAATCCGATTACCGATTACAGCCTGGTGCAGCTGGACCTGACCTGGAGATTCTAGCAAGCGGGGCTGCGGGCCGCCGCACTGGAATCGTGTGTTGTCAGCGCAGCACACCAGTCTGATAGTTCAAGTCGGCTTGCTGGATCAACACGGAGTATCGGGCGCTCGTGTTCGCGATTTGTGCCGAGGTCAAATTCAACTGAGCCTGGCTTAACTCGACAATGGAACTGATGCCGGTCTGGTAGCGTGCCTGGGCCAGATCGTAAGCCTCGGCGGCATGGCGAGCCAGTTGTTCGGTTGTGTGAAGCTGTTCCACTGCGTTATTGACGTTCAACCAGGCAATACGTACGTCACGAATTACATTGTCTTCCGCAGAACGCAACAGCGCGTCCTCGGACTGCGCCTTTAATTCGGCCTCGTGTTGACGCGCGACATACAGCCCGCCGGCAAAAATCGGCAGGCTCAATAGCACCCCGCCTGCGACGTAATCATCCGGTAAATGGCTGTCGTGGACCGGCGCAGCGCCGGCCACGCCTGCGGCGGAAACCGTCGGCAGGCGCGAGTCCCGTTCGGCTTTTGCGAAACGGAGCGCCGAATCACGCTCGTCGCGCAGGCTCTGCAATTCCGGGCGCTGAGACAGCGCGGTTTGAACCAGGTCGGCAACGTCGTTGGTCGCGGGCGTCGCGGGTGGCGACTGTTCGACCAGTTGAAATTGATGAAATTCGCGATAGCCCAGGGCCGTTGACAGCGTTGCCATGGCGGCGTCGGCATCGTTCTGGGATTTTTCCACCAACAAACGGGCCTGTTCCAATTCCACCTGCGCAAAGCTCACGTCCAATTCGGACCGCAATTTGTTCGTGGCCAAGGCGGCGACCTGATCGCGCAGCAACTGACGGGTATCAAGCGTCTGTTGGGCGACGCGGAGCACCGCCTGCGCCGCCAGCGCGCCGAAATAGGCCGTATCCGCCTGCAACAACACCTGCTCGCGCGTGGTGTTGGCGTTTTGATTTTCTGCCTGTGCCTGAAACCTGGAACTGGCCGTGAGATTGGCTGTCCGCCCGAAGTCAGTGATGAGCTGGGTGATGCCGAGACCGCCTGCGGCCCGATCAAAAACGCTCGGGTTGTTCAAACCGCCGGCCAGGATTCGTGTGTCTTCGGAGCCGGTACCAACGGCGGTGCCGTAGAGGTCCACGCTGGGGAAGAATCCGGCCCGAGTTTCGATGACCGCCTCCTGCGCGGCAAGCGCCCGATAATTCGCGGCGGCGATTTGCGGATGATTCTGCAGCGCCAGTTTCTGCGCATCCGCCAGCGTCAGGGTCGGCGCGGTATTGGTGAGGTCGGCCTTGGCCGTATTGGTTACGAGCAGCAGGCAGAACAGGATGGGACGCAGGTCTCTCATAAGTTATTGTCTCGATTGAGGTATCGGTGTAGGAGTTGCCGTCGGCTCTTCGGTTTTTCGATAAATGATATAGTAGGCGGCCGGGACAATGAACACGGTGAGCACCACCGAGACCGCCAGCCCGCCGATGATCGCGCGCGCCAGCGGTGCATACGCCTCGCTCCCGGTTCCCAGCTTGGTGGCCATCGGAATCAAACCAATCAGCGTGGCCAACGAGGTCATCAGCACAGGACGCAGCCGCACGCGGCAGGCCAGGGAAACGGCCTGGTGCAACGGCCGGCCCTCTGCGCGCAGCCGATTGGTGAATTCCACAATCAGAATGCTGTTGGACACCACGATGCCCACCATCATTACCACGCCCATCAGCGACATCACGTTCAGCGTCGTGCCGGTCACGAATAGCATCAGGAGCACGCCGGTCAGACCAGTCGGCACCGCCAGCAGGATCAGCAGCGGGTGCAGGAACGATTTGAACTGCGCCACCAGAATCAAATACACCAGCAACGTCGCCAGGATCAGACCCAGTCCGAAACTGCGAAACGACACCTGCATCGCCTGCGCCGATCCGCGTACGGCGACGCGCACACTCTCCGGCAGCTTCGTGCTATGAATGATTTTCTGTATGCCGTGCAACACCCCGCCCAGCTCTTCGCTCGTCGGCGACACATACACATCCATGACACGCCGGAGTTGGTAGTGGTCCACTTCGGTCGGCGACTCAATGTGCATCACCTCGCTCACAGCATCCAGCCGGGTTGGTTGGGCGGAATGCGCGGCGCGCAGCAGAACGGAGGTCAGATCCGGCAGATTTTTCACCCGGTTTTCCGGATATTGGACAGTGAGGAAATAGTCGTTGCCGCTTTTAGGGTCCACCCAATAGCTGGGTGCGATCATCATGTCCGAGGTCAGCGCGGTGATGACGTTGTCCACCACTTCCTTTTCATCCAGGCCCAGTTCACTGGCCCGCACGCGGTCGATGTTCAGTTGCAAGGCCGGGTAATCCACGTCCTGCGGCACCAGCACGTCGCTTACGCCCGGCAGTTGGCGCGCCCGTTGCGCGATTGCCACCGTCGCCCGGTGCATGGCTTCCATATCCATCCCGCTCACCTGAATATCCAGCGGCGCCGGCAAACCCATGTTCAAAATGGCATCCACCAGTCCGCCGGTCTGGAAGTAAGCGGTCATTTGCGGCAATTCCTTTTTCAACCGCGCCCGGACCAGGTCCATGTATTGGAAGCTGCTGAGATGATGACCGGCTTTCAGCCCCACCTGCACGAACGCCGTGTGCGGCCCTGCGTTGGGCGTGTAGATGGAGGAAAAGCCCGGGGTGACGCCGATGTTCGAGACGATGATTTTCAGGTCCCCGGCCGGCACAACTTCGCGCACGATTTGCTCAACCTTTTCCACCAGTTGGTCGGTGGTTTCGATGCGCGTTCCGGTGGGGGCCTTGAGGTTGATGACGAACTGGCCGGGGTCGGTGCGCGGAAAATAGGCTTCGCCGACAAACGGATAAAGCCCCAAGCTCAAAATGAAAATCCCGGTGATTCCCAACACCGTTGCCACCGGCCGGACAAGCGCCAGCTTCAAATAGCCTTCATACCGGTCAAGCATCTGCTGGAATCTCCGGTTGAACCAACGATTGAAGCGTGTTCCCCACGAAAGTGAGGCGCCGGTTTCCGGTGCACCGTCATGCTCGTGATGGATTTTGATGAGCTTGGCGCAGAACAGCGGCACGACCGTCATCGCCACCAGATACGAGGCGAACAATGAGAGGATCACGGCTAACGCCAGCGCGGTGAACAGAAATTTGCTGACGCCGTAAAGAAATATGACCGGGAAAAATACAATGGCCGTCGTCAGCGTTGCCGCCAGCACGGGCAATGCGACTTCACGTCCCCCGCGCTCGGCGGCGATTTCGGGTGGTTCCCCCATCTCCATGTGGCGGAAAATGTTTTCGAGCACGACCACCGAGTTATCAATCAACCGCGAAAATGCCAGCGCGAGCCCCCCGAGAATCATCGCGTTGACGGTGCTATTGCCCATGGCCAGGGCGATGAAGGCTGCCAAGGCCGAAAGCGGAATGGAAAGAAAAACCGCTACCGTCGCCCGCATACTGCCCAGAAAGATCAGAATCATCACGCCGGTCAGCACCAGCCCAATCAGTCCTTCGTGGATCAGGTTTTCAATGGCGTTGCGCACGAACACGGACTGGTCGAAGACGACCCTGGTGATCAGTTGTCTGGGGACGTCCAGGAGGTGGGCGACCGCGTTTTTGATTCCGTCCACGACGGCAATCGTGTTGGCGTCGCCGCCCTGCTTGAGGACGGGCAGATAGACCGAGGGCTGCCCGTCCACGCGCACGACGTTGTATTGGATCTGCGAGGCGTCCTGGGCCTTGCCCACGTCGCCCACCAGCACCGAGGCGTCGCCCACGGTCTTGAGCGGGAGCAAATTGATGTCCTTGACGTCGTTGATCTGGCTGTTGGCGTAGAGATTGTAGTCCAGCCCGCCAATTTTCACGTCTCCGGCCGGCAGAATCAGGTTGGCGTTGTTGACCGAGCGGACCACGTCCATCACGCTCAATTGATGCGCCTCCAACTTCAGCGGGTCCACGTACACCATGATTTGGCGATAGCGCCCGCCAAAGGGCATGGGCACCGACGCCCCCGGCACGTTGGCCACCTGGTTGCGCACGTCGAATTGGCCCAGATCGCGCAGCTTGGCTTCACTCAAGCCCTGGCCTTTGAGCGTGATCAAACACACCGGCAGACTGGAGGCGTCGAATTTCAACAACACCGGCGGCAAGGTCCCTGGCGGCAGCCGGCGCAGGTCGGCCATGGCCAGGTTGGCGATACTGGTCACCGCCGAGTCGGCGTTGACGCCCGGCTGGAAATAGACCTTGATCAAACTCACGCCCGGGAGGGAACGCGACTCGATGTGGTCAATCCCGGCGCCCAGGGTGAAGAAGCGCTCGAAGCGCCCGGTGATGTCGTTCTCGACCTGTTCGGGGGGCATACCCGAATAGAAGGTGGCGACGACGACCACGGGGATTTTGATGGGCGGAAACAAATCCACCGGCATGCGCACCAGGCTGGTCACCCCCACCACGCACGTGATCAGGCAGATGACGACGATCAGGTACGGATAGCGGATGGCAAAACGCGACATGAAAGCGTGTATTGGGGTTTGGTTTCAGGACTGGTCCTTGGCCACGGCCTCACGCAATTTCTCAATTGAAAACTCCTTCGACTGGCACAGCGTGATCAACTCCTGCTCCCGGGCGACAATTTCCGCGGCGGCCAGCGGCACCTTGTCGGCGAGGGCCAGCGGAATAGATTGGACTCCGTGCAAATCACCGTGCAGCAGATCGCCGGACTGGATTGTTAAGCCGCCAATTTCCACCGGCGCGCCGAATTCCACGATGTGAACGTAGGCGTGCGAGACGGAAACACTGCCGGCAAAGAGGTGAAAGCCCAGTTTTTTGGCTGCCGGCAGGTCGCGCACCGAGCCATTGGTCACGGCGCCGACGCAACCGAGTGCGCGGAGGACGTTGACATGCACTGCCCCCAGCAAGGAACCGAGACCGGCCTGGCTGGCCGTGTCCTGCACTACCACCACGCGCGGCGCGGGCAGTGAAAGGACGTAATCCCACCAGTCGGTGCGGTCGGCGTAAGGCCCGGCGGCAGTTGGCGGCGCCGAGCCGCGAATTTTGACGGTGGCGGCATAGCCCAACATCGGTGACAGTTCGGGAAACAGGCAATGCACGGTGTGATCCACAAAACCTTCGTTGCGGAGGCGTTTGTGAAAGGTTTCGATGGCGTTGGCCAGCGTGCAGGCGTCCAGCCGACGCAGGATTTCCAGTTGCTCGGGAGTCAGAATGGCGTTCATGCGCTCAAAAATCCGGGTTGGGCCAGGCGCGATCTTAGTCCCCATCCAGCAGGGAGAGCTGGAGCAGTTTGGGCTGAACCTTCTGGCCGACCTGGAGTCTGGAACGATTGCCAATCACCACCAAATCGCCTTCGCGCAGGCCGGACAGGACTTCGTAGGTGTCCGGCGTTTCCAGCCCGAGTTTGACCTGGCGCTCTTCGACTTGCTGGTTTTGGTTGACTACATAAACCGTGGGCGGCTCCCCGCTCACCGCTTCGATGGGCACCGCCAGCACCTGCGGCCGCTTCTCCACTTTCAACGTCGCGGTGGTCCACATGCCGGCCACAAGTTTCAAATCCGGATTGGGTACTTCGATCTCCGTGTTCATCGTCCGGGTGTTTTGATCCACTCGATCGGTGAAGCGCGAGATAGTGCCGGTGAACGTCTCGCCGTTCAGGGAATCCACGCGCACGGCGACGGCGTCGCCCGGATGGATGTCTTTGACATATTCCACCGGAACGGGAAAATCCAGCCGGAGCCGGTAATTGTCCGAGACGCGCACGAGCGGCAGGGCTTGGGTGTCGGAGGAGGTGCCGGCCTGGATGAGCGCACCGGGATCGGCATAGCGCCACGTGACGACACCGTCGAACGGCGCGGTGATTTGCGTGTAGCCGATCAGCGTTAGATACTTCTCCACGTCCGCTTTGGCGGCGGCAATGGCGGCGGCGGCGGCCAAGGCGTTGGCCTGGGCGGTGTCGAGGTCTTGTTGGGCGACGAGGTTGGGGTGTTCGCGGTTGACGCCGAGCAGCCGGGTGTAGATCAGGTTGTCGTTGGTGTAATCGGCTTCGGCCTTCGTTTCGGCGGCCTGCGCGCTGCGCAATTCATCCTGCAATTCGGGCACTTCGAGCGTGGCCAAGAGCTGCCCGGCCTTCACCTTGTCGCCGAAATCAACATTCATGTCTTTCACGTAGCCCGAGACCTTCGCGTGCAGCTCCACTTCCTCGTAAGGTCGGAACTCCGCCTGAATTTTGACTTCCTTGAACAGGTCTTCACGCGTTACTTTGGCCACCCCGGCCGTTGGTGAGTCTGCGGCTTCGGTGGGGGCCGGGGTCTGCGCCCGTGTGTGATGCATCGCCCACACGACGCCGAGGCCGACGACAACTGCCGCCGCCGAGATGCCACCCAGGCTGGATTTGATGCCGGACCGAAACCGGAGAGGCTTTGATTTCATGGATGTAAATGCTTTCATGGTTTTGCCACTGGCAATTTGACGCGGAAGCGGCTGCCTTTGCCGACAGCACTGTCCACTTCCACCTCCGCGCCGTGCGCCGTGCAAATGGATTTGACGATGGACAGCCCCAGACCTGCGCTCTCGGGGTCAATTGAACGCGTCTGATCCACACGAAAGAAACGCTCAAAGACATGCGGCAATGCATCGGGCGGAATGCCGACACCGTTGTCCGCCACTTCGAGAATGGCATGGCTGTTGACGGTTCCAACCTGCAATTGAATGGCGCCTGGTCCAGGCGTGTATTTAATGGCGTTGTCGAGCAGATTGACGACGACCTGTTTAAGCCGCGCGCGGTCGCCCTCCACAGGCACCGGCTGGCGCGCTTCGCAAGCGATGGCGATGCCTTTGTCCTCGGCCAGCAGGCTCATCTGATCGGCGGTGGTCTGGGCGAGTTCGGCCAAATCAAACCGCGCCCACTGTGTTTGTGCCTCGCCGGCGTCCAGCCGCGAGAGTGTAAACAACTGTTCGACAATTTTGCTCATCCGCACGGCTTCTTCGTGCAGGCTGGCCGCGCGTTCGCGCAATTCGGCATCCAAATGCGAATCCTCGGCCAGGCTTTCCAGTTCGCCGCGAAGGATGGTCAGCGGCGTGCGCAACTCATGCGAGGCGTCGGCGACAAAGCGCTTGGAGTTCTGGAAGGCATCATCGAGCCGCGCAATCATGCGGTTAAGCGATACCGAGAGCCGTTCCAATTGATCGCCGGTGTGTGCGACCGGCAGGCGCTCGCTCAAATTGTGCTGGGTGATGCGCTCGGCCGCGCGCGTGATACGTTCGACCGGCAGCAGCGCCCGCCGGACCAGCAGATAGCCGCCGATGGTGATGATGCCGACCGCCAGTGGCAGGCCCAAAGTGAGCTGCAAAAACAAATGATTCAGCATCGTCTCCACCGGATCGAGCAGCGCACCGAATTCCACCACATAGGCCGGGCCGCCGGGCGACTGGAAATGCAGCGCGGCGTCAAGCAGTGTTTTGTGGCCGGACAATTTGATCTCGTGTGAGAACTCCGTTTTGGACGAAGGTGGCAAAGGGGGGACTTCGGCCGGGTTGAACGCGCCGTCTTTGGGCGGACCCGAAACATAAATCACCGTGCCGTCGGCCCGGGTGATGCGGATGAAGCTGTCATTGATTTCCGGGTCATACCAGTCTCTGGTCTGGCTGGCGACGTAGGTTTCGCCGGTTTGTTTGACATGCACGAGCAGGGCGTTGGAAATCTGGCGTGCGCGGCGCAACTGCGCTTCTCGCAGATTGCCGACCAGAAAGCGCTGCAAGTCGAGGTACCAGAGCGCGCAAAGCAACACAAAAATGACGGCGAGCAATCCGGCATACCAGCCAACGAGCCGGAAACTAATTGATCGTGTATTCACGTCGCCACCTCGTCGCTTAGCGAATAGCCCACGCCACGCACGGTACGGAGAAGTTTGACCGGCCACGGGTCATCCACCTTGGCGCGCAGGTGCCGCACATAAACGTCCACAATGTTGGTCAGCCCCTGGAAGCTCTGATCCCAGACATGCTCGATAATCATGGTGCGTGAGAAAACGCGGCCCGGCTGGGTCGCCAGGTATTCCAGCAGTGAATATTCCTTGGCCGTGAGCTCGATTTTTTTGCCGGCCCGTTTGACGTTCTGCGAAAGCCGGTCAATTTCCAGGTCGCCGACGCGCAGGACACTGGAACGGTTGACCGGGCCGCGGCGCAACAGCGCTTTGACGCGCAAGAGCAATTCGGCAAAGGCGAACGGCTTGGTCAGATAATCGTCCGCGCCGGCTTCAAAGTTCTTGATCTTGTCCGCCATGCCGTCGCGCGCGGTGAGGACCAGGATGGGCACCTGCTGATTTTTGCGCCGAACCCTTTCGAGTAATTGCGTGCCGCTGAGTCCGGGCAACATCAGGTCGAGGACGATGAGGTCATAATTGTAAGCCTCGGCTGCCTCCCAGCCGTTTTGGCCATCGTGTTGAATGTCAACCGCATATCGCTCCGCCTTGAGGCCGCGGGCGACAATATCAGCCACCTTCTTTTCATCTTCGACGAGGAGGATTCGCATAAACCTAGTTCGACAACGAAATAGACCAAACGTTGATTAAAAGGCTGTAAATCCCAGATTAAAATTCGTTCAGAATGTTGCTTCGATACGGAGCCGCGCATTTTAATTCTGCGTTCAGGGGGCCTTAATCTTTGGGCGGTCAATGAGTTTATGGAGAGGCAAAATGAAACGGGTTATGAACGAAGAGCATTTACGAAAAGACAGTCATATGAATACGCTCCAAATTGATTCCGAGCGAGACCGGTATTCCGCCAAAAACTCACTTCGGCCGATCAACTTTTATTGCGCCGCGCCCCGCGCCCGGTCGGTGGAACTCGCGGGCGATTTCAATCACTGGCATCCTTTCCCCATGCAACGGTTGCTGGACGGCTGGTGGTTTGCGCGGGTGGAATTATGTCACGGCCATCACCAGTACCGGTTCCTGGTGGATGGCAAGCCGATATTGGACCCGCATGCCACTGGTGTGGCCCGGGATGAACGCGATGAGCATGTTTCGCTTATCGCAGTGAGTTGAATCGGCGAGACCCGGTAGAAAGTGACGAAGACGGCGGTAAACTGATTCGCGCCCCGTCCGGTCGGTCGGCGGATGAACGCATTGGATTGGAAGATCAAATATTTGTGACCCTTAAATAACCAGGATGCATACCCGGGCAGAGTGCGCTTCAGTAATGGGCCTGCCTTTGTACTGGTATTCACCATGAACGGAAAGCAACGATACATCACCCAGTTCCCGGCCGGCCAAAAGGCGGTGGTCCGTTGGCGTGGCAGGTCCTACCCCGTCAGCGAGGCCTGTGTCCTGGCACTCCAGGAGCAGTCCCATGGGAACCCCCAAACGGCGGCGGACATTTACGGACTTGTTCTGGCCCGGGTACCGGATTGTGCCGAAGTGCATAACAATCATGGCGTGGTGTTGCAACAGATGCAGCGATATGATGACGCCCTGGCCAGCTACGAGCGCGCCCTCAAGCTGAAACCGGACTACACCAATGCCCACTACAATCGGGGTTCCACCTTGAAGCAAATGAAACGATATGCGGAGGCACTGGCCAGTTACGACCGGGCCATAGCATTCAAGCCCGACCACGCTGAAGCCCACAACAACCGCGCGATTATCCTGCAGGAATTGAGGCAGTACGACGATGCGCTGGCGAGTTATGACAAAGTCATAGCCGTCAAACCGGATCATGCCATTGCCCTTAACAACCGGGGTACCGCCCTGATGAACCGGGGTGACCTGCCGGAGGCAGAGAAGATGTTTCTCAACGCCTTTGAACTGAACCCGGATTTTCCGGACCCCTTGTACAATCTGGCGACGATTCGGAAATATAAAAGTGTGGATAGTGCCGAGGTAAAACACCTCAAGGCTTTGCTGGAAAAACCCGGTGTTTCGGCCGACCACCAGGAGTTGCTCTGTTTTGCCCTGGGCAAGATCCACGATGATTGCGGCCTCTACGATGAGGCGTTCGAGTGTTATCGGCGGGCAAATCAGATCCGCAACCGGCACGTTGCTTACGACGCGAGCGGCGTCACGAGTCTGGCTCATGGCGTCATTGAAGTGTTCAGCAAGGATTTTCTGGCCCGGCGGTTCGCGTTTGCGTCGGAAAGCCGATCACCGGTGTTTATTGTCGGCATGCCCAGATCGGGCACGACGCTGCTGGCGAATATTCTGTCCAATCATGGCGCCATTGCCACGGCGGGGGAGTTGCCCGCCCTTGCCGAATTGACCACACGCCTGTCGGATTTGACCGCAACCCGCTCGCCCTATCCGCGGGCGGTAAAGCATATCACCCCTGCCGTGGCCACACGCCTGGAGAATGACTATGAGCAGCGATTGAGACGCGACGTGCGTTTAGAAATTCCGCACGTGATTGACAAAAATCCGGTCAACTTCTGGCATTTGGGGTTTATCGCATTGTTGTTTCCGGAAGCGCGCATTTTCCATTGTACCCGTCATCCCCTGGATACGGCGCTTTCGAATTATTTCCAGCGCTTTCCGTTATATCTGGATTACTCCTTCGATCTTCGGAACATCGGCCATTATTACAGGGAATATGCCCGGCTCATGGAACATTGGCGGCGGATTCCGACCTTGAAGTTGATGGAAGTCAGCTATGAAGACATGGTTGTGCGCACGGAACAAACGGCGCGCCGGGCGCTCGATTTTTTGGGATTGGAATGGGACGAGCATTGTCTGGCTCCGCATACCAACCCGTGTGCGGTTGAGACCAGCCAGTGGCAGGTGCGCCAGCCCATCTACCGCCATGCTTTGGGACGATGGCGCCATTACGCAAAGCATCTTGCCCCTCTCCTGGAAGCCCTGCAGCTGGGCGCACAAATTCCAGCAGGACTGGAGGCCGCCAACCCCTTGTCGACAACGTGAGATTCTGGATTCGAGCCGCGTAAAGATCGTGGCTACGCTCACAAGTTGCCCGCCGGGTCGGCAGGGACATTAATTCAGTCAACTCCGGTCTCTTTCGTCAGTTCAGCCTCCCAGCCCACGGGATTGCCGTCAGGCAGGCTGACGAGTTCCGTTGTTGGTGTATTGACGGGAGGCCTCCAACTATCGTCCAGGTGAACTCTCGTCGTCTGGCCGCACTTGATTGTAACCGGGACGCTGACCCAGAAATAATCGTTCGCTTGGGCTTTAACGAGATACCTACCGGCTGGCAAAGTCACGTGGCGGGGAGCCGTCGCATAATATCCGTCGTTATTGTTCACGTGTTTCACCAGTTTTCCCTGCAGGTCGTAGATGGAATAGTCCGTGTGCTGATACCACGTGGGATTGTTGCCTTCACTGCGTCCGATCAGACTCGAAAAGACTTGCAGCCCACCTTTGGCAGCCGTGCTTTCAATTGCGGAAGGATCAGGTCCAACGGGTGCAAGCGCGATTGGCGTTGAGGCGCAACCCGTCAAAATGGCAACCAGCCCGGCGCCCAGAAGAAAAACTTGACCTTTCATAATGCTTCATTCCTTTCGTTTTGGGAGAGGCATTGGGCGGGAGTGCCTGTCTGGCTGGTGCGCCCTGGAACGGAGACGAGCTTTGGTTTGTAACCTCGTCAGCAATAACCGCCTTATCTCGACAGAATCGGCGGTTTTATCACACCTCTCCGTCTAAAATAATTGACGCCTTGAACATTAAGCTATTGTGAATTTCGGATTAAAACGCCGCGGGCGGCCCGCCCCGCGTCAGGGCTGATTCAGGCACGGGATTCCCTGATTTTGAATCATTCTTACCTCCGCCGGGCTTTTAATTTTCCGTTCATGTGGAAATAATGTCAGGCGCGTCGAAGATAATAGACGGTTCGATGTCCAAAGGAGAATCGGACCGATGAAAATGATGGGACAGCAGATGAAAATAAAGTGTCATACCAATCTGACCTGGCTGGTTAGAAAAAGAAACTGCCTGATGGTCCGGCAGTGTTGAGGAGGGCAAAGTTATGAAGCGCGTCGTTGGCTCGGCCTTTGCAATCGGAACCGCCCTTTTGATGTTATCCTGTACGACGAAAAATGCCGCGCAAATGTCCGAGAGTCCGGTCTATGGCGCGGCCCTGACGGGCGCCGGGTCAGTCAGTGATCCTTGGCCACTGGAGTTCATCAGCGGCACAAACACCTACACCATTTTCGCTCCACAATGCGATTCGTGGGACGGCCACCAACTCGTGGGCCGCAGTGCTGTCGCCGTCCAGGCTTATGGTCAGGCGCAACCGGCGTATGGCGTGTTGGAGTTTGGCGCAATCACGCTCGTGGACAAAACCAGGCGTCTCGCCACGCTGGCCGACGTGAAGGTCACGGGCGTGGATTTTCCTTCCGAACGTGGTCATGAGCAAAATTATGTGGAGACACTCCGCCAGGTATTTCCGGAACGTGCGCCGACCCTCTCGCTGGACCGTGTGGAATCGAGTCTAACCGCTGCCGGTCCGCCGCCGGCGACCGAGAAGTTGAACAACACGCCGCCGAAAATCATTATTGCCAACCGGCCAGCCGTGCTGGTCTCGCTTGATGGCCCGCCCGTCTGGCGTCCCGTGCCGGGCACCATGCTGGAGCGCGCGATCAATACCCGAATGTTTCTGCTAAAAGACCAGTCCGGGCGGTTTTACCTGCACGTTTTCGACGGTTACCTCCAGGCCGATTCCTTCGACGGCCATTGGATGGTCGCGATCCGGCCACCCGACGGCGCGGCGGCGGCGGAGCAGCGGGCATTGGATTCCGGCCAGGTGGATTTGATGCAGGGGACGCCGGATCCCGTCACGCACAAGGAACCGTCATTACGTACCTCCGCCGTTCCGGACGTGTTCGTGGCTACGACGCCCAGCGAACTGATTAACTTCAGCGGGTTGCCGGAATACGCGTCCATCCCCGGCACGGACCTGCTGTTCGCCGACAACACGTCGGGCAACGTGTTCAAGCTGCTGACGGATCAGCAAAATTATATTTTGATTTCCGGCCGATGGTATCGCGCGCCGTCTTTGAACGGTCCGTGGCAATTCGTGCCAGGCAACCAACTGCCCCGCGATTTTGCGAACATCCCCGACACCAGCCCCAAGGAAAACGTGAAGGCCAGCGTGCCGGGCACCGTGCAGGCGGAGGAGGCGCTGATCGCCAACAGCGTTCCGCAAAGCACGGCTGTGGCACGGACCGAACAGATGCGAAATCCGCAAGTTGACGGCGCCATGCAACTGGTGCCGATTGCCGGCACACCACTCCATTATGTCGTCAACAGTAGCACGCCAATCATCGAAGTGGACCCGCAATCGTGGTACGCTTGTCAGGATGGCGTGTGGTATACATCCTCCTCGGCGAGTGGCCCGTGGGTGGTGGCGGCATCGGTACCGGCTGTGATTTATACCATCCCGACCAGTTCACCATTGCACTACCTGACCTACGTGCAAGTCTATGGTTCAACGCCCGATGTGGTTTATGAAGGTTACACGCCCGGGTATTTGGGCACGGAAGTCGGGGATGACGGAACGGTGGTCTATGGCACCGGCTATGATTATGCGCCGTGGATTGGATCCGTTTGGTATGGCGCACCCGTCACGTGGGGCTGCGGGTTTGACGATTGCTGGACGCCGTGGTGGGGCTGGGGCTTCGACTGCGGCTTCGGTTGGGGCTGCGGATATCCGGGATTTGGCTGGTGTGGTTGTTACCCGCCATTCCCGTGGTGGGGCGGTTATTGCGGCTACCACGATTATCACCATGGCGGATGGCGGGATGGCCACCACGGCGACTTTGCCAACACCGGCACTGATTTTTATCATGATGGCGAGCAATTTGGCGAAACCCTTAGCGATGGCCACGGCGGTCGGTTCGGGGAGAACGATTTTGATGTGGCTGGCTCCCGAGATCATGGTGGCCGGTCAAGCGACTACGGACGCGCCTACAATTCGCGAACGGGCCACCTCGCCGCCGGGCAATGGGCGCGGGTGCAACGCGTGTCGGGCAGCGCCTGGGATCCGGCGCGCAGCTCGGCTTTGGCGCAGGCTAGCCCCTTCGCGGGTCGCGGTGAGGCGTCCGATCTGAGCGGCAGGGAGAGGGCAAACAGCAACACATCGCTTGGCCAATCACCTCAGATAAATCCGGCAGGTACGAGGGTTTGGTCCGCGCCGGCGCAGCATTGGAATGATATGGCTCGTTCTGCAAATGCTTCCCGGTCATACCCCGTAAGGCCCCGGCCTTTCTCCTCGCCGGAGTTGAGTGGCATGGGTCGCAATTTCGCAGGTTCCTCATATCGAGGTTGGGGCGGCGGGGGCAGTTCCCCCGCCGGTCCCGCGACCGGAGGATGGACCCACAGCATTGGCAATTTCTTTCACGGTGGCGGCGGCGGATTTCGCAGCAGCGGCGGCTTCGGCGGCGGTGGAGGTTTCCGCGGTGGCGGTGGCGGATGGGGTGGCGGCGGGCATGGCGGCGGCGGTGGAGCGCACCGCTAGATGGGGCCCGACGGCGCCGAGTCCCGATTCCGCATCGGTCTGCGGTCACTATCACATAAATGGGAACGGCCCTGACACATTCCTTTACCGCACTTCGCATTTTAATTTGGCGTTCATGCATCGTTCATCTTCATCGCGTCCAATCATTACGGATGTTAAACGCGTCAGACACCTTAACACCGCTGGCCGCTTGGGGGTAGCGCAAGTGCTTGAGAAGCCTGATGGCAAAGAGCGAAAGGATCTATATGTCGAATGCAATCAAAGATGCGCAAAAGCCCGTCAGCCGCCCGGGCGGCCCCCGCGCTCGGGAGGTGGCGTTTATTTTAAACCGCCCCGGCGCTGACTCGGTTTTTCTATGCGGTGACTTCAATGAATGGTTCCCGGCCGGCTTGCCGATGATTTCGCGGGCGGCAGGCCGCCTCTGGGAAAAACGACTGCTGCTGCGGCCAGGCCGCTACGAATACAAATTCATCGTGGATGGAGTCTGGATGCACAATCCCGACGCCGGTGAAAACGTTCCCAACGCCTTTGGCTCCCTCAATTCCGTCGTAGAGGTGCGGCTATGAAAACACAGTTTGAAACTTCTCACTGGTCGCCCCGCAAATCCTCGTTCCCGGCACCGTCCCATGACGGGTTCTGCCGGCAACACCAGAGATGCCGGGTGAAAGAAATCCAGATGATCTACGCGCATTTCGGTCCGCCAGTCGTTTTTACCGTAGCTGAACCATTCAAAAATGCGCCCAGGTGGGCGCCGCGACCGAGGGTTACAGGCTTGCCCTAACTTGACTGCCGGGACACGCCTTCTGAATGAGCGACCGCAACCCGAACCCGGTGCCGGCCAGCGGCAGTCAGGCCATACCGCCCGATGAAATCTAAACCATCAATCATCATGAATGCCGAAGATTACCTCTTGCAAATTCGCATACACACCCTGGACGGTTCGTCTGTGAGGTTCGTTCAGAACGACCTGGAACAGGTGAGATGGATTCTGAGTGATTTCCATCCGCACCGGATTTTCACGCGGGACAAGATCATCGTCGCCGACCACCAATCGTTGACTGCGTTTACCGCGAGCCGTGTGGTGCGACTGGATTTGATTTCGGAACCGTTGGCCCACCGCATACTGCCGTCGGAAATCGTAAACGCCGTGGAACTGGAGGAACCGGAATTCCGGGCCCTGCTCCAGAACCCGGAATTGCGCGTGCAATGGGACCCGGCGCAGCCACCCGACGCCGCAGTGGTTATTTTCCTCATGATTGAGATGGCCGGGCAACCACCGGTATTCCTGGTCATGGAAATGACGGGTGAACCGTTGACGGACCCGGTGGTGGCCGTTTCCCCGCTGCTCGCCGCGCCAGGACTGTGTTTCCGGATGCGCGGTGGTGGCATTGCCACTTTAAATCTCGCCCATTTGACGAGGGTAACTCTCTTTCCCGGTTTGCAGCAGCCCCCGGTGGAAGCCTGGCCGGCTCAGCGGATACAGTGTTTGCTGCCCAACCCCCCGGCCCGGGATGGGGACGACCAGGTGTTGCTTCCTGGCATCCTGCAAGCGGCGACATGATTTTTAACTGCCAGGGGAGGTGTGATATGAAAACAAATCAACGATGGAAGGAAAGCGTGAACGAAAAAATTCATTTTGCGAACGCGGTGCATGACAAATTAGATGGCCGAATTGATTCCCCCAACCATGACATCAAGCAGGTCGATTTCTATTGTTATGCGCCCGGAGCAAAGACTGTTCATCTGGTAGGCGATTTCAACCATCAGTATCCCATCCTCATGGAACAGCGGGACGGCGACTACTGGTTTATCCAGGTCTGGTTATTCCAAGGCCGCTATCGCTACCGTTTCCTGGTGGACGGCCAGCCCATGGTTGACCCCCGCGCCACTGGCATCGCCCGTGACGAGCATGACGAACCGGTCTCGGCGCTTGACGTCAATTGAAAGGAAATCTCCTTAAGTGGCAGGGTAATTCAACCCGCAGCCATATGAATGTCGCTCCGAAAACAATGCCCGGGCCCAAGCCGTATCCGAACCAAAGCATGCGGATCGAAGACCGGATCATGGCGCGCGCACTGGCACTCTGGCATGAGGGAGGACGAGGCCGCCGGAACGCCTTGGATGCCTGGTTTCAGGCTGAACGCGAATTGTTGCCACAAAAAAAGGAATTTCCAAACCCGTGAGCCTCAGGCCATTGATTAAGACCTGATGAACACCGGATTAAAATTTGTTCAGAAACTTTTATTGCGGGTGAAACCATGGCAAACATCCGAGGACACAGTGAAATTTCTTTTGACGCTTAACTTCTTCGCCGCCGGGATGCTGCTGTCGGGTTGCGCCGATGGTAAAGGCGGGACGACCCCGGCCGCTGCCGGGTCGGCTCCCGGCCGACTCGCGACAGTCAATTTAATGAGCGGCACGCTGGTTGTTTTTTCCGCTTACAAGGTTAATCCCGATTTCAACCCGCGCGATCCGTATCGCCCGGAATTCTCAGACTACGAAATTTATACTGCTGGCGGGAAATTATTGCGCCGCGTCCACAACAATTCGGGAACCATCCTTCAGAATCCGGCGACGGTGGAGCTTTCGACCGGGGAATATCGCGTGGTGGCACGAGCTAACGGCTATGGCCATGTAACCGTTCCCGTGTTCATCGAGCCGGGACAAAACACGGTATTGCATCTCGAGGGCACCGGTTCGTGGCCCGCCCCGGCGGTTATTAACCCGACCAATGTTGTGCGCCTCCCGAACGGAAAGGTCATCGGATGGCAGGTTACCGGCGATCACTCAACGGGATCTTAAAACCTCCTCCGCAGCAGACGCCGCCTGGTTAGACTTGCCCGAGTCGATAGTTGAATTTAGTGCCCGTACCCAAACGGCGGCTTTCGGATCGGCCAGGCGAATGTTACGAACGAAAGCGGTTTGTAACACAAACGTAACGATGCCGCCGCGTGTTTGTAACGCTGCGATACCATCCTCTGGCGTCACTTTGAATTTCATGGCCATGAAAAAACTGGATCTTCCCGTCCTCGGCATCGGCAGCTTGGCAGCCATGGTTGTGGCCAACGCCAGACGCAACCTCCTGGTAGCGGGCGGTGTGGTCTTGCTCGCCGCGCAGACGAACGCTCAGACTCTGATCAACGGCGCCGGGTCGACGTTTGATTATCCGGCTTTCACCAAATGGTTCGAGGCTTACGGCAAGCAGGTTCCTGGCGTCCGCTTCAATTACCAATCCATCGGTTCCGGCGGCGGACAGAAGCAACTGCTCAACCAGACCGTGGATTTCGGCGCATCCGATGCGCCGATGACCGACGAATCCATGTCGAATGCGCCGGGGAGGATCCTGCACCTGCCGGTCGTCGCCGGGGGCGTCGCCGTTATTTACAATCTGACGGGTAATCCCAAATTAAAGCTGGATAGCGAGGTGATCGCCAACATTTATCTGGGCAATATCACCAAATGGAACGATCCGAAAATCAAGGCGCTGAATCCTGACGTGGATTTGCCCGACCTGGCCATCGTGCCCGTGCATCGTTCGGAAGGCAGCGGCACGACGTTTATTTTCACGGACTATCTCAGCAGCGTCAATCCGGCGTGGGCGGACACCGTGGGCAAGAACACCGCTGTGAAATGGCCGGCGGGCATCGGGCTGGGCGCCAAGGGCAGCGAAGGCGTGGCCGGGCAGGTCAAACAGCTTCCCGGCGCCATCGGCTACGCCGAGCTGGCCTACGCGAACCAGAACAAAATCCCCTATGCCGACGTCAAGAACGCCGCAGGCAATTTCATCTCGCCTACGCCCGATTCGGTCAGCGCCGCGCTGGCTACCGCGAAAATCCCCGATGATTTCCGGTTCTCGATGGTCAATGCACCGGGGGATAAAGCGTATCCCATCGCCGGTGCAAGCTGGGTGCTGGTTTATCAGGGACAGAAAAATGCCGACCGCGGCAAGAAACTCGTGGCGTTTTTGAAATGGGCGGTCACGGACGGGCAGAGAATTTCGTCCACGCTCGATTACGCGCCATTGCCGGACAATGTTCAGAGCCGGGAGCTGGATCTGCTCGGCACAATAAAATACTGACTTTGCTCCGCCAGCCGGTATTCTTAAGGGCGTGAGCCGGACGAAAAGCGTTGTTCCTCCCGCTTTTCGTCCGTTTGATTTGTGGCGAGGACCAAAGAGTGGAGTGATGGAGTGTCGGCGTCTTGAATCCGTTGCCCGGTTACTCCCCTGTTTCAGGATCATGTTGTTGCTGGAAATGCCATGAATGCGCGAACCGCCATGCCGTCCACCGCTACCGTGCGAGCCCACGGCGGTTCCCACTTCGGTGACCGCGCCTTTCACTGGTTGACGCTGGTCATGGCGCTGGCCATTTCTGCGCTCATCATTCTCATTGGCTGGGAGCTGGCGCAGGGCTCGCGGTTGGCGCTGCATCAATTCGGCTGGCGTTTTCTGGCCAGCAGTGACTGGGACCCGGTCAACAATCGATTTGGCGCGTTGCCGTTCATCTTTGGCACGCTGGTTTCCTCGGCCATTGCGCTGTTCATCGCCGTACCGATCAGCATCGCCACCGCCGTTTATCTTACTGAACTTGCGCCGGTTTGGATGCGCCAGCCGTTAATCATGTTCATCGAACTGCTGGCTGCCGTGCCGAGTGTGATTCTCGGTTTGTGGGGCATCTTCGTGATGGTCCCCTGGTTGCGAAACTACCTGTTTCCCTGGCTGCAAAAAATGTTCGGCTTCCTGCCTTTTTTTCAAGGACCAACTTACATCGGCTTTTCCATGCTGGCCGGCGGCATTATCGTCGCCATCATGATTATTCCCATCATCACCTCGGTTTCGCGTGAAATCCTGCGCTCCGTGCCGGGCTTGCAGCGGGAGGCGGCCTACGCGCTCGGCGCCACGCGCTGGGAAGTCACCCGCATTGCGGTGTTGAGCTACGCCAAAAAAGGCCTCTTCGGCGCAGTCATTCTGGGACTGGGCCGCGCGCTGGGCGAAACCATGGCCGTGACGATGGTCATCGGCAACACACCACAAATCGTCGCGTCGCTCTTCAAGCCCGGCTACACGCTGGCCAGCGTCATCGCCAACGAATTCAACGAAGCTGTGACCAACCTCTACACGAGCGCCTTGTTTGAACTCGGCCTGGTGCTGCTCGGGGTTACGGTGGTGGTCAACATCTTTGCGCAGCTGCTGTTGAAAACTTTCGTCGGCCCGTCTGTGAAACCCCAGAACTGATATGGCATATCTGATTTGCGATTTACGATTTACGATTGAACTGACAATTTGCGACCTGGTCTGGGGCAAATCATCAATCAGCAATTATCAATCATCAATTCTGTGACCGCTCCCAACCATCACTGGCGGCAATTCAAGAACGCCATTGTCCAGGTGCTGACGTTCGCGTGCGCCGTGCTGGTCATCACCCCGTTGATACTGGTGTTTTATCACCTGGTCCGGCAGGGCTTCAGCTCCATCAATTGGGCGTTTTTCACCCAGTTGCCCAAACCTGTCGGCGAAGCAGGTGGCGGCATGGCCAACGCCATCGTCGGCACCTTCATCCTGTTGGGGCAAGCCGCGTTGCTTGGCGTGCCCATCGGCGTGCTCGGCGGCGTTTACCTTTCCGAATACGGCACGTCCCGGCTGAACTGGTGGATCCGATTCACCGCCGACGTATTGAACGGGGTGCCATCCATTACCTGGGGCATCGTCGTTTATGCGTTGATGGTGGTCCCCATGCACAGCTCCTCTGCGCTGGCCGGCGGCGTGGTGCTGGGCCTGATGATGATTCCACTCGTCATGCGGACGACCGAGGAGGTTTTGCAGTTGGTGCCCCACGGGTATCGCGAAGCCGCCCTCGCATTGGGCATTGCGCAATGGCGCGCCATTGTGCAAATCGTGGTCCGGACTGCGCTGAAGGGCATCGTGACCGGCGTCCTGCTCGCGCTGGCGCGCGTGGCGGGCGAAACGGCACCGTTGTTGTTCACCGCCTTTGGCAACCTCGGTTGGGCGCATAAACTGACCGAACCCATCGCCGCCATGCCCCTGCAGATTTTCATCTATGCCATCTCGCCTTACGATGACTGGCACCGGCAGGCGTGGGCCGGCGCGTTGGTGTTGCTTGTGCTCGTGCTGGCTGTGAATGTCAGCGTCCGCTTCCTCACCCGTGACCGGTATGCCCGGCGCACCTGAAGGTAAATACGCCATGCCCGAACCATCCAGCCAAATGGTGACCGCTGCGCCGGCGCAACCGGCCACCGGCGGTCTGGCCCTGACCGTGCGCAATCTCGCGGTGTCCTTTGGCGCTAATCAAGCGATCAAAAACGTGTCGCTCGAAATTGCCGCCCGGGCCGTCACGGCCATTATCGGTCCGAGCGGTTGCGGCAAATCCACCTTCCTGCGCGCGCTCAACCGGATGCATGAACTGACGCCCGAAGCGCGGGTGGAGGGCGAAATCCGGCTGTTCGGCGAGGACATGTACGCGCGCAACGTCGAACCGGTCGTGGTGCGGCGCCGCGTCGGCATGGTCTTCCAAAAATCAAATCCCTTTCCGACGATGTCGATCGTCGAAAATGTAACCGTCGGCTTGCGCCTGAATGGTGTTCGCCATCGCAAATTGCTTGCCGAGCGCACCGAACAGTCGCTCCGCATGGCCGCGTTGTGGGACGAGGTCAAAGACCGGCTGCACGCGCCGGCCATCAGTCTTTCCGGTGGCCAGCAGCAACGCCTGTGCATCGCCCGGGCACTCGCCGTGCAACCGGAAGTGCTGCTGATGGATGAACCGGCATCCGCGCTCGACCCGCTGGCGACGGCGAAAATCGAGGATTTAATTCTGGAACTGAAAAGGAATTACACGATTGTGATTGTGACGCACAACATGCAGCAGGCCGCGCGCATGTCCGATTTTACGGCGTTTTTCTATCTGGGCGAGCTGGTCGAATTCGGGCCGACGGCCAGGATTTTCACCAGCCCGTCCCAAAAGCGCACGGAAGATTATGTGACCGGCCGGTTCGGGTAGAAATAAGTCCGCGATTCACCGTCCACCGCTGCCGGATTCGCCGCCCGGCGCGGCGCTTGACTGTGGACGGCGGACTGGCGACTGTGGACTGATATATGGAAACGCATTTTGAAATGGAGCTGGACAGTCTGAAGCAGAAACTGTTGCTGATGGCCAGCCACGCCGAGACCGCCGTCAATCAGGCGGTGCAGGCGCTGGTTCAGCGGGATCACGACCTCGCCCTGCAGGTCCGGGAAAATGATCGCGTGATTGACCAGTTCGAACTGGACATCGATGAGCTGGCAATTCAACTCCTCACCAAAGCTCCGCTGGCCACCAACCTCCGCCTCGTCACCGTGGCGATGAAAATTTCCCAGAACCTCGAACGCATCGGTGACGAAGCGTCGAAAATCGCCAAACGCGCGCGGGATCTGAGCCGGGAAGCACCGGTGAAAATCAATCTGGACCTGCCCCGCATGGCCGGCATGGCGCTCGACATGGTCAAGGGCGCCCTGGACGCCTTTGTGAATCGAGATTCCGCCGCCGCCCGCGCCATCATCCCGCGCGACAAGGAAGTGGACGCGCTGAACAAGCAAATCCACGAAGCCCTCGCGCAACACATGGTGGCCCATCCAAACACCATCGGCCGGTGCCTGAACTGGATGGTGGCAGCCAAGAGCCTCGAACGCATCGCTGACCACGCCAAAAACCTGGCCGAGGAAGTCGTTTACCTCTGCGAAGCGCTGGACATCCGCCACGCCGGCGCCAAAGCCGCCGAGAAATCCGCAACTCAATCAGCCGCAGAGGAACGTGGATAAATACGGATTTTCCGACCTTGAAGCGCGGTTCGCTTTTCGAGCGGGTCCTACTTTTCAAATTTCTCGCCGGCCTTCAGCAAGTGCCCCGCCAGGAATTCCGCGGCGCTCATCCGCCGTCCGCCTTCAAGCTGCAGTTCCAGAATCCGCAGTGCACCTTGGCCACAACCGACGATAATCCCGTTTTTGTCAACCGATAAAACTTCGCCCGGCGCCCCGGATTTTTCGACGATCCCGGCTTTCCAGATTTTCAATAAATGCGGTTTGGGGGCACGGAGCACTGCTCCGCTCGCCGAACGATGCTCGGCGCTCCTCAAATTCGTGAATGCGCCGGGCCACGGCGTGAACGCGCGCAGCCGATTGCGAATTGTTTGCACGGACAAGTTCCAGTCAATGTGCCCGTCTTCCTTTTTGATTTTTGGCGCGCGGCTCGCGCCTTTGGCGGGTTGCAGATGCGGCTGGAGTTTTCCGGTGATGTAATCAGGAATGGTTTGCAGGAGCAATTCCGCGCCGAGTTGCGCCAGCCGGTCGTGCAACGCGGGCGAATCGTCCTCGGGCTGGATGGGCGTGCGTCGTTGCGCGAGGATGGGGCCGGTGTCCAGACCAGCGTCCATCTTCATGATGGTGACGCCAGTCTCGGTGTCGCCGTTGGCAATCGCCCACTGAATTGGCGCTGCACCGCGATAAGCGGGCAGCAACGACGTGTGCACGTTCAAGCATGCGTGACGCGGCAGGTCCAGGATGCTTTGCGGCAAAATCTGTCCGTAGGCGGCAACCACGATGAGCTCTGGCTGCAGTCCGCGGAGTTCGGCGATAAATTTTTCGTCACGGGCGCGATCTGGCTGGAGTACCGGCAGCCCCAGTTGCAGTGCCAGCATTCTGACCGGTGACGACTGTTCCCTGAGGTCGCGGCCTTTGGGCCGGTCGGGTTGCGTGACGACGGCGGCGATTTGAAATCCTTGTGTGCCCGCCAGTTTTTCCAGACTGGCGCAGGACAATTCCGCCGTGCCCATGAAGACGATTCTCATTTACGATTTGCGATATGCGATTGACGCGCGTCCGGTTCTTTCGGCGCCCATCGTAAATCGTAAATCGTAAACCGCAAATCTTTCAGCGGAGTTTGACAACGCGTTTGAGGACGTCCAGAAATATCCCGGCCGGCGTGCCATCGGCGTTGATGCGATGAACGACTTTGCTGCCGTAAAATTTTAGCACGGGCTTGGTTTCCTGCTCGTAGATTTTCAGGCGGTCGCGGATGATGTCCAGGTTCGCGTCGTCCAGCCGGTTTTCCTTGATGGCGCGGCGTTGCAGGCGCGTCACGAGATTTTCCGGGTTGGCGCAGGTGAGGTAAAAAACCGCCGCCACGTTCAGCGCGTCGGCGAGCATCTCCGCCTGTGTCACGTTGCGGGGAATGCCGTCCAGCACGAGGGTGTCCGCGGCGGGATGAAACCGCCCGGTCTGCGTGCTGGCGTCAATGAACCGCCGCCACAACTCGACCGTCGGCGCGTCGGGCACCAGTCGGCCGCGGCTGGAATAAGAAATGAAAGTTTTGCCGAGCTCGCTGTCCGGGCGCAGGCTGCGGAACACGTCGCCGCAATCGCAGTGAAAAAAATTCGGGACAGTGCCGAGGATTTTTCCTTGCGTGCCTTTGCCCGAACCGGGCGCGCCAAACATGAGAATGGTCTTGTATTTCATCGCAAAATCAATGACCGGCGGTTGCGTTCTGATGGTTAAAATGATTTGGCCGGGTGCCGTTCTCGACGCTCGACCCATGTTCACGTTTCCTTGTGTTTGAGTTGAATCTCCTGAATTTCGCCGAACGGCACCATCACTTCCTGCCGCGCCGCGCCTTGCATGACCTCGAAATGCAGGTCGTTGGCCGCGATGCGCGTGATGCGGCTGACCTCATATTGTCCGCGCGGCGTTTTCACGAGTAACACCATGTCCTTGTCCGCTTCACGCCGGACGAGGCTGAAAAAGTTGGGAAATTTCGTCTCGAAAAACCGGCGGTTGAACATGAACTGTCCGCGCTGGAAAACTTGCGTGGCGGCCTTCTCCGTGGTTGTGCCCGGCTGCCACGAAGAACTCGCAATATGAATGCCGCCGGGTGGCTGCACCAGCTTCGGCGCCGGCGCAACATTCGGCACAGCCATCGTCGGCGTGTCGGCCTCCGCGACCGGCTCGGGGACCGGCGCGGCTTGCGTCGGCAGCGAGAGAAAAATAATCGGCCCCAAAACCGGCAGCACCGCTGCCACCCCCATCACCAGGCCGATGGGGCGCGAGCGGAACACGGCGATTTCCATCGCCGCAAAGAGATTCGCCCCGTAAATCAGGAACAAGACCACCAGTCCCACCGACGATGAAAACAGCGAGCCAAGCAACGGGGCCTGGGGTGGCCGTTCCAGCCGCGACACCTCCTGAACTTTAATTTCCTCTTTGGGCCGCGACGGCGGTGGCGGGATGATGAACGGAGTGACGAACGGCTTGATTTTCGGATTTTGCGCCAGTTGCTTCAGTCCGTCCTGCGAAAACATCGTCCACGTCAGGTTGGTATAAACATCCTGCGGCGTGCGGATGAGGACGCCGGTGTCGTCGTACTTGACGGCATCGCCGCTCACCGACGACCCGTCGGTCAACTGGTACGTGTCCGCGCCCGCGGCCAGCAACAGGCCGCCCAGCCAGAATCCTAAAATGATTCCCGGGATTTTGCGCACACGATTTTTGTAACAAATGCCCGTGTGCCGCGAAAGCAAATTCCACCTTATCTGGCAGCGCGTCTGGGACCGCTGCCATTGTGCCAGCCGCTCTGCTCCCGATTTTGCGCAAGCGGTTCCGGGCCACAGATTCACTAAACCCGGTGGACAAAAACCGTGGCCGGTGTTAAGGTCGGAATCAAGGTGAAAGGATCGGGCTGCGAAATCTCGACGATAAGCTACCAAGATCGGCCGGCTCGCAGATCACCTACATGTTTTCTAACACAAAATCTGAGGGCAGCTGTCAAGGGATTTATGATTTTTTTGGAGGTGCTGTCTCGCAAGTGAGTTTGAGCAATGGATAGTTGCATTTGACCGGGTCTGGGGTGGCAGTTTTCGTAATCCGGAGTGCGCTCCATCTTCGCGCTTGCTGCGTCGGGCCGGCGCGGGCAGCCTTGGGGACGAGGTGACCATCACCATTGAGGAGCGTGAATATGCAAACAATCAAGCGAATCATTCCAGTTCTCGTTTATGAGGACATCCCGGCGGCGCACGACTTTTTGGTTGAGGCGTTCGGGTTTACCGCCGGCGGCGTTGAGCGCACGCCTGAGGGCAAAGCGATTCACGCCGAGGTCCGCGCGGGCGACCTGGTGATTTGGCTGCATCGCGTGACGGCCGAACACCAGATGTGTTCACCCCGTTCGTTGCCGGCTGCCAGCTCCGGCCTGGTGGTCCATGTCCGGGATGTCACGGCGCATTGCGAGCAGGCGCGCTCCCTCGGGGCGCGAGTGGAGAGCGAACCCCGGGACATGCCGTACGGTCAGCGCGAGTACGGAGCGAGGGACCTGGAAGGTCATCGGTGGTGGTTTGCCAGCCCGCTGAACCCGGAAGTTCAAAACAAATGACCGGTTACCTGACATACCGTCGCAGCCGACTCCGAACGCTTACGGAGACCTCTGTAAAACCCGTGGCGGCGACGCCCTCATCGCCCCAAACTGCCGATTTTTTCAATGATTTCACCCCTCTGCCCAAGCGACGGGGCGTCGCTTCCACACTTTTGCAGAGGTTTCTTTCGGGAGTGCGTGTGAAGTCTGGTGTCCGGCCATAGTAAATCCGCCAAGTATGGATGAATCAAAAGTCATCAGCTTTGTGGCGACGCAAAATCCGGCGCGTGCCTTGAAGTTTTATGCGGAGACACTGGGACTAAAACTCATCAGCGACGAGCCTTTTGCGATTGTGTTTGATGCCCACGGCACGATGCTGCGCGTGCAGAAAGTTCAGGAACTGGTACCGGCCAAACACACCGTGCTGGGTTGGGCGGTGCTGGACATTCGCGCCACCATCAAGGAGTTGACGAAAAAAGGAGTTCAATTTGAGCGTTATCACGGTCTGGCCCAGGATAAATCAGGTGTCTGGACAACTCCGGCAGGCGCCCAAGTCGCCTGGTTCAAGGATCCGGACGGAAATACGCTTTCCCTCACCCAGTTTCAGTCGAAAACAGGGGCATAAACCGCCCGGGTCTTGAGGGTTTTTGTTCCACCAATAATCCTTGATGGAAATCCGCAAATCTGTTTTGATGAATCCATAACAAAGGCCGCAGACCGAAAAGTCTGCCTTGTCCGGTGAGTTGCACGTTCTGCGGCTTTGAATTACTTGGGAACGCAGACCGACAAACTGCGTCTGAGAATAACTCAATCGTTCGAACGTCATGAACAGAATTCGATCAAAACTGCAATACCTGTTTGCCACCGCGCTCATCGGCGGGCTGACGCTTGGTTCCGCCGTCGTGGCCAAGGCGGACCCGGCCAATCCCAGTACCCGCAAATCACCGGACTGGCTCCGGAGCGCAGTGGTGTATGAAATCTTTCCGCGAGATTTCTCCCAGGCGGGTGATTTGAACGCGATCACCGCCCGGTTGGATGAACTGAAAAATCTGGGGGTGGACGTTCTCTGGCTCATGCCCATCCACCCAACCGGCGAGAAGATGAAGAAAGGTTCCGTCGGCAGCCCATACGCGGTGCGCGACTTTTACGCCATCAACCCCGACTACGGCACCACCAACGACTTCCGACGGCTGGTCGCGCAAGCCCACCAGCGCGGCCTGAAAGTGGTCATGGAAATCGTAGCCGGTCACACCGCCTGGGACAGCGTGCTGATGGACCAACATCCGGAGTTTTACATGCGGGACACGAACGGCGCGGTCATCCCGCCCAACCCCGCCTGGACGGATGTCGCCGGGTTGGATTATGCCAAGCCGGTAGTGCGCCGTTACATGATTGACATGATGAAATACTGGTTGCAGGACTTCGGCGTGGATGGGTTCCGTTGCGATGTCGGCCCGAATGTCCCGCTCGATTTTTGGGAAGCCGCGCGGACCGAACTCGAGAAACTCAATCCGCAAGTGATCATCCTGGCGGACGCCGGCGCCAAGCCGGAACTGCTGACCAAGGCGTTCGACGTGGATTCCTCCTGGGGCATGATCAACGCGCTCAACACCGTAATGAGCAGTGTCACCCCGGCCAGTTACCTGAAAGAAATGTGGGAGCACAACGATCAGCAATTTCCCAAGGGCGCGCTCCACCTGCGCTTCACCGACAGCCACGAGGAAATCCGGGCGGTGGCGAGGTACAGCATGAACGGCGCGCTCGCGGCGCAGGTCCTGATGTTGACGCTCGACGGCGTACCGATGTTTTACAACGGCATGGAAGTCGGCGACGCCACCGAGTCCGCCGATCCGGCTCTGTTTGAAAAAATGCCGGTGTTCTGGCAGTCCGGAGGACGCCCGCCGCTGCGCGACATCTACCGGGATTTGATCAAGCTTCGCAAACAAAACGCCGCGTTCTACAACGGGGACGTGGTCTGGATTACCAACACCGCCCCGGAAGAAGTCGTCACTTTCCTGCGACAGGACGCGAAGGATACGTTCCTGGTCCTGATCAACCTTTCCAGTATCCGCGTGAAAGGATCGGTGGCGCTGTCCGATGCCGACGGGTTTGAACCGGTGAATATCAGCGGCAGGTCGAATCCGGTTGATACGCACGTGCCTGACTTTGAACTCAGCGGCTACGGGTGGTCCATTTATCATCGGCCGGCTTCCAAATAAAAAGGGCACGCCGCTGACGGCCGCCACAGGACCGCGGGTGTAAAATTCGATCACCGTTTTTCCTTTTCCTATGAAAACAACGCATTTCCTGTTTGCGCTGGCGGCGATCCTGTTGACGGCGTGTTCCACGACGAATCACACAAAGCAAGGTTCAGCCCCGGCCATCCCGGAGACAGTAATGGTAACCTACCGCGTGCAGTTCGGCAAAGAGGCGGAATTTCAGGCGCTGCTTGCCCGCGCCTGGCAGGCGTACCGGACCGAGCGCCTCGTGCAGTCGCAGCCGCATTTCATCGTTCGGGTCACCGACGCGGGAGACAAGCCACGTTATGTCGAAATTTTTACCTGGGTTAGCCATGACGCGCCGGCGCACGCGCCGTCCTCCGTAAAGACGATCTGGCAGCAAGAGCATGAGTTATGCGAGGCTCGCGCCGGGCACAGCGGCATCGAGGGTGGAGAAGTTGAGATTCTTACCGGGCAAAGCCACGCCCGCGGTTGGCCATGATACGATGAGCGAACCTGGCGTAAGACGTCCGCCGGCATTCAAAAGCAATGGCCTGACGGATAAAGCATTGATTGGTTTGGCGGCCGGTTTATAGTTGGTTGTTACCGTCGGTTTGGGTCGCAGAACGGTCCTGGTTTAACCCTGTTTGGCGCGCGTCTTCTTGTGCCCGCTGAATTTAGACCATGTATTACACGGCGATTGAACGATTTGATCCCAACAACGGCGAGCGGTGGATCGGTTACACCCGCTGGCTGGGGCGAACGGACCTGAAACGGGTGATCACACTGGACAGCCTGCTTTGTCCTCCGGTCGTCCACGCCGAGTCCGCCGGCGAGTGGGAGTATGTCGCGAAAGAGGACTTCATGCTCGATTTTTTCACCGACCTCGACTTCGTCCTGAGGCGGGTGGCGGGGCATCGGCCCTCCCTGGTACTGGCGGTTGCCCGCGAACCGTCGGTGGCCGAAGTCGCCGAATTCGCCGACCCCAATTTCGAGTTTGCGGGCTATGATGTCGTGGACGCGCAATTTTCTGCGAGTGCATTGCTCAGCAGCAGCCGGTTTCCGGAGTTATACCGGGTCGAGGAACTTTCCGAGGAATCAGGATTGATCCGGTTGCGGAAGCGGGCCTTCCAGATTCGCGACACCCTGGGCAAGCTACATCCGGATTGTGACAAAGCCAAGTGCAACGTTTGGGCCATCTGGCGTTACACCGGGAAAATTTGACGCGTTCGGCGCCTTCGGCCCGACTCCGATTCGCCCGGAGGTGATTAGGTTTCACGGCATAACGTTACCAAGTTCACCCGCCAGATCTTCCACGACCCAATTCGCGCGACTCGCCTGCAATTTGTCTGCCGCGGCGCCGTGTTGCCAGACGGCGTAACGCAGCATCCGGCCAGTGTCCGTTTGCAGTTCCGGCTGCGCCAGCAATCCGGCGATGTATCCCGCCAGCACGTCGCCACTGCCGCCCTGGGCCAGATGTGGATTGCCGGTCGGGTTCACGAAAATTTCGCCCGCGCTCCGGCCGATGAGCGTCTGGTGACCCTTCAACACCACCCAGCAATTGCCGAAGCGCCGCGAGATTTCGCGCACGGCCCCGCCGCGGTCCGCTTGCACTTCCGGCACCGTCACGTTGAGCAAACGCGCCGCCTCGCCCGGATGCGGCGTGATGACCCGAATCCGCTCTTTGGCCAGCGTATGCGGAGCGAGCCAGTCCAGCCCGCTCGCATCCACAACGATCGGCAGTTCGGCATCGCGCCACAGCCGCCGCGTGATGGCCTTCAGGTCATCCGGCAAATGTGGGGCCGCCAGGCCGGGTCCGATTAAAATCGCGCTGGCATCATCGGATAATTTCCATTTCGGCTTCCATAAATTCACCATGACGGCCTGCAATTGGGAGGCAATCGGATGATAAACATCCTCCTGGGTGAACAGCGTGATGAGGCCGGGCTGCGCGCGTTGCGCCCCGCGTGCGGCCAAAACCGCTGCGCCATGATATCCAAAACTGCCCGCGACAATGACCAGATGCCCGAACGAACCTTTGTGGGCCGCCACCGTGCGGCGCGGCGGGAATCCGGCGAAGTCCTCCGGCAACGTCCAAAGCAAATCGTCCCGCGACGCGGAACATGGACAGGGAATCAGGCCGACGTCAGTTGCCACTTCGAGCCGCCCGACGAACGGCCAGGCGCATTGGGCGAGCAAACCGGTTTTGGGCGCGCCGACGGTCAGAGTAACGGCAGCTTCGATGACTGCTCCCAGCACGGCGCCGGTTTCCGCGTTAAGGCCGGACGGTACGTCCACTGCCAGAACCGGAATTTTTGATTGATTGATTGCCGTAATGAACTTTTTCCAGTCGTCGTCGAGCGGACGATTCAAGCCGATGCCAAACAGGCCGTCAATGAGCAGCGCGGGTGCAACCCCGGCGCTCCGTTTGAGAAATTCGGGCAGGGCGGCAATCGGGTCGGTTACGTCCAGCAGGTCCGTCTGCCGACCGGGCAGATGTTTGCGCGCGGCTCGGGCGTCGTCGCCATTGTGGCCCTTGCCGGCCAGGATTAAAATGGCGTCGCCGGCGCGCGTGAGTTGCAACGCGCGTTCCGCGATTTTTTCGCCGACGCGCCGGATGACCTCCGCTTCGGTCTGGCCGGCGGCCCAGGTGACGCGTTCCCATTCGCGCATCCGGGCGAGGTTGATGACCGGGACAGACATGGTATCTATTTATGATTTATGATTTTCGATCGATGATTGCTTCAAAAGACTGATGGGACAAATCATAAATCATCAATCGTAAATCATAAATAAAATTGTCACCGGATTGTCACGTGGTTGTCACCGGATTGAAATTGTGTGACAATCGGGCTCATGGTATGCAACCTGGAGTGAAGCCGCGAATTTTAGTGGTGGATGATGAACCCGAAGCGGTGGAGCTGGTGGAGTTCAACCTGAAACAGGCGGGTTACGCCGTCATCACGGCTGTGGATGGCGCTGAGGCGTTGAAAAAGGCCCACGCGCACCGGCCGGATTTGATCATTCTCGACGTGATGTTGCCGGAGATGGACGGCTTTGAGGCGTGCAAAGTATTGCGCCTTGACCCGGCCACCGCGCGCGTGCCCATCATCATGCTCACGGCAAAAGCCGCCGAAATTGACCGCGTGCTCGGCCTGGAACTTGGCGCGGACGATTACCTGACCAAGCCGTTCAGCCCCCGCGAGCTGCTGTTGCGCATCAAGAAAATCCTCGCCCGTGGCCAGACCGAGGAAAAACCGAGCGAACAATTGCGCTTTGGCGATTTGCTGATTGACGTGCCGCGCCACGTTGCCAGTTGGAAAACCAAGACAATCGGTTTGACGGCCACCGAGTTCAAGCTGCTCACCACCCTTGCGCAACGTGCCGGCCGCGTGCAATCCCGCGATCATCTGCTCCGCGACGTCTGGGAATACGACAGCCTGATTGATACGCGCACCGTGGATACGCACATGCGACGGCTCCGCGAAAAACTCGGCCCGGCGTCGAGGCATCTGGACACCGTCCGCGGCGTCGGGTATCGCTTCGTTGAATGAAGAAGGCGGAAGGCAGAATGAAGAAAAAATTCTCCGCCGCTTGCGATTAGTTTCTGCCTTCTGCATTCTTCCTTCTGCCTTTGAATCATGTGGCCTTTCTTGACCATCCTTGCTGTCGCCGTTGTCCTGGGGCTCCATGTTTGGTGGCGGGCAAAATTTGTCCGCCAGCAACGGCAGGTGCAAACCGAGATGGAGGATTTTCAGCGGCAACAGCAGCAGACGACCACCGACGCCAAGGCCCAACAGCAGGTCCTGTTTAACAGCATGCTGGAGGGGCTGCTGTTGCTCGACCGCAACCGCCGGATTTATCTCGCCAACCGCGCGTTCAAAAATCTGTTCGGTATCAAGACCGAGTTGCGGGGCAAAACCATCATGGAAGCCTTGCGCGTGCGCGAACTGGCGGAGATTGTTGAGCGCGTGGAAGGCGAGGGGCAGATGTTCGATTACGAATTGAAGCTGCCGGACCTGAGCGAACGCTGGCTTCAGGTCAACGCCGCCGCCATCTCCAACTCCGCCGGGGAACGCGAAGGGACCATCCTGGTCTTTCACGATTTGACGCAGCTCAAGCAGCTCGAACGCACGCGCGAAGAATTCGTCGCCAATGTCAGCCACGAATTGCGCACGCCGCTCTCGCTCATCAAAGGCTATGTCGAAACGCTGCTCGACGGCGCGCGCAACAATCCCGAAGTCGCCGAGCGCTTTCTGAAAATCATCGAACGCAACGCGCAACGGCTCGACCTGCTCATCCAGGACTTGCTCACGATTTCCGCACTGGAGGCCGGCCGCGTCAAATTGAGCCTGCAATCGGTTGAGTTGCGTCCGCTCGTCGAAAAAGTTTTGGGCGATTTGAAACCGCCTGCCGACCTCAAGAACGTCATCCTCATCAACCGGATGCCCGAACTCGTTGCGGCCGCGGATACAAACCGGCTGGATCAGGTTCTCGCCAATCTGGTGGACAACGCCATCAAATACGGCCGTGTGCAGGGCACCGTGACCGTCGGCGGCGGGAAGGTGCAAGACGGGAAGATCGAAATTTTCGTGCAGGACGACGGGCCGGGCATTCCGGCGGAATCATTGGACCGGGTGTTCGAGCGTTTTTATCGGGTGGACAAAGCGAGGTCGCGCGAGCAAGGCGGCACCGGCCTGGGTTTGTCCATCGTCAAGCACATCGTGCAAAGCCACGGCGGCAAGGTCTGGGTGAAAAGCGAACTGGGCAAGGGCTCGACGTTCTTTTTCACGCTGCCGGAGGGATGAGCCTGGAGAATGTTATTGCTAAATGGTTCAATTGGCAGATAATCATACTGTACCCAGATGGTTTTCAGCTCGCCCATATTCGTGTTCCTGTTTTTGCCGGTCGTTCTCACGGTTAATTTGTTGTTGCCGGGCGTAAAAGCCAGAAATCTATGGTTGCTACTGATGAGCCTCGTGTTTTATGCGTGGGGCCAGATTGATTTTATCCCGCTATTGCTGGTATCCACATTGGTGAACTATGGCCTCGGTCTTTGGTTGGACCGCAGTGAAAACACAACCAACCGCAAGCTCATCGTTGCATTGGCCGTTTTTATCAACCTCGGGGTCCTGGCTTTTTTTAAATACGCTAACTTCGCCGTTCGATTGCTTGATTCCTTGTTCAGCCTGGCCGGGGTTACGCCAATTCGGGTTCCACACATCGTATTACCCATCGGGATATCGTTCTTCACCTTTCACGCATTGTCATATATCATCGACGTGTATCGCCGTAAGTGGAGGTCGGCGACCGACCCGAAGGATGTAGCGCTTTACATTTTCTTCTTCCCACAACTGATTGCCGGGCCGATTTTGCGCTGGAGCTCGATAGGTCCGCAACTCCGGCAACGCACGGTCAGCCGCGATGTCTTTGCGGAGGGCGTTCGTCGTTTCGTGGGCGGTCTGGCCAAGAAAATGCTGATTGCCAACTCTGTTGCTGCTCCAGCCGATCAAATCTTCGCCCTGTCGGCCTCGGAACTTTCCACGCCGGACGCCTGGTTTGGAATTCTTTGCTACACCTTGCAGATCTACTTCGATTTCTCCGGCTATTCGGATATGGCGGTTGGGCTGGGCAAAATGTTCGGCTTTGAATTTCTCGAAAACTTCCAGTTTCCCTACCTTGCCCAATCGGTCAGGGATTTCTGGCGACGTTGGCACATCTCCCTCACGACCTGGTTTCGCGATTACCTCTACATCCCTCTCGGCGGCAACCGCATTTCCCCGGGACGCACTTACCTTAATCTTATCACCGTGTTCTTTCTGTGTGGGTTATGGCACGGGGCAAGTTTGACGTTTGTGGTGTGGGGCCTCTATCACGGCTTTTTCCTAGCCCTGGAGCGGACCCGCTGGGGCGCATGGCAAGCGAAATTCCCCCGGTCACTCCGGCAGCTTTATACAATCCTGGTGGTAATGATGGGCTGGGTGCTCTTTCGGGCCAACACGTTCACGGCCGCCGGACACTTCTTTTGGGCTTTGTTCGGGCTGAGCGCGGTTCCGGCGTTTGCGGGAACGAGCGGCGGCTATCATATGACGAGCCTGGACGTCTTGGCCATCATTTTGGGCATCCTGTTCAGCGGACCATTATGGGATTGGATGCTGACGTTCTGCGCGAAGTTAAGCCAAATGTCCCCCCTAGCCGGCCGTCCGGGTGTCCAGGCTTTCGGTTCAGCCCTGGAAATCATCCTGATCGGGGCATTGATGCTGATTATTTCCACCAGCCTGGCCGGCAACACATACAATCCGTTCATCTATTTCCGGTTCTGAATGATGCAAGCCGATTCTGGAAACTCGACATTGACACGATGGACGAATGCAAGCCTGATCGTCCTGTTCCTGGCAATGCTCTGGTTGCCGACGCTTGATACGGTCTTCCATCTCGATCACTCAACGTTCCCGAGGGAAAATCGGGTGCTGGCGCGGTTCCCGGAATTCAAACCCGGCCTTGATGGGCTAAAGGAGTTTATTGCCGGGCTGAACGCTTATTTCAACGACCATTTCGGCTGGCGAAACCGGCTTATCCACCTCCACCGGAGATTGGAGCTTGGACTGTTTCCTGAAAAGAACGAGCCTTCGCCGGGCGTTATCGTCGGCCGCAATGGTTGGTTTTTTTTCAAAGAAAACGGGACGATTGAACACTATGAAGGTTTAAAACAATTTTCCCCTCAGGATTTACTCGATTGGCAGGCGCTGCTCGAACATCGCCGCGATCGGCTCGCGCAACTCGGCGTCAAATATGTCTTCGTCGTCGCGCCGGACAAACAGTCGGTCTATTCGGAACAGTTACCGGTCTGGCTGAAGAAGGTGCGGCCCGACACCAAGCTCGACCAGTTTTTTGCCTTCATGCGCGCCCATTCCACCGTTGACGTCGTGGACCTCCGGCCGGTACTGCGCGCGGCACGCCAGATAGCGCCCACGTATTACCAGACGGATATCCATTGGAATTATTTTGGCGGCTTCGTAGCTTCCCAGGAAATCATAAAGCATCTCGCGAAACAATTGCCCGGACTGGAGCCACTGTCGTTGGCCTCGTTCAAACTGGAGAACCGGCCGGTTGCCTGCAGTAGCCTGGCCGCATGGGCGGAAGCGGATGTCAACGAAAACTGCGCCGTTTATCTGGTTCCCGGGCCGGACTTGCCGCGCTTGGAACTGAGCGCGGAACCGCCCGAATACGTCACTTCCTTTGTGAATTTCACCAGAAATCCCCGGGCCTCCGGCAGCGCGCTCGTCCTTTGTGATTCTTTTGGAGACGGCCTGGCTCCATTTCTAGGCTATCACTTCCGCAAGGTCTCTTATTACCATTGTCTCCCGTTGTCTGAGAAATTGATCCGACAAGAGAAACCTGACGTCGTCATCAGTGAAATGCTCGAAAAAACACTCAATATCGCCGACCCGAAAGGATTCGATGACCCGGCAGATCGCATCCTGAAGCGGGTTTTACACCCGGCTCCCGCTCAATAGCCGGCGGCGCCAGCCCGCGTTTGTCCGTCGTCAAATACTTTGTCCCAAGCGGCCGTGGCGACGCCCGGGTGGAAGGCGAACCCGGCAAAGCCGCGAAATGTTTTCGGGGCCGACGGAGCGAGCTTGAGAATATTTATTGAACGGCCGTTCGCGGGCTGATAGTCGTAGATTTACGCGATGGTTTTCAGTTCGCCGATTTTTCTATTTTTGTTTTTGCCGGTTGTGCTGACAGTGAATACGTTGCTGCCAGGCACAAAGGCCAGGAATTTGTGGCTGCTTTTGATGAGCCTCGTGTTTTATGCGTGGGGGCAGGTTGATTTCGTTCTTCTGTTGCTGGCGTCCACCGTAATGAACTACGGCCTCGGCTTGTGGTTGGGGCGCAGCGAAAGCACGGGCAACCGCAAATGCATCGTCGCTTTGGCCGTTTTCATTAACATCGGCATCCTCGCGTTCTTCAAATACGCCGCCTTCACCGTCGGGATGCTCAATGCGCTGCTTTGCCTCGTCGGCATTGCCGGGTTGCCCGTGCCGCACATCACCTTGCCGATCGGGATCTCGTTCTTCACCTTTCACGCGCTGTCATACATCATTGACGTCTATCGCCGCAAGTGGAAGTCGGCGGCCAATCCGGCGGACGTGGCGCTCTATATCTTTTTTTTTCCGCAACTGATCGCCGGACCGATCTTGCGCTGGAGTTCCATCGGCCCGCAACTGCCGCAGCGGGCAATCAGGCTGGATGGCTTTGCGGACGGGGTCCGCCGTTTTGTGGGCGGTCTGGCAAAGAAAGTGTTGATTGCCAATATCCTGGCCATTCCGGCCGACCGGATTTTTTCATTGCCGGCGGCGGAGCTTTCCACGGCGGACGCCTGGTTGGGCGCGCTTTGCTACACACTGCAAATCTACTTTGATTTCTCGGGTTATTCGGACATGGCGGTCGGGCTGGGGAAGATGTGCGGCTTCACCTTCATGGAGAATTTCAATTTCCCCTATCTGTCACAGTCGCTGCGGGATTTCTGGCGGCGCTGGCACATCTCGCTGTCAACCTGGTTTCGCGATTATCTTTACTTCCCCCTGGGCGGCAATCGCCTTTCCGCGGTGCGAACCCATGTCAATCTCATCGTGGTGTTCTTTCTCTGCGGTTTGTGGCATGGCGCCAGTTGGACGTTTGTGGTGTGGGGCCTTTATCATGGTTTTTTCCTGGTCCTGGAACGAACGCGGTTCGGGAAGACACAGGCGAACCTTCCTCAAACACTGCGGCACCTCTACACACTGCTCGTGGTGATGATGGGGTGGGTCCTCTTTCGCGCGGATAGCTTCACGGCCGCGTACCATTACTTTCTGGCATTATTCGGGGCAAATCATGCGCTGGTCCCACAACCGTATGTCCAATATACCACCGTCCCGGTCCTGCTCGCCATCGGCCTGGGCGCGCTGTTCAGTGGTCCCACCTGGGGCCGGCTAAATGAAGTCGGCGACAAGCTGGCCCGGTTAACACCGATGCCATACCGCCTGGCATTACAGGCAGTTGGTCGGGCCGCGGAGTTCGGACTGATGATTGCGCTCTTCATAATTTCGGCGTCCTGGCTGGCCAGTGGAACCTACAACCCGTTCATTTATTTCAGATTTTGAACCATGAACCTTGCGCCAGAAATGCCAAACAGCGGCCGGCCGGCCAATATCCTGCTGGTCGCAATCTTCTTTCTGTTGCTCTGGCTGCCTACACTGGATACGTTTCTTCACTTCGACCACGCAACGGCCTTCAACGAAAAACGTTTGCCCGCGCCATTCCCCCGGTACGATCAAGGCCTCCAAAAATACATCGGCGGACTCGAAGCCTACTTCAACGACCATTTCGGCTGCCGCAATCAGCTGATCCATTGGTATCTTACGATTTTTCGCGGTGGCCGGTACGATGTCATGATCGGCAAGGATGGCTGGCTCTTTTTCGATGAAAGGAACATGCACCTTGTGGAACATTACCAGGGAATACTGCAATTCTCGCCGCAGGAATTGTCCGATCTGCAAAAGTTACAGGAGTGCCGCCGTGACTGGCTGGCCCGGCGCGGGATCAAATATCTGTTCGTCGTTGCCCCGGACAAGCAGTCCATCTACCCGGAATACCTGCCGTCCTGGTTAAAGCCCATCCGCCAGCATACCAAATTGGACCAGTTTTTCACTTATATGCGCGCCCATTCAACGGTCATGGTTGTGGATTTGCGCCCGGCGCTGCGCGAGGCCAAAATGATAGCGCCGACTTATTACCAAACCGACTCGCATTGGAATTCCTTCGGCGGTTTTGTGGGCTGCCAGGAAATGATCCAGGCCCTGTCAAACCAGATGCCCGGCCTCAAGCCCATGTCCCTGGAGTCGTTTGAGTTTAAAAACCGGCAGTTCAACGGGGGCGACCTCTCTCTCTTGCTCGGCGTACGGGCAGTCGAGGAGGATCGGACGCTGGTTCCCAAAACCGATTTGCCGGCCTTGGTCCAGACCGTCCGAAATCCCAAAGCTACTGTACCCGACTGTTTCACCGATAACCCCCGCGCCGCCGGGAGTGCCGCCGTGTTCCGAGATTCGTTTGGCCCGGCCTGGATACCCTTTTTGGGGTATCATTTTCAAAGGACCGGTTTCTATTTCGCGCCGGGCGGACTCGACACCAACATCGTTATGAGGACAAAACCCGACGTGGTCATCAGTGAAATCGTCGAGCGACATTTTAATATGCCGGACTTGAGCCGGGTGGATGATGAGATCAAAGCCCTTGGCCCCGGGCCCTGAGACCCGATTTCAACCGGATATTTCTTGGTCAAGCCCTGCGGTATTTTTATACTCCGGACATGGTTTACGTTGGCATCGGCTACGACGTTCATGCGCTGGTCGCAGGACGCAAACTCATTCTGGGCGGAGTTGAAATCCCGCATCCGAAAGGTCTCGACGGTCATTCGGATGCCGACGCGCTCATGCACGCGATTTGCGACGCCATCCTCGGCGCGCTCGGCGAGGAAGATATCGGCCACTTTTTTCCGAACACGGACCCGCGCTGGAAAAACGCGCCCAGCAAGGTGTTCTTGCAGGAAGCCGCCCGGCTGGTCGCGTTGCGCGAGGGCAAAATCGTGAACGTGGACGCGACCGTCGTCGCCCAGGAGCCGAAAATTTATCCGCACCTCCGCCAGATGAAAATCCATATCGCCGAGGCGCTCGGCATCAATGTCCAGCACGTTGGCGTCAAGGCCACGACCAATGAAAAATTGGGGTTCATCGGCCGGGAAGAGGGCATCGCCGCCATGGCCGTGGCGAGCGTTGAATTAAGTGACAAGTGACAGGTGGCAAGTGACAAGAAATTTCCATCCGCTCTTCAATTGCTTTTTCCTGTCTTCCATCACTCGTCACCCGTCACCCTTTCATCATGCCCAAAGCTGAAATCAGTTGGAAACGGGTGACCGATGACGGCGTAAAGCTGCAGGTGAATGCGCGGCGCGTTAGCCGTGACTGGCTTTTCTTTCAACGCGAAAAGCGTTTCGACCGTTGGCAGCCCGTGGCGGAACCGCCGCTCGAAGACTGGCTGGCGCTGCTCGACGCCTTGCAACGGCTCATCACGCGCCGCCGCTATCAGCCGGCCGACGAGGAGCGCCTCCGCCGCCGGATCCGCGAACGGTTTCCCGAGGCGAAAGTTTAGTAGAAATCCGGTTTCCCTCTCCGTTGTGGCCTTGGAAAAGGCGGAAGCAGGGGAGATTGTCCTTCGCCCGCGGGAGCGGGAGAAGGTGCCCGAAGGGCGGATGAGGGTGGTCGGGTTAAAACAAATTCCGTGGCCGGAGTGAGGTGGCGCATTTGATGGCCGGCCGTCTCAATTGCGCCGACTGATGCCGGCGGCTACGATTCTAATGCGCGAGCGCTTTGGCGTATTCGCCCATGCCGGTGATGTCGATCACGACCACGGGTTCGTCGCCGACCACCCACGCGTCGTGCCCCGGCGGCAGCATGGACACTTCGCCCGGCCCGAATTCATCCTCGCTGCCGTCGTCCATCACCACGTGGATTCGTCCTGAGACGTGATATTGCAGATGCGCCACTTCGCAGCTCCTGGTTTTCACGGGCGGTTTGATGCAGGTGGACCACTTCCAGCCGGGTTGCAGTGTGGCGCGGCCGAAGGTGACCCCGCCCAGCGAGACCAGTTCAAGTTTGCCTTTGTCGAAGGCCCGCGTCTCCTCGGGTTTCGCCAAATTCCGTTTTTGCATTTTTGCCATAATGTTCTTTTCTGTTGTGGTTGAGTAAATCGAATTCTGCCCGGCCCGCAAGGTTTGGCAATGCGGCAAATGGTCTTCCGACGGGAAGCCGGTTTCAGCAAAACGCGGCTAGACAAGTCGGCGCAATCCGGTTTTAATTTGGCCATGTGTAAATTCACTTTGCAGGTCGTCGCTTGCCTCCTGGTCACGGCGTTATTTGCCGGATGCGCTTCGATGAAAAAAGAAGCGGCCAAAACCGATTCCGCCCGAACCATTCTCCGGAACTGGCCAACCAATTGCGAACCCAAAGCCGTCGGCGAAAAAGTCGCGGAGAATCTGCTGCGCCGTAAAATCTACGTTAACGCCAACGGCTATATCGTTTATCCCGAGGTCTGTGCGGGGTTCGGCGCGCTGCGGTTCGCGGACACGGCCGGCGCCTGGGAACTGTGGCAGCCGCTCATTGACCGTTACAAGATGATTATAACGCCAGAAGGCAGAAAGATGATTTCGCCCGAACGCCACGTGGATTTCCACGTCTTCGGAGTTTTACCGCTGCAAATTTATATGCTTAACCACAACAAAAGCTATCTGGGACTTGGCCTGAGCAAAGCCGACGACCAGTGGGTCAACCCGCTGACGAACGGTCTCGCGCGCGAATCCCGCTGGTGGGTGGACGACACGTTCATGATCGGTGCCTTGCAAATCCAGGCGTATCGCGCGACCGGAGACCCGAAATACGCCGACCACGCCGCCGACACGCTTGTGGCTTACCTTGACAAATTGCAGCAGACGAACGGACTGTTTTTCCACGCTGACGTGAGCCCGCATTACTGGGGACGCGGCAACGGGTGGTTCGCGGCTGCGCTCGCCGAAGTGTTGAGCTCGCTTCCGCCCGATCACCCGCAATACGCGCGATTGATGGACGGCTACAAAAAAATGATGGCGGCGTTGAAACAATACCAGGCGCCGTCGGGCATGTGGCGGCAACTCGTGGATGACGACCAGGCCTGGCCGGAAACCTCGTGCACCGGTATGTTCACTTACGCCATGATTATCGGAGTGAAACACGGCTGGCTGGACGCCGCCGAATACGGCGACTGCGCGCGGCGCGGCTGGATCGGCCTGTGCGGTTACATCAATGACGACGGTAACGTGCGCGAAGTCTGTATCGGCACGAACCAGCGCGATGACACGAATTATTATCTGACGCGTCCGCGCGCCGTGGGCGATTTGCACGGTCAGGCGCCGGTTCTCTGGTGCGCCTGGGCGCTGCTGCAGAAATGAACGGACGTTGATGGGATTTAGTAAACCCGGGCATTTCTCAAGTACTTCTAACTCGTTGGCAATTGACTTGATTTGGTTTCGTGTGCAGGCCTTTCTGTGCCTGCACTTAACCATTCGGTCAAAGCCGTCAACGTGTTGGAAAAGTTAATTTCAGACCTCTGCAAAGGTCCCAATCGACCGTGGAGCGCCGGCTTCCAGCCGGCGTGTTCCCTGGTTCTTGAACCGCCCGCCGGCAAGATGCCGGCGCCCCAGTACCTTTGCAGTTGGCTCAATTTGTTCGATTACAGGGCGTTGGAGAAACCATTCACCGACTTATTCGCCGGGCAGATTGTGCTTGTCTGTTAGTATAACAAAAACTCGACAAGCCGTAGCCGTTTGCCTATAATCCAATGCTTGCCGGAGGCGCTTTGCCTCCCCAATTGGAGTTCAAAATTAACCTGATAAAATATATGAAAACGAAATCAAAATCCTGCATTTATGTCGCCTGTCGTCCAATTTACGGTGTGGTATGCGCGGGAGCAGTCGTCCTGATTGCTGCCAGCGCGCCGGCGCAGGTCCTCTTTGTGGGAGGTGGATACAACAACAACATCGTTGAAATCACGCCGGGCGGGTCGCAATCCGTCTTTGTGTCCGGGTTGAACGGTGCGGGTGGGGTGGCCTTTGACAGTGCGGGCAACCTGTTTGTGACGGATGGCGGCGGCAATATTATTAAAATCACACCGGGCGGGTCGCAAAGCACCTTTGCCTCCGGGCTGAACGCTCCCGGGGGACTGGCTTTTAATAGCGCGGGCAACCTGTTTGAAGCGGACAATAGCAGCGGCACCATCTATGAATTCACGCCCAGCGGAGCGCGAACCACCTTTGCCACCGGGTTGAATTATCCCGGGGGATTGGCTTTTGACCGGGCCGGTAATCTGTTCGAGGCAGATGGCGCCAGCGGCAACGTCTATAAATTCACGCCGGGTGGAACACGAACCACCTTTGCCTCCGGGTTGGCTTATCCGGTGGGACTGGCTTTTGACAGCGCAGGAAACCTGTTTGAAACGGATTTCCTCGGCGGCAACATCAACAAATTCACACCGGGCGGAGTGGAAAGCACTTTTTCCGCCGGGTGGACTTATCCGCAAGCATTGGCCTTTGACCTCGCGGGCAATCTGTATCTGTTTGCGGGAAGCTACCTCAACTCCGCCATTACTGAATTCACACCGGGCGGGTCGCAAAGCACCTTTGCCTCTGGCTTCACCGTTCCGACGACTGATGGACTGGCTTTCCAAAACGTAATGCTGCCCGTGCCTGAACCCTCGGTCCTGGGTTTGCTGGCCGTCGGCGTCAGCGCGCTCCTCGTCCACTGCCGTCGTCGCAGCAATTCCACTACGCCGCAATAGGACGTCAGGCACGGCGCGCCTGAGATGTCGGACATGGAACGCGGGCGCTCCCGCGTCGTTACTTATAGCGATTTGCGCGGGCAAGCGCCGATTCTCTGGTGCGCCTGGGCGCGCCTGCAAAAGTAACGGCGGTTGGTTGTTCGGCAAATTCATGGCATCGGCGTGGCCAATTCAACCAGGTGACCATCCTTGTCCCGGACACATGCCACGGTCTGTCCCCACGGTTTGCTCACCGGCTCGCTCACTACGGTAGCGCCCGCTTTTACCGCCCGGGAAAATGCCGCCGGAACGTCCGCTGTCAGCAGCGCGATCTCGAATCCGAGCGGAGGTTTTTCCGGGGACGCCATCACCACTTCCGACAGCTTCAACTCTGATTTGACCAGCTCCAGGCTGTAGAACGCCAGTCGGGCCCCGCCGGTATCCAACTCGCCGTACGCTTTGCCGTGGTCGTCATTGAAGAAGCGGCGGGAAAAACCAAAGGCTTGCTCGTAAAACTCAAGGCTGGCGGAGACATCTTTGACATACAGAACCACGTAACCGAGCGAAGCGGACGGCGCACTCATTGACTTTTCCTTGGGTTTGAGCGTTGCATTGTTTGTTTCAGACGAAGTCCCGACACTCGCGATCATCAGCGAGCAGATGGAAAAAAGGAGATATTTTTTCATGGTTTTTCTGAATGTTCAGGTGAGCTGGGAATGTGGCTGATTTGGCCGCCGATCATAGACTTTCGCAGCCTGATTCATTTAACGGATGGAGAGTAGCAAACCGGGATTGGCCTGTCCAGCGCGCTGGAGTTCAAGCTTTAGCTTGTCCGCGCTCTTGAACCAAAACACGCTGAAGCGTGAACTCCAACGGTCGCGCGATCTTCTGCGGAACCAGGCGCCGAGCTGGTGCTCGGCGCTCCAATTGACCTTGCCGAAAGAATCGCTATTCAATCTTGAGTTGCGTTGCGCGCTGGTCGAGGATGGAGCCATGCGCCATTTCAATTCATTTCCGATTGTCGCCATTGGTTTCATCGCTGGCCTGTCCTTTTGTTTCCACCTGACCGCGCAGGATGCCAGCGCGCCGGTAAACCTCGCCCCGGTGGCGACGGCCTCCGCGTCCGCCGTTTCCGGTGACACGTCGCTGGCGGCGCTCAACGACGGCTTCACGCCGCGCAATTCGGCCGACAGCCGGCGCGGGTCCTACGGCAACTGGCCCAACACCGGCACGCAATGGGTCGAATACGATTGGTCGCGGCCCATCAGCACCAAACAGATTGAAGTGTATTGGTGGGACGATCAACAGGGCGTGCGCCTGCCGAAAGCCTGCCGCGTAAAATGTTGGGACGGGAAGAATTTTGTCGCCATCCCCAATGCCACCGGCTTCGGCGTGGCCGGCAATGTATTCAATGTGACCACATTTCCCGAAGTCACCACTGTGAAGCTCCGGTTAGAAATGGACGGCAGGGAGAGTTTTTCCACCGGTATCCTGGAATGGCAGGTTTTGGACTCTGGCAAATCGCCGGAATTCCCGCCGCGCGTGAACGCCGGCGTTGATCGCGACGTGATGGTCGGTGGCAAAACTTATTTGACCGGCACGGTGAAATTTTTGAAATCGAGTCCGTCGGTGAAGGTGACGTGGAGCAAGGCGTCCGGCCCGGGCAAGGTGCAATTTGCAGACGCCCACACCAACGTCACCACGGCCACGTTTTCGAAGCCGGGCGATTACGTTTTGAAATTGACCGCCGGCAAAGGGAAACTGGCTTCGTCGGGCACGCTGAAGGTCAAGGTCGTCACTCCGCCGCCCGCGCAGCGGTTGGACGTGGTTTATACCCGGCCCTACCGGATTGACAACCCGCTCTGGAGCGCCAAGGCCAAAGCGCTTATCGTAAACTGGATTCCGCATTGCATTGACCAGATCAACAGCACCAACATCCCGCGGAACCACGGCGACGGCGGCATTGACAATTTCGTCGAGGCGGCCAAGGCGTTGCGCGGCGAGCCGCACGGCCCGCACAAAGGCTACGTTTTCGCCAACGCCTGGGTGCACCAAACCGTCGAGAGCATGTGCATCGCGCTCATGGTGGACCCGCAAGGCGACCATGACATGATTGCCGCGCAGGATAAGATGAAGGGCACGCTGGAGGATTGGATCCCCAAGATTCTCGCCGCGCAGGAGCCGGACGGTTATCTGCAAACCGCGTGGACGTTGCGCGACACAAATCGCTGGCGCCTGCGTTGGTCCCCGGCCAGCCGCGGGAATCACGAAGGTTATACCGCCGGCTATTTCATCGAGTCGGCCATCAATCACTACACGCTCACCGGCGGTTCGGACAAACGGCTTTACAACGCCGCCAAAAAACTTGCCGACTGCTGGGTCGCCAACATCGGTCCTGGCAAAAAGGAATGGTATGACGGCCACGAAGAAATGGAACAGGCGCTCGTGCGCTTCGGCCGCTTCGTGAACGACGTCGAGGGCGGCGGCCACGGCGACAGCTACATCGCGCTGGCCAAATTCCTCCTCGATTGCCGCGGCCGGCACGGCGGCTCGACCTACGACCAGACCCAATCGCCGGTGCAGCAACAGTACGAAGCCGTCGGCCACGCCGTGCGCGCGGCGTATCTGTATTCCGGCATGGCGGATGTCGCGGCGGAAACGCACGACACCGATTATGAAAGCGCCGTGATGTCGCTCTGGGACAATCTCGTGAACAAGAAGTATTACATTACCGGCGGCATCGGCAGCGGCGAAACTTCCGAAGGGTTCGGGCCGGATTATTCTTTGCGCAACGGAGCGTATTGCGAATCGTGCTCAAGCTGCGGCGAAATTTTCTTCCAATGGAAAATGAATCTCGCCTATCACGACGCCAAGTACGCCGACCTTTACGAGGACACGATGTATAACGCGTTGCTCGGCTCGACGGATTTGGACGGCAAAAACTTTTACTACGACAATCCGCTGGCGGAAGACAAGGCGCGCTATCCGTGGCACAATTGCCCCTGCTGCGTGGGCAACATTCCGCGCACATTGCTGATGATTCCCACGTGGACTTACGTCAAGAGCGATGACGGAATTTACGTGAACCTGTTCATCGGCAGCACCATCAACGTCGAGCGCGTTGCCGGCACGGACGTGCAGATGAGGCAGCAAACGGATTATCCGTGGAGCGGCAAAGTCGCCATCACGGTCGATCCCAAGCAATCGGAAAAATTCACGGTCTACGTCCGCGTGCCGAACCGCACCACCAGCGAACTTTACACGCCCACACCGGCGGTCAG
>Ga0335085_10000759_pt1 | contig 82456 bp, 64 predicted proteins | sample Lox_Sample_45_FD_206712 | JGI IMG/M metagenome (GOLD analysis project Ga0335085, IMG submission 206712) | Soil microbial communities from Loxahatchee National Wildlife Refuge, Florida, United States - Lox_Sample_4.5 | ecosystem: Environmental > Terrestrial > Soil > Wetlands | place: USA... | reverse complement strand
GTATGGATGGCACCTAACTCATTGAAAACAAAGAACTGGCGGAGAGAGTGGGATTCGAACCCACGTTAGAGTTTCCCCTAAACACGCTTTCCAAGCGTGCGCCTTCAGCCACTCGGCCATCTCTCCGGCGTCAATCGATTGGGAAGGAACAGTTCCCTGGTCAAATCGTGACTCGCGAAGCAGCTGCGAGCCCGAGCACCTTTTCAATTCTATGGGTGAAATTGAGGTCGCCGCAACTCGAAAGAAACAGCGCCAGCGAGACTAGGAGGATTTCTCGGGAGAGTTTCCCCCAGGCGTCGGTACAGTTGGCATCGAACTGCCTCCTGCGGCGACTCCAGCTGCGGCGGCGTTGGCCGCACTGTTCGGAAGTGCGCTTTGGGAAGGTGTGGGTAACGCAGGCACTTTCGCGTTATCGACTACGTGATGATTCAGACAATACAAGGCCAGTTCCAGACGATCGGCCACTCCCAGCTTGTCGTACACTTTCCGCAGATAGTTCTTTACGACTTGCTCAGTCGTCCCCACGCGCAGCGCAATTTCCTTGTTCTTCATACCCTGGGTGACGCAGGAAACGATCAACGACTCTTTCGGCGTGAGCTGCACTTTCGGACGGGATCCCGAGGCGCGGCTATTCTGGTTGCGATACGCTTCCAGTACCCAGTGAATCGCCTGAGTATCAAGCCAGCATTCGCCGGCAACCACTTTGCGCAGGCAGTCCACCATAAGTTCCGGCTCAACTTCCCGCGATACGACGCCGTGCGCCCCACGGCGGAAGAGTTCGAGCGTCAATTCCTCATCCGGCCCGGGAGTCACCACGACCACCTTCAGCTTCGGATTCTGCCGCAGAAGCTCGATGACCGACTCCACCGGGTTGGCTGCTAGCGCAGCCTCGAAGATCAGAACATCGGCAGTGAATTTTGCCACGGCCGATTGCGTTTGTGCCAGAGTCTCGGCCTGTCCCACAACTCGGATGTCGTCTTCCAGCGCAAAGATCTTTCGTAGTCCGGCGCGGAAAATAGCCTGGGTATCGGCCACAATCACGCGGACGAACTGCCCCTGCCCGCCGTCTTCGCCTGCCCCGAGATTTTCGTCTACGCCCACCGGAGTGCTCGCCATTTGGCCTCTGTTCACGCCCGTTCGAAGTGATATTCGTCAATCACAACCCCGACACCGCGTCGTCCGCGGTCATCGAAGCTGCGTACCACGCGGCCCCGGCAATCAATCTGCACGTTCTGCCGCGCACCCACCACTTCGGCCGGAAGCAAAATCGTGAAATCTACAATCGATCCCACGGGCACATCCCGATCCATTGCGAAAAGCACGCCATTGGCAGAAATATTTTCCGTCCGCGCGCTACAGGCCGTGCCGTCCGTCTTCACCGATGCGGCAAGATGAAGCGGGAATCGGGGCGCGCTCTGCAGGTCGTCATATGGTGCGGTGCTCATCTGCGCTTCGGTCATCGGTGCTGTGCCTTCCGCTGCCATCTTCAAACTCAAGGGCAGCCTACACCTCACAAAAGGTGAAACAAAGTTACCGAAGTCATGGAACAACCGGCGCTAACTGCTTTTCTTTGAATGAATTAGAAGAGAATCACGGGGTCGGATTTGACCCTGAAAGGGCTCGGTTTCAACGGCCATTTTCGGCCAAAAGAAGGAAGTCTTCAGGCGATTCGCGGACACGCCAACAAGCGACAAGAACTCAACTAAGCAAATCGATTTGCGATGCGACCAAAACGCTTTCGCGCGGCCTAGAGTTCGATTCCGTACATAGCTTCCCCTTCGCGGACCAATCCGTCCTCGCCGAAGGCAAGGAATTCCACTGCACGGAACCGCTTCCCGTCGATCTCGCCGATGTAGACGATTGCGATCCGATCTCCATCCTTGATCAGGTAGTCCAGAGTGAAGCAGATCGTTTGCATCCTGCTGATCGCCGTACTCCAGTATTCGCGCAGCTTGGATTTCCCCTCCACTCTTGACGCACCCAAAACGGTTTTGGCGCGAGATGACGCAAACCGGACAGTCTCGCTGAAATGGGAAAGCACGCCCTCCACGTCTTTTCGATTCCAATCGGAAATCCACTGTTTCGCATACGCTCGGGCATCAATCTCTGTGCTCACGTTTACGCCTCAGGCTAGAACTTGGTCACTTCCGTGAAGTTAAAATCGTTCACTTTCACAGCAGGCACCACCATGTCGAACGACTCCTCCCCACAGGACCGAACGGGTCCGCTCATCGCTTCTACATTGGAGAGCATGTGAATCAAACTCTCGTTGAACCGGAAGTTGCGCACTCCGCCGTGCACTCGTCCGTTCTCCACCAGAAATGTGCCATCGCGTGTCATCCCCGTGAGCATCTTCTCGAACGGTTCTACCTCGCGGATGTACCAGAGCCGCGTGACCAGGATGCCCCGTTCTGTCGAAGCGATCATCCGCTCGAGAGTCTGCGGCTCATCCGAGGGTGCGAACACGATGTTCATCGGCATCTCTCCCATTTCGTTCGGGAGTGCAAAACCATGCCCCGTTGCCTCTATCCGTCCTGCGCTATCCTTATGCTCGGAACGCTTCATACGCGCGGCTGTGGCCCTTGCATAGACCACTCGTTTTACGACACCGTTCTCAACCAGTCCAACTCTTTTGCGAAAGACTCCTTCTCCATCGAACGGAGAGCCTGACTGCAAGGGATGCGCGACATCATCCATGATCGTGATGTTCTCCCCAAACAACCTGGTCCCGATCCGCCCAGTCAAAAAAGACCTCTGATCGAGAATCGCCATTCCCGAGTAATCCCAGAACATGAATCCCACGATGTCGAGCACAGCCGCAGGCTCCAGAATGACCGTGTACTTCCCTGCCGGAACCTCCTTCGAATGGGCTGAGTCGACAGCCTTTTGCGCGGCAGTCTCGGCCAACCTCTCGGGATGAACATTTGTGATGTCGGGCGAATTCGCCTTCTGCCAGCCGGAAGAATCCGCCGCCAGCATGGTGACCGACACTTCCGCCGATGTCTGCGTATGCCAGCGGGTCAGTCCGTGCGAATTAAAGACGCCTTCGAAGTATTCACCGCTGGAGAACACTCCGGCGGCGGTAAGCTCGTGCCGATCCGCAATGTCAACAATCTTCTTGACTCCCTCGGCACGCAACTCAGGAGTGATTGCCGCAGTCCGTTCAAAGAAACGCGTTTGTGTAAGGGCCGACGCCTCGTCCGCCCCGCCCGCGGAGCGGGCGTCCGGCATGGTCAACAGGTCCGGATCCGGATGTTGCACTCGCGCAAGCGACTCCGAGTTCTTCACCACTAGGCGCAAGCTCTCGTCATCAACCTTGTTCGTAGTAGCCCGCGCTGTCCTCTGACCGAATGCCGTCCGCACGGAGACCACATGATTCTCTTCCGCGACGTTCTGATGAATGGTATTGTTTGCAAATCGCGTCAGCGAGAACTCCCCTCCCGAGAAAAGGACCTCGACCTCGTCCGCGCTTGAGAGCTTGCGAATCCGATCAAAAATCTTCCCAGCCTGTTCGTGAGTTAGCATGCTGACTTTGCCACTGCAGTTCTCCGTGCCTCGGTGACTCCATGGTGAGCTAATTGCCCTTGAATGCGCTTCCCACCTTGATGCCCCGAAACCTCGCCGGCGCCGCCCCATGGCCCGTCCCCATTACCTGCTGCGGCTGCCCCTTCCCGCAGTTCGGCGTGCCCCATAGCGTCCACTCATCCCGCGAGCAAATGGCGTCCAGAGCATTCCAGAACTCCGTTGTGATGCCTGAGTAGGAAGGATTCTTCACCATCCGTACCCGCTTGCCGCCTTTGATCTCCCAACCGATCTCGCATCCGAACTGAAAGTTGTAGCGTTTGTCGTCAATCGACCACGATCGGTTCGTCTGCATCAGGATACCGTGGTCCGTCGAGGCAATAAGTTGCTCCAGGCTGAGAGGCCTTTCTCCAGGCAGCACGCTGATATTCGTCATACGGATCATTGGCAACCGATTCCAACTCTCGGCCCGCACTGTGCCGCCAGAGCGACTCTCTCCGATCGTATGGGCCGTATCACGCGAACTCAAGTAACCGGTGAAGAGTCCATTTGTGATAATCGGAACACATTGAGCGTGCACGCCCTCATCGTCATACCCAAACGTGCCCAATCCTGGCCCATGCTCCTGTCTTGCATCGGCAACAACGTTGACCAGGTCGCTGCCGTACCGAAGCGTGCGTAATTTGTCGAGAGTCAGGAACGATGTGCCGGCGAAATTCGCCTCCATCCCCAGCACACGATCAAGTTCAATCGGATGTCCCACCGACTCATGAATCTGCAATCCAAGCTGTGAGCTGTCGAGGATAATGTCGAACGTTCCCTCAGGACACTGATCGGCCTTGTGCAGCGCCACCGCCTCTTCCGCGATTCGTCGCGCGTTCTCCACTAAATTCAATTCCTCAATCAGCTCATATCCCTTGTTCTGCCACTGGCCGCCAAAGGAGTTCGGATATGACCGCTTCTGAATTTCGCTGCCCGCAAACGCATAGGCCGCATATCCCACACCGGTCGAAAGCTTCGCCTGGTGAATTTCAGCGGCCTCGGACGATGCAAACCATTGCTCCTCCCGACTGAAATTCAGATTCGTTTCGGCAAGGGTAACGCCTGCCACGGATCGCAATTCCGCGTCGATTTTCAACAACAAGTCGATGTTCTGTTCAACGGAAGTAGTAAATGGATCGATCTTGTACGGGGTACTCCACTCGGCGACAGCCGGCTTTTCCTGGGCAAGCTGTACGTCTTCACGTTTCACCCGTGCCGAAGCTTGCGCAATCTCGACCGCCCGCGCCGCGGTGGCTTCCACGGCCCCACGCCCCAACTCCGCAGACGCTGCAAATCCCCACGCGCCGTCCGCGATCACGCGTACGTTCATCCCTACCGATTCCGCATCCGACGCACTTCCAACCTTCCCGTTCTTCGTCGTGAGCGCCCGATTCCGTTGCGCAATCACTCGAACGTCCGCATAGCTCGCCCCACGCGAGACCGCAGTGTCCAACGCCCACTTGGAAACATGTTTCATGCGAAGAGCTTCAATCTAACACAGGCATCGCAACCGTAGTGGTAATCAGCGATATCGCGCCAATTCACCAGTCTGTCATCCGGCACACACTCGGCTGTGATTCGGAGCACAGTTCGCCAGTCTTTTCCGCCGTCCAATAGATCTGATGCCACTTCGTGAGAACGGCCTCCCCCCATCGTCCACCAACCCAAGGAGTCTCCGGATATGAGTCTGTTCATCTCAGATGAATCGCGCAGCACGTCCAGCGTCACCGATTTCGACAGCACTTCCGCCGCTTCAGAATCCACCGCCGACACGAAAGCCAGCAAGAAAGCTGACCTGGCGGGGCCCGGCATAGGTGACTATGCCGAACTTGAGAAAGTTCTGCCGCAGGGCTACAACCCGCTCTTGACTGCGGAAGAAACACAAAAGGCCATCTTCCACCTGCGACGTTACATTGAAGATAATCTATGCAAGGAACTGGGCTTGATGATGGTCCAGGTCCCATTGATCGTGGATGTCGAAAGCGGCGTCAACGACATGCTCGACCGCGATGGCTCCCGCACTCCCATTCAGTTCCACATCTCGAACGACCGCGACAAGCATCCCATCGACGCCCAGGTTGTCCAGGCCGCAACGAAATGGAAACGCGTTGCCCTCAAGCAGTTCAACTGCCGCCTCGGCGAAGGCATCTGTACCGACATGCGTGCTGTCCGCAAAGACTACTTCCTCGACCACGACCATTCCGCATACGTCGACCAGTGGGACTGGGAACGAGTTGTTACGCCCGAGCAGCGCAATCTCGAGTTTCTGAAATCGATTGTCAGCAAGATCTGGAAAGTGCTGGTCGGAGCCGAGAAGTTCGCGCAAGAGATGTTCCCCGAACTGCGCAACCCGCGCTACCCAAATCTGCCCGAAGAGCTCACGTTCTTGCACGCCGAGGAACTGCTCGCGATGTATCCCGATTTGCCTCGCAAGCGCCGCGAAACGGTCATTCTGCAGAAGCATTCGGCTATCTTTATTATTGGAATTGGCTGGCCCTTGAAAGACGGCTACCCGCACGAGATGCGGGCCGCCGACTACGACGACTGGGTCACCGACACCAGCAATCAAACCAACCGCGACACCCACGGCCTCAATGGCGACATCCTCGTATGGAACCGCGTCACTAAGCGCCGTCACGAACTGAGCTCCATGGGCATTCGTGTGAATGCCGAAACCCTTCGCAAGCAGCTCGAAATGTCTAACCTGCTCGATAACCTCAAATTCCCCTATCACCAGGGAATCATTAACAACGAACTCCCACTGTCCATCGGCGGTGGCATAGGCCAGTCGCGCACATTGATGCTCCTCCTGCGCAAAGCACACTTAGGAGAAGTCAGCGTAACGGTCTGGCCAAAGATTTTGAAAGAAATGTGCGCGAAGAAAAATATATTCGTGCTGGAGTAGAAGAGCAGTTCCCCCGTTTGAATAGCGCACATCGATGCCGAGGGCGGAATTTTATTTTGAGTCAACCAGCCCTTATTCAACAGAAAGAAAATGTTTCGGTTTAAGTACACACCCCGATAGACTGTGTTCGGAGTTCAGCGCGGCAATGACGCCTCCTAACCTTTCAGCGGAAAACCGCACGCGCCTCTTCTATCTTGTTCGCGACCTGCTTGACAAATCTCATAGCGATGGTTTTGTACGCGATGAGTCCCCTTCGGGACTTGCGGTGCTTGACGAACTACTTCGCCGCCGACTGGGCCGACTCCAGCTTGTGCCGGGAAAGAATCTGCCCGACTCGATCGCCGAATTTGTTCAGACCGCGTCGGAGACCGAACTTTTGGATCTCATCGAATCCGTTCCTCGCGCAAGACTGAAGACAGGGGGAGCGCTCCGAGGTGCGCCGAGGGAGGATGCAGAAAAGACAATGTCTCGCCTCGACAGATTTATGGAATTTGTGGGAGTATCTGCCCGCTTTCGATCAACTGGTACCCTTAACCGGGATGCCTTCGAAACACCTGAGAAAAAATCTCTTTCTAAACTCCAGAAGAAGGAGGAATTGTCACAAGATTTGAAGTCGTTGCTTTCCCGGACTGAACCAACCGCAGTCATACTGTTCGACCTCGACGGATTCAAGGCGGTAAACGAGCGTAACGGGTATGAGGCCGGCGATAAGTGTCTACAAGCTACGGTAGACGCGGTAGTCAAATGTATTCTACACAAAGGAAAGATCTACAGATTCCGTGAAGGGGACGAGTTCGCAATCGTTCTCCGAAATACAATTCAGTCAGAAGCTGCAGCCACCGCCGAACGAATAAGAAAAGCCATCGAGGACCGCAGCCCTGGCGGAGAACTGAGGGTGACCGCCAGTTTGGGAGTCGCGTCGTCTTCTCAGGCAGGTCTCAATTCCGCGAAAATATTATTATCGGCAGTAGAGGACGCACTTCACGTTTCGAAGCACACTAAGAAAAACTGCGTGACTTCATGGCCGATCCCAAAGTGACGTGATGACCAAAGTTCGCGAAAGAAGAACCAAAACGCAGGAAAGGTAACAAGCTACGGCGTGCTATGCGCCTCCGCCAGCGCCTTCTTCACCGCCAACAGTTCCTTGAGCACTCCACGCAGCTTGGTCGACTCCAGCGCGTTGGCCCCATCCGACTTCGCCTCTTTCGGATTGTCATGCACTTCCATGAACACGCCGTCACACCCAGCCGCGACTGCCGCCCGCGCCAGCACCGGGATAAACTCGGGCTGCCCTCCACTCACCGCGGGTCCGTCATTGTTCGCTTGTGAAGAAGGCAATTGCACGGAATGGGTGGCGTCGAAAACGACCGGCGCAAACTTCCGCATGATCGCCAGCGATCGCATATCGACAACCAGGTTGTTGTATCCGAAACTCGCCCCGCGTTCCGTCAGAAAGATCTGTGAATTACCTGCGTCACGACACTTCTCCACGGCGTGTCGCATGTCCCACGGCGCAACAAACTGGCCCTTTTTAATATTGACCACTCGTCCGCTTAGCGCCGCCGCCACAACAAGATCCGTCTGCCTGCTCAGGAAAGCGGGGATCTGCAGGACGTCGACGACCTCAGCAACCTTCCCCACATCCGCCGTCTCGTGTACGTCCGTCAACACCGGCAGATGGAGCTCATCCTTGATCTTTTTCAGAATCCGCAGCCCTTCCTTCAAGCCCGGCCCACGAAAGCTGCGAATGGACGTGCGGTTCGCCTTGTCGTAGCTCGCTTTGAAGATCAACGGAAACTCTAACGACCGCGCCACTCCCTTAATGATCTCCGCCATCCGGATCGCATGCCCTTCGCTTTCAATGACACAAGGCCCCGCGATCAGGAAGAGATCACCCGATCCGATGCGAATATCACCGACTTGAAAAGAAGTAATCATGCCCAGGATTTCACGACGGAACCATCGGGTGACGGAGAATTTCCATCTTGTTCTCCGCGACTCCGTGCATCGGTAGTGAAAAACCTACTGTCCCGCCACTCGCTCTGGCCGATGGAACATCTCCACCTCGACCGTCTCGCGTTCCGCCTTCCGCTTTTGCCCGTGCTCGTAAGCCGCACCGACAAACGTGCGGAACAGTGGATGCGGCTCCAGCGGCTTCGACTTGAATTCAGGATGGAACTGGCACCCGATGAAGTGCGGATGATCGGGCAATTCGATCATCTCCACATACGTCCCGTCCGGAGTCGACCCGGAAATCCGCAACCCGGCAGCGACCAAAGGCTCTTCATACTCGCGGTTGAATTCATAACGATGCCGGTGCCGTTCACTGATCTCCAGTGTCCCGTAAATTTTGTGCGCCAGAGTGTTCGGCTCGATCCTGCAAGTCCACGCTCCCAGCCGCATTGTTCCACCTAACTCCTCCACGCCCCGCAGTTCGCGCAATTTGTAGATCACCCGGTGCGGCGTCGCCGGATCAAACTCACTTGAGTTCGCTTCTTCCAATCCCACCACGTTTCGTGCGAACTCGATGCACGCCGTTTGCATTCCCAGGCAGATCCCGAAGTACGGAACCTTCTTCTCCCGCGCATAGCGGATCGCGCACAGCATCCCTTCAATCCCGCGTTTCCCGAATCCCCCTGGAACCAGAAGGCCGTCATACCCCTCAAGCTGCGACTCGTAACTCTTGTCGCCCGTCTCCAGTCCCTCAGCCTCAATCCAATTCAATTGCAGCTTGAGATTGTGCGCCAGCGCTCCGTGCACCAGCGCTTCTTTCAGCGACTTGTACGAATCTTCATACTCCACGTACTTGCCCACGATTCCGATCGTCACCGTATCCTTCGGGTTGTAAACCCGATGAACAACATCCTCCCATTTCGAAAGATCGCGGCCCTTGGCCTCAATATGCAAATACTTCAGCACCAGCGTGTCGACATTCTCATTGGCAAAGACCAGCGGTACTTCATAGACGGAAGCCACATCCTTCGCTGTAATGACCGCCTCTTCCGGCACATTGCAGAAGAGCGCGATCTTCGACTTCATCTCTTTCGCGAGAAACCGGTCGGTGCGGCAGAGCAAAATGTCCGGCTGAATTCCGATACTCAGCAACTCCTTCACCGAGTGCTGAGTCGGTTTCGTCTTGAGTTCCTGCGCGGCAGCAATAAACGGCACTAGAGTCACATGCACAAACAGCGTGTGCTCGCGCCCCAACTCCTGCCGCATCTGCCGGATCGCTTCCATAAACGGCAAGGACTCGATGTCGCCCACGGTCCCGCCGATCTCGACGATCGCAACCTCCGTCTCCTGTCCCACCTTCTTCATCGCGGCCTTGATCTCATTCGTGACATGCGGAATCACCTGCACCGTCTTGCCGAGATAATCGCCGCGCCGCTCCTTGGCAATGATCTGCTCGTAAATCCGTCCCGTTGTCCAGTTGTTGTCGCGAGAGAGCTTGGCGTGCGTGAAGCGCTCGTAATGCCCAAGGTCGAGATCCGTCTCCGCGCCATCGTCCGTAACGAATACTTCTCCGTGCTGAAACGGTGACATCGTTCCCGGATCGACGTTCAGGTAGGGATCAAACTTCATCAGATTCACTTTGATCCCGCGGCTCTCCAGCAAGCATCCGATCGAAGCCGCGGCCAGTCCCTTGCCGAGTGAAGACACAACTCCCCCAGTCACAAAGATGTACTTCGCTGGCATCTCTTCCTCGCTTTAAATTGTGTTTGGAAATTTGTGCAGGTGGCGTGCACGATCAATTATGGCAGAAAACCCTGTGGAAGAAACGGGAGAAATAAAGAATAGAGTACGTGCAGACAGCCGCCCTCCAGCGTCCCGAAACAGCGAAGCTCGACGGCTGCACTGCATCGGAACTTCGAAACTGTTTCGGGCTCACAGATCCCGCGTTGACTATCTCTCCCTAAACGGCGAGAATAATTGAGGTCACCAGCACCATACGGTAGTGTCCTCACAAGTGGGCCTGTGGCGCAGCTGGGAGCGCGCTTCCATGGCATGGAAGAGGTCGTCGGTTCGATCCCGACCAGGTCCACCATCATCACGCAAATTAGCAGGCCGTGTCCTCGTACTCTGCCTCACCCTCACAAAGACTATCTCTTGGCCGGCCTCCTCGGCTTGTACACGTTTTCTAAAGGCTGCGCAGGTTGCAGGGAATACCTAAAGCCTAGGTGCTCCAATGGCTTGTAAACGTATTCTGAAAAAACAGCAAAGCATCCGGTTCTCTGCTACCATCTTGTAGCAGGCGAGACCTCGTATCTGCCACCTATGGACATCCGTGAGATCGCTCGGCGCGCGAAAGTGTCAACCGCCACCGTTTCTCGCGCCATCAATCGGGTGCCTACCGTCGACCCCCAACTTTCCAAGCGCGTCTGGAAAGTGGTTGAGGAACTTGGCTACTTCCCTAATACCCAGGCTCGGGCGCTGGTCTCAGGCAGAAGCCGGATCTTCGGCCTGATTGTCTCGGAGATCACGAATCCATTCTTTCCCGAGATCGTGCAAACCTTCGAGAATCTCGCGGTCGAAAATAACTACGAGATCCTGCTGACTTCCACCGTCCACGATCCCAAGCGCATGGAAAGCTCGGTGCGCCGCATGATCGAACGCCGCGTCGACGGTGTAGCGATCCTCACTTTCGGCATGGAAGAATCGCTGCTCGAACATCTTCGTTTCCGTAAAGTGCCGCTGGTATTTGTGGATGTCGGGCCCGACGCCCCCCACGTGATTAATATCCGGATCGATTATCAGTCCGGCATCCGGCAGGCAGTGCAACATCTCGCGGCATTGCGCCACTCACGGATTGCGTTCATAACTGGACCTCTCGAGCTCAGATCTGCCTTGGCGAGAAAAGAGGCCTTCATCCAATCCATGACAGAGATTGGTCTCACTCCCGACCTCATCGTCGAAGGTTCTCACACCTTGGAAGGCGGAATGCGTGCGCTGAATAACCTAATCGCTCTGCGTCCGCGACCCAGCGCAGTCCTCTGCTCGAACGATATGACGGCTATCGGAGTCATGCGCGAAGCCTACGATCTTGATGTCCGGATACCAGCAGATCTTTCCGTGATTGGCTTCGACGATATTCGTCTGGCACAGTTCATGACACCACCGCTGACTACCGTTCAAATGTCCCAAACCGAATTGGCCAGACTGGCCTTTCAGGCTCTGTTGAATGAAATGGACGAGTCGGAAATCGACCACGCCAAGGAGTACAAGCTTGTCACCAATCTTATCCTGAGGCGTTCCACTGGCTTGGCCGAAGGCGCCGAGAGTCGAAAACCACCCAGAAGCAAGTAAGTCCGTATCCTCCGAGGCCGCAAGACACTCGGTAGCTTTGAAGCTGAAGATGCGGCTCTACGTCAGAGTCACGATTCTTCGAGCGGGATCCAGACCTGCATCGCAGTCGCCATTCGATTCGACCACGCGTAATACGGGATGAATGTGAGATCAGCCCGGCTCGTCTTCGCCGTTTCGCCGTTGTAGCGCGCATACAGGCTGCCGTCCGATGGACTGCTCCCTCGCACGAGCCCGGAATGTTGCAGTACAACCACCCCATCCAGCAGATCCGGTTTGAATGCGGTCCCAAATCCCTCCCCCATCTTCTTTCCTGCTGGCAGCGCAACATCGGCGAGATCGACTCCTAGCGGCTGGTCGACGCCTTCGAGGCAATACACCAAGGCTCCACGCTGAACCGCGACCCGCCCGGTGTCGTCCGCGACATGCGGATTCGCCGTCAATACCTGAGTCGTCATGGGAAGCTGCAATCGGATGGTATCTCCCGGCGTCCAGCGTCGCCGTATGGTCAGGTACTTCCCGGGTGTCGCACCGTCCCAGGATTTCCTGTTCACACTGACCTCGGCTCGTTCCGCCCATCCCGGAATTCGCAAAAACACGGTGAATTCGCAAGCTTGTGCCGGCGTGATGGTCAGGTCTATGGCTCCGTCCCACGGATAGTTCGTCTTCTGCGAAATCTTCAGCCCTGTCCCATCCTCAAGATGCCAATCGAGTTGCGAATTGTCGTAAAGATGCACATAGATCCCGTCGCTGCTCGTGCTGTAGAAGTATCCGGGCAGCGACCCGAAAGTGCGCTCGAGGTTCGGCGGACAACAGGTCACGTCATACCACGGGTTGCGTATCTTGTCTCCCGTCGACGCATCGAAGGCCAACGGATTCCGGTAGCAATACATCGTCCCGTTCAGCGACATTCCGGAATTGATCCCGTTATATAACGCCCGCTCAATCACGTCGGTAAACTTGGCGTCCCCCGTCACAGCCAGCATGCGCCAGTTCCACATCATATTGCCGATCGCGGCACAACTCTCTCCGTACGCACGGAAGTTGGGCAATTCATAAGCGTCTCCAAAGGCCTCACCATCCGATCGCGAGCCCACCCCACCAGTGACATACATCTTGGTCGAGGTCATGTCGTCCCAGAGTTTGTTCAGCGTCTGCAAGTAGGTCTCGTCACCGGTCTCCATGTAGTAGTCGGTTGCTCCGCAGCAGGCGTACATCGCACGTACCGCATGGCCTTCCAGTTTTGTTCTCGCCGTGAACGGTGTGCCGCTGAACATGTAAATAGTTCGGCGCTCCGGCAACTCGATCCTCTTATCCCCTTGCAGAATGTACCCGGCAAGCTCGAGATGCCGCTTGTCGCCGGTCGTGCGATACAGCTCAATCAATGCCAACTCGATTTCCGGATGCCCTGACACAATCGGCTTCTTCGGGGCTGGCCCGTAATTCGGCAACAGGAAGTCATCAACGAAACGAATCCCGGCATCCAGCAACTTGCGGTCGCCAGTCGCACGATAGTAGGCGATGGCCCCCTGTATCATGTGCCCCATGTTGTACAGTTCATGCCCGGTTGTTTGCGTCTGCGGCAACATCCGTAAGGATTTGTGATCTTCCTGGTAGTACGTGTTCAGATAGCCGTTGGGCTCCTGCACCGCGACGACCTCGTCGATCACTTTTTCCATCATGCTCCGCAGTTCCGGACGGTCTCCCGATTGCAATACGAACCCAACCGCTTCCGTCCATTTATAGACGTCAGAGTCTGAGAACACCGGCCCAATCTGCTGAGCGCTGCTCTTTCCCGCCAGCCGCAGGAAGTTGTTCATCCGCCCGTTGGCTTCCAGCAGATCGTGCATCGTTGGAATGCTCTTCGTCACGTTCACTTCGCGACGTTTCGCCCAGAACCCGGCGTCAATGGTCACCGCATGCACGGGAATATTGCGCAACTTGGCACGCGGCGACTTGGCCAAATTCTCCACTCCCTGGTCCTTCCAGCTCGGCTCATCCACGGGGCCTCTGCCCGAAGAAGTGGAGACCACAGATCGTGCCGCTGAAACTACTGCTTTCCCAGCGAGGGTTGAAACGGCAGCCGCTGCCACCGCCGACTCCACGAACTTCCGCCGCGATATCGTTTTAGTTTTCGACATGATGGCTCCCAGTTAGTGCGCCGGGCGATTATACATCTTGAGTAAGCGTTTACTTTACGCTCCCCGAAGCCTCGCCCCCGCTAAGTCCCCCGCGCGTGTCCAACCTCGAGCCGGGCGCTCACCCGTGGTTGCCTCCCGGGCGCCGACGCGCAAACCACAAGTACACCGGGATTCCGAGCAAGATAACGACGACTCCGCCCATCGAATCCCGCAGGTTGTTGAGGAACGTGTAGCCGAGCAAGACGGCCGCCGTCCCGATGAATAGCCCCGGAATCACCGGATAGCCCGCCGTACGATAAGGCCGATCCACCTTCGGCTCCCGCCTTCGAAATACAAAGATTGTGCTCGCGGCCACCATGTAAAACAGCCACTCCGCGAAGATCGCCAGCGAGAACAATTCGCGGAAAGCGCCTCCGACCACAATCAGCAGCACTGCCACTGCTCCCTGAATCACGAGCGCCAAAGCCGGCGTATGGAACTTCGGATGCACCTCTCCAAGAGCTCTCAAGAAATATCCATCCCGCGCCACGGCAAACGGCACGCGCCCTCCGCTCATCACAGTCCCATTCAGGGTCGCCAGCATCGAGATCATCATGCCCACCGAAACCAATGAGATTCCCATTCGTCCCAACGCCGCTTCGCCCGCCGCAGATGCCGGAACCGCTGCGTGCGCCACCGCCGTCGCCGGTAGGGCGTATTGAATCCCGGCATTCATCCCCATATATAGGACTGCAACAATTCCCACACCCAGAATCAAAGCGAGCGGAATGTTCCTCTCCGGACGCTCTATCTCTTCGCTGACCATGTTTAGATCATTCCATCCGTCATACGCCCACAACGCCGCCACCAGCGCAGCCATAAACCCCGCCATTCCTCCCCTAGCGCCGGCGAAAGTCGTTGCAAAGTTCGCCCACGAACCTGTGGGTGCACGAAACGCAACCACCGCAATCCCCACGATCATTCCCACCTTCAGCACCGTGAAGGCCAACTGGAACCCGCCAGCCTTGCGCACTCCGATGTAGTTCAACCCTGTAATGAACACATTCGCAGCAATTGCGACTAGATGGCCGCAATTGATCGCGAGAGTCCGGCTCGAAGTGACGTGCAAAGAGAACAACGTCTGCGGCAGAAAATCAAAGGACGAAAATGTCCCCAGGACACGCACCAACCCAGCCGTTACAGTCGCGATGGAAGCTGGCTTCGCAATCAGAAACCACGTCCAGCCATAGAGAAATGCCGGCAACGGGCCATACGCATCCCGCACATACACATACTCACCGCCCGCATAGGGCCTCACCGAACCCAATTCTGCATACGTCAAGGCGCCAAAGAACGAAAGCAGCCCTCCCACAATCCATGCCAGATAAACCAGCCGCGCCGATCCCACTGCCTGCATCATCTCCGCCGGAACCAGAAAAATCCCGCTCCCAATAATCGTTCCCGCCACAATTGCGGTGGCGTGCCAAGCGTTCAGCCCCCGAACCAATTGAGGAGCTTGTGTTTTCGAGACAGCTGCAGGCGATGTAGCGATTGGCAAGGACATGTTGAATGTCCATCATGTTACACGCAAGCAGTAAGCACCCGGATTCGGGTGTCGGATTATAGTCAGCCGCCAGTCGCCAAATGCTACGCTGATGATGTGAAGTGCTTCAAAGTATCGTGGAGGCTTGGAGCCATATGGAGACAGGCGCGTCGGCTGTCCCGCGAGCACGAAGCGGAGTGGCCGCGGCCGCGGGCTCACGTGCCTTGGCTTGTGCTTGGGATAATGTTCTTTTCCCTTTCCTCAAAGGCTCTCCCCTGGACCCTCAATTCCCAGCCGGCCCGGCTGCTCAACGGTGCGCCAGTTTTATTCCAGGTGAAGGCGCCCGTAAAACTAGACTCCCTCACCGGCCACTGGCTCGGCCATGACCTCACCTTCAGCTACGCCCCATCGACAAAAACGTGGTTCGCCCTTGCTGGAGTGAGCTTCGCCACTGAGCCAGGCAAGTACACGCTGGAACTCACGGGCCAAAGCATAAAAACTCAATCCCCTGTGAAGTTCAGCCGCACGTTTGCAGTCTCCCGGGCAAACTATCCGAAGATCAAAGTCAACCTCGCGGTGGAAAAGAAATTCACCGAGCCAAGTCCCGAGCAGCAAGCTCAGATCGCCGAGTCTGTGAAGGTTAAACAGGATTATCTCGGCCGCGTCACCCCCGACCGCGAATGGAATGGAAATTTCTCTGCCCCCGTAGACGCCCCCACCTCCGACGTCTTCGGCTCCCAGCGCATCTTCAATGGTGTCGCCCAGCGGGAACACCTAGGCCTCGATTACCGCGTTCCCACAGGAACACCCGTAACAGCTATGAATGAGGGAACAATCCTGCTCGCTCGTTTTCTGTATTTTGAAGGAAATTGCGTGGTAATCGATCATGGCCAGGGACTGCTCACCCTCTACTTTCACCTCTCAGAAGTAAAAGTGAAAGAAGGAGACCTTATAAAGCGTGGCCAGGAGATCGGTCTCAGCGGCGGCACAGGCCGTGCCACGGGCCCTCACCTTCACGTCGCAGTCCGCTGGCAAGGCACCTACCTCGACCCCGCTCGCCTGCTGCAGTTAGCGCTTCCCTAGCCCCACAGCGCTTGTCATCCTGAGCCGCGTTTTTCGTGGCGGAGGACCTATGCCTTTGCCACGAGGAATTCGGCAGCCCCAATCTTGCTAGTCCATTCCTGAACCAACGCAGTGGCTCATCACTCACTGCCCATGGCTCGCCGCTCCTACCCCGCACGCCGCAACACCTGGTTAATTTCGTCCTTCAACTCCAGATTCCGAATCAGCCGGTGCAGATAATTCGGATGCACTCCCAGAATCCCCGCCGCCTCCACATAGTTGCCGCGGGTCTGCTCGACCGCATCCAGAATCAATCGTCTCTTATGGTCTTTCACGCTGGCGTGATACTTCCCCTCGTCAATTTCCTCTGAGGTCCTTTGCTCCAGTAACGACTCCGGCAGATCCTCGAGCAGAACCATCTCCGACGATCCCATCACCAGTGCGCGCTCGATAGCATTTTCCAATTCGCGCACATTTCCGGGCCACTCATAATGCACCAGCGCCGCCATCGCTTCCCGCGAGATCGGCCTTGCCTTCACCCGGCAGTGCATTGCATGCTTCTGCACAAAGTGCCGCGTCAGCATTGGAATATCCTCTCGCCGGTCCCGCAGCGGAGGCATCGTCATCTTCACCACCGCCAACCGGTAATACAGATCCTGCCGGAACTCGCCCTTCTTCACCGCTTCGTCCAGATTGCGATTCGTCGCTGCGATCAACCGGATATTGACTTTGATCGGATGCGTCCCGCCGACATGCTCAAACTCGCGCTCCTGCAAAACCCGCAACAACTTTACCTGCAGCGACGGCGCCAAATCTCCAATCTCGTCCAGGAACACGACCCCGCCATCGGCAATTTCTAGCCGTCCTTTCTTCAGCATTCCAGCCCCAGTGAATGCGCCCTTTTCATGTCCGAATAGATCGGACTCCAGAAGCGTCTCGGGAATCGCCGCGCAATTAATGGCCACAAACGGTTTGCTTGCCCGTGGACTGTTCCGATGCAATGCTTTGGCGACCAGTTCCTTCCCCGTTCCGCTCTCGCCTTCGATCAGCACCGTTGAGTCGGTTGGCGCCACGCGCGCCAGGAACTGGAAAATCTCCTTCATGCGCGCGCCCTCACCGACCAAGCTTTGATCTTGCCTGATCTCCGTCGTGAGGCGCTGATTCTCCTGTTCCAGCCACTGCACCCGCCGCGCGTTGTCCAGCGCTACCGCGGAAATTCCTGCCACCCCTGCCATCAATTGCAGATGGTCTTCATGAAACCGGTTCGCCGCATTCGTGTTGTCCAGATATATGCAGCCAATCATCCGTTGAAACACGCTCAAGGGGACGCACACCAGGGATCGAACGTGCGAAGCTACCAGGCTCTCTACCTCACGAAAGTTGCCGCTCGAGGCTACATCCACACCAAGGATCGCTACATTCTCCTTCATCACCTTCCGCGCGACGGTGCGACTTACACGCACCAATTGTTCGCCACCCTGTCGCGTTCGCGCGTACATGGAGTTGAATTCCTGCCCGTCGCCGTCGGAGAGCAGGATCGCCCCTCGGCCGGCAGGCACTACTTCGAAAATCAGATCCAGCAATTGCGCCTGCAACTCTTCCAGGTCTCGGATGGCATGCACCACCCGGCTGATTTTCAGCAGTGCATTCAGGTTCTTGCCCACCTGCGACGTCGAAGGGAGTTCTTTCAGCAGGCGGTCCGGTTGCAGATACACCGCTTCCTTCGCATGAATGAGCCGGGTCTCGGCCATCGGTTGCCCGTCATCAAACTCCACCCGGCTCTTCGATCCCGGCCGATTCTCTTCCTCCAACAACAACACGAATAGCGAATCACCCGTCGCGATCTCGTCTCCATGCCGCAGCCACTGCTCTTTGACAGGAACTCCGTTGACCAGTGTTCCGTTCCGGCTCTCCAGGTCCCTGATCAGGAAGCGACCGTCTTCCTCGCGCCGCAGCAGGCAGTGTTTGCGGGAAACCGACGGATCAATGATCGCCACGGCGCTCGCCGGATCCCGGCCGATCGTGGCTTCCCCCTCAGGCAATGGAATGATCTGGTCTTTCGAGGGTCCCGCTGTCACCAGTAGTCTGGGCCGCAATCAGGTCTCCCAAGTGGTGCAGATTTTTCTATCACAGCCCAGCCAGAAATGCATTGCTCTCGTTCCCCTTTTCGATATCCGAACAGCTAGTCTGACTATCTCTTCGGATAGTCCCACTCAGCCCGAAGCCCAACCACACGCGTGACGCTTTCCTAATTTATCGACTCTTAAGTGCTTATAACAAAATGAGTTACGGTGATCACGGAAGAATTGCAGGGCGAGCCACGAGACTGGCATCTAGCTTGCACTATATAAAGTCGCGGATGCTCGGCAAAAGCGATGGGGGAAGCGCTTTTCGAGCAGTTCTAGCCGAGATCGCCAAAGCCAGAGGCTCGGGGGACCCCCTCATCGAGCCTTTGGCTTTTTTGCTTCTGTGAAAGCCGCCAGCCGACCCACAGCTCTATTGGTTAAGAGGCGGCCAAACCAGGCGACAAACCGACTAAAAAACGCTGCGAGAGGCTCATGGTTGACAGCGGCTTTGGCTCGTCGAGGTGCCTTCCTATCCCGCGACGGCTCCTGAAGAGATCCCCGGCGCCTCCATTACAGCGACTCCATCCCGATAACTCACCGTCCTGCCGGAAATCGCCGGCACCCGCTCGCCCGGAACCAGAATTCCCACCAGGTTCAACGGATCCGCCGCCGACAAAGTAATCGTCTCTCCGCTTAATGGCAGACTTCTCATCGCGCGCACTGACTCCACTGCTACCGGCAGCGCAAATTGCTCCCCGAGAAATCCGTCCACGAACCGTCCTCCACGAATCTCGCCACGATCCTCCAGTCGACGGAACGCCGTCAGCAACTCGCGCCAAGTAGGCAGATTCGATTCCCGCGCCAGCAGATCGCGAATGACGATGCCGTATCTCCTCAGCAGCATCCAGCACGCAGCCTCAACCGCCCTCGGACGCTCCACGGCCGCATCCGCATGCAGCATTGCCCACCGCCCCGCGCTGTGCCGCGGACGCAGTGCCCGCCCGCTTCCCTGCCCTGCCCTCCGCTTCGGATCAATCAACGACCTCAAGTTGTCGAATCCATCAGCCGTCACCAACCCGGCTGCGACCAGTTCCCAGAGTGCAGTCTCAATCTCTGCCTTCAGCTTCGCCGTCCCCCGCACGATGTCGGCAAAGAACGAGGCACCACGCTGCCTCAGAAATTCAACCACCAGCTCGGCACCATGGCTAAGACCATGGGGTGACTCAGAACTCTCGTGAGCTTCATCAGGACGGATGTGCCTCACTTCCGCCCGGTTTTGCCAGAAGTGAGGATTTTGCCTCAGTCCCATCCAATCCGCGTCCTCTCTAACAAAGAACGTGATCGGGGCAACACTCGTAGGAATCACGCGTCGCTGTCGAGGCGAAGATCCATCAGAAACCCCTCCCGATTCCAGCGTCGCCGGATGCGGCGACAACCTTCCCCATCCCACCGCGCCTGTGAGGCAAAGTTGATCCAGCCACTTCGGATCGTAATCCATCACTCGCCGAGCCAACACCTGCCGCTCCCACGCATTTGCCGGGATCTCAAATCCCTGCAACTGCTGAAGCACCTCAAGCGTCCCGCGCTCCCCGGCAGCCTGCGATCCAGGAGTCACATGCTGCCATCGCAACATCCACCGCATGAACTGCGCCGCTGTGACAGGCTCGATCTGCTTCCGCAGCATCCCCACCGTAAGCCGATGGATCCGAGCCAGTAGCCGCCGCTCACACCACTCAATCTCTGATTCCGGCGAAGCAGTTGTCGGAACTAAAGAGGAATATGTGGGGACAGCCGCTTCCGGCAGCCCGGGCGCACCCGGCCGTGTCTTCGTGCCCGTAAACTTCCCCCGCAGCACAGTTCCCGCCGCCTCCATCCGCAGCAGTGCTTTCTCAACGTCAGAAGCAGCAAGCCCGAGCGAATCCCCAAGCTGCGAAGCCGTAGTCGGCCCCACCGCCGACATCCATCCCATCACGAGAGTGAGCAAGGCATCATCGCGGCTGATCTCTCCCGTCTCCACCTCAGCCAGATCGTTTTCAAACTGCGCCGCAGGGAATAAAACCCGGAAGCTCCTCGCCCGCTCCGCCGCTACCCAATACCGACGCTCCTCCGCTGAAGCGATCCCAGCCCGCCCTCGAGCCTGGAGTTGCTCGAAATACAAGTTCCACCCGGGGTACCCGATGCTTCGCGGGGTTTGCGAGACATGGGATCTGCCACCCTCGAATGATTCCGGCAGCCCTACCAGCGTATGCAGCACGTCATGCAACTCATCCGCGTCGCGCACATCCGGCCAAGCCTCGCTCCGCACCTGAGCTATCGCCCCGGGATCCAGCCGTCCCACTTCTTCCAGCACCGACTCCGGCAGCACCCGCCGCATCTCCACAGCACGCGCCCGCCGCTCCTCCAGCGGCGCATCATCCAGGTACGCATAAGGATTGGCATTCAAAATCTCATGTGAGAACTGCGACGGCACCGGAGTATCCACGGCCACCACGCGAATCTCTCCCGAAGCCATGCCGCGCAAGACACGCTTCAGTCCCTCGACATCCATCGCCTCAGTGAGCACATCCTTCATCACCTCACCGACCAGCGGATGATCGGGAATCTGCCGTTCCCCCTCGATGTTCTCGAAGCAAGCCGCCGCGTCGGGAAACACTGACGCCAGTAGATCATCCGACCGCATCCGTTGAACCTGCGCCGGAACCTTCTTGCCATTCTGGAAGCGCAGCAGAGCCAGCGCCCGGTTCGCGTCCCACCGCCACCGCGTTCCGAAGATCGGCGAATCCAGCGCCGCCTGCTCGAGAATCGGCTGCACCGTCTCCGCATTCAGAAAATGAAAAACATCGCCCAGCGGGAAACTGTGCTGCTCAGCCAATGCAATGTTCAGTCCGTTATCGGTAGCCGCTGCCTGCAGCTCAAAATTGAACCCGCGACAGAATCTCTTGCGCAGCGACAATCCCCAGGCCTTGTTGATCCGTCCCCCAAACGGTGCATGAATCACCAACTGCATCCCGCCGCCCTCGTCAAAGAACCGTTCGGCGATCACAGTCGTCTGCGTCGGCACAGCGCCCAAAACAACCCGCCCCTGCAAAATGTACTCAATCACCTGTTCGGCGCCCGAATCATCCAGCCCGCATTCATCTTTCAACCAGGAAACACCAGCCGCGACCTCCGGCTGCGTCGCCGAAAATCCCACCGGCGAAGTACGCGGCAGCATGTCACTGATCTTCTGCCGCAGCTCTCCCACGTGCGACGACAGCTCCTCCGTCCGCGCAGGAGCCTCCCCGCGCCAGAACGGCACACTGGGCGGTGCCCCATGCGCATCGTGCACCAGCATCCGCCCATTGTTGGTCTCGATGCGATGAATGATCCACGATGCATTCCCCAACAGCATGATGTCGCCGCGATTACTCTCGACGGCGAAATCCTCATCGACGGTTCCAACGATTGCTCCGTCGGGCTCCGCGACCACGGTATAAAGCGAATTGTCAGGAATCGCGCCACCGCTGGTGATCGCGGCCAGCCGTGCTCCCCGACGGGCGCGTAGCTTCTTGTTCACGCGATCGCGATGTATGTACGCTCCATACCGTCCCCGCCGCGCCGCAATCCCCTCGGACAGCATCTCAAGAATCGAATCGAAGGTCTCCCGCCGGAGATTCCGATACGGATAAGCCAGAGTCACCAGAGCAAACAACTCATCCTCATCCCATCCCTCGGAGCTTTGTGCTGCTAACGGTTCAAATAAAACCGGCGGTGTCCCACCTCTGGCCGGGTTTGCCAGAAGGGGATCTTTCGACAGCATGTATTCAGAACCATCCTGTGGAGTTGTAAGCATTTCATCTTCACGGTTCTCCCGCTTCAGATTCTTGCGCGGCGCACTCGGTCCTGCCGCCGCGCAAGCCGCCACAATCTGTTGCGCCAGCACATCCAGCGGCGCCTCAGGAATCATTAACCGGTCCAGATCCCCCAGCTTGACGGCCCGTACCAGCGCCGCACACTCGATCAAGTCGTCGCGCGTAGTCGCGAACAATCTTCCTTTGGGCACCGCCCCGCGCCAGTGTCCCGATCGCCCCACGCGCTGCAGCGCCACCGCAATCGCCCGCGGAGAATTGATCTGCACCGCCAGATCCACAAAGCCCACATCGATTCCCAACTCCAGCGACGCTGTCGCGACCAGCACGCGCACTTGCCCTTCCTTCAATTTCCTCTCGGCCGCAAGCCGCAATTTCCGCGACAAACTCCCATGATGCGCCGCTACATTCTCCTCGCCCATCCGCTCGCCCAACTGATGCGCAATCCGCTCCGCCATCCGCCGCGTATTCACAAATACCAACGTAGATCGATGCTGCCGCACGAGTTCCACTAGCCGGTCGTAAATCGTGTCCCACATCTCATTGGACGCCACCGGCCCTAACGGCATAGGGGGAACCTCAATGGCAAGATCCAATTTCCGTCTGTGGCCGACATCAACAACGATCGGATCTGGTCGCCCCGTTCCCGTCAGAAAATGCGCCACTTCTTCAATCGGCTTCTGTGTAGCCGACAGCCCGATCCGCACTGGCCGCCGATAAGTCAGCGCCTTCAGTCTTTCCAGCGACAGCGCCAGATGCGCCCCGCGCTTGTCATCAGCGACAGCGTGAATCTCGTCCACAATCACCGTCTCGACATCCCGCAAGACGGCACGGCTCCGTTCGGAAGTCAGCAGGATGTACAGCGACTCGGGCGTTGTCACCAGGATATGCGGTGGCCGTTTCAGCATCGCCCGCCGCTCCGGCATCAGTGTGTCCCCAGTCCGCACAGCCGTCCGAATCTCAGGCATCAGCAATCCGCGCTCGCCGGCGAGCGCAAGAATCTCCCCTAAAGGAATCTCCAGATTCTTCTGGATGTCGTTCCCCAGCGCCTTCAGAGGGGAGACATAGAGCACTTCCGTTCGATCGCGCAGTTCGCCGGCCAGCGCCTTTCGCACCAGCCGGTCAATGCAAGCCAGAAATGCGGCGAGTGTTTTTCCAGACCCGGTAGGCGCGGAGATCAGCGTCGTTCTACCCGCCAGAATATGCGGCCAGCCCTGCTCCTGAGGCTCCGTAGGAGTGCCAAATCGCGAGACGAACCACTCCGCTACGAGAGGATGCGCCCAGGCCAGCGAGGAAGGAGGGGACTGCATCCTGTCATTTTAGTAGGAAAACCTGCTTTCGCCAAGTATTCGCCCCATGCAATCTCGGCAAGCCGAGCCACGGAGAGAGCGCTTCTAATCGGACTTATCTCTTGACGCTGGGAGTGATGGCGAACCGCGTGCCATCCTCAGAGAAGAAGATCTGCCGCACCCCATGCTTCAGGCAGCTTCTCGTACAGGCGTTCATCTCAGATTCTTCGACGATCCTCGTGCCGTGCTGCATCTTCACACACGCCTGCGAGCACTGACTCTCGTCGACTGAATGGCACATGCACAGGCAACAAAGAGCACGCTCTTGCGCGGGCACCGGTCGCGAAACGCCCGTCAACGGCAACGAGGCCACGACCACGGCAAGAACGGCGACGGTAGGGCTTCTCTTCATCAAGGGCCGGAATTGGTACAGCCAAATCAAGGGACTGATTCGCTGCATGTTGCGACCTTTTCGCCCACTTCGCCAGATAACCGTGGTAATCGAACGACGAGGATCTTACGCTCTTCCGTCCCGCGGCGCATCCTTCGGCTGATCTCGCAACTGATGCGAACTCACCTGTTCGCAAGCAGATTGTTGGATATCGTGTTAGATTGTCCCGTCCCCTCAGTAAAGAATTCCACTCAGTTTGGCGAAGGAGGTTTGTTCGATGCGCCGATTGCGAGTCGTCTCCGTCATAGTGGCAATGATCGTCCTTCCACTCACGTTTCTTTATGCTCAGTCCAAGGAAGAAACGTCCTCTGTCAAGGTTGAGGCCACCAAGACGGAAACCGGCAAACTCGAGCAATTCAAGCCCGAGCAGCAGCAAACAAAAGGTTCGGTCACCATCGGCGGAAAAGCCATCGACTACGATGCCTACGCCGGCACCCTGATCGTTCATCCCCACGACTGGGACGACGTCCCGCAAAATGCCGATCCCGATCCTAAGAACAAGGCGCCCGAAGCTAGCATGTTCTACGTCGCTTATTTCAAATCTGACAGCAAAAGCGCTCCGCGGCCCGTGACGTTTCTGTTCAATGGAGGCCCCGGGTCTTCCACCGTTTGGCTTCACATGGGAGCTTTCGGTCCCAAGCGTGTTGTAACTGCCGACGACTCCCACACTCCCGCCGCCCCCTACACCGTCGTCAACAACGAATTCAGTCTGCTCGATGTTTCCGATCTTGTTTTCGTCGATGCCCCCGGAACCGGCTTCAGCCGCCTCAGCGGTAAAGACAAAGAAAAAGCCTTTTACGGCGTTGATCAGGACGCCTGGGCCTTCTCCGACTTCATCGTGCAGTTTCTTGCCAAGTATGGCCGCTGGAATTCGCCCAAGTATCTCTTCGGTGAGAGCTATGGCACCACGCGCTCAGCCGTGCTCGCCAACCTTCTGGAAACCGAACGCAACCTCGACGTCAACGGCATTATCCTGCTCTCCCAAATCCTGAATTTCTCCCTCGATTCCGACTTCCCCGATGTCAACCCCGGCGTTGATATCGCCTACCAACTCAATCTCCCCACCTATGCGGCAACAGCGTGGTATCACCATAAGCTGCCCGAACCCCGTCCCGATCTGAAGACCCTTGTCGCTGATGTCGAGCACTTCACCATGAACGACTATGCGCTCGCGCTCCAGGCGGGTTCTTCCCTTCCCGTCGATCAGCGGCGCGCTGTCGTCGAGAAACTTCATCAGTACACCGGCCTGCCCACCGCATACATCGAGAAAGCCGACCTTCGCATCAATGGCGGAGAATTCGAGAAAAATCTCCAGGATGAAAGCGGCCTCACCACTGGCCGACTCGACACGCGCTTCTCCGGCCCCACCTTCGACCCGCTCAGCAAACAGGCGGATTATGATCCCCAGTCTGCGGCCATCTCCTCCGCCTACGTTTCTGCCTTTAATGACTATGTCCGGAAAGAACTGAAATACGGCGAAGGTCGGGAGTACAAACCTGAGATCGAAGTCTTCAAATGGTGGAGTTTCCAGCATCGGCTACCCGGCATGCCATTCGCCTTTCCGGGGGCCACCAACGTCATGCTCGACCTCGCTACCGCCATGAAATACAATCCGCAGCTCAAAATTCTTCTCAACGCTGGATACTTTGATCTCGCGACCCCCTTCTTTCAGGGAATCTATGAAATGCAACACCTTCCCATCCCGAAGGACCTGCAGAAGAACATCGAATACGAGTTCTACGAGTCTGGGCACATGGTCTATGCCCACGAGGCCTCGCTGAAAGCTATTCACGACAATGTTGCCGCCTTCATCCTTAAGAGCAGCAACGCCAAAGCGAAGTAAATCGAAGGTTCATTCTGGCCTTTCGCTCGCACGGATTCTGTCAAGAGTTGGGTCTTAAACCTCGAGTGTCGAATCGCACATTATTTTTTGCTGGCGAAAGAAAATTCATTCAGATGGGCATCGCGAGCGGCTCATGGAGAAATATTTGCTACCACAAGTGTTCTGAGTAATTGTTCTTCTCTCCGATGTAGCAATTTCGCAATTCATTTCTGCAACAAGCTCTCATTCCTTTCGTTTCGTGCGCTTTCCGCCTCTGGCAAGTGATGTGCAACGCCAATCGCAATCTCCGCGTCGAGTTGATTCGTTCGTCCCAGGAAGCACAGCCCATTTCGTCTAATCACTAGTTCATCTCAAGGGAAATCATTTGTCAGGTTCCAGGGCCCTTTTGTTCTTTTTCTTCACTCTTCTCCCAGGGTGCATTGCGTTCGGTCAGCACATCGCACTCGAGACTCCTCTTCATAGCCCCCACGGCGACAAACTCAAAATCGCATGCCAGGAGTGTCACACCACGCAAGGCTGGAAACCGCTGCGCGTCAAAATCGAGTTCAATCATTCGCAGACCAGATTTCCTCTGCGCGGGCGGCACACAGAAGTGCAGTGTGCCGATTGCCACCAGGATCTCGTCTTCAGCAGCGCGCCTTCAAAGTGTCAGGACTGCCACGCGGATCTGCATCGCCGCAAGAATGGAGCGGAGTGTGAACTCTGCCACAACCCCAATGGCTGGCAGGTCTCCATTCACAACATCAATGAGCATCAGGATCGATTTCCGCTCATCGGAGGTCATGCCGCCGTCGACTGCTACTCCTGCCACAAGGTTGGTACCGTCGGCCAGTTCAATCGGTTCGGGCTCTCCACCGAATGCGTGAGCTGCCATTTGAGTGCATTTCGCAAGACAAGTAATCCCAATCACCAGGCCATGGGATTCTCCACCAATTGCCAGCAATGCCATCTCTCCATGGACAGTTGGTACGGCGCTGCCTTGGTTCGCGGAGGTGTCGCGAAATGATCCTCGAACCGCGGAGCGCCGCCATGCGAGAGCCCGGCACAGCGGTGCGTGGTGAAGTCGACGCATCTCTCGGAGTCCCCTAGGGACAACATTCTGCACGGGTGATAACAGTTTCAAGCAATCACACAACGAGAGCGTGACTAATGAATCGCACACTACTTCCCTACCTCGTATTCATCACCGTCAGCGTGGTCACACATGCGGCCTCCAACACGCCTGCGGCGATCCGTGACGTCCGCGTAACCGCCGACGCCGGCAGAGTCTCCGTCGAAGTCGATCTCACCGACTCTGTCACCCCGAACCTGACCTTCGCAAAAAATCCGGATCGGCTCATCGCCGACTTTCCCAATGTCTCGCCGAAGCAATCCCTGCAACACATCCCGGTAGGAAAAAACGGCGTTGCGAGGGTCCGCATCGGTCTTAACCATTCCAGTCCACCGATTACCCGCGTGGTGGTCGACCTCGACGCCCTGCACCCTTTCACCGTCGAAGCCTCCGATCGAAAAGTGCGCTTGAACATCCTGCCTGCATCAACAGCGCGCACCGCTGAAACAGGACCAGCTAAGCCGACGGAAATCGCCAACGTGAATACCAGCATTGCCGGGCCATCACCGAGCATTGCTCTCGAGTCCGATGTTGTCCCCGAACTCGAATCAGTTGCCGTGCCACCACACCCGCTGCCTACGGCCAGAGTCGCATTCAAGATTAAGGGGATTTCCGCAGATTCGGTCTACCTCGACGGCGGGACGAACTCCGGTCTGCAAGTCGGCATGACGTTAATCGTCCGTGATCCCGTCGCTCGTTCACATAAGAACGATCCCGCCAACGGAGCCTTTGCCGCCGAACTTCGCATTCTCGCGGTTGCAACCACATCGGCGGTCGCCGAAGTGCAAGATGCCACACGCGCCGTAAGACGCGGCGATGTGGCCACACTCACTCCAGGGGACGCCGAAACCGCGCGCACTACGCGAAACACCAATGCCCTCGCCGCCGTTCATCTGCCGGTCAAGACCATCATGCCCATCGAGCCCGATACCAGGTCACAGCCCATGCAGGTAAGCTCTTCCGGAAGTCGCATTCAAGGGCGCATCGGTCTCGATTACAGCAGCATTACAAGCACCGGCTCGACTCCCGCGACCAGCACGCAACGCGGCATCTCCTTCCAGAGCGACATGACCAACCTGTTCGGGACTCATTGGAATCTGCAGGGCTACTGGCGAGGCCGAATCAACCACCATTCGCAATTCCAGCAGGACACCATCGAAGACACGCTCAACAAGACCTACACCATGCAGCTCTACTACGACAGTCCGGATTCCCCTTGGGTCGCTGGATTCGGCCGCCTGTACCTTCCCTGGGCTGTAAGCCTCGACACAATCGATGGTGGATACTTCGGCCGCAAACTCAGTGGCCACGTGACCACAGGCATCTTCGGAGGCTCCACTCCCGATATCACCTCCTGGAACTATGCACCCGACCATCGCATCGCCGGGTCCTTTGTAAATCTCACCGGCGGCAGCTTCGATTCTTTCCACATCACCAGCACCACCGGACTAGCCCTGAGCACTTTAGGTTGGAAGCTCGATCGCCCCTATCTCTTTTTCGAAAACGAAGCGTCCTACAAGAATGCAATCTCGGTCTATCACTCGCTCATAGCCGACGATCCTCGCGGTGTCACCACCAACGGCATTCGTCCTGGTAAAGGTATCAGCCGCAGCTATCTGACGATTCATCTTCAGCCAAGCCATCGGCTCTACTTCGACATCTACCACAACTATTTCCGCGATGTCCCCACAGCGGCCACCACGATCGTGGGCACCGGATTGGTCGACAAACTCCTGTTCCAGGGATTCAACGTCGGGGTTCACGCCGAACCCATTCGCCACGTCATGCTCTATACCACTCTGGGTGGCAGCGAGAAAACTGGGGACAAACACGAAACTCTGAACCAGATGTGCGGCATCACCTGGAGCGAGATCCTGCATACCGGCATTCGCGCCGACCTTCACTATTCCAAGTTCGATAGCAACTTCGGCCGCGGCGATTACCGGCTGCTTTCGCTCTCGCGACAACTCACCAATCACGCCTTCTGGAACCTCCAACTCGGCAGTCAGGATCTGACTTCGCCCTTCACCGCCAATGGCCAGTCTAAGTTCGCCGCCCTCTCCATGGACTTGAATCTCGGCAAGCGTTCCTACTTCCAGAGCGGCTACACCTTTGTGAATGGCGCCGCCATGAACTACCACCAGTGGTATTCAAGCCTGGGATTCCGTTTCGACCACCGAAAACCCGAGCCCGGTGAGGCCCACCTGATGCCCAAGTAGTCATCGCAAAAGGATGAATGCCAGTTGACGGCCATGCTGCTCAAAAGGTTTGATTACCTCCATGAGGTGATTTCCCATGGCCGCCGATGAAACAGAAAAAAAACACGACCCAGCTCACAGTCATGAACTCTGGGCTCTCAGAGAGCGTGCCAAGGAATTGAAATGCATTTACCGGATTGCCTCGGCTCTGTCTCGTCGCCAGGAACCTCCCCCGCTCGTTTTTCGCTGGGTCCTCGAGGCCATCCCACCAGCGTGGCAGTACCCGGAAGACACAACGGCTCGTATCGAGTACTTCGGTCGGACGCATGCCTTGCCCGACTTTGTCGACACGCCTTGGCGCCTGCGTTCGCCCATCTCTATCTGGCGCACTACCGTCGGCGCTATCGAAGTTCACTACAAGCACGCGAAGGACGTCGCCTGGGAAGGTCCGTTTCTTCAGGAGGAACGCGAACTGCTCGACAACATCGCACATAGAATCGGCGAGTACCTTGAGTGGAAACAACGCGAACTGAGCGGTGAACGCCTCGGCTCCGAACCCGAACACTGGCGCTGGCGCTACCGTTTCGCCGAACGCCTTGCCGGCACCATGGACCCGGTTCGATTTGGAGTGCAAGCCGCCTATCTTTTCGGGAGCACCGAAGCGGGTACCGCCGGAGCGGGCAGTGACATCGATCTGATCGTGGTCTGCGATGGCAATCCAGATCGGCTCAAAGAACTCTACGCCTGGCTGGAAGGCTGGAGTTTGTGCCTGGCAGAGGTCAGCTTTCAACTCTACGGATTCCCTAGCCAAGGCCTGCTCGATGTGAAATTTCTGAATACGGAAGAGGCCCAACTGGAAATTCCATCCATGATCAGCGCGGGAAAGACACTCCAACCGCTCCCGGTCGGAGCAGCTCTCCACGCTCCCCCTCCCTCTGAGTCCGCGTAACGCGACCGCAGGTTTACTGTTTACTGAAGAAATCCTGTGACAACGAGATCGGGGGAGAATTCAAACCTCTGGAAATTTCCCCAAACAAAGGGTACATTGTGTGCGGCTATTCCCCAGCCTCAGGGTCGACTGCTCCAGCCGTTCTCCCCTTCCCCTGACGTCAGATTGATTAACTCGCGCGCAGCCGTCGTCCAGTTGTGCGTCGCGTACTGCTTAAAGGAGGAATTTTTTATGGGCGACCTAATGTTAATGCGGCAGACTCCCGTCTCCCTGCTCCGCGACTGGCTTGCGAAAAACGGCGACAGCATGCGCATGATGCCCGAGCGCGACATCATTTTGGAGGCTCGCCTGGAAGTGCCGGCCATCGCACAAATGGATAACGGCGACATTGCCTGGGAAATCCACCAATGGGCGAAGACTCACAGTCTCTTGCCTCTGGATGTGCCCAATACTCCCGGCAGCACTGCCGCCACTCCGGTACGCGCCGGTGATCCGGAAATTGTCGACAAGCTCAAGTCCCTCCTGAAGACCCTGAAATCAGTCCCCACCGAAATCAAGTGGACCGGCAAGGATGCCAGCGCTGCGATCTCTGTCTCCGGAGTAACCGCAACCTTGGGGCCTGTTGAGGCTACGGCCGGATGGGACCGCACCCTGGAATTGAAGACTACCGTCTCCGACATGGAGTTCTCGGCCAAGATCAATCCCGTCGACAAGAATTGGGAGATGACATTCCAGATCGGCGAAGAAGTGCCCAATCTCTCCGACCTTGCGACTGTCTTCACCAAAGGCGAGAGCGCGATGCGCGGCGTCATCATGAATGCCGATAAAGTCGATCTCAAGAATCCATCCAAAACCGTTCAGCAATTCAAGCAATATGTGGACCCGATTAAAGAAGCCGTCGAAGCCGCCAGCAAAATCGCCAAGCAGCGCCCGGGCAGCATCAGCTTCGGAGTCTCGCTCAAAGGTCCCTTGGACAACTCGCCCAGCAAGGACGGCGTCACGGTAATGGCGACGATTACCATCTTCTTCTGACACAATGCCGCACAGGCCGTTCCGCAAAGGAGTCTGTGCAAATCAACTGAAATCGTTCAACGGGAACATTCTGACTTTTACAAAATCCGAACAGGTCGATTCAACGCCAAAATAGGTGTGGCTCTCCGTCGATTTAGTACTACAATAACTTCCTCTACCTACGGCTTCCCCTTGGGTCCAAAGCAAAGGAATTTTCTTCCGGTGACTTAGCCGGAATGATGTTAGTCCGGGAGGCAACTCGTTCTCATCCACGCAACGTCACGTATCGGCTGCGCAGTCGGAACTGGTTTCGGCCATAAGCGTCCGCTCTGCGTGACTAACCTTACACAAGGAGGTAGCTCATGAGCGCCTTAACAGCTAATGTCGCATTGGTGTCGGATACCTCGGTCGTTGATGCGTCCCAGGTATCCGTCGCGGCCGCGGCTCTCAACAAACAGGTCACTCGCGATTTTGGGCCTCTTTGGAATGTGGATGCCACGGTCAGCGGCTTCGATAAACTCGAAGACGTTCCCGTGGACTACTGGCCCGTCATCATTCGTGACGATATCAACCAGCCAGGCGCGGCTGGTTTTCACACCGACGATAACGGTCAACCGTTTGCCCTGATCCAGGCTGACAATAGCTGGACCCTCACGTCGAGCCATGAGGTGCTGGAAATGCTCGCAGATCCCTTCGGGAATCGAACCGTCGCCGGCTCACCTCCGCCTGATTCCCCCGATCCAGTTGCTTCCTTCGATCGCGTCCTCTATCTCGTCGAAGTCTGCGATCCCTGCGAAAGCGACCAGTTCTCCTATACATCGAACGGAGTAACTGTCTCCGACTTCATTACTCCTCACTTTTACGACCCGAATGATTCCAGCGGAGCGCAGTACAGCTTCGGAGGGAACATCGAAGCACCGCACACCGTGTTGGAAGGCGGCTATGTGAGCTTCGGAAACCCGATTGATAACCACTGGTACCAAATCTTCGTGGTAAACGGGGAGATGCAAGTTCGGGATCTGGGGATCATTCAGTCCGCCACGGGGAGAAGCTTGCGCGAGCAGGTGGATCTCGCCGTTCGCAAGGCGCGTCAAAACGAGCGTTATCGCATTAAGCCGGCGGCGAGCAAGCCCATGGCAGCTGTTCGATCGCCTCTCGCTAAAGTCACTACAGCACGAGCGAAGAGTCTCCGCAGTTACTTGCAAAAGCTGAAGAGCCGCGATGTAGCATAATGGTCAAAGGAGCCGCCGCATGGTGGCTCCTTCTCAAAAGAGGTTGATTATGCCGGACAATCAATCGCATACCGAGCAGGGACAGATCGAACGCGCTAAGCGATTGCGAGATCACATTGAGCGGTTGAAGCACGGTCAACCAGAGCCCATTCCTGCCAAGAAAGAAAAGTCTCTTAAAGAACAGATCGCGGACCGTTCCATAGAAAAAAGCTAGTGCCCGGGATTTCGAATTCCAACAAATCTGCGCCTGATCGGCGAAAGCGCGATTGTTTGGGAACAGGTGTTTGTGACTGAACTCTCTAGGGCGTTTTTCCTTCGCAGCGGAAATCGTCCGCTGATCAATAATCTCCTCACACTCTTCGTGTCGCTCGGCGGGATGGACAAAGGCGTCTGTCACTCCCCAGCCAAAAAGCCTCGACCCCTACCGCGCTCCTCGCCCGCCTCCTGCTAGAATCGCGGCGATGCCCAAGAAACTCTCCGCTCAAGCCCGTGCCCGTAAAATCAAACTCCTGCTCTTCGACGTTGACGGCGTCCTGACCGATGGCAAACTCTTCATCTTCCCTGCGCCACCGGGCAACCAGCAGAGCGCTCTCGAGAAATCCGCCGAACCTCGTGGCCAGGGCGGATTCGGCTTCCACAGTCAATCCCTGATTGAGGCCAAGGGATTCCATGCCCATGACGGTACTTCGATCTCCCTCGCCCGCCTCGCCGGCATCAAGACCGGACTCATCACAAAGCGCGTCTCCGAAACCGTGGCCCTCCGCGCCCGCGATCTGAAGCTCGAATTCGTCCGCCAGGGAATTCAAGACAAAGCCACGGCCTTTAAGGAAATCGTCAAAGAAGCGGGAGTCGCCCTCGACGAGGCCGCCTTTGTCGGCGACGACGTGATCGATCTCCCCGCCATGCGTGCCGGAGGATTAGCGATCGCAGTCGAGAACGCGCGCGCCGAAGTAAAGAAGGAAGCTCACTACATTACCCCGCACGCCGGCGGCGAGGGTGCACTCCGCGACGCCGTTGAATTCATCCTGAAGTCCCAGGGAAAATGGAAAGAAATCGTCGAAGCCTACATCGGCGAGCGCAGCCCGACGGTGCAGTGAAACTAAGAACGTGGGAGCGGAATGAAGGGACACTGGTCGAAGGCGGAAACCACCAAGTTCCTCTCCGACTTTGGTTTCGGTGCGGCTGCAAACTGGCAGCGAGGAGCTCGCAGCTAAAAAACCCACCGGACGCTTGCTTGGGGCGTGCTCGGGTCAGCGTCCGATGGGCTACCGTTTCTCCTTACTCACCCTGTTGTTTTCAGGAGTATGTTGAAGAGATTAAACACTGCTTTCGGAGGAAGTTCCGTCTATTTTTGTAATTCTTTGTAAAATAAGCGACTAGGCACGATTCAGCGCACATTCTTTACATCCTTTACATCGTGCCGGGAAAATGTCGCGTTCTCGACGACTGCAATTCGCACCTGCGCACGACGACATACACAAGACCGCTCGCGCTACACAATAAAATCACAAACTGCTTGGGCCGCTTCCGCACCAAACGAGTCGAGGATATGCGCCGATGAGAGGCGCAATGGGATACTGCCCTGATGTATTGCTCCAGTTACTCCGGCAGCGCCACGTTCTTGGCTGCCATCAACTCCGTGAACCGCTTGTCCTTTCGCAGTCCTGCGAACTCTTCGTCCTTGTAGACGTTCTTCACATCCTTATATCCTTCTTCCAGGGCCTTACGCAGATACTCGAGCGATCGATCCGAGAAGCCCATCTTCGCATACAGCTTTGCAACCGTGTAGTCGTACCTGGCGCGATCCTCCGGTCGGGGCACCTGCGCCTGCACACCCTGGCGCGAACTCCTTTCGAACACATCTGGATCGAGTTCCAGCGCTCTCTGATAGGCCTTGGCCGATTCATCGAATTGCTTCTTCGAAAACAACGCCGCCCCGAGGTTGCTGTAGAACGACGCGGACTCATCCAACGTGATGGCCTTGCGATACTGCTTGATTGCAGCCCCATACTTCTTTTGCTCATACAGCGCCACACCAAGGTTGTTATACGGATCCGGCAACGCGCGGTCGGCCTTGATCGCTTGCTGGCACGTCCTTTGCCCATCTTGCCACCGCGTCATCACTAGTTGAGTCCGGCAGATCTTGTTGAGGATCTTCCCTTCATCAGTGGGCACCTTGGTTTTTCGCAGCGCTGCGCGATAGTAATCAATCGCATCGAAATATAATTTCTGCGCATGCAACTCGTCGGCGCGCGCCTCCAGGTCCGCGGGCGTCGTATCGGGCGAAGGCGGATCGATCGTCCGCAGCAATGGCGGTTTCACCTGCACCGGATCAGCGTGGGAAATCTGCGCGAAAGACGCTGCTGAGAAGCAAAGCCAGAAGGCAACGAACGAGGCAGGAACGAGAACTTTCGGGTAGAGAGCCATAGGCCACCCCCAAGTTGTGTACCTATTGTGGCACAGTTCAGGCCGTCAGACGAGGACTTTGCCGCAGCTTTCAGGTGTTCAAAAAACCGGCAACCGGAAGCCAAAAGCCGCGTCAGTGCGACCCGTTGTCCTGAGGTTTAGACACCGGAGCCGAGCTTTTGTCATCCTTGAAAACTCCGGCGATCTTGCCGAAGAACCCCTTCTTTTTCTGCGGCTCCTCCTGAATGCTCGGGTTCGCACCATTCGGGCCCTGGGTTGGCATCACCGGCTTGTCACCACCCCCAAACAGCTTGGTAAGGAAGCCTTTGACCCCCTGCTGGGTCTCGCAGGTATCCCGAGGCTCGGTCCCGGCGACGAAGGCAGAAACATAGTCATCTGTGCAATTCGGAGTCGCCAGCCGGTTCGTGGCTTTGTCCAGTTGCACATCCACCACGCCCGCCGGCTGCGTGAACGGCCGCATATCGGAATACATCGGCAGCGTTGAGGCCTTCTTCATGAACTCCGCCCAGATCGGTGCCGCCGTCTGCGCTCCGCTTAGGCGCAAGTCGCTGTAGTCGTCATAACCCACCCAGACGATACATAACAGGTTCGAGGTGTATCCCGCGAACCAACCGTCATGCGAGCTACCCGTCTTGCCCGCCGCCGGAGGCGTAAAGCCTCGCAGCCGCACTGCGGTATATCCCAACCCGTTATTGATGACGCCTTCCATCATGTTCGTCATAACGTAGGCAATCCGCGGATCCATCACTGACCTCTGGTCCGTGTTGTAGTTCGCAATCACGTCGCCCTTGCTGGTCCGCACAGACCGCAGCAGGATCGGCGACAACCGTATACCAGTGTTGGCGAAAACGGTGTAAGCCCCTGCCATATCCAGCGGAGAAGCGTCGTACGATCCCAGTGCCATCGCGGGCGTTGCTTTCACCGAGGCAATTCCCGATGCCTTCGCCAGGTCAGCCACTTTGTCATACCCAACCTCTTCGGCCACCTTCACCGTCGCATTGTTCAACGACATCGCCAGCGCATAACGAAGCGTGACTTCCCCGTGGTACTCCTCTTTGTAATTACGCGGCTCGTAAATCGAATCTCCGTAGGCGAAAGTGGAGGGCGCATCGGTGACCGTCGATGCCGGAGTGATCACCATCTGCGACCCATCCAGCGCGGTATTCATAGCCGCCGCGTACACAAATGGCTTGAAAATCGATCCCGTCGGGCGCTTCGCCACCGCATGATTCAACTGGCTCCATCCATAATCGCGTCCGCCCACCAGCGCCAGCACTGCTCCGGTATGCGGATCGATCGCCACCAGCGCCACCTGCGCCTGCGGGCCATTCTCGACCTTGGTCTCGAACTTCTTCCCGACTTTAATCTTCTTGGTCCGCAGCTTCTTCACTTGCTCATCCACCAGCTTGATTCCCATCTCGACCGATTGCGCCGCCGCCTTTTGCAAATCGGGATCAAGCGTCGTATAGATCCGGTAGGAACTGTCATTCAACTCCGTCTCGCTGAACTTGCCCACCAACTGATCCCGCACCATATCCACGAAATACGGGGCGTCGCTCGCTTCGACATTGGGAGGTGCAAGTTTCAGGGGCGTTGCTTTCGCCTTCTCTGCTTGTTCGCTCGTAATCGCATGTGTGTCGACCATGGCGTCGAGCACCAGGTTCCGCCGCTCCAGGGCCCGCTCGGGATGCCGGTACGGCGAAAGCCGGCTCGGCCCCTGAATGATTCCCGCAATTAACGCGGCCTCTGGCAGCGTGATGTCTTTCAGATCTTTGTTGAAGTACGATCGCGACGCCTCCGCAAATCCGCTGATCGCAAATGACCCTCTTTGCCCCAGATTCACCCAGTTCGCGTAAAACTCAAAAATCTGCTGCTTTGTGAACTTCTGTTCGAGTTCCTCCGCGATCAGCATCTCGGTCAGCTTGCGCTTGATCGACTTCTCCGGAGTCAAAAAGAATCCGCGCGCCAACTGCTGGGTGATTGTGGAGCCCCCTTGCGCTCTCCGCTGCCGCACTACGTCTTCCCACACCGCTTCTACCGTGCGCCCGAAGTTAATCCCGCTATGCTCGAAAAATCTCCGGTCTTCGATCGCCAGCGTCGCCTGCACCATCACCGTAGGGATGTCGCTGTATTTCACCAGCTCGCGCTTCGACCGCTGCTCCGCATCGAACAACGCGGTTACTAACTGTGGCTCCAGCTCATACGCCGAGAGCTCGTTGCCTCGGCTCATGATCTGCGACACCTGCCCATCTTCAATCGTGATGCGCGCCGACTCCGGCGCATGATACGACTCCGATCCCGGAGTGATCTCAATCCCACCCTTCACCGGGTGGTACGTTCCCAAGTTCGATTCGCCGTCTTTATCGGAATAACCCGCTCGCCGCAGTTCCGCCGCGATCTGCTTCGCATCAATCTTCTCCCCGTCATGGACCACGCGCGGAAGGGAATATATCTTCGCCGAATTGGCGAATACGGGCGTCCGGAACCGCTTCGCGATAATCCGGTCGTACTTGATGTAAAAGTACGAGAAAACGATGGTGAACGAGACTGCCAGGATCAGAAACGCCACCAATGCCGCCCGCAACACCGGATCGCGCGGCAGACCCCGAATCCTCTTCGCCCCGCTCTCTCCGCCACTCTTCGGAATTTTGATCTTGATCGACACAGTCTCGATTCAGGCCCGGAATCTATTCAGACGACCCGGGCTGCAAAAAGGTTTGAAGGTCATACCCATCCAGTCATCAAACTGTGTCATCCAGGCCGGGTGCCCCGCTTTTCGCTGGCTTTTGCGTCGTGGGATTCTGACTTCACTCCTCGCGAACAACCCGCACTCCCACATAGCAGTCCGGCGTCCAATGAAGAGGCGGTTCCCTTATTGTAAACCCCCTTCTCCAAACGAAAAGAGACCCGCAGTACATGCGAGTCTCTCTCCCGACAACATCCCGAATCTACTGGGCGTCGACCGGCGCCCAGGCCCCCGAAGCCCATCCCGTTGAGGCCAACTGGCTGCTCAGGTCAGGAAACGCCTTCGTGTCGTACACGTACAATGCCACCGCCGAGGCGTTCGTGCTGGTGGAGAAGAAGAAGAATTCTCCGCTGGGATCAAATTCTCCGTGAGCGCCCAGCACAGTGGAGAAGGGCGAATTCGCCATCTCGGTGAGCGTTCCGCTCGATGCATCGAACGTGAAACCCTCGATCGGTCCGCTGCTGCTGGACCCTGACGGAAAGCCGATGGCATACACAATATTCCCGCCGGTGTTTGGCTGAACTGTAACCTCGATAGGCACCCCGAGAACAGTTGTGGGTGTCACCGTTAGCTCGCCGTCCGATTGGATTGCCGCAACATAGAGAGCGTGGTTAAACAAGAGTCCGCCATCGGTCCCGATCATGTACTTACCCGTGGCTTCCCCCTGCATCTGCTGTATCACCGCGGGAAACGGACTGTTGGGCACTGGCGTCAGCGTGCCAGTCCCGTCGAAGCTATAGGCCATAATCTCGTTCGTTTGCACTCCCACAATATTGCTGACATACAGATACTTCCCCTGTCCGTCGATGGCCAGGTTATATGGCGTGCCGAATCCGGCGGGCAACAACGTTGTGGTCGGCCCGGTCAGTAATCCGGCGGTTCCAATCTGATAAACGCGGATCGCTTCGCTTCCGGGTGTTTGATCCAATACGAACAACAGCGTGCCCGCCGGATTCGTAATCATCCCTTGCCATCCCGCGCTCGCCCCTCCCAGGTTTGTTCCGACTACCGGAGTGTTGGTCAGGTAAGACGCGGCAATGCTCGGCGGGTTGAGCGACGTAAGCAGTCCCTTCGAACTGACCGACCAGCTCCAAATCTTGCCCGTGTCGGTGTACGCGGTGTACATGAATTGCTGCTGCGCGATCACCATCCAGTCGCCGGGATCATTCGTGTCCACACTCACAGTGCCGAAGTCCGGAGTGATCGTCATTTTCTTGTTCGTGGTATCCGCGAATTCGCCCTGGATTCCACCCGCGTCCGCGATCAGCACATAGACGCCTGCCGCCGTTGTTCCGCCGGTGCTCTGCAATATGCATGAACTGGGAGGCGGTGACGATCCCCCTGCACTTCCGCCGGATGTTCCGCCACCTTGTCCCGGAATCGCCGTTGAGCAGCCCGATGGTCCGCCGCATCCAACGGAAACCAGGATGAGCGCAGCAATGATCGCCGCCAACAATATTCTCGCTCTCATCATTCCCAAACCTCCGACTCGGCGCAACCTGTCCGGCAAGTTGCCCCCGCCCAGAAAAATAACTTTCCTTGCCGATAGTAGGTGCAAGGTAACCCACTGGCAACGTTACGAATGTCATGCGTCGAAAAGAGCTCCCGTCGCCCCGCCGATGCAGGCATAGCCCGTGGCACTGCTCACGTAGGGACAGCCGCCTCGGCTGTCTAGCGATGCGCAGCCAGCGACCGATCCAGCAGCACAACCTTGGCATTGGCGGAGAGGCCTGGCGAAAAGACTTCCGTGTCCGTGACGAGGATGTTGCACAGCCCCCCACTTCGGATTGATGAAATCCTAGGTGCTGCTGGCCATGAAATGAATCACTAACCGAAATCCCGGAACCCAAACGCGCGTCCGATAGTCCGCCGCCAGGAATACTGTCTGCGTTTCTCCCGTCCCTGACCGCGTTATCGTGATCTCCTCCGGTTCAAGCATAATGTCATGCGCTGCCGCTTTCCGCATCACCGCTGCGCGCAACTGCTCATCCGACTGCTGCGCCCCCAGTCCAATCCGCGCCGCCCCCAGCGACGCCACATCTTTCAAATCGTCCTTGAGTTCGTAATTCGCGTACTCGCAAGCAGCCACTTGCCATCCTGTACTCACCAATAATGCGCACAGGAGCAGCCCGACAATGATTTTGATTCTTTTCACTACAGAAACAACTGCCTCTGCTGCCAGACGCTAATTTCGCCTGAGAATTACTGGGGTTTCACATCCCGCGATTGCCGCTCGAAGGAGTGAAATGAAGGGTGAACGAGTATCCCGGCAGGTTTACGGGAACGCTGTACTCCGCTGCTACAAAAACCGCTGGCGCCCCCGGTGTCCCAATCCTTTGAATGGTGATTTGTTCCGGCGCGAGCGCAATTTGATGCTCTTGCGCCTTCTTCATGACTGCGTCGATCAGTTCTTGATCGCTCTGGTGCGGATTCGCCCCGCCAACCATCGCGATGTTCCGCAAATCATCCTGGAAGGAATAGTTCGTGAGTTCCGGCGGAATCACCTGAAAAGCGCAGTAGATCACACCCACGATCACCAGAAACCCGACGATTGCTTTAACAGTTCCCATGTCCCACAATCCGCTCCGTGGGACGAGGACTTATCCCGCCCGGCGGAGCATTCCCTGAAAATATTCGACTATCGCGGAGATCGTAACATCGCGCACTTCCCGAGTCTCGCGCAAAACGACTTCCACAGTGCCTTCGGTAACCTTCTTCCCCACATTGATTCTGAACGGGATACCCACTAGGTCCGCGTCCTTGAACTTCACCCCCGGCCGCTCATCCCGGTCATCGAGCACTACGTCGAAGCCCGCCCCCTCCAACCGCTTGGCAATATCCTCGGATGCGTTCTTCACCGCCTCATCCTTGGTGTTCACTGGCACAATGACGATCTCGAAAGGCGCAATCGACGACGGCATCCAGAAGCCCTCGTTGTCATTTCCCTGTTCGACCGCCGCCGTCAGAATGCGCTCGATCCCGATCCCGTAGCTGCCCATGATCGGCATCACTTCCTTGCCGTTCTTGTCCAGTACTCGCAGCCCCATCGACTCCGAGTACCGATACCCCAGCTTGAAGATGTGCCCGATCTCGACAGCCGTGTCGATGCGCAACGGTTTCCCGCAATTTGGACAGGCCTCCCCCGCATTCACCGAACGCAAATCCGCATACGCCGTGGGATGAAAATTCTTACCCGGTGTCAGATTTTTCATGTGATAGTCCTTCTTGTTCGCGCCCGCGATGAGGTTCTTGCGCCCCTCCAGCGCCTTGTCGACAAGAAGCACCGGCTTGTCGCCGTTCTTGATTTCCGGCGCCCACTCGATCCCTAACGGCCCGAGATACCCGGCCGGAGAATTAAACAACGCCTCAATCTCCGGCTCTTCCATTGGCCGCGTCGCCGTTGCAATCGTGGCATTCAGCTTCGCCTCGTTGAGTTGATCGTTTCCTCTCATCAAGACAATGATGGGCCGCGACCTCTTTTTCCCTTTCTCGTCGATCGAATCCGCCATCAGCGCCAAAGTCTTGATTTTGTTATTGGTCGACGTACCCAGGAAATTCGCGACTTCATCGATCGTCTTGAACCCGGGAGTGTGCACCAGCAGCGGATTCCCATCGCCCTCCGCCGCCAGATCCGCCACAGCCTCCAGCTTCGACGTCGCCTTCTCCTTGTTCGCCGCATACTTGCACCCGTCGCAGCTCACAATCTGATCTTCTCCGGCCGGCGTCCGCACCATGAACTCGTGCGATTCCTTCCCCCCCATCGCCCCCGAGTCCGCCTCCACCACCATGTACTTCAGCCCGCAACGATCGAAAATCCGGCAGTACGCCTCGTAATGTTTCCGGTAAGAAACGTCCAGCCCCGCCGCATCGATGTCGAACGAATACGAGTCCTTCATCATGAACTGCCGCACCCGCAGCAAGCCGGATTTTGGCCGCGGCTCATCGCGAAACTTCGGTGCAATCTGATACCAGATCTGCGGCAGTTGCTTGTAGCTGCGCAACTCCTTCAGCGCGATCGAAGTCATCACCTCTTCCTCGGTCATGCCCAGGCACAAATCGGCGCCCTTGCGGTCCTTCAGCCGGAACAGGTTGTCCCCCATCAAACCCCATCGGCCCGAGGCCTCCCAAACCTCCCGCGGATGCAGTGCTGGCAAATAAAACTCCTGCCCGATCCTGTCCATCTCCTCGCGGACAATGGTCATGATCTTGTTGAACGACCGCGTGCCTAGAAAAAGGTAGGAGTAGATCCCCGCCCCGAGCTGCCGGATGTAGCCCGCCCGCACTAGAAGTTTGTGCGAAGCCACTTCGGCATCCGCCGGCGCCTCGCGCAGTGTAGGAATAAACAGTTCTGACCAACGATGCATAGTGTGAGTTCTCGCGGAAAGAAGAATCCTAGATTGTAAATGATGGAAGAAGATGACCCATCTAGCGACAGCCGCCTCGGCCGGCGATGCTCAGACAAGATGCGTAGCTAAGAACAGGATGTGGGGACAGCCGCCTCCGGCTGTCCCCCCGAGTAGAGCTTGGCCCCGCTCCTGATCTTTGTAGTTTCAGACGTTCCAGTCAGCGGGTAACGCCGTTCTGTCGGAAATGCCATGCCAATGACCCACCAGCGCGCGGCTATGTCGCGAGATCCTTCAGAATCTCCCTCCCCAACTTCTGCGCCTCTCCAAAAAACTTCTGATACTCCACAAACATCCGGTTTAATTCCAGTGCCTGGTCCGTCGACGGATGCTTGCGCAGAATCATGTCGCGCACATGCACGGGATTCGGCAGAATCGCATCTTCATTCAACTCTTCCAGCGCAGTATTCGGATCATAGTGATACATAGCTACCTCAGTTCACACCAGTTCGGTCGTCCACAGATCATGCAAATGTACGATTCCCTCTAATTTCCCAGATGCGTCCACAACCATTAACGACGTGATCTTTTTCTCTTCCATCAGGGCCAGCGCGCTCGCGGCAAATTCACCCGCGTGAATTGTTTTCGGACTTCGCGTCATCGCCTCCCCCGCCGTCAAATCCATCACGTCTTTTCCGCGCTTCTCCAGCAACCGCCGCAAGTCCCCATCACTAACAATCCCGACCAATTTCTCCCCTTCAACCACTGCGGTCACTCCCAACTTCTTCCGCGACATCTCATAAATCACATCGGGCATGCGGGTCGAAGGAGTGACGCAAGGCAACGCATCGCCGGTATGCATCAGCGACTCCACCCGCGCCAGCCGCTTCCCCAACTTGCCCCCAGGATGCAAATTTGCAAAATCCTCCTCCTTAAATCCCCGCCGCTCACTCAAAGCCACAGCCAAGGCATCCCCCAGAGCCAGCATGGTAGTAGTAGAAGCCGTAGGCGCCAGCCCCAAAGAACATGCCTCCTGCGCGATGGAGCAGTCCAAAGCCACATCCGCCGCCGACGCTAGTGTCGATATCCGAGGGTGCCCCACCTTTGTCGCGTTTTCTGCGACAGGGTGGGGATTTCGACTTTCCTTGTTGGCGTGACTAACTGGCGTGTGCCTCATCTCTCGCCCATTTTGCGAGACATGGGGATCCCCGCTGGCTGCCCCACCATTCGTGTCTTTCGAAGGGTGGGAATCCCGGCCGCTTCGGTCTGGGCAAATCTCATCCCCTGTCATCGTAATCAACGGCACCTGCAACCTCTTGATCGTTGCCAACAGCGTCAGAATCTCCTCCGTCTCCCCGCTCGCCGACAAAGCCAGCACCACATCTCCCCGCACCACCATCCCCAGATCCCCGTGCAGCGCCTCCACTGGATGCAGATACAGTGCCGGCGTCCCCGTGGAACTCAAGGTCGCCGCAATCTTGCGCGCAATGATCCCACTCTTCCCCATCCCCGTGACCACCACGCGCCCCGCGCAGCAAAACATCAGATCGACAGCTTTCTGAAACGCCGTTGCCATAGGCCCCGCAATCCGGTCCGCCAGCGCGCTCAAAGCTGCCGCCTCAATCCGCACCACGTTCTCGCCGGTATTCTTCATTTCTTGAGTTGTCGAGCCGTCTCGTCTATCCACGAACACCGCGCAGTCGCCCTTCTCCGCGACCTCCGCGCTCAAAAGCTCTTCCGCATGTCGCGATCCACCGCTGCCGCCCACCGAAAAAGGAATGGTAACAAACCGCTCCAAAGTAACCTACCCCTCCCCGTTCTCATCCGCTACGCTCGACCCGTTATGCCCCATTCGTACGCCTATCTCTCGCAAGGCCAACTCCACCTCAAGCTGGGCGACGATCCCGTCTGCCCCGTTGATAGCAAGTTCGGAGAATCCGTCCGCGAGCGCGCCGCCCAGATCCACAACCGCAACTCCTGGAAGACGCAGGGCACTGGTGCAAAGTTCATGTCCGGCGGTCTCCTTTGGGGACGCAACGCCGCCGACGATCCCACCGACATCCCCATCGACATTACCGGCATCAGCCGCGGCTGCCGTCCTGGAGAACTCTTCTATAGTCTTTCCACACCCGACATCGGCGGAGTCTTCCTCCTCCGTGACCGCGCCACCGACGAACTCCGCCTCCTCCACACCGCCGACTTCCAAGTCCGCCGCCTGGCCGCAGGTCCCGCGCAGGATTCCGTGGCCTGCGTAGTCCAACGCAAAGGAGGCCAATCCTGCATCGCCGTCATGCGCGCCGATGGCACCGACATGCACGATATCACCACGGGCGACACCATCGACGACGCACCGCACTGGGCCCCGGGCTCCACTCGCGAACTCGTCTTCCAATCCTCTGCCATCGGGCGCAACCGCTCCGGATTCGCCGTCACCCAAGCCCCCTTCGCCATCCACAAGCTCGACCTCGAAGCGGGCACACTTACGACCTTGGCTGAGGATCCAAAATTTGACTTGCTCATGCCGCAACTCAGCACGGATGGCTCTCTCTACTACATCCGCCGACCCTATCGCGATCCCAATCAGCCACCGAGCCCTTGGCGCGCCGCGCTGGACTTGGTCCTTCTCCCCTTCCGTCTTCTGTACGCCATTTTTCAGTTCCTGAATTTCTTCACCGTCCGTTACACCGGCAATACCCTGACCACGACAGGCAACGCCCGCCAGAAACACGCTGACATCCGCAAAATGATGGTCTGGGGCAACCTCCTAGATGCTGACAAGGCCGCCGACCGCGCCGATGACGGCACGCCGGCACTGGTTCCCAAATCGTGGGAACTGGTTCGCCGCAGCGGAGCGAAAGAAGAAGTCGTAGCCAAAGGTGTCCTCTGCTACGACCTCTATCAAGACGGCTCGGTTCTGTACTCGAATGGAAACGGAATCTACCGCCTCGACCAGAAAGGTTCCACAGAACGCCTCGCCAAAGACGCCCTCATCGAACAGGTCGTTGCAGTTGAGGAGTAGCTGACCCTGTCCCGGACTTACTTGATTCCGCTCGAAACACAGCAGGTCGAACAACGCCGCGCCGTCGCCATCGCCGTAGGTTTCGTGTTGGGCATGTCCATCGTCTTTGGTCTCATCGCACTCTATTTTCGATTCGACTTCCAGGGCATCCGATTCCACGACGTCGTGCCATTCACGCTAACATTAATCTTGCCCTGCGCCGCGTTGTGGCTCAGGGCCCATGCACTCTGCTCTTTGCGCATTGAACTCGATGACGACCGTATCACCAGGACTGAACTTCTTCCCCTCAGGCACACGACGCAGCGAATATCCTTCTTGCGCGAAGATATTGCCCACATTCGAGAAATCCCAAAACAGGGCCTGATGGTCCGCGGACCCAACTCCAAGGGACGTTATATCGATCTGGAAATCCCGCGTTCGCTTCAGGACTACGACGATCTCCGCTCACGGCTTGCCGCCTGGCATCCGATTCGAGAATCCTGGCTGTGAAATCCTGCTGATCACCGACGGAGCCCTCCGGTATAATTCGGCCGCTTAGAATAAGAAAGGGACCCTTTCATGACGCACTGGAATCAACTCGCATGGGCGCTCGGACTACTGCTGGTCGCCAGCTCCGTCGAACTGGCAAGGGCAGCCGACCCCCCGTCTGACTTGTGCTCGCTTCTACCCTCCGCGACGGTAAACAAGACATTGGGATCGACTTACAGTTCTCCGAAGGCGACTGTTGCGCCTCGGCCGTTCCCAAACACTAATCAAGGAACCGATTGCGCCTTTGAATCCGGGGGGCACACCCTGTTGTTCCGTATCTACGTCGATCCCTCGCCATCGGCCTCGGCTGACCTCTTCGCGAAGCTGAAAACTTACTTTGGAAGCGGATCAACCGCGGTCACCGGTGTAGGAGACGAGGCTTATTTGGACAAGCTGCACGGTCTGCATGTCCGCAAGGGCAAAGTGCGCTTCTTTCTCGATGGTGCGGGAACACCCAAACAGAAGAGCGACCTCGCCGTTGGCATCGCAGGGCAACTCTGATCACTCCTCTATATATAGGCTGAACCTCGCGCGGTCGCATCGCTCCGGCTGGCTCCCGTGGAGATGGCGCTCCTGTACTCTCTCGCCTAATAGCTGCGTTCTCCTCACGGGAACTGAAAGCTGTTCTGAAAAAGTTAGCGGGACCAATACGTGAGTTATTCGCCGAAATGCCGGGTTGGGTTTTGCGGCAACTCCGTGGGGGTATGATTCGAGAGGTGCTGTCGCATAATGGCAGAGAGTATGCCCTCAGCTTGGAAGGAACATCCAAAACTGAAGGGACGATTCCATCCTGACTTCCCGAATGACCTGCAGGTGATTGTCCACGAGGGCGGTCCGCACACTTCTGATCGCCGGCCAGAGCTGGTGTGGGTTCGAGTAACAGAGTGTCAGGACGAAGTCTTCTCTGGGATAGTGCTCAACAAACCATCACAATTGCAAAATATCGCGCAAGGCTCACGAATCCAGTTCATTGTTCCTGAAGGCGGCCAGCATCCGTTGCAGGTCACCGGCAAGTATCTTCAGGAGAGGTCGTCTTGGCGTCTTCTTGCGCCCTGCCAGAAGTGTGGTTTGACGGAACTTTTTGATCCCCCCTCCAGGCTGCTGCCGTCCTCATTTCCCTCCCTCACCGCGAGTCAGTTAAGCAAGGGGTTCACCTTCACCACACGATGCGGTTGGTGCGGTGCAGGCACGGTAGTTCGTCTGAAGCGCACCAACTGGCCATGGTCCCAATGAGAAATGTGAGGGTTTTGCGGAGTTGACGTTAACGAACGGTGAGCGGCCCGCCCGTCTGTTGAAAATCCAAGGCGGGGCCGCCCCCGTTCAGAAAGTTCATCTCCAGAATATGAAATCCACAACCATCGGCCTACCTCACCAATCTACGGCCCGATGATGCTGAACGCCTTGCCATTGACCCCCACCGCGGCGCACAAAACCTGCCCCCCTCCAATGCTCGCGCAGCCCGGATTGCCGACATAGGTAGCGGTGCCAATCTTCGACCATCCAAGCCAACCCGTACCGTTGAACGAGTTCACCCAAAGCCCGGCATCGCTGGCCACCGCACCGCAGGCCAGCTGCCCCGTTGCAGGTTGGGCGCAGGACGAGCCCGGATTGATGCTCCCGCCAATTCCGCTCCACCCACTCCAACTCGTCGCAGCCCAGGTGCCTCCTTTAAAGTCGTTCCCGAACAGCCCGCCGGAGGCGCCTCGCGAAAAGCAGGTCAGAATGCCAAACGTTCCTCCCAGTGGCGTGCAGGAGTAACGATCGGCCCCGGAACTTCCACCAATGTTGATGAACTTGCTCCACGCCGTACCGGCAAAGCGCGCAGCAAAAACATTCCATGGATTGGTTGTCGACGTGGAAATGCAGACCACCCCGCCGGTGCCATCGCTGCCGCAACCGGGCGCCGATACCGTTGTTCCAGCGAGCGTCTTGAAAGCGCTCCAGACCGTACCGTTGAAAACACTCGACGTGTAGCCACCGATTGTATTTCGCCCCACACACAGCACATTCCCCGCCGTCAGCCGCGCGCAGCTGGGTTCCGAGGTGAGGGTACTGCCAACGCTGGTGAGCGCTCCCCAAGTTGTTCCGTTATAGACCGCTGCGGAAAGACCACCGGTACCGTTCCGTACTCCGCAGATAACGCTGCCTGCCCCGTCTCCGGCGCAGCTGGGATTCGATGTCACCGTGCCTGCGATGGTCTTCCACACAGCCCACTTGGTTCCGTTCCATTGATTCACAATCAGGCTTTCGCCCACTCCGCGCGCCGCACACACCGCCATCCCGGTTGACGGAGATGCGCACGACGGATCAGATAGCACGACCGTGGTTCCCATCGAAACAGCGCTGGTCCACGCAGCCCAGGCCGGGTGCAGCGCACAGAGTACGACCATCATCGTCAGCAGGCGATGAACACACTGAGTTTTCATGTTTACTCCTTTGAAGATTTGCCTTTGACCTTTAGCTACACAAGGCTCAGGCCCGGGGAACGCCAAGGGCCATTGTGAAAACGAAGTGGATTTGTCGCCGAAACCACAATCCGGGGGGAAGGTCGTGGCACAGCCAATACGCGGGCTGCAGTATAGCAGACTTTCCTGCAATCGCTCTGCAGTTTAATCTGCCGTGATCGAGATGCCTTGAGTCGCCTCGATTGGGTTCTGAGTGAACTGGCGCTGCTACGCCTGTGATTGGGTAGGCGGCCAAATGGTAGTGAACCGTTCTCTTTGAGAGGTCTCGGAGCGCCGGTCGTATCCCAGACCGCCTATCTTCAGAGATTGTTCGGTATCCTGCATTGACCTGCAATCGAGTAATAACCTGAGGGAGTGGCGTGCGTTATTACGCTAGGCGACAGGCCCCACTTCTCGACATGAGCGGGTCGGAACTTAATCCTACTGCGCCCGGCCTGTCGCCTGCGGCCTAGGATAACGGCCTGTTCGATTGCGGAATGTAAAATCCTGTAAAACAAGCGGCAAGGCCGACCGCCGCCCAAGTCCGACGAAGTTTTCGTCTGCATCGAGACCGAAATGATGCAAGGGCGCCGAGTCCCTTTCCTGCCGAGCTACTTCCGCTGAATTGACTCCAGATACTTCGTTACGTTTTCTAACCTGACATTACCCAGGTCCTCATCGAACTCAATCTGGTGGAAAATCGGCCCCCATATCGGCATCGCCTTTGAGCCGTGTGCAGGCAGGGGTTGGTCCCCGCCAAACATTAACTTGCTTCTCACACGGCTGGCCGGAAATGTTCCGCCATTTAGGCGAGAGAGTTTCGTCAGGTCGGGAACTGCCTGTCTCAGATCCCGCGACACTGGCCCTTTCCCTCGTCCATCCCGTCCATGACAAGAGGCGCAGAAGTCCTGAAATATATCCCCTCCTTCTAACGGACGAACTGGCGGTGGCGGCTGGTCCCTATTCTGCGCATATGCGAGGACAAAGCCCAGAGCCAGCCAGAACGTCACCAGCAATGTTATTCGTTCCAACATGGCACCCTCCAGTAGTACGCATTGCGGAAAAGGAAACTCCTCAGAACTTATGTTCCTCGGGGGGGATACTCTGCATTCCCGGAGTCCTGTAGAGATTCTGGCGCAGGCAACACCTTCAAGGCGTGATTGAAATCACAGTCCAAGGTGATGTGAGGATTCCCCGTTGAGCTGGTCACGCATCTCGGCTGCTGCCATGCCAGGGACAGCTTCTTCGCTGGCACGAAGTCTTTTGAAAATCAAGCCGTGGTCATCACGACGCCGCTGTGGATCTACTTCTATATGCACCGGACCAGAAGTATCGTTTGGTCATCGTCCTGCTTGCCGAAACTCAGCGAGACGCTCCGCAGGCGCTCGAAGATCTCTGCGAGCGGTCGGTCTGCAGCATTCAGAAATGCGCTCTTCAGAGGTTCCATGCCTAATTCGGCAGCCTTACCATCGAATACTTCACTGAACCCGTCGGTGAGCAAAAGCAGTACATCGCCAGGATCACATTCCAGCCGATCGCTTGCGAATTGCTGCTCGGGCAGTATGCCCAGGGGCAGATTTTGAGATGCGTATTCCACGATCGCGTGCTGCTGACTGCAGTAACGCATGAGGGCCGGATGTCCGGCGAGTGAGTATGCCACCGATTTGCTCCCCGGCCGGAGTTGCAGAACACCGGCGGTAGCAAACATGTTCGGCATCTTCAGCGGATAGAGCGTGCGATGCACTCCCTCCAGCAACCCGCCCGGCGAGCTGTTAGCTCCCAAACCGCTGCGAATCGATGTCTTGAACATCGCCATCAGCACGCCGGAAGCGACGCCGTGCCCGGAAATATCGGCAATATAGACGATCCGCTCGTTGGAGCTTTCAGCGATATCCACCAAATCGCCGCCCACTTCGCCGCTCGGAATCGAAGCTCCGAAGATCTCGTATCCGGCGAGCTTTCGCTCGAACTTGGGAACCAGGGAATGGTGTATCTCGTGGGCAAGCTCAATTTCTGTTTGGATTCGGAAATATCGACTTCCTTCGCGTCGAACGAAGTTGATGAAGGCGATATACGCGACGACAATGGCAACGATCGCGCATATGCCCAGAGCAACCAACTGTTGCTCGAGCTCCTTGCGCCCCGAGATGATTCCCTCGTGAAATATGTTTGCGGTTAGACGGGACGCGGCCGCCTGCATTAACCACCAAACGGGAATTAGCCAGAACTTGCGAGCGATCCATAACGCAGCATAGCCGACCGCGAAGCCGCCGTAGAATGCTACCGTCACAAGCGTGGACCCAATCGTCTGGTGCACCGGAGACATCAGCATCGAAATAAAGCCGATGGAAGCGAATAGAGAAAAAACTCCGATGACTGCGATTACTTGCGAACTGCGAGAAATGGACTTCCAGAATTCTGCTCTGGGTCGGCTGCCCGGCGAACTTTGAGTTCGGTTCAAACTCGTTTTCCTCTTAACTCAGGAACGCCAACAATCTTACTTCTACCGTTCAATTCCGGTGATCAAGTACCCCATTAGCCTGCTGGGCCCTTCCGGAATCCGCGCTGGATCTGGGAAGTTCTTTCAAATGATGGGCGCAAATCCCTTTCGCTGATTGACTTGCTGGATGTCGAGCCCTACCATTTCACCCCATGATCGGCCGGACGATCTCCCATTACCGCATTGTCGAGAAACTCGGCGGTGGCGGCATGGGTGTCGTTTACAAAGCGCAGGACACGCGTCTGGATCGCTTCGTCGCCCTGAAATTCCTCCCCGACGAACTCGGCAAAGATCCTCAGGCTCTAAGCCGCTTCCGCCGCGAAGCCAAGGCCGCGTCTGCTTTGAATCATCCTAATATCTGCACAATTTATGACATCGGCGAGGAACATGGCCACGCTTTCATTGCCATGGAATGTCTCGAAGGTCAGAACCTCCGGAACATGATCGGCGGTCAGCCCATGGAAACCGGGCGCATCCTCGATCTTGCCCTCGAAATCGCCGACGCGCTCGATGCCGCGCACGCCGAAGGAATCGTTCATCGCGATATCAAACCCGCAAACATTTTTGTCACCAGGCGCGGCCATGCCAAGGTTCTCGATTTCGGCCTGGCGAAAGTCACGCATTCCCGTCCAAACGACGATGCGGCCACCACGCTCGCGTCTCCCGATCTCGGCACCGAGCATCTAACCAGTCCCGGGTCGGCTCTGGGCACCGTGGCATATATGTCTCCCGAGCAGGTCCGCGGCAAGGAACTCGACGCCCGCTCCGACTTGTTCTCGTTCGGCGCGGTGCTTTACGAGATGTCCACCGGCACCCTGCCTTTTCGAGGGGAAACATCGGGCGTGATCCTGGAAGGGGTTCTGAACCGTGCGCCACAACCGCCGGTCCGGTTTAATCCCGACGCTCCCGCCGAACTGGAGCGCATCATCAGCAAGGCCCTCGAAAAGGATCGCAATCTTCGTTATCAGAGTGCCAGCGAACTGCGCGCCGACTTGAAAAGGCTCCGGCGCGACCTTGATTCCGGCCGCATCTCGGGCAGCGCATCCTTGGCGACCGACCTTTCCGAAGCCCACCCTGAGTCTTCAGCTTCCTACCCGCGCGCTTCTTCCGTCAACGCGGTCTCAGCTGGGAGGGTCGCAACTGCACAGCTTTCGAGTACCGTACCGGAAGCCGGAACGGGTGCGCGCCCTCACAACAAAGTGCTTTCCTACGGAGCGATCGCGCTGGCGCTTGTGGCCGCCATGGGCTACGGTCTTTACCGCCTTGCGTTCACCCGGCGCGCTCCAGGAGCGCTTTCCAAAATCACCAAGATCAGCTCCTGGAACAAGTCAATGGGCAGCGTCGCGCTATCGCCCGACGGCCGTACGGTTGCCTTTGTTTCTCCCGTCGACGGTTACGACCAGGTGTTCGTGATGCTGACTTCCGGCGGCGACCCGCTTCAACTCACCAGGGATGAAGGCGACAAATGGGTCCGCGGATTTTCCTATGATGGCACCGAAATCTATTTCGCTCGAATCATGGGTGAGTACGAAATCTGGAGCACTCCCACGCTTGGCGGTTCCGCAAGGCATCTGGCCTCGGGCTTTTCGGTCGTCTCTTCGCCCGATGGACAATACCTGTATGTCATGAAAGGCAATTTCCAGATCGTTCGCGTGACAAGAGCGGGGGGCGCCGAAGAGGCGATTTACACCCTTCCCTCCTTAGGCGGCCTGCAACCGTATCCGGACGGCCGGTACTTGCTGGTTACCAACCACAACTCTGGCGTACTCAAGCTGGAGCGCCTGGATATCGTCGCCAGGAAACTCGAAAAGCTTGCCGAGATTCCCGACGCCACATCACCTGGCGCGAGTTGGGCTACGCCCGGCCAGTCTGTTTACCTCAGCCGTCGCTCCAACGGAATTGTCAACATCTGGGAATTCTCGCTGCTAGATCACTCTTTAAAACAGATCACGTCCGGCGCCGGTCCCGACTTCAGCCCCATGGCCGATCCGAACGGAAAAGGAGTCTATTTCATCAGCGGCAGAGGCACCAACACGCTCACGCTGTATCGCCTTGCGTCGAAACAATTCAAGAATATTGTGGAAGAAGACGTGACCGCGCCGGAGTTTTCTCGCGATGCCCGTCTTCTTGCCTACTCCTCGTCTCCTTGGGTGCTGGGCAAGGATGATATGTGGGTAGATGATCTTGCCACTGACAAGCGGGTTAAGGTCGCAACCGCCGCCCCGGGGCGGTACATGGAGGTGCTGGGTTTTTCCAACGACGACAAGAAATATCTCTATGCCGATGCATCCCGCCCCGATTGGCACAACGATGACTTCCGGCTGTTCGTTGTTGGTACAGATGGAACGCATCAACAGCAACTCGATTGGTCCGGCGAGTTCGTGGGTTGGGTGACATGGGAACCGGGAGATCAATCGCTGATACTCGGCGGGGCCGGCAAAGTCAAAGACAAAGGAGACCACATTCCCAAAAGCTGGAGAGTCTTCCTGAACGGATCGCCGCCGGTGGTTTTGTCCGAGAACTGCGGCATGGCGGTCGGCGTCTCTCCCGACCAGAAATATCTGATCGCCACGTCGCTCTGGGCCGACAATCCGGGGATCTATCAGTACTCGCTCGTCGACAAGAAATGCACGACGCTCAAATCGGGCATCACAAGTTATCTCGCGATGTTCGCCAAGGACGGAAGGTCATTCCTGTATTCTGTTGTTTCGCACGGCGAAACGACGGTCTGGCGCCAGCCTTGGCGCAATGGCGTGAGCGTGGGCGCGCCAGTTCCTGCTCTCAAACTCCCTTTCAGCCTGCGAGAGGCCTATGGCGGCAATGGATATGCTGTGGCTCCCGATCTCTCCTCCGTTGCGTTCGTCCGCCCGGTTGGCTACGATGACCTCTACCTTCTTTCGCCGAAGTGATCGAATCAGTGCGAGAAGACCGCGGCCGGCGCTTGCCGCTTCAGTACTTCCTTCGACGATTCTCCTCCTTCCTTCAGTTCACCGTCAGAGTGAGACTCAATGGCCGGCTAACGCCGTTCGCCGCTCCGGTCACGCTCAACTGGTAAGTTCCCTTAGGCGTGCCTGAGTTTTTCGGAGGGCTGTTGTTGCCTCCGCAACCGGCGGACCAGCCGATGACAAGGATCACCACCGCCACCGACGCGGGATACGCAAGTCTGCCGCTCACCCATCCCCGGCGGCGCGTAAATATGACGAGAGCCGTCATCGCGAATAGAGCGAGCCAGAGCGCTGGGGGCACGAATTCCCCAAGCGGCATCCCGGAAAGCGATGGGGCCGTGGTCGTGACCGAAACCGTAAATTGCGAGGCCGACCCTGTGGGCGTGATCGACGCAGGAGAGACAGTGCACACGGCCTCCGACGGCGCTCCGGTGCAGGTCAGGGTCACAGTTGAGTTGAAGCCGTTCGCCGCTGCCACCTCAAGGGTATAGTTTGCGGTCGCGCCGGCCGCGACACTCACCGACGTCCCGCCCTGGTTGGCAGCTGCAAGCGAGAAGTCGTTTCCCGCCCCGTACAGCTGAATCTGACCCGCCCCGCCAGTGCTGATGATGGTCAAAAAACCTGGGCGCTCGCCCGCGGCCGTGGGAGAAAAGGTCACCAGGTAGTCGCAAGACGCATTCGGGCTCAGCTGGTCAGGACAATTATTTGTCTGCCCGTAATCGCTGTTGCTGGTACTGGAGCTGCTGATATGCATTGGACCGTCTCCGATGTTCGTCACAGTGACGGTCGTAGGCGGGCTGGTGGTTCCCACCTGCTGGGAAGCAGGAAAGCGATACATCATGGGCGCAGCCGAGAACGTTGGTTCGACTGCGGTGCCAGAGAGAGAAATGATTTGAGGACTCCCGCCGTCGCTAGTGATGATCTGCACGAATCCTGTGCGCTGCCCATGGACTGTCGGCGAGAAAGTGACGCTGACCGTGCAGGAGGCCTTGGCGAGGATAGAAGCTCCGCAGGTGTTGGTCTGGGCAAAGTCGCCGGTTGGGTTAACCGCGCAGACCGTCACCGCGGCAGCTCCATTATTGGTGATCGTCGTTGAGAGAGCAGAACTGGTTGAACCTACCAGTTGTGCGGGGAATGTACTGCTCAGAGGATTCAGAGTAAGGGATGAGCTTTGTCCCAGTTCATAAGCGCCCAGGTCCACGACCGCACTGCACTGCCCGGAGGCAGCGAGGATTCGGTCGTTGCCCACGATGTCTTTTTCAGGAATGTGTGGCGCAGAGTTGGAGCCGGCATCGATGGCCGGCGAGGTGGGCTGAAGTCGGAAATCGCTCGGAGCGTTGACGAACAGCGGATCAACCGAGATGTTGTGATTGCTTCCGCCAAGAGTGCTGCATGCTCCGCCCAGCGTCGTGCCCTGCGGACTGTAAATGTCATTGAATTGGAAAACAGGTGGATCGGAACTGTACCCCGTGTCACAGAGGACCGCTGTCAGGTTGGCCGAGCCCCAGAAGATATTGTTGAAGAAATTCGTCTGCGCGTAGAAGCCGTTGAGGTAGAACTCCGAGCCGTCGGCGGTCGCAGTGTCGGCAAAGAACGTGTTGTTCACGACGGTTGGGCCGGGCGAGCCGGAGGGCACAAGGGCGGCGATGCCGCCGCCCTGATTTGCGGTATTTCCTGTGAAGATGTTGTCGGTCACGATCGCGTCCGAGTCATTAGCCATCGCTATACCGCCGCCCACGCCGGCCGCTGTGTTTCCGGAAATGATATTGCCGGAGATAGTCGGTGTGCCTGCAGCGAACAAAGAGATGCCTCCGCCATCGACGCCCGTTGAGTTGCCCGAAATCGTATTGTTGAGGATCTGAGGGGCCGAAGCGCCGCCAATCAGAATACCTCCCCCGCCCGTGCCGCCGGAGCACCCCGCCTGCTTGTTGTTTGTGATCGTGTTGCCCTGGATGACCGGCGAAGCAAATTGCACGTCAATACCGGAGCCCTGGCACCCCGAATTGTTGGTGATGATGTTGTTCTTAATCGTGGGTGATGCGCCCCCCACGTAAATGCCACTTCCTGTGAAAGTCCCCGACGACACCGCGCCGTTGCGAATGGTAAAACCATCAAGAACCGAATCCGCGGTCTCCTGCGTCGAGAATGTGACCACCGTATTGGCCGCGTTGCCATCGATGATCGTTACGCTCGCGCCATTCACGCTCTTGACTGTGATGGCCTTGCCTTTGAAATCGATGTTCTCGGTATACGTGCCATCTGACACCAGAACCGTATCGCCATTCACGGCCGCATCGATGGCCGCTTGGATCGTGGCCTGATCGCCCGGAACGTGAATCGTGTTGGCGGAAGCTGAGAAGGCGAAGAGTGAGAAGAACAGGCTGGCGAAAATCAGGAATCTGCTTGAGACGAAGTAGTAGCAGTACATGGCGGCGACCTCCGGTGTGTCGACTGAGCCCTGACTCCGGGCGTCGACTGGTCTTTGCCACATCTAACTGCTTGTTCCGGGGTGGTGCAGCGGGAGATTCTTCACGTCGCCCAGGCGCGGGAACACTGATCGTCGAATCAATCCGATCCACCAGCTCGGGGGGAAGGTGGCTCGATGGCTCCGGCTACCTGGGACCCGGAAAACCATTCGGCAAGCAGAAATATATGAGATTCCTTCGCTTAGCGCAACCGTAGTTTCCCGGGGAAAGATCACCCTCCGGAGGGCCGCCCGAGATCAGAAACCCGCTGATCACAAGACACCCCGCCACAAGATTCCTCTTTGCAAACCTCCCGGAAACAAATTCTGTCATCTACTCTTCCGCACATACAATGAAGCGAACGCATGCGTGCCGTCCTGCTGATCTTCGTTCTGGTCTGCTCTACTGCCGCCCAGAATCCCTCACCGCCGACCATCCTCGTGTTGGACGAAAACGGAGTCGCCGTTCTCTCCGCCCGCGTCTCCCTCGAAGCCCCGCAGCAACCCGTCCTGAAATGCGAAACCGACTACGCCGGACGCTGCCGCTTCCCCAATCTCGCCCCCGGCGAATATCACCTGCACATCGAAAAAGAGAATTTCTACGCCTTCGATCAGCCACAGGTTGGACTCTTTCCCAACGCCACTGTCGAAGTCGCCATTTCCCACCAGCAGGAAGTCCATGAGGTCGTCGATGTTCGCGAATCACCGCCCGACATCGATCCCGCTCAAATCGCCTCCCAGGAAACCATCAGCGGACTCGATGTCATCGACATCGTTTACCCCGGCACCCACGATTTCCGCAATGTGTTGAATTTCATCCCCGGAGTCGTTCAGGATCAATACGGTCAGCCGCATGTCGCCGGCGCTCAAACTTACCAGACGCTGAGTCTGCTCGATGGCTTCAACATCACGCAACCCGCCAACGGACAGCTCCTGGTTCGCGTCAGTCCTGACGCCTTCCGCTCTATCCAGGTCGAGCCCTCGCGCGAACCCGCCGAATTCGGCAAAGGATCTGGCGGCGTCCTCAATCTGAACACCGGCATTGGCGACGATCGCTACCGCTTCTTCGCCACCAATTTCATTCCGTCTCTGCAGGACAAGCACGGCTGGCGCTTCAACCAGTTTCTTCCGCGCTTCACCACGTCCGGCCCCATCCTCAAGCACAGAATCTGGTTCTACAACGCCTTCGAAGGCGAATACACACAACTGGTATACACCGCGCTCCCCGCGGAGCAGGATAGCGATTACATCTGGCGCATCGGCAACCTGTCGAAGGTCCAAGCCAATCTGACCAGCCGAAACATTCTCACCACCAGCTTCCTCATCAACTACCTTCACGACCAGTATGCCTTCTTGTCGCCACAGAACCCTCAACAGACCAGTCCCCAGGATGTCGAGACCGCTTACCTGGCCAGCATCAAGGACCAGCACTACTTCAGCGGCGGCACTCTCTTCGAAACCGGATTCGCCTTCGATCAATACAACCTGCGTCTCACTCCCTACGGCACTGAGCCCTACCAGATCACGCCGACCACCGCGATGGGAAACTTCTATCTGAACCAGCACACGACGGCCACCCGCTGGCAAAGTCTGGGCAATCTATATCTCCCCCCGCGCCATTGGCTTGGACGCCACGACTTCAAACTCGGCGCCGACCTCGACCACATCTCCTACGACGCGCAATTCAGCCGTACTCCGATAGCCTTTCTGAATTCCAACGCCACCGAACCTCAACCCGCCGACATCTGCTTCACCGCGCCGCACGACCAGTCTTTCCCCTGCACTCGCTACTCCACCTTCTCCCCAGCGATTCCGCACGAGGAGAACAACACCGAAGTCAGCGCTTACATCCAGGATCGCTGGAGTGTCACCAACCGCCTTTTGATCGAACCCGGCATTCGCTTCGACTGGGATTCCATTGTCCGCGACGCCGTCCTTTCTCCCCGCCTTGCCGCAACCTACGTCCTCGACAATTCCGGCACGACGAAGCTCTCGGCAGGAATCGGCATCGTCTACGACGCGACGCCAATTTTTCTGGTTGCCCGCCCCTATGCCGGCAGCCGCTCCGACATCTTCTTCGCCACTGATCCCACCTGTCCCCCCGCAACCGATTGCGTAACCACCACCGGTCCTCTTGCCACCACCTTCTCTACCACCGGCCACACTCTCGAACCGCCGCGCTTCCTGAATTGGAGCATCGGTTTGGAAAAGAAGCTGCCCCGCGAGATCTACCTCAAAGCTGAATTCCTCCGCCGTCACGGCACCAACGGATTCGTCTACGACACCCGCAACTCCACCGCCACCGGAGACTTCATCCTTCTCAACACGCGCGAAGATCATTACGACGCCTTTCAGATCTCGGCCCGCCACAACTTCCGCGAGACCTATACCATCATGGGCGCCTACACTCACTCCAGTGCCCGCACTAACCAGGCGCTCGACTTCAACGTCGATAATCCGGTCCTCAGCTCGCAACAGCCTGGCCCCTATTCCTGGGACACTCCCAACCGTTTCCTCTCCTGGGGATATCTCCCCTTCTTCAACTTCCCCATCTTCCACAAGTTTGAACTCGCCTACTCGATGGAGGCCCGCACCGGATTCCCCTTCAACCTTCTCACCGATCAGCAGGAACTGATCGGCAAGCCAAACGCCCAGCGCTTTCCTTTTTATTTTTCGCTGAACGTGCAACTGGAAAAGAAGTTCCATCTCTTCAACAAATACTGGGCCGTTCGCGGAGGCCTCGACAACATCACTGGCCGATGCAATCCCTACACCGTCAACAATGTGATCGACTCCGCCCACCCCGAACCCACATTCACTTCCTGCCAGGGCCGCGCCTTCACCTCCAGAATCCGCCTCCTGGGCAGCAAGTAGCTTGTGTATGGGCGGACGCCCCCGTCCGCCTCGCGGCCCGAGCGAAGCGAAGGGTCGCGTGAGGCCGCCACGAATCTTTGAGCTCGGACAATCCACCGCGCACCCTTCCGGCGGAACCCCCACGGCGCCCCTCGTATCGCCAAACCGCCCACACACGCCGAAAAGCTATAATGACCAAACGATCCTTGCATCGAAATCCATCACCCCGTCATCTCAAAAGCCTGGAGGATAGATAAACAATGGCTCACGAACTACCCCCTTTGCCGTATGCCTATGACGCCTTGGAATCCACGATCGACAAGCAGACCATGACTCTGCACCACGACATGCACCACGGCGCATACGTGAAGAATCTGAATGCCGCCCTCGAGAAACACCCGAACCTGGCCGGCAAATCCGCCGAAGATCTCATCCGCGACCTGAACGCCATTCCCGAAGATATCCGCGCCGCCGTCCGCAACAACGGCGGAGGCCACGTCAATCACACCATGTTCTGGAAAATCATGAAGCCTCAGGGCGGAGGCGATCCCTCTGGCCCCATCTCCGAGGCTATCCAGAAGACATTCGGCAACTTCAATGACTTCAAGACAAAATTCAACGACGCCGGCACCAAGCAGTTCGGCTCAGGATGGGTCTGGCTCGCTGGCAAGTCGAATGGTGAAGTGCAAATCGTCACCACACCGAATCAGGACAATCCCATTTCGCAGGGACTCTATCCCATCTTCGGCAATGACGTCTGGGAGCACGCCTACTACCTGAAATACAACAACCGCCGCCCGGAATATCTGGCCGCATGGTGGAACGTAGTGAACTGGGACGAAATCAACAAGCGTTTCGCCGCTTTCAAATCCGCCCACGAACCAGCCCTGGCCCATCGCTAAACTGTCGGTGTAGGGGCGGACGCCTCGTCCGCCCCGCGCCCCTGAGCAACGCGAAGGGGCGCGTGTCACCGCAGAATCCGCCCAACCCGCAAACCGCCGTTTCATCTGTAATTGAATTTCTCAGCGCTCTCCGCGTGATCCTCTCTCCAGACTCGGCGGTCATCTTTTTCAAGGCTTGCGATACACCACTCCCCCCTTCATCACAAAATCCACCTTCTCCATCACCGACACATCACTCAACGGATCCCCCGGCACCGCCACAATATCCGCCAACTTCCCCGCCTCAACCGTCCCAAGAGAATCTTTCATCCCCAACAACTCCGCCGCGGTTGCAGTAGCCGAGCGCAGAGCCTGCGCCGGAGTCATCCCAAACTTCACCATCGACGAAAACTCCTTCGCCGGATTCACCTTCCAATCAAACCCACCCGCATCCGTCCCGAATGCCACCTTCACCCCCGTCTTGAGCGCACGCCGAAAAGTGTCCTCGTGAATTTGAATCATCCTCACCCAAACCGGAGCTCCCGCCGCCGCTCGCCCCTGCGCCACGTACTCTCCCACATAAATGGTGGGAACGTAGTATATTCCCCGCGCCGCCATCGTCTTCAAATCCTCATCCGCAATGTAATTCCCGTGCTCGATCGAGTCGACACCGGCCTCCACGGAGTTGTGCACACCATAGAGAGCCATCGCATGTGAGGCGACCTTGTGCCGTTCCCGATGCGCCTCATCCACAATCGCCCGCAGCTCCTCGATCGTGAACGTAGGAATGTCATCCAGCACGCCATCCTCCCGCACTCGATACGACCGGTCACTATAGACCTTGATCCAGTCCGCACCGTGACTGATCTGTTCCCGCACCGCCTGCCGCGCGTTGTCCGCGCCGTCGACAACCTGCACCCCATGCGGCACCGCAACATCAGGAGCATATCCCTGCAACGGATACGCTCCCGTCACATCCAGGGCGCGCGTGGCTACCTGCATCCGGGGCCCGGGAATCACGTCATTGTTGATCGCCTTCTTCACGTCGACATCCGCATAGCCGGCACCTTCAGTCTCCAGATCGCGAATGGAGGTGAAGCCGTACTCCAAAGCCCGTCGAGCATTCACCGTCGCCAAAATCGTCCGATACTCCGGCGACTGCTTCAACAGCTGCTCGTCATAGTCCGCAGCCGTGATGTCCCCCTGCAACAGAATATGCGTATGCGTATCGATCAGCCCCGGCAAACAAGTCTCCCGCGACAGATCGATCACCGTGCCGCCCCCAGGCAACGCGCCCCCAACACTCTTGATCTTGTCTCCCTCGATCAAGACAGTGACATCCTTTTGTACCGAATCCGAGCGCGAATCAAATAAACTCCCGCACCGCAGCGCAATCGTCTTGGCGCCCGTCTGTCCGAAGACACACGAACTCGAGACCAACAGAACAGAAATGATCGAAGCAATCTTTTCGTTCACGCTTCCTCCAATTCGGCCTGACGCCTCTGACTCGCAGCTCGCGACTCAGGTCTAATTTTGCATTTCCTGTGCAAGCCCTGTGGACATTCCGGCTGCCCACTCTACCAGATTCTTGATTGCAACCTTCACCCCCGCAGAAACCCTCACGATCATGCATGTTCGCCATCACTCGCAAACCCATTTCTTCATCCGTGAAAATCCGTGTGAATCCGTGGCCACAAATTCCTCAATTGCACCAAAAATATTGAATTGACCCGGCGCTCTTTCGCTCGTACATTCACCTTCGCCCTCACAAGTAAAAAGAAGCAGTTCGTCCCCAAGCGGACAGCTTAAGGACAAAATTCCAGCACGATCTACTCGGATTAGCGCGCCATGAAATCAGTCGAATGGAAAACGTACCGCACTCGATTCTTAGTCAAGGCCAAGCAACTCAACTCCAGCCTCAGCTTCACCGATCACCTCGGACGCCAACATTGCGGTCGCAGAGGCGACTACCTCGTGGAATCCTGCGATGGAGTCCTCAGCATCGCTCCGCGTCGCATCTTCGAAGACATTTATGTTCCCATGGGCCTGAGTCCCCGCCCTCCTGTCCAGCCCCGTGATTCAGACGAAGATGACCAATCCGTGGTCGGGCGCGACAATCTGCGTTTAGCCAGCCTCCGCGCCGAACCACTGCGGATCGAAAAGATCAAATCCAACTTTCGCGACGAATCGTACGCAAGCATCGCCTTCGAGAAGAGTGAGCGCACAAACCGCAAGTCTCCCCAGCCCGTGCGAGTCTCCTCTTCCAGGCTGGGCCTGATGTGAAAGGTTTCAAGCTTTCAGGGTTCTCATAGCTTCTCAAAGTTCGAAAGCCGTTTCACATTTCAGGGAAGCAGATTTTTGGGGTATGCAGGCCACCGCAAATCGATCACAGGTCAAGCGAGACTGCTAATCCTGTGGAAATCCAGCCTGCGGTCCCGCATCAAGCCCGTCATTGCTAGGGATACAACCTATAGTGTTTCTCGCTTGACATGCACTATAAGCAGGAGTAACTTTGCAATCCCAAGCAGGAAATTCCGCCCCACGGGAATGGGGCTGGAATTCGAAAAGTGAAGCGAAACCGACGGCCTTCCGAGCCAGAGGTGACTCGGGAACGCTCGGCAAACGAAGGCGGAGGCGCTAGGTTCGTGATCCGTGATCCCAGCGCCCAAACCTTTGGAAATAAATACTTTAAGCCTTCCGGAAGCCGGATCGCGGAAGCCGGAAGCCGACTTCGAGCGGTGGACGTGCCCCGATCCCTCCCCCGGAGCGCGACCGCAGCGCGGTACTGCTTACGTAGCGACAGCCGCCTTGGCTGTCCCGCGACCCTGAGCGAAGCGAAGGGGAGCGGTTGCGAGCAAAGCGAGCAGCCTCGCTGTGAGAGTAGTCGTTCTTTTGAGGTTCGAACCCAGGAGCCCGCAATGGAAACCTTAACTCGTCTTGTCACCGAATCGCTGGCGCGTCACGGTTTCGATCGTCCCATCGACTACCGTCGCCTGCACTGGTCGCACTGGTTCCGCTGCGAGTCCCACCACAGTCTCTTGGTTGTCCCCAGCAAACCCGGTGTCTTCGCCCTTGCCGAAGAGGTAATGGACTTGGACGCGAGCAAGATTGATGTGGAATCCAAAACCGGCGCCGAGACTAGGGCCGGTGTCGCGATGGGCCCCTCGCCCGTGCCGCGAACCCGGAGCGAAGCGGAGGCGAGCGGTCCCGCTCCGGAAGTCGATTCAGCCCACCGCATGCTGGCCGTCGCAAAGTTTTTCGAAGATGATGACATGGCCTTCGTCCTCGACCGCATGCTCTCCCACCAGCATCCGATGCGCGCGCGTCTGGCTTCCGGACGTTATTTCGTGCGCTTCGTGGTAATCGAAGATCCATCCCAGCGCCGCAGCGTCTGCAGCGCGCTGAACCAGTGGATCGCCTCGTCCGCCGAAAAGGCAACCGGAATCGGCTCCCATTTCGCCACTTCGCTCGAGCTAACGCCCGAATCGCCGAATGCCGGCCGGGCACCCACGCCGACCATTGCCGAGACTGCCAGGAATCCAAAGCGGTGCGATCAGACTAAGCCTACGACCGCTCCACGGCTGAACTCCGCGGTCCCCACCACGATTCACTGTTCCTCCTCGTTTCCTTCCGGCTTTTAGGGACAAGCCGCGAAGCGGCGAAAATACAGCCCACGGCGCAAGCCGTGGGGGATGATCGATTTGCAAAAAGAGCCCCGAACGGGCGAATAAAAAAGTTCCTTACAAATGTTTTCCGCTGCACCCGATTCCCCGTCCGAACCAGGTCGCGCGAATCGGCTCAAGTCCTCATAGAATCTAATTAGGAGAGCCCCAGATGCCTGAAGTTAAAACCGAAACCAAGACCGCCGCGGCTGCTTCAATTCCAGCGGTTCCAAAAAAGAAGGCCCCCGGCCTGTCCTTCCGCCGCCTGTTCACCAAACCGGGCGTCTCTCCCTACAACGAAGTCGAATGGGACCTCCGCACTGCCCAGATCACCGACACACATGGCAACGTGATCTTCGAGCAGAAAGAAGTCGAAGTCCCCAAAGACTGGTCGATGACCGCGACCAACATCGTCGCCAGCAAATATCTCCACGGCAAAATCGGCACGCCGGAGCGTGAAACCGGAGTCCGCCAGCTGGTCTCCCGCGTCGCCGAGACCATCCGCGACTGGGGACACGCTCAGGGCTACTTCAAGACTGCTGACGACGCCGCAACCTTTCACGACGAACTCGCCCACATCCTCCTCCGCCAATACGCGGCCTTTAACTCGCCCGTCTGGTTCAACGTCGGATGTGACCGCATCGAGCCCAACAGCGACGGCCACAACTGGCACTGGAACGCGCAAACGCAATCGGTGGAATTCGGCGTGACCGGCTACACGAAACCGCAATGCTCCGCCTGCTTCATCAACTCGGTCAAAGATTCGCTCGACTCGATCCTGACTCTGGCCAAGACCGAAGGCATGCTCTTCAAGTGGGGATCAGGCACCGGCACGAATCTTTCTCCTCTCCGCGGATCGACCGAGACGCTCTCCGGCGGCGGCACCGCCAGCGGCCCGCTCAGCTTCATGAAAGGATTCGACGCCTTCGCCGGCGTCATCAAGTCCGGCGGCAAAACCCGCCGCGCCGCCAAGATGGTCATCCTCAACGTCGACCATCCCGACATCATCGACTTCATCGAATGCAAGCAGAAAGAAGAAGCCAAGGCCCACGCCCTGGTTGCCATGGGATACGACGGCTCCCATCCCGACTCTGACGCCTACACCAGCATCTTCTTCCAGAACGCCAACAACAGCGTCCGCGTCACCGATGACTTCATGTACGCAGTAGTCCGTGACACCGATTTCTCCACGCGCACAGTGCAGGAACACCAGGTGGTGAAGACCTACAAGGCGAAAGATCTCCTCTACAAGATCTCCGAAGCCACCTGGCACTGCGGCGATCCCGGCATGCAGTACGACACCACGGTCAACCGTTGGCACACGTCCAAGAACACCGCCCGCATCAACGCCAGCAACCCATGCAGCGAATACATGTTCCTCGACGACAGTGCCTGCAATCTGGCCAGCCTGAACCTGCTGAAGTTCGCGCCCAACGGCACCTTCGACGTGGAAGCCTATCGCCACGCCGTAGACATCCTGATCACCGCCCAGGAAATCCTGGTAGACAACGCCGGATATCCCACGCAGGCCATCATGGCCAACTCGCACGACTACCGCCCCCTGGGATTGGGCTATGCGAACTTGGGCGCACTGTTGATGGCCGCGGGCCACCCCTATGACAGCGACGCCGGCCGAGATTACGCCGCCTGCGTAACCGCCATCATGTGCGGCGAAGCGTATTTGCAGTCCAGCCGAATCGCGGAACAATGCGAGCCGCTAGTCCCTGCCACAGAAGCCACAAAGAAGAATCTGTCCGAAACAAATCTGGGCGCTCGCGTAGGGGCGGACGCCTCGTCCGCCCCGCGCCTTGAGCGCAGCGAAGGGCGCGCCTCAAGCCCGCTAACCATGCCCGGCGGAGCCTGCCCCGGCTGGTACATCAACCGCGAGCCATTCCTCGACGTCATTCGCATGCACCGCGCGAGCGTGAACGGAATCAATAAGGGAAATGTCCCCGCAGCCATCTACGAGGCCAGCAAACAGTGCTGGGATGAAGCCTTGGCCCATGGCGAAAAGCACGGCTACAGAAATTCCCAAGTCACCGTCCTCGCACCCACAGGCACCATTGGCTTCATGATGGACTGCGACACCACCGGCATAGAACCCGACCTCGCCCTCGTGAAGTACAAGAAGCTGGTTGGTGGCGGCATGATCAAGATCGTCAACAACACCGTGCCCACCGCCCTGTTCAAGCTCGGATACACGCACGAGCAGGCCGACGCGATCGTCAGCTACATCGATGCGACCGGCACAATCGAGGGAGCGCCGCATATTAAAGAGGATCATCTGTCCGTATTTGATTGCTCGTTCAAGCCGGCCAAGGGAACGCGTTCGATCCACTACATGGGCCATCTCCGCATGATGGCCGCCACGCAGCCCTTCATCTCCGGAGCCATATCGAAGACCGTCAATCTGCCGGAAAACGCCACGGTCGAAGACATCATGGAAGCCTACCTCCAGGCCTGGAAGCTGGGCCTGAAGGCGGTCGCAATCTATCGCGACGGCTGCAAGAAGTCTCAACCTCTCAGCGCGGCAGGGACAAAAACAGCCGAAAGCACCTCTTCTCGTGTAGCGGCGGACGCCTTCGTCCGCCCGCAGGAAGACGAAGACCTCAACGCCCCGCCGCGCGCTGTTCGCCACAAGCTGCAGGAAGAGCGCATGTCGGTCACGCACAAGTTCAAAGTCGGAGACCACGAGGGATACGTCACCGTCGGCCTCTATCCCAACGGTGAACCCGGCGAACTCTTCGTCACTATGGCCAAGGAAGGCAGCACGGTCTCCGGCCTGATGGACAGCTTCGCGCTCGCCGTCTCGATCGCTCTGCAACACGGCGTCCCGCTGAAACTGTTCTGCGAAAAGTTCGCCCACACCCGCTTCGAACCCAGCGGATGGTCCGGCAACCCAGACATCGGCTATGCGAAAAGCATCATGGACTACATCTTCCGCTGGCTCCAGTTGCGTTTCCTCACCGGCCAGCAGCAGATGCTGTTCGAGAATCTAAGGCCGAAGACATCAGCCACGAATGGTCATGTGCCGGAAATGGGTGATCTCAATGAAACCGGCGGTTCAAGACCAGCGACGAACGACCAACGGCCAACACCTGGCTCCGTCCACGCCGCCGACGCCCTCTCCAGCATCGTCGACCTGGGCGACGCCCCAACCTGCAGCTTCTGCGGCAGCATCATGACCAGAAACGGCAGCTGCTACCGCTGCATGAGCTGCGGCAGTACCAGTGGCTGCAGCTAACGCCTGTGTAGGGGCGGACGCCTTAGTGTCGTCGTTCGTCCGCCCCACAAACCCTGTGCGAAGGGAAGCATGCAACGCCTCCACCCTGACGGTGCACATCGATGCACCTCAAAATCGTCGAGGGATAGGAGATAGAAGAGATGAAACGACACATCTCTGTTAATCAATTGATAAACATGTGGAGATATCTTGCGTGAAACGACGCGCATGCTCCACATTCCACATCAGCGCCTCCCAGCCCAGCGCCCCATATGACCCGAGCCCTAAAAGAATGCACTCCAGCTAGCGGTGAGTTTCAATGCATTGGGTACCCTCGGGGTGACGGCTGGTCCGTACACATAGCCCAGACCGACGTTCAAGTAGTTGCCCGCAGAAACGCGCATGGAGTAGCTCGCTGTCAGAGTCGTGCTACCCCGCCAAACGGTTTTGCCCTGGGCCGTCAGACTGTCGGTGTAGCTCTTACTGTACGCACTGCGCGATGCCACCACAGATACGAGGTCAGCAGGTCGGCTTCTGATCGGGGCCTCTTTGTAGAGTCTCGCCTCGAAGTACCGGGCATACACGTTCACTGACTGTGGAACCATCTCAAACGACCCTCCGAAATACAGACCCTGATTCGGGTGTTCCACGTTCGATTTCAGCAACTGGTAATCCATCAGGGCATAGCCGCAGTAATTCCCAGACTCCGGCTGCCCGGAGACCAAATTCCTATATACCGACGTGTTGTGCATGTATCCTGCACGGAACCAGACTTCACGCGCATCCGTACTTGCCTTACGCAAATATCCTCCCTCGCCCACAAACAGCACTTTGTCACCATGTGGCCGGAATCGAAAGCCGGTCTCATTACGGGCAATTTCGGTGGGGCCACCCTGTGGGTCGACGCTCCGCTGGGCAGCCACTTTGAAGTAGGTTTTCCGTGTTACCTGAATCCGCGAAATCAAAGCGGGAGTCGACAAAGGAAAGTAGGCCATGCCGACTTCGTAAGGCAGCACTGCATAAACGCCAGACGCGCCGCTCGCCGTCGATCCGCCCACGAAGAAACCGACAAACTCGAGATCCAGCGACATGTACCCTGCTTTCATCTGCACGCGATCTTCACCGAACGACTTGTAAAGATACATATCCCACATCTTGAAAGCCTTCGGATTGGCGACATTCCAGCTCGACCAGTTCCACACTCCGCCCATATAGAACTGGGCATTCCCCAGATGCAGTTGCCGAAGGTCGGCGGTGAGAATAGGTTGCACCATTGCGCTCGCGTACTGTCTCTGGCCTACGTAAACCTGCTGATCTGCAGGTACTGGTGCGGCAAGCAGATTCTGCGCGTACTGAGGTTGCACGATGACGCGTAACGCTATGCCTTTCTGGAAAAGTGCCTGTCGAAATTTCGATTCGATCGGGATGATGCTGTCGGAAAACGGCGGCATCTCAGCATCGCCCGCAAGGTAGTTCAGATGCTCGATAGAATTCGCCGGAACAGACGGCGCCGCAGGCAAAGCCTGAACTTCCGAAGAAGTCTGCGCCCTAACGGAAACTCCCGCGCACAATATAAGGAGCGGGAACAATCTATAGATTTGGCGGGTCTTTTTCATTGACTCTCAGACGAGAGTCTAGGACGACACGGCGGAGAACATAAGCTACTTTCTATTGCATGAGCCTGTGAGCCGAACTCATAAATGGCGCACGAGCGGAGTGAGCGGATTTCCCAGATCATTGATCCTCGGTGATCAAGGTATCCATGGGTGCGAAGTACCACTCGCGAGAAAGCCCATCGTCAAATACACGCGGATTCGCCGGAAAGGTCTGGGATGCTATCCACCCACTTGAGGCGTGCAAAGATAGTCGCATATCACCAAGCGAGTTCCCGTACTTGATACCCTTAGGATATTCCGCGATGATCCATCCTTCGATCTGGTCTCCGGGCTGGATCACGCGATCATACAAAGAAGGTAGGAGATAATCGCCCTTCATCAACATAGCGGCGTTCTTCGCCTGCAAAACCAGAGGCTTTTGTTCCATCGTCTGTTGAGCACTATAAAACAACGTGTCAGCCATCCTGACATCGACCCATCCGCCAACTGAGTTCGCCTCCAAATAAACCTCGTCTATTCTTAGAGGTTCCTTTTGGCGGTTTGTGAGGGACACAAATAAGGCTATAGGTATTCGAAGTTTCGACGTGGTGCCCCGAACAACCCAGAAGAACGTCTCTGACATTTCATCTGCGACCATCTTTGCTTTAATCTTGATTTCTGCCTGGTGCGCCGTAATGGTCTTTGGGGGCTTTAGCAGGCATTTAAGTTCGTTCGTATCAATCAAGCATCCATATTCTTTTTCCAGCCCGTCTATCAGTACCCGCATCGCATCTTTGCTTTTCTTAAGCTCGTAGTATTGCGGCGATTCTAGTACTGTCGCTTTGTACTGGAATAGAGGTGCTTTCAGTTTGGCGATTTTTGCTTTTTCTTCTGGTGGTAGATTCAGGATTTCGTATTGAGAATCTTCATCAGGAGCAGGTGAGCTCTCGGTGGTAGTGGTAGGAGATGACATCTTGCCCGTCAGCCACCATAGACCACACGCTAGGATGGCCCCAACGAGCCCCACCATCGCAAATCCGATCCAGCCCTGTAGGCGCTGGTGCAAGTGCATAGTCAAGGGAGCCGCCAGTCGTTGCAGAAAGTATATTGAGAACAGGGAAAATGCGACAAATACAGCCATCCAGATCAACCTAGAATTGAAGCGCCAAGGAAATCTCTCCAGAATCCTTCCAGATTTAACCCCAAGAATCATGAACAAGACGCCCGTCAGCACGGCACCAGTCCACTTCCACCAGCTCTCGCCTCTCATAATGGAGGCGACGGCTTCGAGGACAAAGCCTAGTGCGATCATTTCGAGGAAGATGTAAACCGCCAACTTTCCGCTGGGAGCCTCGTCAAGCATCAAAAAACCTCGGGGAAATATGGATCATCGTACCCTCCCAAGCTGGTTGACGCGAGTGTCTTCATGAGCATCTCCCGATGGACTTCACGACCGATTTGTGACTGGGAAGCCAGGGATGAACGGAGAGTTCGATCTGTCCTCCCGCAGTCCCTCGTGTTCCAAGTCACTACGAATCGACGAATCTCAGCCGGTACGCAAGACACTAATCACTGCTACCAAAGACGCTGTCTGTTGTCGGCGGCTCGGATAAAAAAGGAAGAATCCCGGAAACGGTTGACACCAATCTTCGAGCACTCGCACTAGAGAACCCGCTTCGAGGTATGCAGCTACCTTGTGTTCCGAAATAAACGCAAATCCCACTCCATCCAGTGCGGCACGAAGAACCAGTTCTTCGTCTTCGACAACCAAAGGCCCATTGACGGAGATCGACAGGGACTTACGTCCCTTCTCAAATTCCCATCGATAAATCCCCGCATCGCCATGGCGAAAGTTGATGCACCGATGCTTGAGAAGATCGCGAGGCAGCTTCGGCTTGGGGCGAGACCGAAGGTACTCCGGTGACGCTACGATCGCTGGGCGATGATCGGGCGACACCCTCACGGCGATCATGTCCTTCTGAATGTACTCGCCAAAATGAATGCCCGCATCGAAATGCTCTGCAACGATGTCCCTGCGGCTGTCATCCGTGGTGACATCGAGAATGATGTCGGGATATCGGCGGATCAATTCCCCGAGTTTCGGCGCAATCACCGAGAATGCGTAACGAGGCACGAGCAAGCGCACACGGCCGGCAGGCTTAGCGCGGGAGCCGGATACAACCCGAAGGCTCTCCCCAAGTTCTTTAAGGGCAGGTCGCAATCGATGGAGCAGCTGTTCTCCAGCTTCCGTAAGGGCTACGCTTCGCGTGGTTCGAGCGATTAAGCGAACGCCAAGGTTCTCCTCAAGTCCGCGCATGGTATGGCTGATCGCAGACGGCGAGACGCCTTGCCGCTTCGCAGCTCGCGTAAAGCTTTTCTCTTCCGCGACTGCCACAAAAGCAGTCAATGAGCTGAAGTCTGTCGGAATCATTCATGAATCATACTCACAAGACCTTGCAAAAAACATCGTGAAGTAAAACCGGGTTTCTCCTTCATCCTATGAGAGTCACTTGCCGATCCATTCGGCTCGGAAGACAGGAGAGGTTATGCGCGGAACAGTTCTTTATGGCAGCAAAGATATCCGGTTCGAGGAAGTGCCGGAACCAACAATCGAAAAAAACACTGACGCAATCATTCGGCTCGCCGTCTCGTGCGTTTGTGGCTCGGACTTGTGGTCGTACAGAGGCATCCAGTCTGTGACCGAGCCGACTCCAATGGGACACGAATACTGTGGCTATGTAGAAGAGGTCGGTAGCGCAGTGACGTCCGTGAAACCCGGACAGTTTGTTGTGGGCTCTTTCGCTATGTCCGACAACACATGTCCGCATTGCAAAATGGGCTATCAGTCGTCCTGTCAGCAGCGAGAATGGGTGAGCCGGGCGCAAGCGCCTTATATGCGCGTAGCGCTGGCGGATGGCACGCTGGTGCCGACCTCCGATTTACCTTCTCAAGGACTCTTGCCCAGCCTGCTTGCAGCATCTGATGTTCTCGGCACCGGCTGGTTCGCAGCTGATGCCGCCAACGTCAAGAAAGGTTCGACGGTTGTGGTCGTCGGCGATGGCGCAGTAGGACTTCTCGGCGTGCTCTCGGCCAAGCAGATGGGAGCCGAGCGCATTATCGCCATGAGTCGCCATGGGGCGAGACAGAAGCTGGCACGCGAGTTTGGCGCGACTGACATTGTGAACGAGCGCGGTGACGCAGGCGTCGCTCGAATCAAGGAGTTGACAAAAGGGATCGGTGCCGACTCGGTGCTGGAGTGTGTAGGGACACAGGAGTCAATGCAGCAAGCGATTCAGTCCACTCGCCCCGGCGGTTTCGTTTCGTACGTCGGAGTGCCGCATGGTGTGGCACTAGACGGACAGCAGACGTTCTTCGCTCATGTCCATCTGCATGGAGGCCCTGCCCCGGTGCGTCGCTATCTCCCTAAGCTGATCGATCTGATTGTGGAAGACAGGATCCAGCCTGGCAAAGTCTTCGACCTTGAGATCCCTCTGGAAAAGGTAGCTGAGGGATATGCGGCAATGGATGAACGCCGAGCAATCAAGACGCTTTTGCACCCGTAAGCGTCAGGCGAAAGGTTTCACGGCTCGTCACTGATCCACGCGCGATTAGGCCATCCCAAGTCGGTGGAGAATCGACTTCAGCAACTCCTGATTCCTCCGGCGTGGGCGACTCCGTCCAGCCAGTGCTCTTGTCAGCATCGAACGGGATCTACCGCTGACCCTCATTAGAGCAGCGATCGGAATTTTCTTCAGGAGCGGCAGAATCCTGGTCTCCCATTCGTCTCGGCGCGGATCTGGATATTCGGTATAGACACTCTCGGGTGAATGAATGACCCCTGCTTCGATTTCTTCGAGCAGGTTCGATTCTCTGCCGATGTAACTAATCTGGGCGACACGGATGTGTCTTCGCTGGAGAAACCCGACAGTCTGCTTGCCGCTGGGCTTTCCCTTCGCGTCCGCGCTTTTCGCGCCAGCATGGAATTCGTACTCGCGCAAAACTTCGCCGTATGTCTTTACCCGAGCGATACCCCGACTGCCGTGAAAGCCCTCGGTCGTGATCGCGTACTGTTTTCCTGAGTGTTGGTCGATCCACGGCAAATCAACCCAACACTCTGGATCGGGTACATAAGGCGCAACCAGATGAAATTTCTTGGGATCAGCATCAGGTGGATATCCAAACGGTTTTACGTGGCATGTCAGCAAGAAATCGAATGGTTTTATCCGATTGCGATATTTCTTGCCACGATTGAGCTTTGACAATGAGCGCATGGCTGCGGGACTGGTAATCGGTATCCGGCCCATCGCAGGCACCTCCTCAAAACCGAGCGGTTGTGCAGGTAGGCCCAAGGTCCTACGAATGATGCTGATCCAGGACTGCGGGATCCAACCACGATCTTCGCTGTCTGGGTTCAACGGATTTCTGAGGTGACCGAGGCCATGTTCGGACCAGCGGTCTTCGTGATTGTTTACGCCCTTCTGAAGCAGTACAGGATTGCCATCGTCATCGTGCAAGAAGAGCGCGTAGCGTTTGGGAGAAATTGCCAAGCAGTAAACCTGTCGCTGTTTGCCCGTTTCTGGGTCGTAGTTGTCGCGTTCAATCTTGAGGATCGAGCGTGACTTGTCTGCATACGGACTCAATTGCCGAAAACGTCCTGAAATCTCGTCGATCTGCTTCCATGACAGTGCCCTCACCGCATCATGGCCATCTGCCATCTCGAACGGACCTCCGGGGCATGGAACGAGCCCTCCGAAGTCGGTCGCGCAAATTGCCATCGAATCGGTGTCTTCCATTACGTAAGTTCCATGGAGTTCGGACACGCAGTAGTGAAGCAAAGCGAGCATTAGGCGGGCGCCTGCCGTGGTCAACGAACCCAATGGGGCGAACCAGAATTCGCCAGGAAATTCGGGATGAGTGACTTTGCACGTGTACGGTTTGGGATCGATGCCGTGGCAGGTCACCTCGACTTTTTCACCTTCTTCGTGTCGGTCTATCTGGGCGTAGATTCCGAAGCAAGTAGCGCTGGCGAGAATCTTTAATGCTTTCTCAAGCCTCTTGGTTTCGATGTGGGATCTGTCGCTGCGGGATGACAGCCGTAAACGTTCCTCGACAATCTCTTTGAAGAAGTCCGCTCGCTCTGGATCAATCTCAACCATTCCCCGCAGCTTCGTCGGGGCGAGTTGAAACAAGGTTCCACGTGGCTCGATCAGAAATGCGTCCACGATTTCGGGTACACGACCGGTCGCGAGAAATGAGGCCACAACATCCGGGATCGAATACCAGAGCGCGTCTTCTTGCTTCGCGTAAACGTAGTTGATGCCTACCTGCCAGTCGTTGCTTGCTGCGCTGAATTTGCTTCTGATAGGCAGGGCGTCCCCGTTCGGCACGATTTTGACGAAGCCGTTCATGCGCACCCATGTTTCCGGTTCGAACAGCATGTCGGGAGTGAGTTCTCGGAGAAATTCCTCGACCCGATCCTTGCAGTGCTCAATGACGCGGATTTCACGGGCGATAACGAATGACCACAGCCGCATTAGCGTATTCACGGTGGAGTACATCGACAAAAAGTCCGTGTACACAACCGGGCAGACGACTTTCCGAATTTTTACGCTCGTTCGTCCGCCAAAGAATGCAGTTTGAGCGTATCCGAGGTACTCCTTTGGAAAGTCAGGCTGCCGTTTGAGAATCGGCGTGATGTTCATCGATTTCAGGTAGCCCTTACCAAACGCAGCAGGAGATAGCGCGTGCGTAACCGAGAGCGGTATTGGGTGCTCGGAGAATTCCGTGATCAGCTTGGCTGCCAGTTCTGAAATTGCCAAAGTGTCGTAACGGAGGCCATCGACGTGTTCTTTGGTAATGGAGCCTCGCCGGGTAGACTGCTGCTTTCGATATTCCACACCAAACGCTTCGCATGCGGCTTCCAGCGAGTAAGCTTCGTCTGTTAGGGAAAATCCAAGCGTGTGGGTATCCAGAAAATGACCCCGGAACTTGTATCCCGGTTCCGGCTTTCCAGACAGTGATCCTTCCGGAATCAAGTCCGCTCGATCTGGAGAGTTTCTGGCTGAGAACCCTATTAAGGAGCGCTTACTATCGATGTGCTTGACGCAAACTCTCGGTCGAAATCCATCCGGACGCTCGCGACCGCGTTTGTCTCTGTACGACCACAAGCAGAATGAAAAACCTCCTGCGTAGAAGCCGCGTGCCGGTGAGCAATCAAATGCTAATCGCGAGATGTCATGGGCGAGGTTGAAGCCGAGAACAAGGCATCGAGCCTTATAGACAAGCTGATAAAACAAATCCAGGACTTCAGCCTGAGTGAGCAACCGCAGGCGGTGACCATTTGCCGACGCGACATTAACGTTATGGTGTAAAACATAATCTTTCAGAGCCTGACGTTCGCGCCTCGACAGGTCATCCGCATAAAACAAAACTTCTTCAAGGCATCTGCCATCAACCTCAAACCGACAATTTCCGATCGTTAACTTCTGAGTCGAGCCGCTACGTCCGACGGTGCGGATGACGAGCATTCCCCGCGGATACAGGAATGATCTCGGCGAGCGACGGTCAGGCTTTGCCTCACTCGCATAAGGAAAAACCCGGACCGCGACTGGCAGCGGCCTGATCTCAGGCTTTCGCACCGGGCTTCTTTTTCTTGGGTGCGAACTGTTCTATTTCCGTATTCACCCACCATTTCGGCCCAAGCTTCTTCGACAGAAGCTGATCCATCTTTTCCAACATGTCGGCCAACCAAGGCAGGCCCGTTTCGATCAAGTACACGTTTGTATCTACGAAGCCACGCAGACATGCGGCGCCGGCCAGGAGCGGGCTTCCCTCCGTATTCCGCAGAGTTGATTTTGGCCACTCCCCCTGGGCAACGCTGAGGTCTGCGCGATGGTCATTCACTGGAACGCGTATCGTCGCAGGATTGTTCGCTCTTCCAAACGAATGATGGTCGTCCGTTGTTGAGCACCCCTTCGCAGCGCGTTCACATGCCGCGCATATCATGGGATTGCTGCCCGCTATCAGAGCCTCAGGTCGATCCTCGCCACAGGCGCAACGAGCCCCGATACCGACGCGTCGAGCAGCAGCAACCTTTCGGCGATAAGCTCCGCCGGGGTCACGCGTTGGCGCTTTGGACCGCATCACTTGCTCCTCGGATACAGCGATTCGAATGACAACTCACCAGCAGCACCCAATTCGTCTAGTTCATCGAGATTGGTGAGCAGCGCGACTCGATTCCCCTCAGCATCGGTGATGTGCTTGCCTTTGAACTGCCTGAGCGCCGAGTCATCGCCCGTTTCGAGGTACCGCTGTACGGCAGCGGAGTGCTTGCCGGCCTTACTGGCTTCGCGAGAGTCACGTGTGGCAACTTCCACCGGCCCCCTGGTTTCTGAAACTACAATCACGACACGGAACAAGTCGTCGTGAGGCTGGGCAGCGTATCTCCCGTTATCGAGTTTCTGTAGGGCAGAGCCGCTCCGACGTATCAGGGTGCCTCGCGGAATCCCAACTGATTGGGCCGCCTCCGACGCTGAGATGTCGCGCGCTCTCATCAACGAAATGCCATTTGCCACAGCGATTTCAATCTCTCGATTGCGTTCTCCCAATGCGAAAAATTGCTCTACTGTTATTAGGGTGCGAGCATCGCTTTTTGACTTGGACCGGCGATGTCTGCTGCTTTTGCGAATACCTTTGGATTGACGCTTCATTTTTCATCCTCCACGTAGGTGTAAGTGGCCTGTCCTGGTTGGAGTTTCCCATTGAAAGGTGCAGGTGCTCACAGTAAAATGATTGTTGTTGGCACACTTTGGCATGAGTTGTTAACGATGGGACTGCGCGGACCTAAACCGCCTGATATTGGCCTCATGACGGTTTGGGAATTTGAGTTCTACAAGGCTTTCCGATCTTTGAGGGACGGAATGGCTCTTCCGGTTAATCCCTTGACGTCTAGCGGGTTTACGCGCGCCGAACTCCGGACGTTCATTGGACAGCTGAAGCAGATGACTCGCGAGCACTATTGGCTGACAACTCAACGACTTAGCGTAGAGATGGGGCATCGTGTGAATCTGTCGAGGCCGCCTACGAGCATGGACCGATGGTGGGCCGAACATCAGAAAGATGAAGAAATCCGTTCTCTCGAAATGGAGTTGAAACCTCCTGGGATTGAGGCTTTGGATCGAAGGCGGAAGATATGGGATGACCTGATAAGTGCCGATACCTATTCCGCTATTCGGAAGGCCTGCGGACGCTGGGCCCGATTGCCTGATGTTCGGAGGTTAGGAACTACACCATTCCCTAGGCACATCGTGCGAAACGCAGCCGCATTTCTTTCCATGAAGAAGAATGTGAGATTTCCTAAATCGACGTACAGCGACGATGCGCGTGTTGACTATCTGGCGCGCGGTATGGCCGGTGTGATGTGTGGCAGAAGCCCCATGACTGGTATTGAAAAGCTTCGGAACATGAAACACGACAAGAACGGAGAGTTGTGGTTAGAGCGTGAAGGAAACCGCCTGTTACCGGAGGTGGAGCAGCGTTGCAGTTGCTGGCGTTGCAACATTCGGAGATCATCCAGGCTTGCTCCCTTAAGCACTGGCTACGAGAACGGCCTAAGGTTTTTCATGGAGATTTCCGCAACTACGAAAGTGCCAGTCGAGTGGCGCAAGAAAGGCCCAATACTGCATTAAAGAAGCAAAGAACGGGCTAGCCGAGTGTTGCCACACCCGGTAAGCCCTGGCCGTCAAAGGAGGATGAGCTCCAATGTCAGTTCCGATCAAACTATCGCACTCTCCAACAACCCCGCAAATTTCCACAAACGGAGTCCTTTGCTTATGGGGATTTGGTGTGCGTTTACAAGTCCGACACGGTCAATTGATCGCTGAGTGGGGAATCGGACGAGACCGTCATAACATCTGCGTGCCGCGTGTGAATCGTAATTTGAAGCGCATTATTGTTATTGGCAGTGATGGGTTTGCAACATTCGATGCGATCCGCTGGGTTTCGGATATTGGCGGGTCACTGATTTTCCTCGACAGGCGAGGGAAACTGCTATTCGCATCGACGCCTACCGCTCCGAGTGATGTAAGGCTCAGAAGGATGCAAATGCAATGTCTCGCCTTGGAAAATGGCACGGCGCTGAAAATCTCTAGGGAACTTATTTCGCAAAAAATCGACGGGCAGGCCGCAATCGTTCGGGACATGTTGGGCAATTCCGCTGCAGCGGACGCGATACTTCGATTCAAAGCTGAACTAGCTGAAGCAGAAGATACCGACGCCGTTAGGCTCACTGAGGCGCTTGCTGCCAAGTTGTACTGGAGCCAGTGGGCCAACCTTCCGATTCGCTGGGTTCGCAAAGACGAGGATCGCGTGCCGGCGAATTGGAAACAATTTACGTCACGAATTTCGTCAATCACCCACAGTCCAAGGCTCGCGACAGACCCGGTAAACGCGTGTATGAACGTGATTCACGGGCTGTGTGAGTCGCAGTGTCGAATAGCGCTCATTGGCGCAGGCTTAGACCCGGAAGCCGGCCTGATGCACCGTGACGCTCCGGGCCGTTCAAGTCTCGGGAATGACCTACAAGAGGTCTTGAGACCGTCAGTTGATTCTTTCGTACTTCACTATATTCAGACTGAGCCATTCCGCAAGGCAGATTTTTGGGAAGATAAAAATGGGAATTGTCGCGTCGGGTTAGCACTGATTAAGAAGCTCTGTGAAACAGCAGACACTTGGCGCAGGTTCGCAGCGCCCGTTGCTGAATGGGTAGCGCAAGCAATTTGGAATTCATCCCAGAATTCGGCAAAACGCGAACGGGTCCTACCAACGCGACTCACCCAGCGTCGCAAAAGCGAAGGCAGGGGAAACACTTTCACGATGCGAACCAATATCTTCCCTCGTCAACTGAAGGTCTGTGCTGAGTGTGGAACTGACGGTGTTACCGGTCGCCACTGCGGAGCGTGCGCCGCCGAAGCAGCGAGAAGGACCATGGCGGATATTGCATCGCTCAGCCACATGAAACCGAAGACGAAGAAAGAGAAGGCACGCCTTTCTAAGGTACTAAGCGATCACGCCGTCGCGAATACTTGGTGGGATCCGTCGAGTCTGCCAAGCTGGTTGACCGAGGAATGCTACGTTCAGAGAATTCAACCGCTACTCAGAACGAAAAAGGTCCGAGAGATAGCTGAAGCAATCCAGGTATCCGAGCTTTATGCCGGCTTCATCCGTTCGGGCAGGCGACGCCCACACGCCAGACATTGGTCTAAACTTGCCGAACTAGCGGGCGTCGGCAACTAGAAGAGCGGTTGCTGCAATCGCAATCGTAAAAAGAGATCATTCGGTCCGCTGCACCACTACTATTTTCTGCGATAGCGTGACGCGGCTCTTATGTGAGCATCGACGCCGGTCATGCGGAGTCGAAAATTGACGAGAGTTTCACTAACGCCAAATTGATTCGCAATCACCGAAGTTGTCAGATTTCGGCGTCTGCAGGCGTGGAGGCCTTCTCTAGGAAGGAGAAGTGCCCACGCTAACCAGTTTGCCTCATCCTCGTCTTTCTGGTCGTAACTGCGCATCACAAAGGAACCGTCATGGGACATTATCAATTTTGCCGGCTCATGCCCGAGTATCAAATGGGCCAGCTCGTGCACGATGTCGCTCGACCGCCGACCGGGTGAGTGCCTAGGATTGTAGATGATTACGGCGGCGCCATCTTGTATAACGGTGACAGCCGACCAACCCCACGGATCAACATCTGTCAGCTGATTTAACACGTCAGTTGGTAGGTTTGGAACGTCACGCGGTGTCCACAGTATGACCTCTAAGTAGACTGCTAGCGCAGCAGGTTGCAGCATATCATTTGAACCTAGCTGCAGTTCTCCCCTCAAAGACGTAGCGGTCCGTTCTGCCCAGCTCTTGAATCCGCGTTCGAGGGTGGAATTCATTTGTCTGAATCGGAGAACCTTGGTTGCGCTTTCAGGGTGTACAAAACCATCTTCGCCAATGCGTTTACAGTTGCTGGTTCCGGGGTTTGGTCAGCGCGGAAATGAGAGGAGATAGAAGAGGTCGTGCCTTCCGCCGGCCCCGAAGACGCATCACTTTTAAATCCTAAAAAAGAGTTGGGGTCGGTCTTCAGCCAAACACATATTTTCCTGAACGTCTCAATATCTGGTATGCGCCCATTCTCCACGCGCATTAGAGTTGCGGGGCCTATTCCGATCTCTTTCGCTGTTTCTCGCAACTTTTTCTTGCCCCGCTTTTCCCGGACTATTACGCCCAGGCTTTCGAGGGGTTGTTTTGGCATGAAGTCTCCTTTGTTGTTTTCTACGAAACGATACTTGACGAGCGAAACGCGATCCGCTACCCTTTGTAGTATATCGAAGGAACCGTACTCCACCAGTGAAACGAATGGTTCCGAACGAAAACTGAGCTTTCGATCTCAGGTTCCCAGTGAGGTCGTGTATGGATCTTTCGAAAGTAAAGGTTGAAGTCTACGATTTTCTCGCGGTGATCATTCCGGGGCTGCTTCTGGTCTGCGACGTATGGATCGTGCTTCGGGGCTGGGAGAAGTTTGCCCTTGGCATTTTCAACATCGGCGCGAGCGGATTCACGGTACTTCTCCTCCTCGCATTCGCAGTGGGTAATTTGCTCCAGGAACTGGCCGACGTCCTGATAAAGCAATTCAAGGGTAAGCGATTTTTCAAGACTGGTCGCGACAAACTTTGGAGCTCCAAGACAGGAGAGCACGTTAACACGCGGATCACCAAGGAGCTTGGGCATCCGGTCGCCGACGTGGATGTCGCGTTCGACTACTGCCTCACCAGAATTCAGAACAGCTTTTCTAAACGCGACCTTTTCCTGGCAAATTCGGATTTCGCTCGTGGCCTGATCGTCGTGGGTCTCATCGCCATTGCTCCACTTATCCGCATCACGAATGATCTGCATACGCGTTGGGCGATTCATCTTTCTTACGTTGCGACCGGACTGATACTGCTGTTCCTAATCGCCTGCTTGTGTTGGGTACGCATGACACGCTTCCGTGAGTTGTCCGAAAAGCCAGTGTTTCATGCATTTCTTGCGCAGCCAGTTGAAAACAAGAGCACAGCGGCAACAGCCAAATGAAAGAGGATCGGAGGATTTCTATGACAATGAAGGTGATGGTCTTCGATGTTGAACACGGTGCGTGTGCCTTTCTAAAGACGCCCACCAACCACGCGATTCTTATCGACTGCGGATGCACTGAGGGCTTCTCGCCTGCCCTGTACATCGCGCAGCATGAACTCCCAACCGCCGTAGGCTGGAACGGTCACAAGCTCACAGAAATGATCGTGACGCACCCGCATGACGATCACATCACAGAGGTCGAGGTCGTCAAAAACATCTGTCCGCCTGCTTTATTGCACCGTCAGAAGTATGACTGGGAGGAGGTTAAAACGGCTGAAGGTGGCGATTACAACAATCTGGATACATACACGGTATGGCAGGAAACTTACAACGTCACGCCGACCGTATGGCCTAATTTCGGAATCGACGTTCAGTCGTTCAGGCTGAGCCCTGAAGAGGCGAAACAGATCGATGAGAGTAAGTACATCAACAACTCCAGCATCGTGACAATTGTCACCGTAAAGGGAACGCAATTCACTCAGAAATTCTTGTTCGGTGGAGATATGGAAACGGCCGGCTGGAACTTCCTCGTGAAGAGACTTGATTTCAGGGAAGCCGTAAAAGGTGTCACTTTCTTCATTGTGTCGCATCACGGGCATGAATCGGGTTTTTCCGAAGCTCTATTTGCTGCCATGGGAAAGCCCTATCTCAATATTGTGTCCATCCATCACAACGATGAACACATTGATCCACGTTACTCGCAGGAAGCTTACGCAATAGGTGTGGAATTAAAGGGTGAGCGCAGGCGAAGGCTGACAACTCGGTGCGACGGCACGATTAGCATTGGCGTGACCGATGAGGGTAAGTACTGGATAAAATGCGAGCACCTCGCGGATAACCAAGGCAAAGTTTTAAAACGGAGCGTTGGTTTCTGATCCTACCAACCGCCAGATGGAACTGGCGCATCTTCCGGCTACACTTGTTGCCGATGAGTGCGCCAGTCGTCGTCCATCCCTGGACAAGGTTCGCATAGTATTCGATTGTGCATCAGAGTCTAAACTCGCTAACGCGACGGCCGTTCGACCAAACTCTCTCGAACTTGTTTGCTACTGCCCGGAGATCGCTTACCTCAAGGATTTCTCGCGCCCATCCAGCAGCTACATCAGCCGCTTGTAGCTCGTCGATGGCTCGGGAATCGAGCTCCCGCACTATCGGTTTTGCAGCTGAGAGGCCGAGTGGCAGATGAGATTCGACCTGAGCTCCGATCTGGTCAGCCATAGAGTTCAGAGCGGCGGCGGTTGTCGGACTCTCTGCATCGAAATTTCTTGTGGTTGCGATCAGTTCCGCAAGCATGACCGTTGCTAAGGGTGACCTAAATACTTCCTGAACAGAGTTCGCAGAGTCAATCGATTTCAGGTCGAAAATAGCGTGAGCACGTGCGGCGAAAATCATTGCCTGTTTTAGCCCACCACCGATCTTTTCTCGAATGGCGGTCGGCGTAAAATCGGCCAACGAGGCAATTGGGTCATAGACTCCCCAAGGGACGGCTTTCGCGATTTCCAAAGGTAGATACGCAAAGGGAGTACCGGCAACGATCGCCGTTGCGCAGCAATCGCTTACGTATTCATCGATCTTTTCCTCTGGTATCTTACGCTGTTGCACTGCGGTAAGATCACGGACCTGCTCATCAATGGGCTTAGGGTCGATGATAATAATTGTTGCTTGTGACACGCCTGTTTCGACCCGACCCCAAAGAATGCGTTGGGACCGGAGACGAGGGCGCATCTCAACGATGTCTCTATATTTCACCTCGTCTCGTACCATCGCTGCTCGAAGCTCTTTGATCCACTCGAGATTTGCATCAGAGCGGAACTGTGCTAGAACGTGCTTGCGGAACGGCCCCTCTGTAAGAGTTGAATCACCGTAGGTTGAGTACGAGCTTGGAAGCAGAATCGGCATCTTGGCTTGCGTCGCAGTCTAGCAAGTCGAACAGTCCTGTCAACTCCCAGCCCAACAGCCCCAGCGCGTCGTTTCACGCAAGATATCTCCACATGTTTATCAATTGATTAACAGAGATGTGTCGTTTCATCTCTTCTATCTCCTATCCCCTCAAAATCGTCGAATGTCAGAGTCCAGGACCGGCAATTGCGTGACATGGCAAGCTCGGGAAGGGCTCGACTTCAGTCGTGCCGCAATTGAAGAGGGTCTGATCGGCGTCAGCCGCTGAGGCCAGC
>Ga0335085_10000758_pt1 | contig 82621 bp, 67 predicted proteins | sample Lox_Sample_45_FD_206712 | JGI IMG/M metagenome (GOLD analysis project Ga0335085, IMG submission 206712) | Soil microbial communities from Loxahatchee National Wildlife Refuge, Florida, United States - Lox_Sample_4.5 | ecosystem: Environmental > Terrestrial > Soil > Wetlands | place: USA... | reverse complement strand
TGCGTCGCGGTATCGAGCGTAGGCGGATCGCCCGGCCGCAGTTTGCGGTAGATTTCGATGAGCGCTTCGTTCTGCGTCTTGACGTTGTCCTTGCGGATGGTCGCGGAAATGACCGTGCCCACATCGTCGCGCTCGGGGAAGAAGATTTCGAAATCCTCGATCCCGGCTTCCATGAGCTTGGAGATCATGGTGGTGGTCAATTCGCTGTTGGCGTCGATCATGACTTCGCCGGTGGACATATCCACCACGTCGGCGACGACGTGCGCGCCTTCCAGGTCGTTCGGCGCCACCTCCACCTGCGCGATCTTGACCTTCTGAATTTCCTTGAACAGGCTGGAGGTGATCTTCTTGCCCTGCGCCACGATGGTTTCGCCGCTCTTGGTGGCGATGGCGTGCGAGAGTTTGAGGCCCGTGAGGCCTTCATCCACGTTCCACAAGAGCTTTTTCTCGCGAATCGAGATCTTGCTGACGCGGTAGAACGCGCGCAGAATCTGCTCGTCGGTCTTCAGGCCGAGGGCGCGCAGAAAGACCGAGCCGTAGAACTTGCGCTTGCGATCGATTCGGACGTAGAGGATGTTCTTGTTGTCGTATTCGAATTCCACCCAGCTTCCACGGTAGGGAATGATCTTGCCGAGGAAGTAGCCCTGCGCCGGAATACGCTCGAAAAACACGCCCGGCGAGCGGTGCAACTGGGAAACGATGACGCGCTCGGTGCCGTTGATGATGAACGTGCCGTTGTCGGTCATCAGCGGAATTTCGCCGAAGAAGACTTCCTGTTCCTTGATGTCCCGCACGCTCTTTTTCTGCGTTTCGGGATCTTTGGAGTAGACGGTGAGCCGGATGGTGACTTTGAGCGGCGCGGCATACGTCATGCCGCGTTCCTGGCACTCCTGCATGTCATATTTGAGTTGCAGGCCCACCGGGTCGCCGCACTTGTTGCAGAAGGTCACGACGTTCTTGTTGAAGGTCCCGCAATGCGCGCAGAGAATGTCGCCCGCGTGGAAGGGATCGGTGCGGATGGTCGCGCCGCAATTGCGGCAGGTGGAACGCAGATGGTGCAGACCCTTCAGGTTGCCGCACTTGCATTCCCAGTTGCCGATGGAATAATCGACGAATTCCAGATCGCTGACGCCGCGGAAGTCCGAAATCGGAAACACCGAGTTGAAGACGGTTTGCAGACCGATATCCTCGCGCTCATTGGGCAGCAGGTCCATCTGCAAAAACCGTTCGTACGAATTCTTCTGAACCTCGATGAGATTCGGAATCGGAATCGAAGTTTTGATCTTTGAAAAATCGACTCGCTCGGGAACGGCGCCGTTATTTTGAATATCCATTCTTTAAAACTCCTGACGGCCGGACAGCCAACGCAAAGAAACCGCGCTTAACAGCACAAAGCCAACGGCGCCCCGGAGGGTGAAGCCACCTGGAGCGCCGAGAGAGAACAAAGGGGAAGGAAACGAATTAGGTCCGGAGTAGTGCTCGCGATGAGGGCGAGGTCTGTGGGGGTTGAGGCACAGCTATCCTGTACTCTGCTTCCAGGCCCGGAAACGCGCAGAGATCCCCTCTCTGCAGTTTCGGCCGAACTGCAATTGAAGTTCCAGGATTTGGGAATCGCAGTCACCAATTGGGATCGAATCCGGCTGAATCGAAGGCCCAACTACCCACTCTAGCAGGAAAACAAGCTGTTAGCAATCAGCGGTCAGCTGTTCGCACCAGGCTCCGCCGTGAAAACCCTGCCCTGCCCGCAGGAAGCACGACGAACCCTTTCCATCCGGGAGCCGACAGCTAAAAGCTAACAGCTATCAGCTTACTTCACTTCTACTGTTGCGCCAGCGTCGGTGAACTTTTTCTTGATGGCCTCGGCTTCATCCTTGCTCACGCCTTCCTTGACGGGCTTGGGAGCGCCATCGACCAGGTCCTTGGCTTCCTTCAGGCCGAGGCTCGTCACTTCGCGAACGGCCTTGATCACATTGATCTTATTGGCGCCGGCGGCGGTCAGGACGACGGTGAACTCCGTCTTCTCCTCGGCAGCCGGAGCAGCCGCCGCCGCTCCCGCTCCGCCGCCCGCCACCATGACCGGCGCTGCCGCGGCAGCCGAAACCCCCAGCTTTTCCTCGAGCAGCTTGACGAGCTGAGACGCTTCCAGCAGGGTCAAGCCTTGAATCTGTTCCGCAATTGCGTTGATATCCGCCATTTCTAAACTCCAAACTCCTTCAAAATTGAAAAACTGTTAGCGCGCGGTTGCCCGTCACGCCTGAAACTTGTTCTCTTTCACACCCTGGTCGACCACGACCGCCAGGTTGCGGCCGACGGCGCCGATTGCCGTCACCAGCCGCTGTGCCGGTGCGTTGATCAGATACAGCAGCTTGGCAAAGATCTCTTCCTTGCTGGGCATGGTCGCCAGCTCGTTGATCGCCTTGACGTCGATCACGCGCCCTTCGACGATTCCCGCTTTGAACGTGAACGACGGGTTCGCCTTGGCATAGGCCGTCAGCGCTTTGGCCAGAGCCACCGGATCGTTGGTGGTGTAGGCCATCGAGGTCATGCCGCGCAGGCCTTTGAGCACCTGCTCGGAGGCCGTACCTTCGGAGGCGATCTCCGCCAGGTTGTTCTTCACGACGCGATATTTGCCGCCCGCTCCGCGGATGGTCTTGCGCAGTTCGAAGTCCTGATCGACACGCAGCTTCTCATAGCCGGTGACAAACAGGTTCTTGAGCTGGGCCAGATCCTGGCGCAAAGCCTCGACGTCTTTGTTTTTGTCTTCCTTCTTTTTCATGGAAACACCTGTTCGGGGCTAAACCGCCGCCGCCTTGATCGTGAACGGCGTAGTATCGATCGCAACTCCCGGGCTCATCGTGGAACAGAGCGTCGCGCTTTTCACGTATTTGCCTTTGGCCACCGCCGGCTTCGCCTTGATCACCGCAGTGATGAGGCTGGCCGCGTTCTCCACCAGCTTGCCGTTATCGAAACTGATTTTGCCGACGGGAGCATGAATGATCCCGGTCTTATCGACGCGAAACTCCACCTTGCCGGCTTTGATTTCCTTGATCGCCTTGGCGACTTCCACCGTCACCGTGCCGGTCTTGGGGTTGGGCATCAGCCCGCGCGGGCCGAGCACTTTGCCGAGTTTGCCGACCGAGCGCATCATATCCGGAGTGGCGATGACGGCGTCGAAATCCGTCCAGCTTTCCGACTGGATCTTGTTGACCATGTCTTCGCCGCCGACGAAATCGGCGCCGGCATCCGTAGCTTCGCGCTGCTTATCGCCGCTGGCGATCACCAGCACTTTTTTCGACTTTCCCAGACCGTTGGGCATGACCACCGTGCCGCGAACCATCTGGTCGGCGTGCTTGGGATCGACGCCCAGACGCATGTGGACTTCCACGGTCTCGTCGAATTTGGCGTATTTGATCTTCTTGAGAAGCGGTACGGCCTCTTCGAGCTGATACTCTTTGGCCTCGACCTGCTTCGCCGCGGCTTGATACTGTTTACCTGGTTTCCTTGCCATGTCTCCTCATTGGTGCAAGCGGTCCGTCAAAAAGGCAAACGAACCTCCCACTGAGCTTGTTTTTCAAAGGGACAGCAATCAGTGTACCAGAACGTGCACCAGCCCGCAACTAGCCTGCCTCGAAGAGAACGAACTGTCTACAAAGCTTGAAGAATCTGAGCGGTAGACGTAAAATCCCGAAATGCGACGAATCCTCTCCGCACTTGCCTTCGCCGTGGCAGCCGCGATTTCGCTCCGCGCGCAATCCGCCGATTGCAATGCTCCGCTGCCCTCGCAGCAGGTTTCCGTTTCCCTGCCCGGCCGTCCTTTTAAACTGGCTGTAACTCCGGATGGCTGCCGGATCTTCGCATCGCTGCTGGGCGCGAATCAAGGCCAGGCGGGCGGAGGACTCGCCGTGCTGCAGCGCCGTGGCGGGCACATCGAGGTCGTCCGCGGCGTTTCCGAGAACACCGGCCGCGGAGGCGGCGCCGGCCTGGGGGGCCTGGCGCTGACCCATGACGGGAAGATTCTGATTGCTACCACCGGCCACGGCGTGGTTTTGATGGATGTGGCGCGCCTCGTGAACGGCGGCAAAGAGGATCCGGTGATCTCGACCGTCGAAGAAGGGCCGGATGCCGCTTCGATCTTCGTCAACGTGAGCGCGGACGACCGGCTCGTCTTCGTGAGCGACGAGGGCGCCGGCACGATCACGGTTATCGATCTGGCAAAGGCTCGCTCGCCGAAAACCGCGGCGCAGGCGATCCTCGGCAAAATTCCCACTGGACGAGCGCCGATCGCGTTGACGTTCTCGCCGGACGGGCGCTGGCTATACACCACGAGCGAGCACGCGGCTCCCGGCTGGGGCTGGCCGGCCATCTGTGAACCGGAGGTGGCGCGTCCGGGCGCAACCGTCAAGGTCCCGCAAGGCGTGGTGTCGGTGGTGGATGTGCGGCGGGCGGGCAGCGACCCCGCGCATGCGGTAGTGGCGCGCGTGCCGGCCGGTTGCGTTGCGGTGCGGCTGGCGCTCTCGCCAAAGGGCGACCGCGCTTACGTCACCGCACGCAAAAGCAACGCGGTTCTGGTCTTGGACACAGCGGCGCTGACTGCCGATCCGGAACACGCTCTGCTCGGAACCATCCCGGTAGGAACAGCGCCGGTTCCGCTCGTGGTCCTGGACGCCGGCAAACGGGTGATCGCCGGCAATTCCAACCGGTTTGGAAACGACGCCGGCGCGGGGAGCACACTCACGGTGCTGGACACGGCGAAAATCGGCAAAGGCGCCGACGCCGTGATCGGCTCCATCGTTTGCGGGGGCTTTCCGCGAGACCTCATCCTCTCCCCCGACGGAAATACGGTCTTCGTAGCGAACTACCTGACGAGCACGCTGCAGGCGCTGGATTCCCGCCACCTGCCTTTGCGGTAGCCGGCCGGAAGTTCGGCGGAACGAACCCAATTGCGCACAAATGGCTCTTTTACAATTACTTCAACACTGCCGGTAACCGAATGGCGGGCACAATCATCTATTCAGGTACATGTCTCGCTTCCCGTGCGCCATAGCCGCTACTTTGCTGTGCGTGCTGCCCGTTCTGGCGCAAGTCACCGGCACGCCGCCGGTTCAGGCCCCCGAAGACAAACGCATTTTCGGTGTGTTGCCGAACAACCGGACCACCGAGAACTCGATCCCGTTTCATCGCATCACCGGCAAGCAGAAGCTGACGATTGCATTCAAGGACTCCTTCGACTGGCCGGTCTATCCCACCGCCGGCCTGTTCGCGACCCTCTATCAACTGGAAGACCAGAACCCTTCGTTTGGCCAGGGAATGGACGGGTACGCCAAGCGTTTCGCCACAGCTTATGGCGACCAGATGATCGGCAACATGATGACCGAAGGGTTGGTTCCAGCGCTGGGACACCAGGACCCGCGCTATTTCCGGATGGGCGAGGGCACCAAGAAGTACCGCGCCGGCTACGCTTTGAGCCGGATTTTCGTTGCCAGGATGGATTCCGGCCACAACACCTTCAATTTCTCCGAGTGGGGCGGCAACGCGGCGGCGACGGCCATTTCCAACGCCTACTATCCGGATACGCGCAACTGGAACGACAACCTGCAGAAGCTGCTCATCGCCTGCAGCACGGATGCCTTTTCGAACGTGCTGAAGGAGTTCTGGCCGGACGTGAAGCGGCACTTCAAGAAGAAGCACGACGACGCCCTGGTCTCGACGGGCCGTCCGTAGGCCGTTACGAAGCCGGGCTGTCCAGGACGCAGATTGCGTCCAGGTTGCGATACTTCTCGGCGTAATCGAGGCCGTACCCAACCACGAACTGATCGGGAATCTGGAAGCCGACGTAACTCACCTGCACGGGCCGCAGCCGGCGCTCGGGCTTATCGAGCAGGGCGGCGATGCGCAGGCTCTTGGGGTGGCGCTGCTCCAGAACGTGCATCAGGTAGGTGAGGGTCACGCCGCTATCGACGATGTCTTCGACCACGAGCACGTCGGCGCCTTCGAGCGAGATATCGAGGTCCTTGGTGACCTTGACTTCTCCGGAACTGGATTTGCCTTTGCCGTACGTGGAGATGCCCATGAAGTCCACGAAGACGTCGCGTTTCATGGCGCGGGCGAGGTCCGTGAGAAAGAAGCAGGCGCCTTTGAGAATGCAGATGAAGTGCAGGTTGCCCTCGGGATAATCGGCGGAGATCTGCTCGCCGAGCTCGCGAATCCGCGCCTGGATCTTCTCGGCGGAGATCAGGACACGCAGGTTGGGATCGGTCATGAAGCTCCTATTATAAGGACTGGTCAGACGGAACGCTCACGTCAGGGATTGATTTCGAAGCGCACCAACTGGAAGGTCCCACGGGCTTGCGGCGCACCATAGAGCGAAGCGCCGAAGACGACCCCCCGGTCCTCCTGAAACTGCGAATGACCGCGATAGTTGGCCAGCACTCTGGTTCCATCGACCGAGAGGACTGCGCTGCCCAGTCCGGGATCGAATACCAGTTCGTAGCGGCGGTACAGAGGCTCCTTACAGGGGATGGAGAATGCCAGCCCCTGCAGAACCGGCACAACCTGGGTGTTGAGCTGAATCACGTCCGCACCAGGTTGAGGGATGAGCTTGATATCGAAGCGATTGCCGGCTCCGGCAAAATCGACGAACGCGAATATGGAGCCTTCTTCTCCGCGCATGACGGCGCTCAACTTCCATCCCTTCCCGAGGGCAAGGCGTTTTTGGCGGCCTGTCAGTGGTTGGTAGTAATCACCCTGCCTGGCGCTGGTCACGCGCCATCCGTCATATCTGGTGCGCGTGGGATCCTCCGCAATTGTTCCGACTAAGTCGTTCTTGATCTTGAAACCTTCGGTGACGGGGTCGAACGGAGCCACATATTCGATCAGACGCGGGGGATCCAATTGGCTGGCGTACCACCGGTCCCCCAGGGCGCCGAATGCGAGCAAGGCGGCCGAACCTCCCGCGGCGGCCACAAAACGTCTGCGGGTCCGGTTCGTCAGCGCTTCGGCCAGGTCGTCGCACCATGCACGTACGTTCGGCGGCCGGTCTTCGGGCCGGAAAGCCAGAGCGGATTCCAGCGCGCTCCGCACTTTGCGGTCGAACCCCCGGGAGAGGGCGCGAATATCCGGGTGGCCGGTGAGCATTTCGCACACGATCAGGGCGAGGGAGTAGAGATCCGTGGCCGGGCCGTTTTCTCCCTGAAACTGTTCCGGCGCCATGTACCGGACGGTGCCCGCAATCATCACGGTTGTGACGGCGGGGTGGAGTTCGGAACGCTCGATTTTGGCGATGCCGAAATCGATCAGCTTGACGGCTTCGGTCCCGTCGCTGAGCCGCTGCAGCATAATGTTTTCGGGCTTGAGATCGCGGTGGGCGATGCCGAGAGCGTGGGCCGCGCTGAGCGCCGGACCGATCTGCTGCACGATGGCTGCTATCCGCCTGCGGTCGAGCGGCCCTTTCCGCACTGCTTCGCGCAGGCTGTCTCCGTCTATGTACTGAATGACCAGAAAAGGGCTGCCGTCGGCCAGCTCGCCGGAATCGAGAATGCCCACCACGCCGGGGTGATCGATGCGCGCAAGCACCTCCATTTCCCGCCGCAGCCGCGAGTGCAGGCTTTCGTCGCCGCGTCCTTCGGTACGCAGAAACTTCACCACCACCGGCCGGGACAGAAGCTGATCGGTGGCGCGATAAACGAGGGCCTGGCCGCCGGTGGCCATGCGTTGTTCCAGGAGGTAGCGGCCGCGCAGGACCTGGCCCTCTTCGGGCAGTGACATGGATTCGCGGAGCGCTTGCGTCAATGCCGCCGAGGCAGGGTGGACGAGAAAGCTATCGGCGTGGTCGTTGGCCAGCAGGGATTCCAGCTCCGCGCGAGTGTGCGGGTCGCCGGAGCAGGCGGAATCGAGAAACGCGCTGCGACCGGCCGGATCGAGGTTCCGGGCGGCGTCAAACAGGCGCGTGATTCTTTCCCAGTCGCTCATCGCTTCAGATGGCGCCGCAGCCAGGCGCGGGCTACGGCCCAATCGCGCTCCACGGTGCGGGGATTCAGATCGAGCGCCTCGGCCGCTTCTTCAATGGTGAGCCCGGCGAAGTAACGCATTTCCACGACCTGCGCCTGCCGGGGCGAGACCGCGGCCAGTTCCGATAGTGCGTCGTTCAGGGCCAGTAGTTCCACCGACCGCCCGCGAGTCAGACCCAGCGCTTCCGCCTCCTCCGGAGCCACGGTTTCGCCGCGCCGCTTTGCCGCCAAGCGGGCGCGCGCGCTTTCGACCAGAATCCGGCGCATCAGTTGCGCGGCTGCTCCGAAAAAATGGGCCCGGTTCCGCCAGGTTTGTTCCGGATGCGCCACGAGCCGCAACCACGCTTCATGAACCAGCGCTGTGGGCTGCAGGATCCGCTCATGAGTTTCGGACCGAAAGCAGGCCCGCGCGATGCGGCGGAGATCCGGATAAATCAGATCGGCGAGAAGATCGATCGCCGCGCGGTCGCCGGACTGCATCCGGCGCAACAGTACCGTCACGTGTCCGGGGCGGACCTCACCCATACCCATCACGGACTGATTTTACAAAAAAGGCGGCATGGGAATGTCCGAATTCGTCCACCTTTCGCGCCATGTCGAGCTGAGGGGATTCATATGCGCTCAAAACAGTTTGCTTCCGGGGCCCTGGGCCTGGCGCTGGCAGCCAGCGCCCACGCCGGTATTGTGCTGACATTTTTCCCGGTCTCGGACTTTAATTCCAACACCGTGGCCATGGATGCAACGTTGGGCCTGACCGGCTACACGATCGACAATTTCGAGTCCACGACCCTGATCCCCGGGCTCACGATCGATATGAACGGCTTCGGAGTGCCGGACACGGTACTGACAAGCCTGCCCAATCTCTATAACGAGAATGGCTGCGGCACCCTGTCGCAGAACTCGGCCTGGGACGGCACAGACGCGGTAATCAATATCGCATCGAATGCCGAGAACAGTTGCAGCACTCCTGCCAATATCGCGCAGACCATCACGTTCCACTACGCTCCGGGAACAACCTCATTTGGGATCGGAATGGGAAATTTCCAATCGTTAAGCGGCTCGCAGATCCCGATCACCAACCATGAGCTGTTTGTAAACGGTGTGGACGCAGGCCTGCTCGAGACCCTGGCGGGCAGCGCCTGGACTCCCGGTTTTGCGCGGGACGCCTATCTCGTGGTCACCGGCACGGGGGGAACTGCCATCACGTCGGTTGGCTTCGAGAATCTGACGAATGCGGACGTGCTCATTTTCGATCACCTCGCGGTGCAGCCCGCGGCCGTGCCCGAACCTGCCATACTGTTTTCGGCAGGTTTCAGCCTGTTAGCCCTGGGCGCGTGGCGGCGGCGCACGGCGCGTTCTACCGGGTCTTCTCGAATTACGAGGCCTTCGGATTCGGATTCAACTGCTTAGCCTTCGCCGAGAGTCTGTCCTGGAAATCGCGCTCGATCTTCTGCCGGTTGGGGAACTGCTCCGGGGTTTCCGGATTAATGTGTTCACTGGCGTAAGCTGCGACGATTTCGGCAAACAGAGCGTCAGGGACTTTGCCGGAAAGTGCCGCAGTCGGGTTCTTGGCACGCCACCGCTTCAGTCCCGTGAAAATGAGTTCGGCATGGAGGGTGCCAAAGCTGGTTTTCTCGGTTAAGAACCGGGACCCTTTTTCGTTCATCTTCGGGTTGGCGCGCAGCGGGTGTTCCGAGACGCCATCGTCCGCATAGAGCGGCGTCGTGACGGGAGGCTCCTGGACCCGGCCGATGCCCTCTGATACTTCTTTCACGACGAGAGGCACGCCGCGCTCGAAGCAGCCATTGAGAGCGGGAGCCTCGCCAAGCGCAGCCGCAAGCTCGTCCGCGGTTCCGCTATCGGTCAAATAGACGACAATGCTGTCGACGCGGTCAGTGGCACAGGCCGCGCAGATCTTTGCGCTCTTCAATTGCGGAACGGTGGGAAACAGGTGAATCAGCGCGCGCATCACCTTGTAGCCGTTCCGCGGGATGGGAGGCTTCACGTGGATATATATTCGCTCAGTAGTTGCTTCCTTCACTCGCAGGTTCAGGAAATGCATGAAGTCATTAGAGAGCAGATCGTAGGTGGCAAGGCTTGCCATCTCTCCCCCGCCGGCCGCCTCCGCCTTCATTGGTTTGCCAGGTCAACGCACACTTACTTCCGCCGATGCGCTGCAAATCGAGAAGCGCGTTCGCATACTCTTCAGCCACGTCCCAGGTTAGTGCAGCCTTTGTCAGGTTACTTTCGCCGTAAAGTTTGTAAACCTCGCCCGCCGTCCCGATTTCTTTGTTGCCATTCGCCGCCCAGACTTTTTCGATGTACTGCTGCAGCGACTTACTGACAAGGGAGACCGCAGCTGATGCCATAGCAGATCAAATCTATCCCGGGATTTATGGGTTGGCAAGCGGTTTGTGCGGATGGAGTACCGGTAACGCTTTCACTGCTTGAGGTTCACTGCCCGGTTGCGGCCGCGGTGATCGAAGCGGAGCGCGCGATGCACGGCGGCTTACTGTCCTGTCGAGGCCGCGGTGAGCGACCCAGGTGCGGGCCGCTCTGCCAGCAGACGGGTACTCGGCGGTCCGAGATGGAAGTGGGCGCCGGTGGCCTGGCCGGGCACGGCCGCGCGAAAAGCAAAAAACGGGACATTGTGCTCGATCAGGTACTGGCGCAGCCAGACGCCTTCGGGCTGGTCCGGCTGGATGGCGACGTCGATGCGGCCGCGGTGATCGAAGCCGAGCGCGCGATGCACGGCGGTTTCGCCATTCGCGCTCACGGGCAGCGGCTTTCCGAAGCGGCCTTCGAACGCGGTTTCGACTTCGCGGAAGATCAGCGGATTGAAAATACCGTTGCCGGGGAAATGCTCGGCCACGGGATGCCCGCCCTCAACCGCGGGAGGCGGCCCATGCGTAGCATAAGTCTCTTCCAGCAGCGCCATCTGGGTGGCCTCGCGGGCCAGGCGGGCGCGAGTTTCGGCAAGATCGCACTCTTTGCGCGCGAAGTCGAGATCCCGCAGGAAGGTGTCGAGCGAAAGCTGCGGCGCCACGCCGTTTTGCACGAGTTTTTCGGCCCGGTCGAACGCCTGCTTCTTGCGCTCCAACTGGCGGCCGGCGGCGGCAGTGAGCTGGTCCGCCTGGTCTTCGGTCAGATCCTGCTGGAAGCTGTACTTATGGATGACGGAGTTGTCTTCGGCCGCGGCCACGGCCTCTGCGGCTTTCTGCTCCTCGACGCGCGGCAGAGCGCCCATCGCCACCAGGCCCTGGACTTTGGCCAATTCGAGTTTAGCGCGCGCCACTTCGGGGTCTTCCTGGGTTTGCGCGCAGGCAGTGAAGGCGCACACCAGGAACACCGCGGAAAAAAGTCGCATTCATTCAATTGTATCGTTTTGGAGATATTCTAAGTGTTCTTATGCGTACAGCATTGGTTTGCGTCCTCACGCTGGCCGGAGCGGCCCTGGTGGCCCAGCAGGCCGCTTTGTTTTCGACCATCAAAACAACCGCGCACCTGGGCAGGCAGGATGGCGGCTTCTTTCTGACTCCGACCAATCAACTGCTGCGGCCCTGGGGACAGCAGACTGTGATTCCCGGCCGGCCGGTGGATATGGCGTACGACTCGGAGAAACGCGTACTCGCGGTCCTGGACACGCGCAGCATCGTGCTTCTGGACGGTTCGACGGGCGCGAAGATCGCCACCATTCCCGCGCGCAGCACTTCTTACGCGGGAATCGCCTACCGGCCGGGAGACCGCGAACTGTGGGCCAGCGAAACTTCCAACCGCGCCGACAGCATTCTGGTCACCGCGATTTCCGATACGGGAATGCCGGGAACGAGCAGCCGCATTGAACTCAAGGGTCATGCGGTGCCGGTGGGGATCGCGTTTTCGGCGGACGGGAAGACGGCCTACGTAGCGCTGAGCCGCAGCAACGGGCTGGCCGTGATCGATGCCGAAACGCACCAGGTCAAGAAGATTGTGGATGTCGGGATGGCGCCGTTCGGCGTGGCGGCCTCCAAACTCCGCGGGAAAATCTATGTTACCAATCGCGGCGGGCGGCGGCCTTCAGGCAGCGACACCGTCGCGCCCAGCAGCGGTTCCTCCATCGTGACCGACCCCGTCACGGGCTCCAGCATCTCCGGCACGTTGAGCGTGGTGGATGCGGAGACGCTGGCGGTGAAAGACGTTGCGGTGGGCCTGGCGCCCTCGGACCTGGCGCTGAGCCCGGATGAAAAGACGCTGGCGGTGGTCAACAGCCACTCGGATTCGATTTCGATTCTGGATACGGAAACGCTGGCGCGCACGGACGTCAGGATCCCGACGTTTCCGGATGCCGCCATCGGCAGCCAGCCGACCGCGACGCGGTTTTCCGCCGATGGCAACACGCTGTATGTCGCCTGCGGAGGCAACGACGCCATCACCGTGCTGAAGCGCTCGGGCGGGAAGTGGACGACGGCCGGCGCGGTTCCCACGCTCTGGTTCCCTTCGGCCATCGCGCTGGATTCCGAAGGCTCGCTGCGCGTGCTGGATATCAAAGGCTCCGGCAACACCGATAATCACCGCGGCGCCTTCAATTCGAAGCAGTACGAGGGCGCGCTGGAGCGCATTCCGCAACTCGAGCCGATGCAGTTGATGGCGGGCGCGCGCGAGGTGAAGGCGGCCAACATGCCGGTGTACGAATCGGCGGGCGGCGTGACCGACCTGACTGCGCTCGGAATCGAGCACGTGTTTCTGATCGTCAAGGAAAACCGCACCTATGACCAGGTGTTCGGCGATATGGGCAAGGGCAACAGCGACCCGAAACTGGTGATGTACGGCCGCGAGGTAACACCCAACCATCATGCCCTCGCGGAACGCTACGTGCTGCTCGACAATTTCTATACCAGCGGCGCAATCAGCTTCGACGGGCACCAATGGCTCGAGCAGGGCTTCGTGAGCGACTACACCGAGCGTGCTTTCGCCGGCTCGCCGCGCGGCTACGCGTGGAATATGGCAGACGCCCTGACGGTCGCGCCGACCGGCTTCTTCTGGCAGGGGGCGCTGCGGCCGTTCGATGTGCGCATTTACGGCGAGTTCCAGTTGCCGGCGCGCTGGGACGCCGCAACGAACAACGTCATCGATATGAATGAAGGCGACGAAAAGAGCTGGAGCACCTACTGGCAGGCCTATAAAGAAGGCAAATGGGAGACGCTGGTGGGGTCGCGCAGCGGCGTGCCGGCATTACAGCCGTACTGCGACGAGCGCTACCCAAACAGCACCACCAACATCCCCGACCAGATTCGCGCCGACGAGTTTCTGCGCGATCTGCACGAGCACGAAAAGAGCGGCAGCCTGCAAAACCTGACCGTGCTCACGCTGAACCAGGACCACACCAACGGCACGCGACCGGGTTCGCCGACGCCGAAGGCCATGGTGGCGGATGACGACCTGGCGCTGGGCCGTATCGTCGAGGGCATTTCAAAAAGCCGCTTCTGGGCGAAGAGCCTGATCCTGGTCACCGAGGACGACGCGCAGGACGGCGTGGATCACGTGGACGGCCATCGCACCATCGCGCTGGTGATTGGGCCGCACGTGCGGCGCGACGCTGTCGATTCGAACAACTACAATCACAGCAGCCTGATCCGCACCATCCAGGATATTTTCCGCATCGCGCCGCGGACGCGGTTTTTGAAATCGGCGCGAGCCATGACGAGCGTGTTCACGGCACAGGCGGACGATACACCCTATGAACATCTCACCCCCGAGCAGCCGCTCGACCAGATGAATCCGCCGCTGAAGGCGCTCAACGGCCGGCGGTTGTGGGCCGCGAAGCAATCGGCCGCGATGGATTTCACGGAACTGGACGACGCGCCGGTGGACACCCTGAACCATGTTCTGTGGTGGGACGCGAAAGGTTACGACACGCCGTATCCGACGCGCAAATAGTAGCGCCGGCGATCGCGCCGCCGTTGCCGTTTTGGTCAAGATATCAAGCCCCCGCCGGCGGCAAGGCTGCCGGCGGCAGGCGGTCGTATTGACATTCGATATCGATTATCAATACGATACATAGCGAAATGCCAAAAAGCGTTGAGATTCTCCAAGGGACGCTCGACCTCTTAATCCTCCGTACTCTCGATCTGTGTCCCCTGCATGGCGTCGGCATTGCCGACCGCATCGAGCAGGTTACGCGCGGCGCTTTTGTGGTCGGCCCCGGGTCGCTGTTCCCTGCCCTGCATCGGCTCGCGGAAAAGGGGTTGATCGAGGGCCGATGGGACGAACTGGAGACGGGCCGCCGCGCGAAGGTCTACTCGATTACATCTTCGGGCCGAGCTCGATTGTCGAAGGAGCGGCGGAATTGGGAGAGAGTTCTCACCGCCATGAACCAGGTGCTGGCGCAAAAGGGTTAAACCGTGGGGCGTATGTCATTCTGGTCCAGCCTGTGCCGGAATCTGCTGCGCCGGGAAAGCGTCGACGCAGATCTCGATAGCGAAGTTCAGGCTTACTTCGAGGCGCTTGTAGATCGATATACCGCGCAGGGTCTTTCTCTCGAAGAGGCCAGGCGGGCGGTACGCCGGCAATTCGGGGGGATCGACCAGGTAAAGGAGAACGTTCGCGATGTGCGCGCCGGCGCGTTGATCGATGCGACCATTCAGGACCTGCGCTATGCCTTGAGGACGCTCCGAAAGAGCCCCGCGTTCGCCTTCACCGCGGTTCTTTCGCTCGCGCTCGCCATCGGCGTAAACACCGCTGTTTATTCCATTCTGGATGCAGCACTGCTTCACCCCCTGCCCGTGCGGGAACCGGACCGTTTATTCACGCTCTCGACCCTGCAGATTCAGGAGCAGGGCAAAGAGCGGCCGATCGAAGACACGTCCTGGAGCTATCCGCTGTACCAACAGTTTCGGGCTGCCGCCGGCGATTCCGCACGCCTGGGGCTGTTCAGTTCGGGCAATCTGACCAGCATCCGGATTCGCGACAAAGGTGCTCCCGAGGAGAAGGCCATTTGCGGCTATGTTTCCGGGGATGCGTTCGACATTCTGGGCGTCCCTCCGGCGCTGGGCAGGCTGTTCACTTCCGCCGAAGACCAAACACCATGGGGACACCCTTACCTGGTGATCAGCTACGACTACTGGCAGCGGCGTTTTCAGGGCGATCCCGGTGTGCTCGGCCGGCACGTTCAAATCGGCCGCCATAATTACCGCATCGTGGGAGTGGCCCGCAAAGGCTTTTTCGGTGTGGAGCCGGGAAAATTCGTGGACATCTGGATGCCGGCGATGATGTTCAGCAAGGCGGCTCTCAACGATGCGACCTGGGGATGGTTCCGCATCTTCGGACGGCTCTCGCCGGGGACTACGCTGACGCGATTGCAGGCGCGTCTCGATCCCGTCTTTCGCGCCTACGAGCAGGATCTGATCCAGCGTTTTCCCTTGACCCCGCCGCCGATGCAGGAGCAATACCGCGAGCGGCCGCTATTGATCCATCCCGCGGCGGCGGGCGCATCGAACTTCCAGGTTACGTTCGGGCGTTCCCTGTGGGTTGTCCTGTGCGTTGGGGCAGGGGTTCTCATCATCGCGTGCGCCAATATCGCCAACCTGCTGCTGGCTCGCGGCGCCGCCCGATCCGCGGAAATCGCGATGCGGACGTCGCTGGGCGCCAGCCGTTCGCGCATCATTCGCCAGCTTCTCACAGAGAGCCTGGTTCTCTCGCTCACCGCCGGCATTCTCGGCTGGATCATCGCGCGCGTCGCCGCGCCCGCCCTCATCGCGATGCTTTCGGAAAGAACGCAGCCCGTCCGGTTCGCGATTTCCATGGACTCGCGGGTGCTGTTCTTCAGTGCAGCCGTCTCCACCTGCGCCGCCGTTGTTTTCGGGCTGGCTCCGGCGTGGCGCACGTCGGCAGCCAAGCCTTTGGGCGCGCTGCACGGAATTCGCACGACTACGGGCCGTCTCGTTTTGGGGCGCACGTTCCTTACCATCCAGATTGCTTTCGCGTTTCTGCTGATCATTGCAGGCGGAAGCTTCCTGTTCAGTCTGCGAAACCTGCTGGCCGTCGATACCGGATTCAATCCGCACCATCTTGCCGTAGTCGCCGTCAGCACCGAATTGAGCGACGTCTCCCAAAAGCCCGAGCTGAATGCTTTTCTGGACGAGCTGCAGCGTCGCATCGAGGCTCTTCCGGGTGTGCAGGCCGCCGCGGTCGGTTATCAAGCGGCCTTGTTCGAAGGCAGCCACACCTCGTGGCAGGTCAGCGTGCCGGGCCATGCGGATCGCATGGAATACACAATGGGCGCTTCGCCGCGCTACTTCGCCACGATGCAGCTTCCGCTTCTGGCCGGCCGCGAATTTGATGAGCGCGACCGCGATTACGGCGCACACGGTCCACGGCAACAGGTTGTGAACAACCGGGTTTCCCCGAGATATTTCGGTAATGAGGATCCGGCGATGGGGCCGTGTCCGGTCATCGTGAACGAGGCATTTGCGCGGCGTTATTTTGGAAAGGAAAATCCGCTCGGCAAAATATTCCGGAGCCCGGACGACAATACCAGCCACGAAATCGTCGGCGTGGTGGCAAACGCCCCTTACGGGTCTCTGCGCGAAGGGCCGCATCCAATCATTTATTTCGTTGCGCGCGGTACGAATGCCGTCGATTTGTATGTTCGCTCCAGGCTTGACCCGGGCACGGTTGTCAAAATGGTGGAGCGCGAAGCGAAGAACATCGGCCACGGAACCCAAGTCCACGACGGCACCACGCTGGATACCCTCATCTCGGACACCCTTCTTCGCGAAAAGCTGCTGGCCGGCGCCGGCGGAGTGTTCGCCGCACTGGGATTGATCCTTGCGGCTATCGGCCTTTTCGGCCTGCTGAATTACACGGTATCTCGCCGCACGAGGGAGATCGGGATCCGGACTGCGTTGGGGGCGCGCACTCTCTCTGTGGTCGTTCTCATCTTCAAAGACGTGCTTATCCCCACAGGTGGAGGCGTAGCTCTGGGACTCGCCTGCTCATTCGCGCTCATGAGCTATGTGCGATCGGTTCTGTTCGGTGTCCATCCGGCGGATGCGACGGTAATCGTTTCCGCGGCTGCGCTTTTCCTCTGCGTTGCTCTGCTTGCCGGCGGACTACCGGCCAAGCGCGCGGCCTCGATTGATCCGATCGCGGCGCTCCGGCACGAGTAAAGCGGCGGTAGCAGCAGCGACCCTGTCGCCGGTGGGCTTCGCATTTCGACCAAAACCACCGGCAACAAGACCGCCGGCTTTACCGTTTTCGCATCCAGGCGACGAATTTCTCGGGGGCTTCCATGGTCGAAAGGCGCCCCTGACGCACCAGGGCCCAATCGTCGAACTTGCCGGACTGCTTGATTTCGGCCAGGGTGACGGGCGGGTCGATGCGGCCGGCATATTCGAGATCCACGACGGCGGATTTCGGATTCTTTGGATCGTCGCGCGGCTCGGAGCGGACCTTCGCCAGACCTACGATGGCGGAGACGCCGCCCGAATGGTAGATGTATACCGTATCGCCGGGACGCATTTCGCGGATAGCGCGGACGGCCTGCGGATTGGTCACGCCGTCCCAGGAAGTCGTGCCGTCGCGCTCCAGGTCGTCGATCGAGTAGGTCGAAGGCTCGGTTTTCGCCAGAAAGTAGCGCATCCCGCTACTTTAAAACAGATTCCAGAGGAACTGGTTGTAGACCGCGTGATGGTACTGCACTTCAGGTGCTTTCACGAAAGTGCCGAGCAGACGCGGGCAGCGGTCGGCAGCGGCCTGTTTGAGATCGGCGTAGCGACCCTTCACGTCTTCACCCAGCAGTTTGGTGACCCACTCGGATTCGCGGTAGTTCTTGAGGGCGTCGTAGATATTGTCCGGCAGATAGCGTTCGGCGCCGCGCAGGTTCTTGATGCGGGCGATATCGCCTTCGATGCCGCTCTTGAACACGCCCAGCATCACCAGGTACGGATTCGCGTCCGGGCTGACCGAGCGCACTTCGACGCGCATGCTGCGCTGGTTGCCGATGGGGATGCGAATCATCGAGCCGCGATCGACGGCCGACGCCTTGATCTGGTTCGGCGCTTCGAAGTGCGGATCGAGCCGGCGGTAGGCATTCACGCTGGCATTGAGGAGCAGGCAGAGATCGTTGCCGTGGGTGAGGATGCGGTCGACGAACTGCCAGCCGAACTTGCTCAGCATCTCTTCGCCGTTGGGATCCCAGAACAGGTTCTTGCCGTTCTTGCTGATGGAAACATTGGTGTGCATGCCGCTGCCGTTGACGCCGACCACGGGCTTGGGCAGGAAGCTGGCGGTCAGGCCCATGCGCCTGGCCACCTGGCGGCAGATGAGTTTATAGAGCTGGATCTGGTCGGCCGCGGTCACCACTTCGGCGTAGCTGTAGTTGATTTCGAACTGCGAGGGCGCGACTTCGGGGTGGTCCTTTTCGTTCTGGAAGCCCATAGCGCGCTGCACTTCGGCCGTGGTATCGATAAACATGCGCAGCGCGTCGCCGGGCAGCGAGTGGTAGTAGCCGCCGGTCGACACGTATTCGAACTTACCGGTTTCGTAATAGCTGCGCTCGGCGTCGGCGCCCTGGAAAAGGAAGCCTTCGATTTCGTTGGCGGCGTTGAGGGTGTAGCCGCTTTTCTGATGGAGGCTGTCGGCGTAGTTCTTGAGTACGCCGCGGATGTCGGCGCTGTAGGGCGAACCGTCCTTATCGATCACTTCGCCGAAGATCAACACCTTGCCGGGGCCGAAGACATCGGCGGGCGCCCAGTAGAACGCGCTCCAGTCCATAGCCAGGCGAAGGTCGCTCTCACGCTGCGCGGTGAAGCCGCGGATGGACGAACCATCGAACGTGAGATTGTCCCAGCTCTTGACAAGAAACTTCTTGTCGTAGTCGAGCATGTGCAGGCGGCCTTCCAGGTCGCTGAACAGGACCGTGACGGCTTTGATGCGCTTCTCGTCGGCCAGATACTTGAGGCGCTCTTCCTGAATCTGTTCCTTGGGAACGCGCTGCGCGCGCTGCTCCTTGGCATGCAGGTTCAGGTCTTCCAACTCGGAATACGTGAGCTTTAAAAAGTCTTGAAGTTCAGTCAAAATCCCTCCACGCGGAAAGTACAATTTTCCTAGCCGCGTGGGGAAGGCCGCAACCCTTTTTAAACATTTGCCCGATAGATTGTCTTTATGGTTCGGAAAGGAGAAATTAATCAGAGGCCGCGGCCGGGGATGGTTCCGCGGCGGACACCTCTGCGCGCTCGACCCACGCGGCGGCGATTTCGCGGAAAATGCCCGCCAGCGGTTTGGAGATATCCCATGCGGGATAGTGCGCCTTCATCTTGCGCAGATCGCTGTAATAGCAGATATGGTCGCCAATGCGGTTTTCCTCGATGTAGCGCCACTTCATGGGCCGCCCGGTCGCCTCTTCGGCCATGCGGAAGGCTTCGAGAATGGAACAGGCGTTTCCTTTGCCTCCGCCCAGGTTGTAGACTTCGGCTACACGCGGCGCCTTCCAGAATTCGAACATGAAGCGCGCCACGTCTTCGGAGTGAATGTTGTCCCGGACCTGTTTTCCTTTATATCCGTAGACCTTGTACTCGCGGCCCTCGATGTTGCACTTGATCAGGTAGCTGAGGAAGCCGTGCAGTTCCACGCCGGAATGGTTCGGTCCGGTGAGGCAGCCGCCGCGCAGGCAGCAAGTGGGCATGCCGTGATATCTCCCATACTCCTGCACCATGACGTCGCCGGCCACTTTCGAGGCGCCAAACACGGAATGCTTGCTCTGGTCGATGGAGAACTCTTCCGGAATGCCGTTTTCGTACGCCCGGTCGGCGTAATCCCAACGGGTCTCCAACTCGCGCAGCGGAATGGTGTTGGGCCGGTCGCCGTAGACCTTGTTGGTGGACATATGGATGAACGGCGACTCGGGACAGGCCTGGCGAGCCGCTTCCAGCATGTTCAACGTGCCCACAGCGTTGACTTCGAAATCGAGAAAGGGGATGGCGGCGGCGCGATCGTGCGAGGGTTGGGCGGCGGTATGAATGATGAGATCGGGTTTGATATCCGCGACCACGCGCCGGACGCCTTCCCGGTCCCGGATGTCGAGCGCTTCATGCCGGTAGCCGGGAATCTCGCGCCGGAGGCGTTCGAGGACCCAACTGGTATCGCCTTCCGGGCCGAAAAACACGGCGCGGTGGTTGCTGTCGATTCCACAAACTTGAAACCCGCGGTGGGAAAAAAAGACGGAGACTTCCGAGCCGATGAGGCCGCAGGAACCCGTGATCAAAACCCGACGGTCAGCCATTTTGCGAATCCATTGTAACAGCGGGGCGATTGCGGCGAAGCCAAAGCTCGTAGCCCGCGCGTACGATTCCAGCCCAAACGATGCCCGCAGCGTAGCCGCCCAGCACATCGGTCGGGTAGTGCACCCCCAGATAGACGCGCGAGAGACCGATGGCAGCGACGGCGCCCGCGGCGGTGACCCAGATGGCGGCTTTCCGAAGGCGGGACCGGACATTGGCGGCAAAGATGGCCGCCACCACGCCGTAGAAGCAGCACGAGGCCACCGAGTGGCCGCTGGGAAAACTGTAGGATGCCGGTTCGGCCAATCCGAAAAAGGCCTCCGGGCGCGGCCGTTTAAAGAACAGCTTCAAGAGCCCGTCGAAAGCCTCGGCGCCGAGCGCCGCGACAACCAGGATGACGGCGGCGCGGCGTCGTCCTTCGGCGGCGAGGCGCCAGCAGAGAATCGCGCCCAGCACGATCAGAAAGGCGGGCGAACCGAGATCGGTGATGGCACGCATGGCGTACGTCAGTGGCGGGGTTGCCCAGGAGTGAACGAGGGCGCGGGTCCGCAGGTCGAAACCGGCGGTGACGCCGCGGGCTACGGCGGAGGCGAGCCGGCAGAAGAATGCCAGCGCCAGTGCGGAGGCGGCGAAACCGGCGGCGAGGACTCGTCTTTCGCGGATAGAAGCCATGGGAGAGGACAGTGCAGGGAGCGAGCGTTCGCGCCGCACAGTTTAATGGTGGCACAAGGCGATGACTGCCTGGATTTTCTCGTTCAGTTCGGCAACGCGGATTGGTTTGGAAACGAACTCATCCATACCCGCTTCGAGGCATCGCTCGCGGTCTCCGCTCATGGCATGCGCCGTGAGAGCGATGATCGGCAGATGCTCCCCCGAGCCGGCTTCGCCGCGGCGAATCTCGCGGCTGGCTTCGCAGCCGTCCATTCCGGGCATCTGCACGTCCATCAGGACGAGGTCGAAGGCATTGCGGCGTGCCTCTTCCAGTGCCTGGAAGCCATCTGAGGCGAGCGTGACCCGGTGGCCGCTCTTTTCCAGAAGGCGGAGGACCAGTTTCTGGTTGGTGGGGTTGTCTTCGACCACGAGAATGCGCAGCCCGCGCGGGGCCGGACATGCTGGGGCAGCGGCCGGAGGCGGGACGGCGGCAGGCGCCGGCGGGGTGGCGGAAACGGGACGATCCATTTTGCCGAAGGGGGCGACGAAATGGAACGTGCTCCCCGCGCTCTCGCGGCTTTCCAGCCAGATACGCCCTCCCATGGCAGCGACCAGCTGCGAGCAAATGGCCAGCCCGAGACCCGTGCCGCCGTAGCGGCGGGTGACGGAACCGTCGGCTTGCACAAAGGGTTCGAAGATTTTGGCCTGGCTCTCGGGGGAGATGCCGATCCCCGTGTCGCGCACGCTGAAGTGCAGATCGACCGACGATCGCGTTTCGGATTCAGGCCGCACGTCGACCGAGATCTCTCCTTTTTCGGTGAACTTGATGGCGTTGCCCACCAGGTTGGTGAGCACCTGGGTGAGCCTCTGGGGGTCGCCGATCAGCAACCCCGGTATATCCGGATGCACTTTAGTGCCGATCTCCAGACGCTTCCGGGCGGCCACCGGGAGGAACGGCTTCACAGTATGTTCGAGGGCAAGGCGAAGATCGAAACTTTCCGCGGAAATGACCACGCGGCCTGATTCGACCTTGGAGAAATCGAGAATTTCGTTGACCAGCCGCAACAGGGACTCCGTGGAGGACTGCACGGTATTCAGGTAATCGCGCTGCTCGCCGTTCAGATCGGTCTGGAGCGCCAGCTCGGTCATTCCCAGGATGCCGTTCATCGGGGTGCGGATCTCGTGGCTCATGTTTGCCAGGAACTGGCTTTTGAGCCGGGTGGCTTCTTCGGCCCGGTCACGAGCCGCTTTCAGTTCCTCGGCGGCGCGGCTGCGCTCGATGACCTGCTGCTCGAGCTGCTCGCGGCGCCGGGCCAGTTCGGCATCGCGCCGCTCGATTTCATCCAGCAGCGTGTTCAACGAAGAGGCCAGGGTGCCCAATTCGTCAGTGGAATTCACCACGACGCGGTCCTGGAACTGATGCGTCTGGGCGATGCCGCGGGCCACTTGCGCCACCGCCAGGATGGGATCGGAAATACGCGCCTGCAGCACGATGGCGAGACCGCCGGCGGCCCCCAGGCTCAACGCCAGAATCAGGACCGCGCCGCCCAGGTACTCGCCCAGCACGCTGGCCAGTGTGCGCTCGCTCGAGACCAGAACGAGCACGCCCAGATGCTCATCGCCGCCGCTCACCACATCGGTCTTGGAAACGGCGACGCGCGAGTCGTCATCGCCCGAGGGGCCGCCATCGCCGAGACATCCCTGGCCATCGGCGCGGCTGAAGCGGGCGAAACAGTGGCCGCGGATGTCATACAGCACGGCGTTGCGAATGCCTCCATCGGCGTGCAGAGAGCCCAGCACTTCGGCGGCGGCCTTGCGATCTTCCAAGGTCAGGGCGGGCGCCACCTGATCGGCAATGATGGTCGCCACGGCCGAAAGCTCCGCCTTGCGCTGCTGCTCGGACTGCTCCACGTCGCGCCAGAAAAATGCGGCCGCCGCCAGCAGGGCCGTGCAGAAGCTGGCTCCGGCAATCAGGACCGACAGCTTGACGCGCAGGGAGGATTGGAACATTCAGTTCGTCCCCTTGAGACGTCCGCGAAGCTGCCCGAACCGCAGCAGCTTGGAGCTGATGGTATAGCCGGCGCCGTCGAGGACGCTTTTGCGAAACTCGAAGGCCACCCGGCCGTCGGCCAGAAACAGGTTGATCTGGCCTCCCAATTCGAGAAACCGGTCGCTCTCGCCCATGGTCAGGACGGGGGTGTCCCGTAGCGTTGCGAGCGCGGGCCGCAGTTCGCCGAAGGAACTGAACGCCAGATAGACCAATTGGCAGCCGCGGCCTTCGGCGGCCGTTTTGAGTTCGACGAGGCGGAACGGCCTCTTGCCTTCGGCCTTGCCGTCGAGCAGCCGCCGCAGCGCGGAGACAAAATCCGGACGGCCCATGACCCCGACATTGATGGGCGTTGATTCGGGGGCGGCCGGCGGCCACTCCGTGTAACGCAGAAAACTCAGGACGACCGCCGCCTTCAGTTCATCCTCGGGCTGGTCAGGGACGCCGGCTTGCAGAGCCAGCGCAATAAGAAGAGACGCAGTGAGAGCCGCGACGGGCAATCGGAATCGCTTTTTGCCGCTTGCTCTCATGCCCTTCTCAAAACCGCTGCTTCCATTGAACGGTCGCTGTGCGTCGCAACGGGATTGCGGCCAGAGGGCCTTCGGCATAGGCCTCCAGCACTCGCCTGCCGGTGATGTCCTGCACCAGAACACTAAGTTCGCCGCGACGGGTAGGGCGCCAGCCCAGCCGCACATCCTCCAGCAGGGTCCCGGGGAGGTTATAGCCGGCGATATGCGAATGGGCGCGGGCCATCAGGTCCAGTTGCAGATGGCGAAAAAGATCGTGCTGCGAGCGCAGCGAGACCTGGTGGCGCATCCGGGCGAGGGAGTTGTCCCAGATGTATTGGCCCGGCAATACGATGCCGGATACATAGCCGCCCGGCGGCAGGCTGAGGGTTTCATTCGCGTAGGAATAGGAAGGGACGATGCGCCAGCGGTCGGTCGCCTGCCACCTTCCCCAGATCTCCGCTCCGTAAGTCCGGCCAGTGCCGGCGTTGTCCTCGATCGTATGGGAGACGAATTTCAGGGCCGAGCCGGTGATCACTACAGTGGGTTGCGCAATTTGCGAGGCGCGCAGGTGGTCATAATTGCTCCAGTAGACGGAAACATCGGCGGACCACCGCTGCGCCTGCTGGTAGCGGTAGCCTGCTTCCCAACTGCGCTCCACCTCCGAACGCATCGCGTGCGAGCCGGAGAGCACACTTTCAATCGGCAATCCGCCGAGCATCTCAGCCCCCAGATCGATGTCGATGTCCCGGTCCCACCGGCTGGGCAGGCGGACCGCGCGCGACCATCCGGCCCAGAAGGATTGCCGTGCACCGGGCGTATACAGGATCCGGAAGCTCGGCTGCCACTCGAAGTGCGTGTAGCTGTTGTAGTCGGCGCGCACACCTGCGGAGAGCATCCAATGGCTGGACGCCTGGAATTCGTCGCGCACCGTCAGGCTGCCATCGCGAAACGGCCCCGCTTCCGGCTGCAAGGCGATTCTGGCGCCGGCCGTGGTGCTATCGGAGTACTGTTGAAATCCGGCGCCAAAATACAGTTCGTGGCGCGCGCTGATTCGGCTCCGCCGCTGGTAATCCAGGCTCAGTTTCCTGCTGGCGGCGCCCAGAAACGGATAGTGGTAGTTGCCCTGGTCGAACGTGAATTGCAGGGAACTGTCGGTATCGGCGGAACCGGTATGTGTCCAGAGTGCTTGCAGGGAGCCGGTTTCATAATCGGAGTGGCCCTGCGAGGCGGCGACGGCCGTCGGCAGTACCACCACATAAGCCAGCGGATCCTGGCGCCCGCTGCGCAGGCCGTTGGCCTGGATCAGCAGATCGTCGCGTTCGCCGAGCCGGCTGTCCAGGCGGATGCCCGCGCTGGCCCCATAATCGTCCAGATCCGCCGCATGCGCCGTCTGGTACGGAACGAGGCTGTCCAGGAGAAACGTCGCCGGCACGCCAAACCCGGGGGTACGCTCCCCGATTCCGCCCCAGAAACGAACTGCCGTCCCTTCGCTCAGCGATGCATTGTCCGACGCCTGCAAGGAAGCGCACACATCGTTCCCGGCCGAGACGGAAACGCTGCCTCCCTCGGTACGCCGCGCCTTTTTGGTGATGATATTGATAACCCCATTCACCGCGTTCGGCCCCCACATGACGGCGCCCGGCCCGCGAATCACTTCGATCTGTTCGATATCCTGCATGGGGACGTCGATGGCATCCCAGATGACGCCGGCGAACAGCGGCGTGTAGAGAGAGCGGCCGTCCACCATTACCAGCATCTTGTTGGCGTATTGCCGCGCCGAACCGCGCGCGGAGACCACCCAGTCACGGCCGTTGATCTGGAGCACCGTGAGTCCCGGAACCCACTGCAACGCTTCGGGTATGCAGGTAGCACCAGTGCGGCGGATATCGTCGGCGGTGAGGACGAAGATAGCGGCCGGCGCTTTGGAAAGCTGCTGCGCTTTCTTATCCACCGAGGTCACTTCTACGCTGAAAAGCTCATCGATCCCGACTTTCGAAAGATCTTCGGTAGGCACGCCTACCCGTTGTGCGGACAACAGCCGCAACAGCACAAAGAGGGCGATTGCGGCTCGAACGGAAGCCATGCTCTCTTATCGGCAGTTTGGGCAAAAACCTTAGGGGCTGTCCGCGAAGGCGAGCAATCCAGCGAACCACCTAGCGTTTCCGGTGCAGATCCTTCTGCGCCGTGTCGCCGGGGCTCAGTTCGACGGCTTCGGCAACCTCTTCGTAATTCTCCAGGCCGGCGCCCTGCTGGATGAAACCCACGTCCCCCTCTTCGACCACCGCGACCTTGTATTTTCCAGGCACCACCGAAGCCATGCGATAACCGCCGTCCGGGCCGATTTGTGCGAAGCGCGGTGAAGGGCCGGCGTCACGGTCCTCGGGTACCAGCGCAACGACCGCGCCCGCTGCCGCGGCGTCGTCTTCGGCGACTTTTCCCGAAAGCGACGCACGCCGGTAGCCGATCACTACGGTCACCGCCGTCCCCGGCTGAAACCTGCGCAAGTCGAGTGTCGAACCTTCCGTCTGGGCGTCTCCCACTTTTACGGACTTCACGTAAGCCTGCGGCCAGCCCGGCGTCAGCCGGTACCGGCTCGGAGTCACTTGGGAAACGGTGAACGAACCATCGGCTGCAATCGGCATCGTGTTCGGCGGCATGCTGCCGCCGACGATATCGCGCACCGTCAATACCTTGGGACGCGGCGGCGGCGGCCGCTGCCCGTTGCGTGGAGCGGGCGGCGGAGGTTCCGGGTCGTCGAAATCCACGTGAACCGCGAGGTCGAACGGCTGCACGTATTGCAGCGTGAGGCCCTCGATGTTCGCGGCGCCGAGGTCGATCTCGACCGGGGCGCTCGCGAGCGAACCAGACGCCGCCCGCAACTCATACTTGCCGGGATCCAGCCGCCAGACGTCGAAGGTTCCGTCTTTTCGCACCATGCCGCCGGTGGTGGCGTTGTTGCCCTGGCGCACCTGAACCGTGACCCGCTGCGCGCTGGAAGGAAATCCGGCCGCCTTCCCGCTCACCCGGACCATGGGGGTGGGGATCAGATGGATTTCGATTCCGGTGACATCGGTTCCCGGGCCGACCTCGACCCGCCCTGCCTCCTTAGCCGCCAGCACGCCCGGATACCAGGTGTCGCCGTAGTGCGGCTCGTGCGTGCCATCGGTGCGGATTTCGGGCGGGAACGGCAGATTGAGCGGCTTGGCATGAACGCGGTATTTGCCGGGAGCAAGACCGCCGATGCGGAATTCGCCCCGATCGTCGATCTGGGTGGTCTGCAGCCAGTCGGAGCCGAGGCCGTTGCCGGCGGAGACGGTGATGGATTCGAGCGGCGCGCCGTCGGAATCGAGCACGCGCCCGGAAATCGAACCCACCGGCATGATTTTGATGACGTAGTCCTCCTTCTTTTCGCCGGTTTTGAGATTCTGTACGGAAACGGAGCCAAGCGCGTTGCGCGGCATCACAAAGCCGGGGCGCGTCACGGTGGGAGTGAAGGAGCCCACGCTCATTCCCGTGATGGCGAACTTGCCGGAATCGTCGGTGACCGCGCCGTAGCTCTTCTGCTGGCTGCTGTTCACGGTGCGAAAGGTGACGTGGGCGCGCGGAACGGGCGCGCCGCTGACGGCGTTCACCACGCTGCCGGAGATGCCGCCGGTCTGCGGATCGGTCGCGATGACCGGGCCCTGCGCCAGAGCGGCGGTGGCCAGCAGCAGGAGTGCCAGGGCGCTATTGTTTCGACTTGGCATCGACGTCCTCCTTTCCGGGGGCGGTGAGATCTTTGACGATGCGGTCGCCTTCTTTGATTTCGATCTCTTCCGATGCGGCCAGCAGCTTCTTCAGGGTTTCCTCCGATTGGTTATCGACGAAATTGAGAGCGTCGACCGCGAGCACGTGGTATTTGCCGGGGCGGATGCCCTTGATGCTATAAGACCCGTCTTCGGCGATGCGCGGCAGATCCGGAGAGACGTCGGTGAGGTCGGGGCGGTCGGAGAGGACCACCATCCCGAGACTGGTGTGGAGCGGTTGGCCCTGCTTGTCGCGCACAATACCGCTGAGCCTGCCGCCGTTGAGGCTAACGACAATCTTGAGTTTCGATCCGTTGGAGCCGTGCGTGAGATCGAGCGTGCCATCCTTTACCAACGCGCCATCCAGGGTCACGCTCTTGAGGAATGCGTCTTCGGGCAGGGAGTCGAGCGACAGCTTCATCCGTTCCTGCGGCACGTTGGGCAACTGAAAAGTCCCGTCTTTGGAAACGGAAGCAGCCAGGGAGGCCGAGCCGTAATAGTTCGTGGCGGGCTGAAGCCGGACCTTCACCTTTTCCGGGGCGATTCCTTCCACCGATCCTGCCAGGATTCCGCCGGCGGCAAGCTGCAGTTGTAAGTCGGCGTCGGCGGCTTCCAGTTTCACCAGAACGGGCTGGCTGCTGAGGTTCGTGGCCCCGGAAGAATAGTGCGCGCTCAGCCGGTAAAGTCCGGGACGCCGGTCGGGGAAGGCGAAGCTGCCATCGGGGAGGGCCTGGTAGTTGGAAGAGTTGTACATGTGCTGCTCGTCGTCGCCGCTGTAGAGCGTCACCATGGCGCGGGCTGGACCTTCGGGAACGTTCAGCACGGTGCCGCGAATCGAGAGCACGCGCTGCCGCGTGAGGCGGATTTCGATGTTGGCTTCGGAGCCGTACGCAACCTCGACGGGGGTTGCCCCGGCTTTGCCCGCGGCGCTCGGATAATACGTTTCGGTGTACGCGGTTCCCGGATTCGCCGGGCCGGAATCGCCGGTGCTGCCGGCCGGGCTGGCGCCGACATAATACTTGCCGGGACCGGCGACCAGGCGGAACTGGCCGCGGTCGTCGGTACGGCTGACGTTGCCGGAGAGGTTGAGCGCCGGGTGGGTATCGGACGAAGTGGGGTCAATCCGCACCATCGCGCCCGGCACGGGGTCGCCCAATTCGTCCACGACGCGGCCGGCAATCACGGCGCGGGGCGTCATGACGAGTTTGTAGCCGGCGACATGCTCGCCGGGTTTCAACGCCACCAGAGGAAGATTGGACTGTCCCACGTACACGAAGCCGCGGCACTCGGGAAAGAGGATGTACGCGCCCGCGGGCATGGCGGCAATGGAGAAGTGGCCGTTTTGGTCGCTCATAGCGCCGTAAGCGTTTTCGATGCCGTCGAAACTGACGGAGACGAGGCGCACGTGGACGCCGGGGAGCGGGCGGTCATCGGCGCGATTCACCGCCGTGCCTTCGAAGCCGGCGGGCTGCGCCGCCAGCGAGGCGGCCAGGAGCAATAAAAGATACGCGCCTCTCATTGAGTTGAATATAGCGCGTTCGGGTGCCGCTGGCGCGCCCGACGGCGGTGGAAGACGTTAGTGCAGCATCGGCAAAAACCTGGGCAGCAGGAGCGCGATGGCCGTAAGTGTGGCGGCGAGGCCGAGGAAATCCAGGATCTCCGGCAGAGGCGAAGGGCGAGCCAAGCGGCGCTCGCGGGCGATGCGGGCGCGTGCGGATTCGGCCACTGCAGGTGGCGCCTGCACATCGCCGAAAGCGGCGCTGAGCACGGCGTCCACAGCTTCGAAATCTTCTTCGGGTTCGGGCATCAGGCGCCTCCTTTGCGCGCACCGCCGCGCGCCAGTTCTTCGGCCAGGAGTTTGCGCGCGCGAAACAGGTACGTCTTCACCGTGCCGAGCGGAAGGTCCATCATGCGCGCCACCTCCTCATACGATCTATTTTCCATATAAAACAGGGCCGCGAGGACGCGGTAGCGGGCCGGCAGGCGATTCAACAGTTCGGCCGCATCGGGGGCTTCGGGCTTCGACCATTCGACGGTCGCCTGGCGCTCCGCCTCGCGCCGCGGCGCGGTTTCGTCCAAAGAAAGCACCGGGCGCCGGCTCCGCTCCAGCGCGGAATAGCAGCAGTTGCGGGTGATGGAATAGATCCACGTCGAAACGGAAGATTCGCGGCGAAAACCGGGCAGCCCTTTCCAGATGCGCACGAGCACGTCCTGCGCGATTTCTTCGGCGGCGCCACGGTCGCCCATCAGCGAGTAGGCCAGGCGGAAGATCTTGTGCTGGAACTCCTGCACGATCCGCTCGAACTCTTCCTCCATAGCTTCATTTAGACCACAGGCGCACAACGCAAAGTTTTAAAACTTTGGGCCACTCAGGGCCGGTCTGAACGCACAGGAGAATACGATGGGATTTCCCGAGTTTCTGGTTTTGATTTCGGCGCTGGCCGTGTTTCTGACGTTACCGGTGCTGTTTATGCGATATCGTCACCAGAGCCTGCTGCACAGCGAGCGCATGGCGGCGCTGGAAAAAGGCATAGGCGTGCCCGCCTGTCCGGTGCAGTCGCCGCGCGTCTACCTGTTGCGCGGGCTGATCTGGACCTTCAGCGGTGTGGCGCTGCTGGTGTGCCTGCTGGGGCTGGCAGTGGCATCGCACCGGCCGGAAACGGCCGAGGGCCGGATGCTCCGTGCCCATTCGCTCAGCCTGAACGCCGGCATTCCTCTGGCCGAGGCGCAGCAGGTCATTGACAAAGACGGCACGCAACAGCAGGGCGCGCCGCTTAGCCTGGCGCTGATCGCGCTGATTCCGCTGGGCGTGGGCGCGGCGTACCTGGTTTACTACCGCAGCACACCTCCGCAAGGCGCTCCCACCGGGCCGCACGTGTGAGGTTTACTGCCGCCGCAGGGCGAGCATCGGGTCCAGGCGCAAAGCGCGCCGCGCCGGAATGTAGGTGGCGAGCAGCGCGGTGGCAGCCAGTACGGCGGCGGCAATCCCGAGGGTCGGCACATCGGCGGGCTTGACGCCATAGAGCAGGCCGGCCATGGAATGGCCCAGCAGCAGCGCGGCGCCAGTCCCTACCGCGATCCCAACCAGCGCCAGCAGCAGCCCTTCGCGGAGAAAGAGGCCCGTGACCTGGCCGGAGCCTGCTCCCAAAGCCACCCGGATGCCGATTTCCTGCGTCCGCTGCGCCACCGCGAAGGAGATCACGCCGTAGACTCCGAGCAGCGCCAGAAAGAGCGCCAGCGCGGCGAAGAGTCCCACCAACACGGTGCTGAAGCGGCGCGGATTGAGGCTGTCATCCACCACCGCCTGCATCGTGGTGAGCTTGGAAATCGGCAGAGTGCGGTCCAGGGATGCCACGGCGGCACGCACCTCGGCCGCCACCGCCGAAGGAGAATCGTCCGTGCGGACGGCGAAGAACATCTGGCGCACCAGGCTATCCCCTTGCGCCTGCTCGAGGGTCTGGTAGCTTCGCGGCCGCGGCTCGCCTTCCATCTTTTCCGACTTCACATCCTTCACGACTCCGACCACCGTGACCCAGGGACGATGGCTGTCCGGCGAACCGTAGCGCAGCCGTTTCCCGATGGGGTCCTGTCCCGGCCAGTAGCGGCGCGCCAGGTTTTCGCTCACGATGGCGACGGGCGGTCCCGCAGAGTCTTCGGGGGTGAAATAGCGGCCGCGCACCAGCGGGATACCCAGCGCCTGAAGATAGCTGCCGAAGACCGGCGTGTAATCGTTCATGGGGATTTTGCCACTGCCTGTTTGCCAGCCCTCGGGGACAAAGGTGCGGTTCCAGTTGGAGCCTTCGAGCGGCAGCGAATTGCCCGCGCCGGAGAGGCGCACTCCGGGGATGGCCTCGATTCTTCCGTTCAATGAGCGCCAGAAATTCAATAGCGATGCGCCCGTAGGATATTGCGAATCGGGCAGCGAAATGGCAAACGAGAGGACATTTTGCGGCCGGAACCCGGGGTCGGTACGCAGCGCGCTCTGATAGCTGCGGAAAAGAAGGCCCGCGCCCATCAGCAGGACGAGTGAGATGGCCATCTCGGCCACCACGAGAACGTTCTTGACGCGCTTCCGCGCCGTGCCTGCGGTGCTGCCGCGGCCGGTTTCATTGAGCGAGGCGGCCATATCGCCGCTTCCCGCCGAGAGCGCCGGCACACTGCCGAAGATCAACCCGGTGAGCAGCGAGATGGCGGCGGCGAAGGCCAGCACCCGCAGGTCGAGGGTGATCTGCGCCGAATGCGGGATGCTCGCCGGCAGCGCGGAGACGAACGCGTCCAGCCCGAGCCACGCAAGGCCGACGCCCACCGCACCGCCCAGGCCCGCCAGTAGCAGGCTTTCGGTGAGCACCTGGCGCAGAATGCGGCCGCGGCCCGCGCCCAGCGCCGAGCGAATCGCCATCTCCTGGCGGCGCGACGCGGCGCGGCTCAACAGCAGGTTGGCCACGTTGGCGCAGGCGATCGCCAATACCAGCGCCACCGCGGCCAGCAGCATCAGGAGCAGTGGACGCGCGGGTCCGGAGACGACTTCCGCCAGCGGCGTCGCGCCCACGTCCAGAGTGAAGCGGCCGTTGTAGGAATCCGGGTATTTCCTTTCAATCGCCGCCGCCACGGCCTTCAGGTCTTCGTTCAGGCGCGCGCGGCTGACGCCCGGGCGCACGTGGCCGATCACGCCGTAATCGAAATCGTCCACCACGTCGGCGAGTTCCTTGTTTGTAAAACCCATGGGGACCCAGAACTCAGCCGCCGCCGGTGAAGTGTCGGGCGTGCCGCGCGGCGGGAAGACGAAGGTGCGGGGCATGACGCCTTCGACCACGTACGGCTCGCCGGAGAGCAGAACCTTGCGTCCCACCACGTTGGGATCGGCGCCGAAGCGGTCGCGCCACAAGCCATCGCTGAGCAGCATCACGTGGCTGCCGGGTTTATCCTCGCCGGCGGTGAACGTGTGACCGAGTTCCGGCGCGGCGCCGAGTAAAGGAATCAGATTGGCGCTGATGCGCGCTCCCTGCACGCGGACCGGCTCGGCGCCGGCCGCCAGGTTCATCTCGTCGGAGTGGAAAGAGGCCACCGCGTCCAGGGCGCGCGAGTCGCGCGCCATATCGGCAATGTCGGGCGCGCAAACGGAGAAGAAATCGCTGGTAAGCTGCGGAATGCGCTCGCGGATGAGCACCAGCCGACCGGAATCGCGGTACGGCAGCGGTTTGAGCAGGACGGCATTCACCACGCTGAAGATGGCGGTGTTGGCGCCGATGCCCAGGGCCAGGGCCAGCATGGCCACGAAAGCGAAACCGGGAGACTTGGCAAGGACACGAAAAGCATAGCGGAGATCGCTGCGCATCGATTGTTACAAATGCAATTCGAAGGCCGCGACTGGTGCTGCCGGCGATCTTGCCGCCGCTACGGATCGGGATGCGTGCCGCGCCGGTGGCAACAGTGCCGGCGCGGCCGGGCCGGCGGTGCGGTGCGCAACTTTGGGATTCCCTGTCCGATACCGGACAGGCTCACTCGTAGCGCAGGGCCACGATGGGGTCGATCTTCATGGCGCGCCGGGCGGGCACATAAATCGCCAGTGCGGAGGCGAGGCCGAGGGCCAGCGGGATGCCGGTAAACGTCGCCGGGTCCGTGGCGGTGACGCCGAACACCAGCGAACTCAACAGGCGGGCGAATCCGTACGCCAGCGGCAATCCGACCGCGAGGCCCACCGCCGCCGTCACCATGCCGCGGCGGAAAACCATTCCCAGAACCTCAGCGCGCGGCGCCCCCAGCGCCATGCGGATGCCGATTTCGTGCGTCTGCTCGGAGACCAGGTAGGCCATCACGCCGTACACCCCCACCGCCGAAAGCGTGAGCGCGAGGATGCCGAAAATGCCCATGAGCACCGCCATATAATTCAGACCCGTGGCGTTCTGATGCATGGCGGTTTCCAGGCTGCGCACTTCAGTAATCGGCTGTTCGGGATCGACGCTGCGAATGGCGGCCATCACCGCGGGCACCACCAGCATGGGGTCTCCGGCGGTGCGCATCCCGACATCCATGAAGCGGCTCGGGAACTGCCGGTAAGAGACATACAGCGTGGCGCGCGGGCCGCGATCGTAGATATTGTGCACGACATCGCCGACTTCGCCCACAATGGTGATCCAGGGAGCCTTGTCGTCTGGGCTCACGGCGAGTTTGATGCGCTTGCCGATGGGAGCGGGCTCGTTGGGAAAGTATTTGCGGGCGAGCCGCTGGCTGATGACCGCAACCTTCGGTGCGTCCGGACCATCCTGTTCGCCCAGAACCCGCCCGGCGAGCAGCGGCACGTTCAGCGCCTCGAAATAGCGCGAACTGGCGGGCTGGTACATGCAATTGGGCCGGTTGCCCGGTTCCACGGGCCGGCCTTCGATCAGGAAATTGCGGCCGCTGGAGTGGTTCGAATACGGCAGAGCATTCACCGCGACGGCGGCGCGCACCCCCGGAACGGCCCCGGCGCGCTCCAGAACCTGCCGGTAAAAGTCCGCAACCTGATAGTTCTCGCGATACTTGGTTTCCGTGATGGCAAGCCGCATGGTGAGAAACGTAGCCGGATCCAGACGGGTGCTGCCGTTGACCAGGGTCTGGAATCCGCGCACCATGAGACCGCCGCCGACCAGCAGCACGACGGCCAGGGCAATCTCCGCCGCCACCAGCATGGAGCGCAGGCGATGATGTCCGCGGCCGGCGGTGCCCCCGCGCCCGCCTTCCTTAAGGGCGTCGGTCAGGTTGGGCCGCGAGCACTGCCAGGCAGGCGCCAGTCCGGCCACGATTCCGCTTCCCACCGCAGCCGCCAGCGTAAACAGCAGGCTGCGCGCATCCAGGTGGATCTCATTCCATCCCAGAACGTACTTTTCGATTTCCACGGGCATTCCCGCTTTGATCATCTTCAGGCCCCATGCGGCCACCAGCAGACCGAAGCCGGCGCCCGCCAGGGAAAGCAGAATGCTCTCCGTGAGAAGCTGCACCACCACCCGCCCGCGCCCCGCTCCCAGCGCCGTGCGCAGCGCCACTTCGCGCATCCGTACCGAAGCGCGAGCGAACTGCAGGTTGGCCACGTTGGCGCAGGCGATCAGGAGCACGAACATCACCGCGCCCAACAGCATCAGGTCGTACTGCCGGTCCTCATCGCCGATCATGAAATGGAGCACCGGCATGATCCGGAAACGCCGCCGGGTATTGGTATTCGGCCACATCTGCTCCAGCCGGCGGGCGATGCCATCGAGTTCGGCGCCGGCGCGCTCGACGGTCACGCCCGGCTTGAGGCGGGCCACCGAATCCAACTGCTGGCTGGTGCGCGAATTCCAGTCTTTGGCGGTGAAAGGAAGCGGCGTCCAGAGTTCCGTAGCCACGGGGAAGTCGAACTTGGCGGGCATGACGCCGACGACCGTATAGTCCTGATCGTCCAGGCGAATGGTTTTGCCCACCAGAGTGCGGTCGCCGCCGAAGCGCCGCTGCCACAGGTTGTAGCTTAGAATGACCTCTTGCTCCCGTCCCTTCTGGTCTTCTCCCGGACGGAAGGCGCGTCCAAGGGCCGGCTGGACACCGGTGACGTGGAAGAAATTCGCGGTCACCAGCGCCTGCGCGACGCGCTCCGGTTCGCCCCCTGCGCCGGCGATATTCGCGAGGCCCTGATCATAGCTGGCGAGGGATGAAAACGAGGTGCTCTGCTTTTGGATATCGGCCGTGTCCGCCGGTGTGGCGTCGCTCCATCCGGAGGGATCGCCGGGGACCGCCTGCAAAACCATCGCCAGGCTTTCCAGGTGGGGCAGCGGAACCGGCTTCCACAACATGGCGTCGCAGACGCTGAACACCGCGGTGGTGGCTCCGATGCCCAGCGCCAGGGTGAGAACCGCCGTGGTGGTAAATCCCGGGGACTTTCGCAGGACTCGCGCCCCGTATCGAACGTCATTCCACAGGTTCATGGACACCTCGATCTCTCTTCCATACGCAAATTACGTGTCTAAGTTCCAGCGAGATGCACGCTATTCGTGTTTCATCAATTGCAGGGTGATGGTGCCGATGGTGAATTGCATGCGGACGCGAATCTGCACCGGCAGGCGGCGCCGGTCGTCGGAGAGCCAGAAATTGAGGTGCGCCGGACGTCGGAAGAGAACGTCGTTAAAGAGGTAGGCTTCGTAGCGGATGGTGTGAAAAAGGCCTTCGGGCGTTTTGATGTCCTCGCGCCCCTGCGCCTCCACGCGCGCCATGACGCTCTTCTTGCCGTCGCTCACGGGAATCGTAGTGCTGTTCCCGGGTTCCAGGGTGAGGGTGCGCATGACGTAGAGCGCGCCCACCACGTCGTGCACACAGGCGGGGATTTCCGTCTCTTTCTGCAGCAGCACGGAGTTTTTGGCGAGATCGCGCTCGAGGTAATAGGCGCGATGCTCGCTGCTGTCGAACGTAATCTTGGTTTCCCGCTGGCGGCTGCCTTCGTGCGACGTGAAAATCGAACTTTCGGCGCACAACCCTGCATTGGCGTTGACGCTGTAATCGTCTTCCACGCGAAACAGCTTGGAGACCAGCCCGATGGATTCGAGGTGCAGATTGGTCTGCCAGCCGGCACGCTCCTGCTGCCATTCCACCTTGGCCCGGCCCGCAGTGATGAGGCGCCACTCAATGTTGTAGTAGAGCGTCTCGTGCGCCGGCAGGCTGAGAGGTTGCGGCCGCGCGACAGGCAAGCTCAGCAGAAATAACCATAGCAGCCTCAATCGCATGAAATGCCCAGTGTCGCAGATAGGGGAAGTCCCATGCAATGCGGGCGATAAAAAGTAGAAGGTCAGGGGGGCGGCCCCGGCCTGCGCTATTTGAGTGCTGCGGTCCAGTTTTGCACAACCGTCATCGGTTGGGACGCGACCGCGGGGTTCCGCAGACGCAGCAGAAAGCGCTGTCCGTCGGGAGCAACATCGTAGCCGAGGATCGACAGCGGGCCGATAATCGGCTGCGGCTCGCCGACTTTTAAGGTGCGATCACTCACTTCCATACTGACGGCCAACAGGTTTCTGAATTGGAGATAGAAGATCTCTTTTCCGTCTGCTCTCCATCGCGGGTGCATACCTCCGTTTGTAGAGATCAGCCGTCTCCCTCCCGGCGAGCCGGTGCCAGGCGGAAAAGGCTCAACATAGGTTTCGTAACGGCGCGATTCCCGCGAATGGTAGGCAATCCATCGCCCATCCGGCGAGAACTGGCCGTCTTGTCCCGTTGCCGCAGTTTGAGAAAGTGGAAAGGGTTTCGACGGGCTGCCGGAGTGTCCCCTCTGCATCGGCAGAATCCAGATGCTGGAACTCGGTTCTTTGGTGCTGTAGCGGTCGAAGGCCAGGAATCGCCCGTCCGGCGACCAACTCGTCGGGTATTTCTGATCGGAGTCCGCATATAGCAGCTCCTCGGCTCCACTCTGGTCGGTTGCTTTCTTGTAGATATCCGAGTGTCCATTGCGGTTCGAAGCAAACGCGATCGTACGGCCATCGGGAGACCAGACGGGGGCGTTTTCGACCGCTGGATCGAAGGTGAAGCGGCTTCGATTTCCTCGGACGGCGTCATACAACCAGATATCCGCATTGTGCTGCTCGCGACTGGCCAATGCAATGGACCGCCTGTCCGGCGAAAAATGCGGCGGATAGACCGGAAACGTCTCCGGGTAACCTCCTGCGAGCGTTGAAAGGCGGTTGCCGTTGCGATCGAACCACACTAATTCAAACGGAGGCGCGTCTCCGATACTCTGATAGACCAGAGTTCCATTTTCCGAAGCGGAAAAGGGGCCTTTTTCGGCGAAAGGCAACACGTGCTCCGCGATCGTTACGGCATCGCCCGTTGTGACGAGCTTGCGAGGGTCGAAGGGCTCGGCCATCAGGTTGTCATCGCGCAAGAAAAGCAGGAATCCTTGGGAGTAGATCGCATTCGAATCGGCGGTAAAGAGAACCTTGCTCTGTTGTGTATCGAGTGAGCCGACGCGAATCGTCAGGCTGTTCGAGGGTCCTGCCGCCTCAAACAGGAAATGGCGGCCGTCCGGCAGGAACCAGGGATCAAAATGTCCGCCTTCCTGTTTCGTCTCATCCAAGCGGGTGGCCGGCGCCGGCGAACCACCCGAATCAGGAACCCGGTAAATCGGCCCGGCAGCGGTGGAAAAGAGAATCACGCCGCTGCGGCCCCAGTTCCCATTCGAAGCGGTAACGGTACAGAGCGTCACCGGCTCGGCCGCAGTCGAAAGGCCGCCCAAATCGATTTTCTTCAGTTTATCGGCAGTGAAAAAAGCAATCGATCGGCCATCGGGCGACCAGAAGGGCGGAAAAGTCGCTTGCTCGGTGCCCGGAATCGGGGTTGGTTCGGGTGAGTCCAGCGACCGGATCCAATATTTGTAGCCTCCTCCCTTTACTATCGTGGCCAGGACGAATCGTCGCCCGTCCGGCGAAACATTGGGGCCGGGATTGCCGCCGAAAACATTGTTTTCGGGGGGATACACGTGGAAGGCGACCACCGGCGCCGGCGCCGGTTTCCGGCTGAGAAACAGGACTGCAAGAGCCAACACGGCAACCGCCAGAATGCCGCCGGCGATCCATCGCCAGTCGATTGCGCGCGCGGGCAGTGTAGCGGAGGCGGGCGGCTCGGCGGAAAGCGTGCCCGCGATCCACTCCAATTCCGCCTGCAGGTCCAGCGCCGACTGCCAGCGCTCCTCTCGATCTTTCGCCAGACATCGCCGCACCACGCGATCCAGGGGCGCGGAAACGTCTTCGCCCAAAGGCGGCGGCTCGCGCTCCAGAATCGCGGCGAGGATACCCGGCGTGCTCTGCCCCTCGAACGGCGGTTTGCCGGCGAGCATTTCATACAGCACGACTCCAAAGGAGAAGAGATCGGTGCGGCTATCGGCCTCCCTGCCTTGTGCCAGTTCGGGCGACATGTAAAGCGGGGTCCCCAGAACCGCTCCCGTCACGGTGATGGTCTCGTTCCCGGCCGCTGCGGCACGCTCCATTTTCGCCAGTCCAAAATCCAGGACCTTCACGCCGGCTTTCGTGAGCATGATGTTGCGGGGTTTCAGATCGCGGTGGACGACGCCTTTGCGATGAGCCTCCGCCATGGCAGAGGCGATTTGAATCGCCACGCGCAGCGCTTCTTCCCGGGGCAAGCGGCCCTTCACCAGGCGCGCCGCCAACGTCTCGCCCTCCACCAACTCCATCGCGATCGCCGGCTGCCCCCCACAATCCTCCAGGCCGTAAATGGTGCAGATGTTCGGGTGGTTCAGCGCCGATGCGGCACGCGCCTCGCGCTCAAATCGCTGCAACAACGTCGCCGGTAGATCGTCTGTCGCCGACGGCAGAAACTTCAGCGCCACTTGCCGCCCGAGCTTGGTGTCCTCAGCGCGGTAGACCACCCCCATACCGCCTTCGCCCAGTTTGCCGAGGATGCGGTAACGCGACACCACCCCGCCGGCCGCTCCGGCGTTCGTATTGCTCAAAGCGACTGCCGTCTGTGGCGTCTGCGCGCGCTCGGGACCCGGGGGGCCGACACGTTCCACCTCGCATACACACCGGTAGCCCCGTTTCGCCAGAGTTTCGATATACCGCGGATCCCCTGCCGATTCCCCCAGCGCATTGCGGAGCCGCTTGATGGCGGCGTTGATGCTGTGATCGAACTCGACGATGGTGTTGTTCGGCCACAACCTCAGCCGGATTTCTTCCCGCAGCACCACTTCACCGGGGTGCTCCAAGAGCATCAGCAGAATCTGGTACGACTGCTCCTGAAGCCGGATTTTGCTGCCGTGCTTGCGGATCTCCCGCGCCCGCACGTCAAGTGCGAAGGGTCCGAAGCGCAGAAAACGGGCCGATTCTTCACTCATTCTGCCGCCTGATTCCACGAGGAGCGGCACCAGTCTACACCACCAACCCACAACCATTCAATTGTTTAGCAAGTCACCCGCAAGTCATCTTTTTGCCTTGCGCAGAGCATCGAGGCACCCGCCCCGAGAGCAGACACTCGCTTCAGCCGCGCCGCCTTGGGGCGCGCGGCGGGAGGACGGGATGGCGATTCGTACGGGATTTGCAATCACGATGGCTCTGACGTGGGGGCTTGCTCTCGGGGCTTCGGGGGCCTCCGAGGCGCCGCGGCCGGCGATCACGATTCGAGTGGCCAATGAGACCAGCGCGGATGGGAGGTCCATGGCGTTGGCGCGAAAGGAAGCGGTGAGAATCTTCGCCCAAGCGGGAATCGATCTGGTATGGCTGGATTGCGTATCCGGCTACGCGGATTACGGGAACGACGACCCCTGTCATCACCTGCGCGGGGCGGTCGAATTCTGGGTGCGCATCGTGAGCCGCAGGCCCCCAGCGACTACGGTCGACGTCATAGGGTTCAGCGACCTGGACGAGGAGACCGGCGATGGATCGGCGGGTGTCTACTACCCGGCAGCGGTGGACTTGGCAAAAAGATGCCAGGCCAGAGCGGCAGAAGTACTCGGGGCAGCCATCGCGCACGAGGTGGGGCATCTGATTATGGGCGCGAATGCGCATTCCTCCGTCGGAGTGATGCAAGCCAGTTGGGGGAGGGCACAGTGTCTGCTCATCGAAACCAGCGATCTGAACTTTACCGCGGAACAGGCCAAGAGACTGCGGGAGAGGGTTGACAGGCGGGCAGGGCTAAAGTCCCGCGCGCACTAAGATGCTCTCCAGGGGTCGCCGAACAGGCCAGTTTACACAACCCTTGAATTGCGAGCTGCCTACAGCCTCTCGTATTCTGCCATGGCCTGTTGGAGTACCGGGATATCCGGGTCGGCGTTCTTCCAGACAGTAAAGAAGTCCTGGTAGGCGCTGCTGGCTTTGTCCGTTTCTCCCGATAAGACCAGCGCCCGCCCCAATTGCAAGTGAGCCAGGGCGCCGACCGGATCGGCAAGAACGATGCCGCGGTGATGCAGGACTTTTTGGAATTCGGCCGCGGCCTCCCGGCCTCGCCCTGCCTCCAGGTACGCCTGGCCGCGCACGTAAGCGGGGTATAGACCTCCGAACTTGGCGAAGAACGCCGTGCCCGGCATCGCGAGATCGTAGGGAAGCGCCGTTTGCAGCCGCTCGATGGCATCCAGCGGGGCCTTTCGCGAGAGCGCGAAAAGCGCGCGCAGCGTGGGGAGATATTCGAATTGAACAGGAGTGTCTTCGGGGAATCGTTCCGCCAATTCCCCGGCGAGCCGTTGCGCACCGGAGTCGTCTCCGGAGAGCGCCAGCGCAAACCCGGCGGCAAAGACCACATCGCGCCCTTTTCCCAATGCGAGCGCTGCAAAAGCGCTCTCGTTCGCCCGATCCCGATTTCCGCAGTGCGCTTCGCACACTGCCTCGGCGGCCTGGTAAATGGCTGCCTTCTCGCGATGGCCGGTCTGCTGCGCCAGTTCGATTGCATCGCGCCACCGGATTCTCGCGTTGCGCATCTGTCCGGAGCGGGCCAGGACCAGGGCCTGGTTGTGCAGCATCCAGTCTTCCGTCTCCAGATTTCCGCGAGCCCGATCGATCTCGCGTTTCATTCCCGCCTCGTCGCCTTCCAGAAAGGCGAGATAGTAACGGTAGACCAGGAACGTGGACAGTTCCACTTTGCGCTCCGCGGCCCGTTGCAGCGCGGCCGCCGCTTCGGCGAACCTCCCCAGGCCAAGATTGTGGTCGGCGAGGGTGGTGTAGCCGATTGTGAGGTCCGGCTTCAGCCGAAGGGAGTGCTCGCAAGCCTGGATTCCCCTCTCATACCGGCCGGTGCCCCGCGTGCCCCATCCGGCGAGCAGGCCCCAGGGCCTCCAGTCGTCCGGATAAGCCTGCGCCCACGATTCGAGAATCTCCAACTCCTTCTGCAGGTTTCCGGTCACCTGCCGGTCGTAGAGAAAAAGGATAAAGAGTCTCTCCGGGTCGCTGACGCGGTCGCGCAGCTCATACGCTTTCCGGACATACTCGGCGCCGAGTTCGGTTTGCCCCATGTTCCAGTAGAAGAACCCCAAGTCGGCCATCGCCATCGCGAATTGAGGGTCGATGGCGATGGCACGCTGGAGGTGGGGGATGGTAGCAGCGAAACCCCGGGTGAACACGACGTTCCGCGACGCGCTATACGCCTTCAGTGCCTCCAGCGAGGGCGTGGTCACCTCTTCCAGTGGCGCCGGGAGTTCCCGGACGGCGGATAACGATTCGCCCAAACGCTCCCTGATTTGCACGGCAATCCGCGTGAGAGCACTCAGGACCTCTTCTCTTGTTCCCGCTTGCGCCTGCTCCTGGCCAAGGATCTCTCCTGTGCGGCAGTTTCGGGCCCGCACCCACAAGACGTACTGGTTTCCGAGGCTCGCAATCGAGCTTTCCAGGACCGCTGTACCGCCGGTGCGTTCGCAGATTTCCTGAGCCACGTCCGGAGTGACGCGCGTCCCGGCCGGCCGGTTCATCAAACGCAGCACCCGCTCGATCTGCTGGTCTGAAACAAGACTCAGGAAAGGTGACTGCTCCAATTGCACCGACAGGCCCTGGCGAAGGATGCCCTCAAACACCGCGTCCCCGGTCCTGTTCTCGAATTCGCCCAACACGATTCTGTTCTTGCGGGTGAGTTTCGGCGCCCGGCGCGAAGACGAGTGCGCGCCGGCGTCCGGGGCCCGGCTCGCCCTGGGAACCGCCGTCAACTCCCGCTGTAACTGGGCAGCGGATTGCCAGCGGCCCGCGGGGTCTGCTTCGAGGCATCGGCTTACGATCGTTTCCAGTTTGCGCTTACGGATGCGCCTACGCGAGAGGGTAGCTCGCTCGCCCGTCAGCATCTCGTAAAGCACGCAGCCAAATGCGTAGATATCGGTACGTGCGTCCACGGGTTTTCCCTCCCGCTGCTCGGGCGCCATGTACGCGGGCGTGCCGACGATCATACGGCTTTCGGTGAGGGTTTCATCCTGGTTCGAGCGCGCCAGCCCAAAATCTAAAACCTTGACTCCGGTTTTCCCGATCATGATGTTGCCGGGCTTGAGATCGCGGTGGACGATGCCCTTGCCGTGCGCCTCCACCAGCGCCGCCGCGATCTGGGAAGCGTAGAGGAGCGCGGCCTGGATGGGGACCGGCCCCTGTTTGAGCCGCGCCGCGAGTGTTTCGCCCTCTACCAGTTCCATCACCAGATAGTCGGGCCCAACGTCGTAAAGCGTGCAGATGTTGGGGTGGTTCAGGGAGGAGATGGCCCGCGCCTCGCGCTCGAAGCGGGCGTTGAAACGCTCGCGGTTGGTTTTGACGGCGACCGGGCGTCCCAGTCGCGTGTCGATGGCGCGAAAGACTTCGCCCATTCCGCCCTCGCCGAGCTTGCTTTCGATGCGGTATGGCCCGAGACACGTGCCGGGAGCCAACCGGGTGAGGGTCGAATCCTCCGGCAGGCCGGGAACACCGTCAATTGCGGGGCGATCGAGGAATTCTCCGCTGCCGGGAACGATCAGAAGCGATTCCACTTCACGGCGCAATTCGGGATCTGCCTGCGCCAGCAGCGCCGCGCGCTCATCGGCGCTGCGCTCGCGAACTGCGTGGTATAGTTCGTCGATTTGGCGGAAACGGTCCGGAGTCATGGCGTAAGGCTCCGATGGTTTCTTTTATTGTATGGCTTGATGACGTTCCGCAGTCTTCCCAGAGAATATCGGGCAGCCCGTTACGCACGGCACAAGTCTCCGCAGCAGGAAATCGCCTGAGGGAAAGGCAGCCTGGCAGCGCGCTCCAATTGCGCGCCGGCGATCAGAGTCTCCCGCAGGGCGCCGTCCAAAGCCAGATCGATGCAGGTCCACGCCATGCTCAACGCGCCGTCCCGAATCGCCTGGTCCGCATCCGGAGTAACGCAGTGCGCCGTGAATTCCGGCTGGTGGTTGACGGCGGGGAGAGAATGGATTCCGATCAGCGGATGGATTGCCGGCATCGCCAGAGACACGTTGCCCATGTCTGTGGACGCGGTGGGCCGGGATTCCCACTCGCCAAGGTCCGGAAACTTCCGTCCCAGGGCTTCCGAGTTTCGGCGATAAAAGCTCGCCATGATCTCGTGATGGCGCATCTCCGCATATGGCTTGTCGCCGCCCACGATCTGCATTTGTGTTCCCGTGGCAAGGGCTCCCGCTTCAAAACAGCGGTGAACTTTGGTGCGCAATTCAGACAATTGATCGAGCGTTTCGGACCGAATGATGTACCTGGCGGAGGTGTGGGCGGGGACGACGTTGGGCGCGGCGCCGCCGTTGGTAACGATGCCGTGGATGCGATCGGTGGAGCGGATATGCTGGCGCAGCAGCCCGACCGCCGTTTGCGCAATGGTAAGGGCATCGGCCGCGTTGATTCCCAATTCGGGGAAAGCCGAGGCGTGCGATTCCTTGCCCGTGTAGTTGATCTCGAACATGGATGCGGCGATGATCTTCGCGCGCAGCAGATCGAAGGGCGCAGGATGCACCATCATCGCCGCATGGATGCCGCGAAAAGCTCCCCGTTCCAGCAGCAGGATCTTGCCGCTGGCGTTGCCCACCTCTTCTGCCGGCGTGCCGAATACCGTCACGGTGAGGCCGACTTCGTCCGCCACTTCGGCCGCGGCGAGGGCCGCACCCACGGCAGCAGCCGCGATGATATTGTGCCCGCAGGCGTGGCCGATACCGGGCAGCGAGTCATACTCCGCGCAGATCCCTATGTTCAGCGGACCCGATCCAAATCGGGCAGTGAACGCCGTGGGAAGATCGCAAATTCCCTTCTGGACGGTGAAACCGGCATCGGCAAGCGACTCGCATAGCCAGGCGGACGATTTCTCCTCTTCAAAGCCCAACTCCGGGTGGGCATGGATGCGATGGCTGATTTCGATGACGCTTTGGCTGGCGGATTCGAAGCGTTTGCGCGCCGCGGATTTCGGGTCCATTTGCACTCCTGATTCACTCAAATCCGGCCGATGGCCCCCCCCGGCGGTCGAGAGGCCGCCGGGAGAACACGAATCGATCGACTCCGCTTAGTTTAGCCGATGGGGAGTGTTGCATCCCGGCCCTCACAAGCGCGCGCTCGAATGACGAAATTATACCCCCCTGGGCCGTGCGATTTTGGCGTTCTCTATCATTGGTCGCCCAAGGGCAGCCAGTCATCCCAACGGATGTTCTCGCTCTGCAGCGATCGATCGGGAATCGGGCGGTTCTGGGTCTGCTCGCGAAACGAGCGGACCACAGGGCGGCACGCGCCGAGGGCGGCATGACTGTGTCCGCGGCGCGGGCTCGTGGCGCGGAAGCGGTTCCGCTGCAGCGAAAGCTCGCGATCGGTTCGGCCAGCGATCCCCTGGAAACCGAAGCCGACGCGATAGCCGATCGGATGATGGACACGCCGGTGCCGCGCCGGAAGTGCGCTTGCGAGGATTCCGGCGCGCCCTGCGAGCAGTGCCAGAAGGAGACGCTGCAGCGGAAAGAGACCGCGGCGACGGCGGCCCGGACGGCTCCCGTTTCAGTGCATCACGCGCTGAGTGCTCCCGGAGAGGCTCTCGACGGGGCTACCCGGGCTTTCATGGAACCGCGCTTCGGCCGCGATTTCAGCCGCGTGCGCGTGCACATGGATCGAGCCGCCGCGAATTCCGCGCGGGACGTCTCGGCGCTTGCCTATACGGTGGGACACGACATTGTATTCGGCGCGGAACGGTATGCGCCGCACACTCCGAGATGCAATGCCGCGGACAGCACAGCGGACTTGTGGCGGAAAATCCAGATGTGGGCAGCGTGCATCGCGGCGCGCACGGCCATCAATGCCATCTGCTACCGCGGCGGCAATCGAGGCCATCGGGAGCAGCTCGCCAACGCCGTCACTGCGTTGACACGGTGCTGGGCCATCTACGAGGGAAGAAGCGCGGCGGAGCGAGCGGCGGCGCAGGAAGGGGCCGAAGAGGCAGCGGAACAGGCAGGGAAGGAAGAGGCCGCCACGGAAGCTACGGAACCTACGGAAGCCACAGAAGCCACGGAAGCGACCGAGGCAATCGAAGGCGCCGAAGCGGCGGGAGAAGGACTCGAACTGGTCGATGTGCTGGAGATCGTCGGAGCCCTCCTCTTGTAAGCGATGCAAACGTCTGACCTCATCTCGGCCATCGCGGCTGCCTTCGCATCCGTGCCGTACCCGGGCGACGAGAACATCGTGGCGGACGACAGTCCGGCCGACCTGGAAACCTCCCGCGTCAAGAATCGCCTGCAGGGGCGCCACTGGCGGGAGGTGTCCGGCGAAACGATCGAGCAACTGCAAAGCGCTTTACCGCTGTTGACCGCCGCAGCCTATCGGTTCTACCTTCCGGCATTCATGACGTTCGCGCTGCTTGCGCCTGGCCGGTCCGGTTCTGTTCGTGACGAACTCGTAAGGACTCTGACGCGTCCCGACCCGGCCGATCTCGAAAAGATCAAACGGGATGCCGCCGCACGGCGGCAGATGAACCCGCTCCCGGAAGCCGTCTGGAACGCTGCCATGCAGGCACTTGCCGCGGCTCACGAAAGCGGCGAGCTCGAGGGGGCATTCCGCGATCGTGTGGCGGCCCTGAATGCGGACCAGGCCAAAGCCGTGTCGGCGTTCCTCGAACACCTGCGCGACGAAGCCGGGGACAAGCTTCTCAGCGGCGAAGCGGCCGTCGCGCTCGATCGGTATTGGAGCGCGCACCGATAGCTGTTGCGTCCTGCCAGTGAGCGGAAGCCCGACCTGCTCTATAGTACGAGGTATGGGGATTATCGCGGTGGCCGGCCGCAAGGGCGGCGTCGGCAAGTCTACGATCGCCGGTAATCTGGCCGCGGAGTTGACCGAAAGGGGCTGGCGCGTGATTGCGCTGGACGCCGATCCGCAGCATAGCCTCGCCGCCTGGGCGGCGCAGGGGGACGGCCTGCTGGCGCGCACGGTCGAAAAGGTCAAACATGGCGATGCCGACGCGTTGCGCGCGAAAGTGCGGTCGCTCGACAAGGCCGCGGACCTCATCATCATCGACACACCTCCCGGGCTGCCGGAGACGACCTACCAGGCGGCGCTTTTGGCGGACCTGATGCTGCTGCCGTGCGGGGCATCGCCCCTCGATCTTTTCGCACTGAAGGACGGGCTGGCTCTGGCATTGCGGGCGCGCGCCGAACGGCGATCCAAGAAGCCGCGCATTCGCCTGGTGCCTTCCCGCGTTCCGTCGAACACGAATTTAGGACGCGGCCTCTCGGACTCGCTGGAGAAGATGGGGAAGAAGGTGCTGCCGGCAATCGGCCAGCGCATCGCGATTGCCGAGGCTGTGGCGAGCGGACTCACGATGATGGAATACGCCCCGCACTCGCCCGGCCGCGCGGAGTTCTCCGAACTCGCCGGCGCAGTGGATAAGATTCTGCGGCGGTAATCCTGCCGGCCCTCACGGTTTCGATTCGGGTGTTGGATGGGCCGCCCGGTGCGGGTGGTAGCCCGTGAGGTGCTTGAACTCTTCGAGAGCGTTGTAGATGATCGGGCAGCGAGCGGCCCAGCGGGCATGCGACGAGAGGCGGCTGCCGAGAGAGTGAAGACCGGACGCGATGTGCGGAAAGTCCCGGCAGGCCTTGGGGCGGGCTTCATAAATCGCGCAGAGATTCCCTTCCAGGAAGACGCATCCTTTGCTCGAACTCGCAAGGATGCGTGAGCCGGGCGTTTCGGGGTCGGGAACGGTATAAGTGTGGACCACGGTTTCCGCGGTCACACCAAGACGCGCGGCGATGCGCTCGATCTCCGGCTGGGAGACGGCCACCACCGAGTAGCGGCAGCAGTTCGCGCAGGAGGTGCAATCGATCTGGCGCTGGATGTTGCCGGCGAGGATCTGGAACGCGTTCTCGTCGACGTGGCGCGCCGAAAGGTGGCGCCGGAACGCGAGGTTCTCTTCGGCCTTCGCGGTTCCGAGCCGAAACACTTCAGCCAGATCGGTAACCACGACTTTACCGATACCGCTTCAGCGCGTAGAAAGCAACCCCGCGGCGGCGCCTCGTGCGCGTTCCGCCACATCGCTGCCTTCATTGTCCGCTGAGATCGACGAGCACGATGTCCGACCGCTCCTCGACCCGTTCCAGGACAATTTCCGCACCGTCGGCCGAAATGTCGAAGTCGCGGATATCGAAATCGTCGGGGACGCTGGTCAAACGCCGCGCCGCGCCGGACTCCGGATCCGTCAGCCAGAGATCTTTGTGTTCGAGCGCTCCCCGCAGAAAGGCGAGCTCGCGCCCTGCCGCGACGAATTTCACGCGCCGCGCTCCCCTGGTCAGGTTGGCCAGGCGCGGGAGCGGGTGCGCGGCGCCCTCGGGAGTGACTGCTTTGAGGGAAAAGGCGGCACCGATGTCGGGACCGGAGTACACAACGAAGCGGCCGGAGGGCTGCCACGCCGGCTCGGCAGCGTAGTCGCGCAGAAAGATGGCCGCAGACCCGCCGTTCACGGGCACCTGGAACAGGTGCGGTGTGCCGTGATCGTTGGCTGCCGAGGTGATCGATCGGCCATCGGGCGCCCACGCGGGCGAGCCTTGCAGGTCGAGCGAATCGGCTGCCACGCGCGCACCGGTGCCGTCCGCCCGCATCACGTACAAAAGGGTCTGGGAACGCTGGCCGACGGAGAATGCAATCTGTCCGCCGTCGGGGGAGATGGCGGGGCCGCCGAGGATCTGCGCTCCCGGACTGCTCCACAGTTCGACATCCTTTCCGTTCGTCCGCTTCCAGATGCTCTCGCCTGCGCCGGCCGAAGAAACGAAGACCAGGTAATCCGGCCCCAGGCGGGGAGAAAATGCGGCGGCGGGCGTCAGCGGGATGCGAACCGGGAGCAGCGACTCGCCGTGCGAATTGCCGGTCTCCAACCGCCAGAGGGTCCTCTTGGGACTCGAACGTGTGACAACCAGCCGCTTGCCATCGGCCGCGGCGGCCAGCGATGTGTAGCAGTCCGGCCCCAAGCTCAGCCGGTGAGGAATGCGGTGCTCGACATCCATGCCGTATAGCCAGGGCCCGGAACCATCGGGGTCGCTCGCGAGGTACATCCGAGTTCGGCGGTTCAGCAGGACCGGATGAGTCACGCGTCCGTTGTGCGACGTGATCCGTTCCGGCGCTCCTCCCGGTTTGATGCGCCAGATGTCGAGTTTGTCTGGAAGCGCGCCGTAGACGAAGTAGATGAACCCATCGCCGGGCGCCCACAACGGAAAATGCGCATGCAGACCCGGCGGCGCGGTGAAGACCGGCGATCCCGCCGCATGCGGACCGCCCCCGGTGACGAAGAGCGGATCTCCGGAAGCAGCCGTATGATAGGCGAGCCGGGAGCCATCGTGCGACCAGTCGTACTCCGCCGCTCCTTCCAGATAGAGCCTCGGCTGTCCTCCCAGCGCCGGCACCGCCCATGTTCCGATCTGCCCGCTTGAAGCGGCCGGCATGCGAGCCCAAAACGTCACCAGGGAGCCATCGGGCGAAAACCCCAAGGCCCGGACCGCCGGATTGGCGAGTTCCGGCATCGTTCCGCGCGTGAGGTTCTGGAACTGCCCCGAACCGGGCTGCGTGATCCAGACATCGGTGTGACCGTCCCGGTCCGACAGAAATGCCACGAACCTGCCGTCGCGCGACACGGCAGCCTCCTGCTCCGTCCCATCGAAATCGGTCACGGTTTGAAACCGCGCTTCTGCGAGGGGGTTTCGCCAAAAGCGATCCGTCTTCTCAGCCCAGACCACCGCGCCGGCGGCCAACGCAATGCCCACCGCGAGAGCGGCCAACCGGAAGCGCCGGGATGTTTTTTTGCGGGGGAGCGCGGGCGGCGGGGCCGCGACGCGCAAGCGAAAGGCCGGCGTGTATCCACCCTTGGGCAGCTCGATCACGAGGCCATCGTCTTTTCCCTCGCCCACGTAATATTCGGCCAGCCGGCCGCGAAGCCGGCTGGCTTCGGTGCGCACGATGGAGTCCTGCGTGGGATCGTGGTCCGGCTTGCGCCCGAACACCTCGACGGCAATCACGGATTCTTTGAGTTGGTTACCGCAGCCTTCCAGATGCCGCTCGATGAGGAACCTGAGGAATCGGCTCATGCGCGCATTTCGCAGGAATCCCCGGCTCGCCAGAACCGTTCCCATCTCCCGGCGCACGGCGTCCGGATCTGTCGGCGCGGGGAGCATGTTTTAGAGAATACATCCTGTTTTCAGCGAGTGCAAATGTATGAAACAGGTTTCCAACCTGTCCGGACTTGCTCTTTGATTGGCGCCGGGCGCATCGTGGGGCCAGCTCAGGTTCCAAGAGGAGGGAACAATGAAGATTCGTTTCGGATGGGTTTTTTTCGGCGCCGCTCTCGTTGCGACGACCTTGCCGGTATCCGCTCAAGATTTGAGGAACGTGCATTTCAAGGGCATCATCAATGACTATTCGCCGTCCACGGTTTCAGGTGGACCCTGGGAGATCCGTGGCAGCTGGTCCCTGGACTTGCATGGATCGGGCCCTGCCAATTTTTCGGCGGACCTTACCATGGAGACATCCGATTACGGAATCTCCGGCGCCACCCAGGTGGATCCGGCGAGCCCGTCCACCCGAAGTCCGCACACGCACCACATCAGCGTGTCCAGCGGCACGGTCAGCTACGATACGAGCGTCTGCCCCGCCAACAATCCTCCGACGACCGGTTCCGGCATCGTGGTCACGGGCACGGCCACCACGTCAGGGAACGGAAGTCCGGCGTCATTCGAGTCGAAAGGCGCATCTACGCTCCAGATCTGCCTGACCGGCGGAACGGAGGTCAACTTTTCGAATGTGACTCTGGTGTACACGGGTCCTGCAACCACGCATTTCGGGCCCCAGGCGATGCATGGGGTCGTCCGGGAGGTGTCTACAAACTAAGCCGGCTGAGCCAGGCGCCCTGCCAGGGCCAAGACGACGCCGCGAGCGGGCCATTCAGGAACTAATCCCGCAGCGGCTTCGTACGTCTATTAGATAATCGAACCATATGGCATCTGGCAGCTTGTTGCGGCGACCGGCGGTCCTGCTGGCGCTTGGTTTGTGCGGGGTCGGCGGGGTGGTCACGCTGCTGGGACACCTGGCCACAGGGCCGCAAGTGGAACAGAAACGCGTGGCGTTTACCGCCGAAGCCGGGGCGCAGGCGTATCCCGCGTTTTCGCCCGACGGGCAGCGCATCGCCTACAGCGCGCGCGGCGTGGCTTCCGACGATCCGTTCCACGTTTTCGTGCGCTCCGTAGCAGGCGGCACGACCCTGCAAGTCACGACGGGAGAGAACAGTGATATCGCGCCGGTCTGGTCGCCGGACGGCAGGTCGCTGGCGTTCGCGCGGCTCGACGAGGGCAGCGTGGAGGCGATGCTGATTCCCGCCCACGGCGGGGTGGAACGCAAAATCGCAGAGTTTCCGGCGCCCGGCGGACAAGCAGAGGAAGGCGCGCTGCCGGCGCCGGTGCTCTCCTGGCTTCCTGACGGGAAGTCGCTGGCCGTCACCACGGGCGGCGAAGGACAGCCTTCGGCCATTGCGCTGCTGGATATCGCCAGCGGCCAACTGCATCGCATCACCAAACCGCCAGAGGGCTCGGAAGGCGATTCCAACCCGGTGGCTTCGCCGGATGGCGCCTCCATCGCGTTCATCCGCACGCTGGACCCCGATCACGTCGATATCTACGTCTGCGACACGCACGGCGGCGCCGTCCGGCAATTCACGTTCGACGGCCGGACCATCCGCGGCATGGCATGGACGCCCGGAGCGCACGACCTGGTCTACGCGTCCGACCGCGGCATCGGCTGGCGGCTCTGGCGCCTGCCCGCATACGGCGGCAGCAGCCGCGACCTGGAGATGCAGGGCCGGCGGATTCTGTATCCCGCGGTGGCTCCCGCCGGCAGCCGCCTGGCCTACATGGAGAGCCCCGCGGCCAGCGAGGTGTGGCGCGCCGCCACGGGTTCGCCCGATGAGGACGCCAGCGAGCGCCCGGTGCTGCGCTCCTCGGGACGCGAAATGGACCCTTCGTATTCGCCTGACGGGAAGCTCATCGCCGATGTCTCCGAGCAGAACGGCAGCCAGGAGATCTGGATTACCGGTCCCGACAGCCGCACGCAGATCACCCGCATGGAAGATGCGCGCATCCGCCAGCCGCAATGGTCGCCCGACGGGAAAACACTTTTGTTCGAATGTCACAGCCCGCGCGGCGTCGAGGTCTACGAAACGCCCGCGGGGGCGGCCGGCAAGGCGGTTGTGGTGCTCACCGACGCCTATGACCCTTCCTGGTCGCACGACGGCAAGTCGATCTATTACGAATCCCAGGGAGCGCTCTGGAAGGCCGATGCCGACGGCAAAAATCCGCGCCAGTTGACCCGCCGCAGAGGCGGCTCCAGCCCGCGCGAATCCTCCGACGGGCAGTTTGTGTATTACCGCTCGCGCCGCAGCATCTGGCGCGTACCGGCGGATGGCGGCAAGGAGGAGGAAGTGTTCATCCCGGAGCACGACATATTCTCTTCATCCATGCAGGCCGCTGGCAGCGGACTTTACTACACCGAAATGGACCGCGCGCGCCGGGGAGTGACTCTGGCGTTTTACGACTTCGCCTCCGGAAAGAGCCGCCCCGTTCTGCGCACCAAAGGTTACGATCTGGGAGGCGGCTTTTCGGTTTCGCCCGATGGCGCCAGCGTGCTGTATTCCAAGGTCGACAACAGCGAAACGCACCTGGTGTTGGTGGAGAACTTCCGTTGAGACAGGATGCCGAGTTTTTCGGGGACCGCGAAGCCGTTCTGATTTACATCGCGGCGCGTCTGAGCGACGCGCAGCGCCTGGAAACCGTGCTCGACGACGCGGGAATCGATTACGCCGTGGAAGCGAAGGAATACCGCGGCGGGGTCATTTTCACCTCCGTGCGCACCGGAGCCTTCTTCTACGTGCTGCCGGAGAATGCGGGCGCGGCACGGGACGCCATGGCGCGGCACCGCTTCCGGCCGATTGCCGGGTAGCGGCCGGTAAGAGAGCACGCGCCGGCGAGAGGATCGCCAGCGCCACCACCGCTTAGTTTCCGCCGCCGTCTTTCTTTTCGCCGGGCCGGTACAGGGTGGGCGGCTTGGGCTGCGCTTTCTGCTGGTCGTCCTGCGCCGCCTTCTTATCCTGCGCCGCCTGGGCTTCCTTTTCGACGGGGGTCATATTGGCGCGGATCTCCTGTTTCTCCTTCTCGTCGCGCGCTTCCACGGCCTTGGTGCGGGCGGCTACATCGCCCGTGGCGCCGCTGATGCTGTCCTGCGTGGTCTCGAGCGCGGTGCGCAGCACGAAATCGTAGCGGTCTTTGTCTTTGGGCGAGCTGTCGCTGATTTTCTGCAGCATCGGCAGCATGGATTTTTCGGCCGCCGCGACTTTCTCCAGGCCGGGCTTGATATCGATTTTGCGCTCGACGGCGTCGTCGGCCACATCGTCGAGGGCATCGATAATCTGGGCGTAATCGTCCAGCGCGTCATGGATCAGAATCGAGCGGCCGGGCTTGTCCTTGGCGAGCAGGCTTTTCACCAGGTCGATGCGGTCGCGGGCGAACTTGGCGTACAGAGCCATGCGGGCATTAGGCTCCTGCGCTTCTTTGATTTGATCGGCTTCGTCGGCAGTAAGGAAATCGCGCTGTTGCGCCGCCAGCGGCGCGGCAATCAGCACCAAAACACAGAGCAGCGTTTTCATCGTCGCTTGCCCTCCATCAGGCCCATCAGGAGATTGTCGTGCACCTGCTGGACCCTTGCTATCACTTTATCCAAAAGCGGGCGGTCGTCGTAGCTCATGTCCTCCTGGAAATTCTGCAGCCGCCGCGTGAGATCGCGCGTGGCCAGTTCGGCCGCCTTGAACCATTTGGGACTTTTCCGCGGGTCTTTGCCGGTCTGCTGCAGGGAGATGTACGCGAGGTTGACCGAGTCCTCGATCTCCTTGGCGGCCGAAGCCACCACGTCCAGGTTTCCCTCCTGATATGCTTTGCGGGCGGTGTCCATGGCCGCCGCGGCGTTTTCCAACGCCAGTTTCGAACGTTTGCCCAGGTCCTGCTCCGCCAGGGCGCGCTGCAGATCCGCGTGCAGATACCCGGCGGAAAGAGACACTGCCAGCGCCGCCATCACGATTCGAACCCCCATTACCGTCTCTCCACTTCGCGCTCGAGTAACTTCACCCGCTGGCGTGCCTGCCATTCCTGGTCCGGATTCTTTCCCTGGCTCATGGAAAGAAACTGACGGTAGGCTTCGAGCGCGGGTTTCAGTTGCTTTTGCTTGTCTAAAATAATCGCACGAAGAAATGCGTTGCCGGGTGTGTCTTCGCCCAACTGGCGTGCTTTTTCGAAGGCTACCAGAGCACGCGCGAGGTCGCCCGTGAGATAAAGCATATCGCCCAGATCACGCCACGCGGCGGCATCGGCAGGTTTCAACTGCACGGCGGCAGCGAACTGGCCCGCAGCGGGCGCGTATTGCCGGCCATCGCGCAGAGCGCGGGCATATGCCATGCGCACGTCGAAACTGGATGGCTCCGCGGCCGCGGCCTGCTGCAATAACGGCAGCGCCTGTTGGCGTTTCCCGGCGAAAAGATATGCCTGCGCCAGCGCCACGCGGTTGCTCTCGTTCGGTTCTTTGGCGTACGCCGCTTCCAGGCTGGGAATGGCATCGGCATAACGTTTGCCCTCCAGCATCAGCGCGCCGGCCCGCTCCTGCGCCGCGGCATTTTCCGGAAACTCCCGGTAGATGGCCGCGGCTTCGGCATCCTGGTGGTTCTTCTCGTACAGATCCGCCAATTCGAGCAGTGAGGGACGGAAGGCTGGGTCGAGCTGCGCCGCGCGGCGGTAGTGCGAAGCGGCATCGTCGAGTTTGCCCTGGCGCACCAGCGCGTGCGCGATCCCCATTTCAGCCGCAGCCGACTTCGGGTTCAGGCCGGCCGCCTGCTGAAAGTTCGCGGCCGCCTGCGCGGCATCGCCGGTTTCGAGCTGCGCTTCGGCCAGAAAATAGCGCGGCTGGAACTCCTGGGGCTTCTGCGCAGCGGCATCTTCGAACAAGGGTAGCGCCGAAGCCGGTTCCTTCTGCCGCATCAGCAGAATGCCGCCGTTCAGCTCCGCCTCATAGAGGTGCGGCTTCAGCTCGAGCGTCTTGCGATATTCGGCGATCCCGTCGGCATCCTTGTGGAGAAGGCCGTCGGCCAGCGCGAGGTTGAAATGCGCGTAATAATTCCTGGGGTCGGCCTCGATGGCTTTCTGAAAAGACTGGGCCGCGGCTTCGTACTTGCCTTCATCCAGGAGTTTCGCGCCCTCGGCCGAAAAGTCGGGTGTCTGAAACAGAAGCAGTGCGGCGGCGAACACCCACATACTTCGATTCTAGCGCCGCGCTTACTGGTCCTTGCCGGCGCCCGGTGTAGGAACGTCCGGCGTCTCGGAGGTGAAGCTCAGCGGGATATCCACCCAGGCAGCGTGGTTATTGTCTTCGTCTGTGATGTGCAGCTTGTAGTGGCCGGGGGGACAATCGAATACCAGGTTGCCGGCGGAAGCTTCCGCCGGAGGGGTGCTGCGAATGTAGCCGATCCACTGCGGCACGCCGTCGCCGTTGCTGAGTTCCTGGTATTGCGTGCCCTTATCATCCTCGACGTAGAGATTGGGCACGGTGAGAGTCTGGCCGCTGCTGTTGACCGCGCTGATGCGCACCAGGAAGAACCGGTTTTGCGGGACGCGCGCATTAATGCCGGTTCCGATCTGCGTCAGCCACTGGGTTTCGAAGACCGTGTAAATCAGGTGGCCGAGGGGGACCTTCTCGCCCATCTGGTAGGTGCGAACCGGATACGAAGATTCGCCGCAACCGGCCAGGAGCAGTGCGGACGCAATCATCGCCGCCGAAAGAACGGTTGGTTTACGCATGGCAAACGAAGGAACCATTGTCACCACCGGCGGAGGCGCGTGTCAACCGCAGGCGGCGCCAAAGGGCAACGGCAGCGACCCCTGCCGCCGGTGCGCCAACTTCGGCGCTGAAGCCGGCGGCGGTTCTGCTTCGCCGGAACATATCGTCAGCTTTCGGTTTCCGGGCCCAGCACCCGCCCGATTGCCGCGGCCAGGCGCCGCCATTTGGTGGTTTCCGCCACGAGCTGCTTTCGCCCCGAACGGGTGAGCGTGTAGAATCGCGCGCGCCGGTTGTTGGTGGACGTCCCCCAGTTCGCGGAAATCCAGCCGCGGCTCTCCAGCCGAATGAGCAGCGAGCAGCCGGGTGCGCGGCGTCCGGGCCCGGCGTTTTGCGCGTCAATCCGGATGGCTGCCGCGGTGCTACTATTGAAACCACGAGGTAGTTTCCACAGCGGAAGTTTTCAGAGGACCCCATGCATTTTTGCACTCAATGTGGCGAAGCCATGCAGGATACCCATCAATATTGCGCGAAGTGCGGCAACCAGTGTGATACTTCCGCACTGGTACCGCGCGGGACCAGGTTTCAACGGATTCCCGGCAAGAACCCCGGAACGGAAGGATCGATGCGGCGATTCGGCCAACTCTTCGGACTGGATCCGCGCGTCGCGGTTCTCACGTTGATCGTCGACATCATGCTCAACGGCGGAGACCTGGCCTCCATGGGATTGCTGTTGCCGGTCTCCGTGGCGGCCGGCATTGTGCTCGGGTATGTGGTGTACCGGGCGCAGAGGAACTGGTACGGCGACGACGAGGAGTCGGCCAGAATCAAGGCGATTATTCTCGGCCTGCTGACGGCCATCCCGACGCCGATCCCCGAGATCCTGTATCTTCCAGCCGGCATCGTCGGCCTGTTCCACGGTTTTCGGAGGAACCGGCTGAAAGGGTCTCATACCTGACGCCGGCGGCGATGCTCGGGGCGGGCGGCCGCAGAATTTAAAGCGGCTCTGCGCAAACGCGCATCGCTTATGCAGGAGATCCCTGTCCGCGGGGATGAGATAGCACATGAAAGCCGTATTTGAGATCAAGAAAGCAACCGATGGGAGATTCCTGTTCAATCTGAAATCTGCCAACGACCAGGTCATTTTTACCAGCCAGACTTACGAAGCAAAAGAGAGTGCGGAAGCGGGTATTGCGTCTGTGAAGCACAACGCCCCGCTTGACGAGCACTACGAAGAAAAGACAGGCGCCGACGGACAGCCGTACTTCGTGCTACATGCCGCCAACCAGATCGTGATCGGGCGCAGCCAGATGTATTCCTCGCGAGAGGCAATGCACAAGGGGATCGCCTCGGTGAAACGAAACGCGCCGATTGCGGAGACGGTGGACCTCACGGCGGAGATGCATTCCGCAGGCAGCAGAGGGGCTCGCGGCTAGTTGAATCCGCTGGCAACACTCGGCCTCGGAATGGGGTCAGCGTGGCTCTCGGGGTTTAACCTCTATGCCACCGTATTGACGCTCGGCCTACTGCAGCGTTTTCACCTGGCGAAGTTGCCGGGCAATCTGAATGTGCTGAGCGAGTGGTGGGTGATCGGAGCGGCAGCCCTGCTCTACCTGCTGGAGTTCCTGGCCGACAAGATTCCCGTGATCGACTCGGCCTGGGACGCCATCCACACGTTCATCCGGGTGCCGGCGGGCGCCGTGCTGGCGGCATCGGCCTTTGCCGATTTCAACCCGGCGGTTCGCGTGTTGGCGTTGCTCGCCGGCGGCACTCTGGCGCTGGGCTCGCACGGCACGAAAGCCACGTTACGCGCGGCGGCCAATACGAGCCCGGAGCCCTTTTCGAACATGGTCCTGAGCATCGCCGAGGACATCTTCACGGTGACATTGGCCGCCCTCGCCGCTTTTCATCCGGTGGTGGTGCTCGGAATCGTCCTCGTGTTTGTGATTCTGTTGATCTGGCTCGGCCCGAAAGCGTATCGCGCCCTTCACCGCAAAATCGAACAGGGCTGGTCCCTGTTGGGCTTCGGGCGAAGCTAGTCGGGCCCTATCGGTTTACGGCTCAAACCGGATGGTGCAGGTGCCTGAACACGCGATAGAGAGCCAGCAGCAGGATTGCCCCGAGGATAGACATGATGAATCCGGCCCCCTGGCCGGGTTGATATAACCCCAGCAGTCTCCCGAGGAGCCCCGCGACCAGCGCGCCCGCCACGCCAATCATCATGGTGACGAAGACTCCGCCCGGATCCCGTCCGGGCATGATCAGCTTGGCAAGCGCACCTACGATCAATCCGACGATCAACATCCAAATGACGTGTAACATCTTCTTCACTCCCGTTTGTGCACCCGCGCCGGGTCCGTGTTCAGCGCGGGTCTATTGGCTTTTCGACGCTCTGTAACCTGCTTTGATGGCCTCATCTTCGGTCATGAATTTGCCATGGGTCGTTGCTCCGTACCAGCGGCCCCCTTTGTGGTAGACACCGGTTTCGGTATTGACCCACACCTTTCCGCTGGCTTTGGCCGCGGCGATCTCGGAAGCCGGCACGGTGGGCATGGCTCGCTCCGCCGAACCGGTTGCCGGAGCTTTCGTTCTGGTCCTGGGCGTTTCGGGCGGCTGGGGCGCAGCCCTGGCAGCTTCGCCGGCCGGCTCCTCCGTCTCTTTGGCCTTCTTCCTGGCTTTCTTTTTTGTCGAATCTTTCGAGGTTTTCGTGGCCTCTTGCGTCTGGGCGCCAGACACCGTCGGCACGAGAACCAGCGCCGCCGCAGCGGCGAGAACGGGAATCAGCCTGAATAGCCTCATATGTTCTCCGGATTCCTTGTCACTAAGATGCGGCGCGCGCCCGGCAGAGGCATGGAGGGGATGCACGGAGGCGCTCAGCGCGAGGTGAAAATCAGCCGCGGCCTTTGAGCGGGCCATCTGGTAAGACAGATCGCCACAAACGGAGTGGAAACCATGGAGGAGAAACTATGTCGTTAGTAACCGATCTGTTCAACACCTTTGGGGCAGGCAGCATGGGTGAAACCGCCCGCGCGCTGGGGCTATCGGAGCAATCGATTTCACGAGGGATGCGGACCGCCGGGGCAACCGTGCTGGGAGGGCTGCTCAATAAGTCTCCGGACACGCTGCAAAAGATCATGGACATGGCGCCGGCCGGCATGGCGGAGAGGACCAGCCTGTCAAGCGCAATAACCGATCCCGGCTCGCCGGTGCTTTCAACAGGCAAGCGGATGCTTTCGATGCTGTTTGGCGGATCGGAAGGGAACATCATGCATGCGCTGAGTGCCGATACAGGGCTGCCGGCCGGCCTGACATCTTCGCTGATGGCAACGGCCGCCCCCATGGTTGCAAGTTTCCTCGGCAAGTGGACCGGCGACGAGGGGATGGGTGCGGCAGGGCTCGCAAGCCTGCTGCAACGCGAAGCCCCCGCCATTCGCGCAGCACTACCCTCCGGAGTGAGATACCTGATGGAGCCGCACGAGGGTGAGGCGACGACCGCACCGGCGGCAACCCGGGCAGCCGGCGAGGGAGGTGGAAAACGGAGTTGGGTGCTTCCACTCGTGATTCTTGCTCTGATCCCGGCAATCTGGCTCATCAGTCGCGCTCACAAGCCGGCCGTTGAGACTCCCTCAACGGCTACGGGTATAGCGAATCGCAGCATCCCGGACGCCAATGGGGTGATACCAGGCCCGTCCGGAAAGCTCGATCTTCGGTTTCAGCCGGGGTCGATGGATCTGGACCCCGAAGCACAAGACCGGCTGAGAGATTATGCGTCGGTTTTGGCGGCGAATCCGGACGTTCGCATTTCGGTGAATGGCTACACGGACAGCACCGGCGGAGACATGAATGATCTGCGCCTGTCTCAGGAGCGCGCCGATACGGTAAAGGGCGGCCTGATTCGCCTGGGGATTCCAGCAGAACGGATTACAGCAAGAGGATTCGGCAAACAGTATCCGGTCGGCGATAATGCAACGCCGGACGGTCGCGCCGCCAACAACCGCGTAACGGTGGAAATGGGCGAGCGCTGAGGCGTGCTTAGTTCGATAAGACCAGAGGCAAACCGTGCGAACTGGAGCCGAGGAGGGGAGTCATCGACGGTAGCTGCGCAACTTGTCGAAGGGAGGGAGACCGGCATCGCGATATACTGCGAATCGCTCAATTTCTCCGAGCGCTTGTCCACGTGATCGATAACGAGGACGTCTATTGCCGCCATCCCACCGATTGACGCAGGGTTGACCCATAGATCAGCGACGGGCGTCAGAGGTCAGTTGACCAACGTTCAATGAACCGCAGCCCGCGGGCCGCGCATTCCTCAACGCGAGGGGGTCCCCCTACACGATCAGTGCCGAGCATGGGACCGGCTAGAATCAATGAAAGATGAACAGACTTGGCCGCTTGATCTTTGTCTGCCTGCTGCCTGTGCCGTTTCTGTCCGCTGCGGACGTGGTTGTCTTTCCCAGTGGGAACATCACCCTTCACGGAGTGGTTTACAGACCTGAAGGAAAGGGGCCGTTTCCCGCGGTGGTTTATAACCACGGGAGTGCCGCCGGTATGATCAGCAAAACCGGATTCGAGGCACTCGGTCCCGTGTTCGCGAGCCACGGATGGGTATTGTTTGGGCCCTACCGGCGTGGTCAGGGTTTGAGTGCTTCCGCAGGCCCATATATCGGCGACCAAATCGCGGCAGCGGAAAAGAACGGAGGCATCCAGGCAGCCGCCGAAACCATGGTGCGCTTGTTGGAAACGGATCACCTGAACGATCAGTTGGCCGCGCTTGCGTGGCTGCGAAAGCAAGATTTCGTTCAAGCCGGCCGCATTGCCGTGGCCGGAACCTCGTTCGGGGGCATCGAGGCCGTCCTGGGTGCGGAACGCGGAACGTATTGTGCAGCCATCGATTCAGCGGGGGGCGCCCAAAGCTGGGCTGAGGCGCCGGTGCTGCAATCGTTGATGGCCGCATCGGTTCGAAATGCACGCGCGCCAATCTTCTTTTTCCAAGCCGAAAACGATTATGACCTGTCGCCGAGCAAGGTTCTTTCCGCCGTGATGAAGAACGCGGGCAAACCGTACGAATTGAAAATCTATCCACGGTTCGGCGCCTCCACACAAGACGGCCATGCGTTCGGTTACTTTGGGTCGGCTGTCTGGGCCGATGACGTCTTCCGGTTTCTCGATCGGAATTGTACGAAGAAGTAGGGCAAACGACGACAGCCGCCACGGGATCGGGGAGTGTGGGACAGCCTAGTTGGAACTCACACCTTGACCTTCGACCTATCCTACGCATATATTGAACTGTAGAAGCTTGAGGTATTGATGCCCCCTCCGGTTTCCCCATCCCGCAAGGCACGCTCGATATGCTGATTCTGCAGATTCTTTCGCTGGAACCGGCCCACGGGTACGGCATCGCGCAGCGGCTGGAGCAGATCTCGCGCTCGGTAGTCCAGGTCAATCAAGGCTCGCTCTATCCCGCCCTGCATCGCCTGCAGCAGAAGGGCTGGCTGCGCGGCGCGTGGAAACAGTCGGAAACCGGCCGCGAGGCCAAGTTCTACTCGCTTACCCCCGCCGGCCGGCGGCAGCTCGCGGTCGAGAAGGATAGCTGGGCGCGCCTCTCCGGCGCCGTGAACCTGATCTTCGAGGAGGGCAGCCGATGATCCGGTTTTTCAACTGGTTTCGCCGCCGGTCGCTCGAGCGCGGCCTCGATCGCGAGCTCCAATACCATTACGACCGCCGCGTGACCGATCTCATGTCCGCCGGCGTTCCCCAATCCGAAGCGCTTCGCCGCGCCGCCGTCGAACTCGGCCTCGCCCAGGTCCGGGAGGAGGTCCGCGACATCTGGCTCACGCGCTGGCTCCGCGATTTCCTCTACGACCTCCGTTTTTCCACGCGCTCGCTCCTGCGCAGCCCCGGGTTCACCGCAACTACGCTCCTCTCCCTCGCGTTCGGCATCGGCGCCAGCACCGCCATCTACTCCCTGGTCGACCAGGTAATTCTGCACGCGCTCCCCGTACGCAACCCCGAACGCCTCGTCCTGGTTGATTGGCACGGCGACCATGTAGTCGGCGGCTTCGGCTCGTACAACCTCATGTCTTATCCCATCTGCCGCGACCTCCAGCAGCAGACCCGCTTCTTCGACGGCGTCCTCTGCCGCGCCGAAATCCTGGTGAACGTCGCGGCCGGCGGCGATCCCAAACCGGTCGCCGCCGAAATCGTCTCCGGCAGCTATTTTTCGGTCCTCGGCGTCGGTCCCGCGCTGGGTCGCGTCATCGAGGAGCCGGATGACAGCGGTCCCGGCGCCAGTCCGGTCGCCGTTCTTTCGCACAGTTTCTGGCAGGCCGAGTTCGGCGGCGCAGCGGACATCGTCGGCCGCAAGATCCTGATCAACGAGCACCCCACGACGGTCATCGGTGTAGCCGCGGCGGCCTTTCACGGCGTCGATGTCGGCGCCGTTCCCGCTTTGTGGATTCCCGCATCCATGTACGCCGCCGCGTTGCCCGGCACCGAAGACCTGCTCCGCCATCCCACTCGCTGGATGCAGATCCTTGCCCGTCTGCGCCCGGACTTCACGGCCGCCCAGGCGCAGGCCGGTCTGCAGCCATGGTTCCAGGGGTGGATCCGGGACAATATGGTTCGTCCGGGCTTCCCGATCATCAGCTCCGATCGCCGCCGCCGCTACCTGGCTTCCACTCTGGCACTCACCTCCGCGCCGCAGGGCCATTCGCCGATGCGCCGCAGCCTGTCGCAGCCGCTCTGGGTTCTGTTCGCCGCCACCGGCGTTTTGCTCTGCCTCGCCTGCATGAACGTCGCCGGCCTTTTTCTCGCGCGCGGCTCGGCACGGGGCCGCGAGATCGGCACTCGTCTCGCTCTCGGCGCTTCGCGCGGCCGCATCGGCCGCCAGCTTCTGGCCGACAGCCTTCTCCTGGCGCTCGCCGGCGGCGCGCTCGGCATCGCCCTCGCCTCGCCCGCCGTGCGCGCCCTGACCGCTTTCCTCCCCGATTCCGGCGGCGCCACCGCGATCCGCTCCGCCGTCAGCCTGCGTCTGCTCGCCTTTGCTTTCCTCACGAGCCTTGCCGCGGGCCTCGCAAGCGGCCTCGCACCCGCGCTGCACGCCGGCCGTAATGACCTGATCTCCTCGCTGCGCGAGCGCGGTGGAACGGGCTTCGGCGGTATCGGCCTCCGCAAATGTATCGTCACTCTCCAGGTGGCGTTTTCCCTGATCCTCGTCGTGGGCGCCGCCCTGTTCGTCCGCACGCTCACCGGTCTTCTGGCGAAAGGCCCCGGCTTCAACACCGGCCATCTCGTCTCCTTCAGCCTCGCTCCGCGCAAGAACGGCTATTCACCGGCGGATGCCGGGCGCCTCATCCGCCGCATCGATGCCGAGATCCGGGCCCTGCCCACCGTCCGCACTTCCGGGATCGCACGCTACGCTCTCCTCACCGGCGGAAGCTGGAACGACCCCGTGACGATCCAAACCGGCCGCCGCTTCGTAACCGATCGCGACATCAACCTGAACGGCGTCAGCCCCGGCTTTTTCGCGACTCTCGGGGTCCGGATCCTGGATGGCCGCGATTTTGATGCCCGCGATTCCCGCCCCGCCGGCGAGACCGGCAGCCGCTCTGCGATCGTCAACCAGGCCTTCGTCAAACGCTATCTCGCCGGCATCAGTCCCCTCGGCGTGCGTCTCGGTGAAGGCTCCGGCCCGGACGTCACACCCGACATCGTAATTGTTGGCGTGGTGGGCGATTTCAACTACCGCGGCCTTCGCGACGATTCCGCGCAGGCCTTTTTCCCGATCTTCGAAGGCGACGATTCCGGCGCGACTTTCTACGCCAAGATCCGCGGCAGTTCCGCCGAGGCCTTTCAATCCATCCACCAGGTCGTGCGCCAGGCCGATCCGGCGCTCCCGATCCTCTCCTTCCGCACGCTCGACGAGCAGGTCAGCCGGTCCCTCAATACCGAGCGCATGCTGGCCGCGCTCTCCGGCAGCTTCGGCGCGCTGGCGCTCGTGCTCTCCCTGATCGGCCTCTACGGCGTGATGTCTTTCGTAGTCGCGCGACGCACCCGCGAGATCGGCATCCGCCTGGCCCTGGGCGCGACAGGAGCTTCCGCTCTCAGACTGGTTCTGCGCGATGCCGGCGTCATGATCGCTGCCGGCGTGGCAATCGCGCTGCCCTGCATTGCCGCTCTCGGCAAACTCTTCCAGTCCCAGTTGTATGGCGTCACTGCCACCGACCCCGCAACCGTCGCGGCCGCCGCCGCTATCCTGGCAGCCGGCGCCCTCGCGGCAGCGTTCATCCCCGCCTGGCGGGCCTCGAACGTGAGTCCGATGGACGCTCTCCGGCTGGAATAGCGTCCAACGCCGCAAGAGTGAGAGGTTCGGGACCGGCCTGCTGGACCACTCCGTTCACGAGAAAGCCGCCGCGGGCTGACCCAGGCGTTCGTCAGGCGGCTGTCAGCCGTTTCCCTTGTTCCGTAGCGCCGCCAGCACCCGTTCCGGCGTCATGGGCAACTGGTAGACGCGGGCGCCGGTGGCGTCATAGACGGCATTCGCCACCACCGCTCCCACCGTGATGATGGGCGGCTCGCCTCCGCCGAGTGCGGGCACGCCGGGGTTATCGACGATGACGGTTTCGATCTTCGGCAGCCAGGAGAAGCGCGGCAGCTCATAGCTGCCGAAATTGCGGTCGAGCACATCGCCATCCTGGAAGCGCACTTCTTCGCTGAGCGTGTAGCCGAGCCCCATGGTCAGGCTGCCTTCCATCTGCTGGCGCATGCCGTCGGGATTGACGGCCCAGCCCACGTCCAGCGCGGAGACCATGCGCTTCACCTGCACGCGGCCGGTGCCGGGGTCGACCGAAACCTCGGCCATCGCCGCGGAGCGCGCATTGGAGTAAATGCCGCAAGCAACCCCGACGCCGCGGCCGCTCGGGCCCTTGGCCGCCTTCCAGCCGAACTGCCGGGCGGCGGCTTCGAGCACGCGCCGCATGCGCGCGTCCGAAAGATGGTTGAGGCGAAACTCCAGCGGATCGATGCCGGCTTTGGCAGCCAGCATGTCCATGTGGGATTCGCGCGCGAAGGAGTTGGTGTTGACCGAAGGCGCGCGCCACGCGCCCACCTCGAACGGGTGCATGCCCGGAGGGTTGCCGCCCTGCCAGCCTCCGGCCGAAAGGGCGCGTTTATTGGGAATCTCGTAAAACGGATTGGCCTCGCGTTCGCCGGCGCCCACCACGTTGAAGTCCCAGAGAGCAATCCGTCCGGTGCCGCTGATTCCCGCGCGAATCTTCACCACCGCGGCGGGGCGGAACGTATCGAAGAAAAACTCCTCCGCGCGATTCCACACCACCTGCACGGGTTTGCCGGTGGCTTTGGCGAGAACCGCGGCTTCCACCGCCTGCGGACCGGCCGTTTTGCCGCCGAAGCCGCCGCCCACATAGGGCGCGATGACGCGCACGTTCTGCTGCGGGAACCCGAGCGCCTGCGCCACCTGGCCCCGGACCATGAAGGGAGCCTGGGTGCTCACCCAAACCGTGGCCTTGCCGTCTTCGATCGTAGCGGTGGCGGAATGGGTTTCGATGGGTGCATGCGCCACGTAGCTGTTGAGATAGGTCGCTTCGACGATGGCGGCGGATTCCTTTTCGCCCGCGGCGAGATCGCCGCTGCCTCCGGCGGGCCGCGCGGGCGGCGCGGTCTTGAGCAGGTGGTCAAAGATGGTTTTGTCGTTGACGCCGGCCGGCGCCGGTTCGAATTGCGCCTTCACCATGCTGAGAGCGCGATCGGCCAGGTCGGGCCGCTCATGCAGCACGGCGACCAGGTTCCCTTGCCGCACCACGCGAGCTCCGAACGTTTCGGCGGCACTGGTATCGGCACTGAGAAGTTTTGCGCCATGTGCCGGCGGACGCACGATGCGGCCGTGCAGCAGGCCGGGGAAACTGAAATCGGCGGCGAATTTTCCCTTCCCCGTGACTTTATCGAGCGCGTCTTTGCGCGCGGCGGGATGGGCGGCGATGGTAAATTGCACCACCGGTTTGAGCGGCACATTCGCCAGGTGCCGCTCGATGCGCTTTCCTTCCACGAGCTGCGCATAGGCGATCTGTTTGCCGGGCGCGTCCGGGTCCGTGATGACCCCCGACTTTGCCCGCAGGCGGGCGGCGGGCGCATCGAGACGCTCGGCCGCCATTGCGAGCAGCACCGCCCGCGCTTCGGCCGCGGCGCCGCGCAGAGCCGGACCGAACATGGGCATCGACATGGAGCCGAACGTGCCCATGTCGTAGGGGCAGCGGTCGGTATCGCTCAGCACGACGTCCACCGATGCGTAATCGACGTCCAGCTCTTCCGCCAGCAGTTGGGCCAGGGCCGTAGTGACGCCTTGCCCGAGTTCCACCTTGCCGGAAAAGCAGGTGACCCGCCCGTCGGCTGCGATGTGCAGATAGGCGTTCAGGTCCGACGACATATTCACGCGCTGCGGAAGCCGTGCCGGCTCCTGGTACGCGTTGACACGGTCCACGCCGAAGAAAACGAAGAGGCCGGTTCCCGCGGCCAGGAAGGCGCGGCGGCTCAGATTTCCGTCCGCGGCCGTCACAGCGCACCTCCTTTGCCGCCACCCGCGGCCTCCTGAATGGCGGTGAGAACCCGCACGTGCGACCCGCAGCGGCAGAGGTTGTCTTCCATGTGGCGCGCGATCTCTTCCTCGGTCGGCCGCGGCGTTTTCAGCAGCAGAGCGTACGCGTTCATGATCATGCCCGGCGTGCAGTAGCCGCACTGGAATGCGTGATGACTCAGGAATGCCTGCTGCAGAGCATGCAACCCGTTCTGCCCCAGCCCTTCGATGGTCAGCACCTGTTTCCCGGCCACGTCCTTGACCGGCGTGGAGCAGGACCGGACGGCCTGCTTATCGACGATTACGGTGCAGGCGCCGCACAGCCCCTCGCCGCAGCCGAACTTGGCGCCGGTGAGGCCGAGATCGCTCCGCAGCACCCACAGGAGCATGCGCTCGTCGTCCACCCGGACGCGCGCCGGGCTGCCGTTGAGCGTGAAAGAAATGGTTCGTTCCATGAGACGCCTCGCAGAATACGCTATTTCAGACCTGAAAGTATTGTAGCTTGAGAGCGCCGGTTTCCGGAGAAATTCCGCGCGAAACCTCCGGCTCCCCGGCTCGTCTAATCCGCATGTCCCACTGGCTTGCCGATCTGCACCAGGATCTCCGTTATGCCGCACGCCTGTTCCGAAAATCACCCGGCTTCACCGCCGCGGCCGTCCTCACCCTGACACTCGGCATCGGCGCGAACACGGCCGTCTTCAGCATCATCGACGGGACCCTTCTGCGCCCGCTTCCCTATCGTGCTCCGGAGCGCCTGGTCGCCATCTGGGATCACAGTACCCGCGAAGCCGGCCTCGCCAAGATCTTCGCCGGTTACAAGGATTTCGACGAGTTCCAGCGGCACTCCCGCAGTTTCACGGAGTTGGCTGCCGCGACCTGGGCGAACGGAAGCGAGCCGATCATGACCGGGCGCGGTCCGGCGCGCGGCGTGCTGGCCGTGCCGGTGAGCGTGCACTTTTTCGATCTGTTGGGTGTAGCTCCGGTACTGGGCCGCACATTCCGTCCGAACGATCTCGCTCATGGCTGCGCGGTCGTGCTGGCCAACTCGTTCTGGAGAGCTTCATTCGGTTCGGACCCGCACATCGCCGGTCAGAGGATCCATCTCGACCAGCGCACCTGCACGATTCTCGGGGTGATGCCCCCGGGCTTTTCCTTCTACCCAGCGGTTACCGCAATGTGGTCGCTCATCACGCCGGATTTCGTGCCTCCTCCGGAGAAACTGGTCGTCGGCATCTTCGGGCGGCTCAAGCCTGGCGTGTCCGCACAGGCCGCGCAGGACGAACTGGCCGCGATCCATACCGGACTGCACCGCGCCGATGGCCAGGAGCGCAATATCGTGCCCGCGGTTTACGATCTTCAGGGCGAATTCACCTGGTTGGCCGGCCGCAACCTGCGGGTGACGCTCTGGCTGTTGCTCGGCGCGGTCGCGATGGTGCTGCTGATCGCCTGCTTCAACGTGGCCAACATGCTGATGGGGCAGTCTCTGGTGCGGTCGCGCGAAATGGCGGTCCGGGCCGCGCTGGGCGGAGGCCGCGCGCGTCTGCTGCGGCAGTTGCTCGCCGAAGGGCTGCTGCTTTCCCTGCTCGGCGGCGCGTTGGGAATCGCTTCGGCATTCGCAGCGCTCAATTATTTCCGCTCCGTCAACCCGGTGGAAATGCCGGTGGGAGCCGAAGTGCACATCAGCGTTCCGGTGCTCATCTTCACACTGGGGCTGGCCTGCCTCACCTCCCTGATTTTTGGATTCGTTCCGGCATGGAGGGCGTCCGCGGTCTCGCTGAGCGATGCTCTGAAGCGTGGCGGCCGCGGCCTGCTGCCGGCGCACGGCCGCGCGCGACTGGTGACCGCAATGGTGGCCGGCGAGGTGGCGCTTTCCGTAGTGCTTCTGGCCGGCGCGGCGCTGCTCATCGAAAGCGTTGCGCGGATGGGTTCCACGCCCCTGGGATTTCAGCCGGACGGAGTGCTTGCCGCGGGAATCTCACTGCCGGCGAACGGATACAGCGATCCGGCCAGCCGGCTTCGTTTGTACGACGATCTCGAAGCGAGGCTTGCGGCCCTGCCCGGTGTGCGGGATGCGGCGCTCGCTTCCTTACTGCCTCCCTATGAAAACGGCAGCCAGGCCGTCGAGATCTTCGGCCGCCCGGTTCCGCGCGATGCCGCTCTGCACGATGTCGCCGATGCTACGGTCACGCCCGAATATTTCCGCACGCTGAGCGTGAGGCTGCTCCGCGGCCGGCTGTTTACCGATCGCGACCGTGCCGACACCGAGCCCGTCGCTGTGATCGACGCGGCCTTCGCGGGCGAGTACTTCCCGAACGCGGACCCCATCGGGCGGCGCATTCGCATTCGCGACGAGCGCCTGCCGCACGCCTGGGCCACAATTGTGGGAGTGGTGGCGACCGAGCGCCGGATCATCGTCTACCAGGAAATGAACTGGACAGCGCCGGCTACGCTGTTTCGCCCTTTGGCGCAGGACGCAACTCCCCGGGTCTCCATCGTGATCCGAACCAATTCCGAGGCCGCTCCGCTGGGCGCCGCCGTTCGCCGGGAAGTTGCCGGGCTCGATTCCGGAATCGCGGTCGGACAACTGGAAACGCTGCGCCACAAAATCACGGTCTTCCTGGCTTATCCGCGATTCCGCGCGGCGCTGCTGGGCGGATTTGCCCTGCTCGCCCTGCTGCTGGCCGCCATTGGACTCCACGGCGTTCTGGGACAGTTCACCGCCCAGAGAACGCAGGAGATCGGCGTGCGCATGGCTCTGGGAGCGCAGCCCTCGGACGTGGCGCGGCTGGTGGCGCGGCAGGGCGGCCTCCCGGTAGCCGTGGGGCTGGCAATCGGTCTATGCTGCGCACTGGCGCTCGGCCGCGTCCTGACGGGCCTGCTTTACGGCGTGCGGCCCCGTGACCCGGTCACCCTGATCGTCATCTCATTGACGCTCGTGCTGACCGCGGGGATCGCGATTTCACTCCCCGCGCGGCGGGCAGCCCGCACCGACCCCATGACCGCGCTGCGCCAGGAGTAGCAGCGGCTACCGGCTTTCCTGCATGGCGCGAACCATCTTGCCCCAAAGATCGTTGCTCAGTTCCTCGGCGTCGCTTTGCCGCACGGGGGTCACGGTGATGTGCAGCCCCGCCATTTCATCGGTGGTGCTGGGGCCGTAGCGCACGCGCTTGGGCGGATGGTTGGGGTTGCGCGGATTGTCCGTGGAATTGTCGTAGATGTACTCCATGCGGACATCGGTATCAGCAGGCAGGTGCAGCGGCCGCGGATAAATATAAAGCTGCTGCCAGTTGAAATCCCAACTCGGAATGTGGATGAGGGTCACGCGCCGGCCATCGGGCAGCACGGCATAGCCCGTCATCTCTTTGCAGATGTAATGCGCGTGGGGATTGATGGCGATCACTTCCACGTCCACCGGAAGAGTGAAATGGTCGGTCACTTTATACGTGCGGTCGCCGGGCGGAATATCGATGCGCGTGGAGCCGAGCGGGATATCGAAGCCCTGGCGGGTGGGCTTCTGGTTGGTGAAGTAAAACGCGATGCGGGTGCGGTCGCGCTCTGGTTTACCGGTCGGGTGGTAGTGCACCTGGAGCACGAGGTCGGCGTTGCCGTGCAGAATTCCCGGCATCCCGGGCGGAGTTTCGAAGGGCAGCCCGCCGGGAGTGTACCCCGCGATTCCGTTGGCCGGCAGAAAACCGGGCGTACCGAAACAGGTGTAGCCGCTGCCGGTATCGCGCTTGCGCGCGGTCCCGGTGATGTCCTGGAACAGGATGGCGTGGTGCACCACTCGCGGATTGCCGGGGCGGATATCCACGGCACGAAGATAATAGGCGCGGTGCTCGGGCGCGGGGATATCGAAGCAGCGGTATTGATCGGGACCATCGGCGGGGATGGAGTATTCGACGCGCATCTGCACTTCGGCATCAGGCTTGCCGAGAGGCCAGTCCGCGGGAAAGTGCGGCGGAGGGGGCGTCAGCGCCGGATTGCCCTGCGGCGCTCCGGCGGCGGCCCATCCCTGGAGAAGCGAAATCTGGGCCGCGGTGAGGCGCCGCTCGTCGCGGAAGTGGGGAGCGTCGGGCAGCCACGGCGGCATGTAGCGGGTGTGAGTGACCTGCGCGATGAGTTTCGAGCGCCGCACGGCGTCCTGGTAGGTGAGCAGGTTGAAGGGAGCGCCGCCGCCGGGATGGTGGCAGGAGGCGCAATGGCGGTACAGGATGGGTGCGACGTCGCGGGAAAACGTGGGGGTGGGCGCGGTGCCGGCGGCCCACAATGCGGCCAGAAGGCCGAACATGGTCACTCTCTTATTTTAGACGCACCGTATCCCCGAGCCTGCGGAGCGGTAATACATAGATGAGAGCGGAACGTGACGGCGGAAGACGCGTTCGACAAATATCACCGTGCGGTCTTCGATTTCGTCTACCGGCTGTGCGGGCGGGGCGACGTTGCCGAGGATGTGACGCAGGAGTGCTTCCTGGCTCTGCTGCGCGCTCCAGGGCGATTCGACCCCGGCCGCGGCACGATGAAGACCTATCTGTTGGCGATCGCTCGGAATCTGGCGCTGAAGGCCTACCGCGATGATCGTGCGGAACCGCTCGCCGAAGACGTAGCGGCCCGTGACCGGGATCCGGATGTCGCGTCAGCCGTGGAGGCGGCGCTGGCCGAATTGCCGGCCCTGCAGCGCGAAGCGCTGGTGCTGTTTCAGTATGAGGGCGCCACGCTGGAGGAGATCGCGCAAATTGTACACGCGGACGTGGGTACCGTGAAATCCCGCCTGCATCGCGCGCGGGAGCGGCTGCGGCGCGTGCTGGCGCCGTATCGCAACGTAGAGAAGACAAATGGAACCGTTTGAAAAGAACGAACTGGATGACCGGGAACTCGACGCCGTACTGGCGGAATGGCGGGTCCCGGAAGCCCCGGAGCGGATGCGCCAGGCGATCTTTCCCCCGGAGGGTTCATGGTGGCGCCGGCTTTGGAGTGCGTCGATCCGCGTGCCGCTGCCGGTTGCCGTTGGGCTCGCGCTCCTGCTGGCACTGGCGGTCTGGCAGCCCTGGCGTGTCCCGGCGAGAAGGACGGAACTTCCGGCCGTTGCGCAGGACGCACACGAACTTAGACCGGTTGCTGTGCTGCGACCGAGAATCATCAGGAGCGGAAATGGGCAGGAGTAGCTTGTTATTCCTTTGCGCCGTGGCTGCCATGGCGCAGAACGTCGATGTGACATCGCGGGGCGGCGTGCGTCCCGAGGGCCAGCAGGTAATGAGCGGCAGCGGGAAATTGAAGGATGGAATTTTCGTTCAATACCGGACCGTTCTGCGGCCGCCAGCGGCCGCGAAATGCTGCGCGGGCGGAATCGGCGTCGACCCGGCAGGCATCCTGCATCGCGATATCCAGTACAACGGCGCATCTTTCGGTTACGACCTGGTGGTGGACGCGGTCAACCCGGCGACCGGCATCCAGGTCTCTTTCCGGCCCCTCACAGGGGTGATTCCAGCGGCCGCCCCGCTGCCCGAATATCCGCCGCCAGAGACGGTGCAGAGCGGCGACACGATCGCGCTGGACCTGATGGTCAGCGCGGACGGGAAAGAGCGGCTGACGGATTATCTGCGATTTTTCGCGAAAGCGCCCGAACCGGCCGGCGCCTCCGGCACTTCGCCCGCGCGCGATTTCACGATCGACGACGGGCCGGTGCGGTTCGACCTGACGGGCATCAGGGTTTTCGTCAACGGCCGGCAATTCGACGGCCTGACCGGCTTCGCCATCTTCCCCGGCAGCACATTCTGGTTCGTGATTCCCAACCGCGGCCGTTACATTCTCTCACTCCAGCCGCACGACGGCTTCGTGCAGGCCGGCGAAGTGCGCGACAACGTGATTCGGTTTCAGGATGCCGGACAGCACTACGAGTTCCGTACGATGTCCAACATCGTAGGCTCGGGGGGCGCGTTCCATCTCTACCTGCTGCGCGACGCGAACTTCCGGCCCAAACCGGGCATGGAAAATGCCATCAGCGGCGGCACCGGCCGTTTACAAGACCTGCTTCCGAAGCCGTAGGCTGCTTGCGGAACATGGCAATCGCTTCGATTTCGATGAGCAAATCCGGCCGGCAGAGAATCGCCTGGATGCCGGTGGATGCCGGCAGCGGGTCGAGACCCTGCTCCTTGAAAAATGCCGTCCGCTCTTCGTTGAAGGCTTCGTAATCGCGCTCGATATCGCGCAGGTAGCACGTGGTGCGTACGATATCCTTCCAGGTGGCGCCCTCCGATTCCAGCAGCGCCGTAATGTTCTGGTAGGTGCGGCGCTGTTGCGCCCGGAAATCGCCGATGTGAACCGTTTTGCCGTTTTCATCGATGCTGGCCGTGCCGGAGATCAACAGAATCACCAATCCGTTGAGATCGATGCGCATACCGCGCGAAAAGGAACTCGGCCGGGCATAGTCATAGGCCTCGTTCAGGACCTTTAGATTGGTGACGGAGCGCTTCTCGACGGGCGCGCTGAGGATATCGTTCAGCAGATCGGCTTCCATGAGCATGATAATGATACCCGAAAGTACGAAAAAAGTTGCGGCACGGGTATCGCTGCCCGCGGGAGGCGCCCCCGCAACCGTCTTTATTTGTGTTTCTTGAGTTCGGCTTCGATTACCGGCCGGATGGCATCCAGCTCCAGGGAGCCGTTGTAGCGCTGGCCATCGATATAGACGGTCGGAGTGCCTTCGACCCCGGCTTTATCTCCATCGGCGAGATCGCGGGCCACGATTTGCTTCGTCTGGGGGGAATCCAGGTCCGCTGTGAACCGCTTGACGTCCATGCCGGCTTTGGCGGCCATGGCGAGCAGTGCAGGGCGCGAGAGATCGGTGCGGCCGGCGAACATCAGGTCGTGCATCTGCCAGAATTTACCCTGGTCGTTGGCGGCGATCGCCGCGCGCGCGGCCTGGGCGGCCTGGGAATGCATATCGAGCGGGAATTCCTTGAAAATCAGCTTGACCTGCGTGGGGTAAGCCTTGAGGATGGCGGCGATCTGGTGGGACGCGCGGTAGCAATAGGGGCACTGGAAATCGCTGAACTCGACCAGCGTGACCCGCGCGCTCTGCGGGCCGATTTCCGGAGCGCCGGCGACGGGAATGGCAACCGCATCCTCCAACAGTTTCGGCGGCGCGGGTGCGTGGCCCCAGCGCGATTCGTTGGCTGCGGCGATGGCTTCGTTGTCGCCCTTACCCTCTTTCAGCGCGGCGATCATGGCGGCGGCCAGGCCTTTGCTCCACGAGCAACTGGGGTCCTGCACGCGGCACTCGGCTACCTTCATGCCACAGCCGCAGGTACAGTCGTGGTTGCGCAGCAGGCGGAGCGCGGAGGCTTTCCGGGAGGCCGGAAGGCCGGAGAAATCCACGGCGGGAAGTTCGGTAAGAGTTTTCCAGTCCTGCGCGAAGAGGAGCACGGCGGTGGAGAGAGCCAGCGCAGCCAGGTAGCGTCCCTTCCCAACGAAAGAGTGCATAAGCCTATTCTAGCGGAGCCGCGCGCTACCAGGAGCCAGCCGGCCGGCCTTCGGGCGCAGCTTCGTCCGGCTGTCCCGCCTGCCTCGGTTCGCGGCCTTGCGGTTTGCTCTCTCGCGGAGGGGCCAGGGCATGACGGCGGCGCTCGTGCCGGCGCCGCTCGGCGCGGATGCTGTGCAGGGTGGATTCCGCGATGGCGATTTCGTATTCCAGCATCTCGCACGAGCATTTGTCCGCGCGGTCGCGCTCGTCGCGGTGCTTCCGTACCAACTCGTGCAGGTTCTCGACCGCGCGTCCGTACAGGCGCCAGAAAGTATCGCAGATAGGGCAGGGCGGGTCAGCCACGTCAGAAATGGAGCAACGGCCCGGCCGATGTGCTTTGCTTCACGCCAGCGTAACGAACTCGGGCGTCCAGGGGCGTTGCGCAAGATCCAGCCGCGCCAGGGTGACGGGCAGGCGGAAGCGCCGCCGCCCCGCGCTGCCGGGATTGATATAGAGCACGCCGCCCTCGCGCCGCCATCCCGGCTGGTGGGAATGGCCGCTGACCACGATATCGAAGCCCACTCCACGCGGGTCGAGATCGAGATCCCGCACGCTGTGCAGAACGTAAATGCGCGCGCCGCCTGTTTCGGCAATGGCGGCCGCAGGCAACTCTGCGGCCCAGGGTTCGGTATCGATATTGCCGCGGACCGCCGTGACGGGCGCGATGCGGCGCAGGGCTTCAACGATTTCCGGCCGGCCGATATCTCCCGCATGCAGGATGAGATGGCTGCCGGTAAGCGCGCTGAGGGCTTCGGGGCGCAACAGCCCGTGGGTATCGGAAATCAGGCCAAGGCGGGTTCCCGGAAGCACCTTTCCAGGGTATGACACGATTGTGCCCCGAATCACGATGGCCTTGCGGCTGCCGTGCTCGCTGGTATGGATACAAACGAACTCCAACTCAGCGAAGCCGAACAGCACGATGCAGAGCAGCGCAGCAGCGTGACGCCGCACGTGGTGCACGAAGCCGTCCGGCGCGAGGGCGAACAGGAGCTGAAGCGCAGCAACTCGGCGCTGGCCTGGTCGGGGCTGGCGGCGGGATTGTCCATGGGGTTCTCGACCATCGCCGAGGGGGTGATGCGCGCGGCGCTGCCCGACGAGCCCTGGCGTCCGTTAATCACGAAACTCGGCTACAGTGCGGGCTTCATCCTGGTAATTCTGGGCCGGCAGCAGCTTTTCACCGAAAACACCCTGACGCCGATTCTGCCGCTGCTTCACCACACCGGCGGGTGCACGGCTCGCAATGTCCTGCGGCTGTGGGTGGTGGTGTTTGTGGCGAACCTGGTGGGAACGGCGGCAGTTGCATGGGTGCTCGGGAACACCAGCCTTTTCGAAGCGCCGGTGCGCCAGGCGTTCTTCGATATCGGCCGCGAAGCCCTCAGCCTCAGTTTTGGGGTAGTAGTGTTACGTGGAATCTTCGCCGGCTGGCTCATCGCGATGCTGGTCTGGGTGATGCCGTTTGCCGAGGCGGCGCGTCTGTTCGTGATTGTGGCTCTGACGTGGCTGATCGGAGCGGCGCACTTCACGCACGTGGTCGCCGGTTCAGTGGATGTCTTCGTGCTTGCCGGAACGGGGCAGGCGACGTGGGGCCAGGCGCTGGGCGGATATGTCCTCCCTGCCCTGCTCGGCAACATCGTGGGCGGAGTTTCGCTGGTGGCGGCGATCAATCACGCCCAAGTGGTGTCATAGATCGGTATCGGTTTGTCCGCCAACCCGTTCTATAATAAAAACTAAAGGTGAATTTGAGAACAGCGCGCCCCCACCGCGCACCCGTCTGGGCCGCGGCAGTCCTGTTTGCCATTCCGCAAGTCGGTCTGGCTCTGGACCCGCACAAGAGCCTCTCCCAGTACTCCCGCACAGTCTGGACTGAGCAGCACGGTCTTCCGGAAGATACCATCCGCGCCATCACGCAAACGCCCGACGGCTATCTGTGGCTCGGCACCGATGAGGGGCTGGCGCGCTTCGACGGATACGAATTCACCGTGTTCAACAAAGCCAACGGCGATCTGCCGGCAAATTCCGTCACGGCGCTGGCGGCGGCGCCCGACGGATCGCTGTGGATCGGGACCACCAACGGGCTGGTCAATTATCGCGACAAGCGGTTCCGCACGTATACCGTCAAGTCCGGTCTGCCGGACGATGCCATCGGCAACCTTTATACGGACCACGCGGGCGCGGTCTGGATCGTCGCCGGCAGCAGTTTGAGCCGCTTCGACGGCAAGGCCTTCCACAATTACGCGCCCGGTCCGAACCTTCCCATTACCAGCGTGCGGATGATCCGCGAGGACAGCCATCACGATCTCTGGGTTGCCGGTCTGACAGCGGTCGGGAAGATGACCGACGGCCGGTTTGTCCCGGTTCTGGACGCTTCGGAGCTGCACGGCTTCATTGTCACCGGCATGCTGTTCGATTCCGTGGGCAACCTCTGGGTCGGCGGCAACGACGGCGTGCTGGTGCGCTCGCCCTCGGGCCAGGTGCGCTCCTACGGAATGGCGGACGGGCTGCCGGATCTCTTTGTGCGCGCCATCTGGCTGGATCGCGACGGCAATTTCTGGGCCGGCACCAACGGCGGTCTCGCCCGCCTGCAAGGCAACCGCTTCGTCACCGCGCACGATGGTTCAAGCCGCGATTACGAGCAGGTGCGCTGCCTCTTCGAAGATCGCGAAGGCGATATGTGGGTGGGCGCCAACAACGGGTTGACGCGGCTCCGCGACGATATCTTCACCGTCTACGGCAAGCCGGAAGGATTGCCCAGCGACGAGCCCAACACCGTATTTCAGGATCGCTCCGGCCGCATCTGGATCGGGTTCCACGATGCCGGCCTGATGCTGTTTGCGGGCGCGGCGTCGCGCTCCTATACGACACGCGACGGTCTTCCCAATAACGAGATCTTCTCCATCCACCAGGCTCGCAATGGCGACCTGTTGATGGGCACGCGCGGCGGCTTCGTGCGCATGCACGACGGGCGGCTGAGCACGTTCGTGCCGCCGGACCCGCTGCATCGCGCCAACGTCTTCGACGCCATGGAGGATTCCGCCGGCCGTCTGTGGATCGCTTCGCCGGCGGCCCTCGGAACGCTGGAAGGGAACCGGTTTCGGACCGTAATCCCGGGAGGCGTGCTGCTGGTGACATCGGTCGTGACCCTCTGTGAGGGCCGCGATGGCGCCATCTGGGCCGGCACCTACGGCAAAGGGGTGTGGCGCATCCAGGGCGATGACAAGCGGTTGTACACCATGGCGGACGGGCTTTCGAGCGACCAGATCCGCTCGCTCTACGAAGCGCCCGACGGAACTTTGTGGATCGGCACTTTCGGCGGCGGCCTGGACGCGTTTCGCAACGGACGTTTCCAGCAATTCACCGCCAAGGACGGCCTGCTGAGCGACAATATCGCCTCGGTTTCCGACGACGGAACTTCGCTGTGGCTGAGCACCACGCGCGGCATCTGCCGGGTCTCGAAGAGCGTGCTCGGCGATTTCGCGGCCGGCCGGCGCAAGACCCTGGAAGCAACCAATTACGGTGTGGAGGACGGCTTGCGAAGCGCCCAGTTGCCGAACTATCCCGTGGGCGGCGGGGGCCAGCGCATGGCGGACGGCACCCTGTGGTTCACCACCACGCGCGGCCTCGCGGTTTTCGATCCGCGCTCGCGGCGGCAGGCGGGGATGGCGCCGATCGTTCACCTGGTCGAAATGACTGCGGACGAACGGCCGGTCGATATCAGCCGCATGGCCACGCTGGCGCCCAGCACGCAGCGCGTGCAGATTCGCTACACCGCGATCCATCTGAGCGCCCCGGAACTGGTGCAGTATTCCTACCGGCTCGATCGCGTGGATCCCGACTGGGTGAACGCGGGGACCCGGCGCGTGATCAATTACAACCTGAAGCACGGGCAGTACCGCTTCACGGTGCGCGCCCAGTTGCCGGGAGGGCCGGCCGCGGAACAATCGTATTCCTTCATCGTCCTGCCGCATTTTTATGAGACCGCCTGGTTCCGGCTGCTGTGCGCGGCGTCGCTGATTCTGGCCGGATGGGCGGTATATCAGTGGCGGTTGCGGCAGATCCGCTACCGTTTCGCCCTGGTGCTGGAAGAACGGGCGCGGCTGGCGCGCGAAATTCACGATACGCTGGCGCAAGGCTTCGTGGGAATCTCTTCCCAGCTCGATGCCGTGGCCATGGCTATGCCCGAGGATGCCACCCCGGCGCGCAAGTACCTGGATATGGCTCGCCGCATGGCCCGCCACAGCCTCACCGAGGCGCGCCGCTCGGTGATGGACCTCCGCTCGAGCGTGCTCGAAGGGCAGGACCTGGCGGCCGCGCTGGAATCCGGCACGCGCATGTGGACGGCCGGTTCGGGCGTCGAAGTCGATGTCGAAGTTTCCGGGGAACAGGTGGAACTGCCGCAGGAATACGAGCAGCACCTGCTGCGCATCGCGCAGGAAGCCGTGACCAACGCCATGAAACATGCGGCCGCCAGGCGCATTCTGATCCGCCTTCACACCGAAGCCCGCAAGCTGTATCTGCGCATCCGCGACAACGGGCACGGATTCGAGCAGAAGGACGTGTTCTCTTCGCTGGGCGGCCATTTCGGCCTGATCGGAATGCGCGAGCGCGCCGAGCGGCTGGGCGGGCAGCTCCGGCTGGACAGCCATCCCGGCGAAGGTACGGAAGTGGAAGTGATGGTGCCCCTGCCATGAGCGAAAAGATTCGAATTCTCGTCGCCGAAGATCACCTGGTGGCCCGCGTGGGCGTCTCGACCATCGTCAATATGCAGCCGGATATGACGGTCGTGGCCGAAGCCGCCAACGGCCAGCAGGCGGTCGAGATGTATCGCCAGTTTCAGCCCGATGTGGCTCTGCTGGACCTGCGCATGCCCGGAATGGGAGGCGTAGAGGCGGCTACAGCGATTCGCGCCGAGTTTCCCAACGCGCGCATGATCGCGCTGACGACATACGGAGGCGATGAAGACATCCGCCGCGCCCTGAACGCCGGGGTGCAGGCCTACCTGACGAAAGACGTGCTGCACGACGAGCTTTTGAAGGCGATTCGCGCGGTTCAAGCCGGGCAGAGCTATCTGCCGGCGGCGGTGGCGGCGGCGCTGGCGGCGCAGATGCCCCGTCCCGACCTGAGCGCGCGCGAAGTGCAGGTGCTGGAGCTGATCGTGCGCGGGCTGGCCAACAAACAGATCGCCTACTCGCTAAATATCGCCGAGCACACGGTGAAAAACCACGTGAAGAATATTCTGAGCAAGCTGGGCGTGCAGGACCGGACCCAGGCGGCGACGGCGGCCATTCAGCGGGGAATCATTCATTTGTAAGAGGGAACGCTGACCCGTCGCGTTTTCCTATAGCCCCAAAGGGCTATCCACCCCTGCCCCCACCACGTCATCCGCATTTGGCGATCCATCGAATATCATAAGGTGTGCAAGGCCCCTAGCCAGCGCCATGGCGGTCGCTGGAAGTGTGTAAATCCGAATGTGGATAGTCCGACTCGCCCTTAGGCGCCCTTATACCTTTGTCGTGGTGGCCGTTCTGATCGCCATTCTGGGATCGAGCGCCATCCTCTCGATGCCGGTCGATATCTTTCCCTATATCGATATCCCGGTAGTGAGCATCGTGTGGTCGTACGGCGGACTTACGCCCGAGGAGATGGAAAAACGCATGGTCACCATCTTCGAACGGGCCATGACCACCACCGTCAACGATATCGAGCACATCGAATCGCAATCCTACACCGGGGTTTCGGTAACCCGCGTGTATTTCCAGCCCACCGCGAAGGTGGAGCTGGCGCTGTCACAGATCACCGCCATTTCGCAGACGCTGCTGCGGATTTTCCCGCCCGGCAGCACGCCCCCAAGCATCATTAAGTACGACGCCTCCAGCGTGCCGATCCTTCAACTCGGCCTGGAAAGCAAAACCCTGAGCGAGCAGGAACTTTTCGATCTCGGCCAGAATTTCATTCGCACGCAGCTTGCCACCATTCAAGGAGCCGCAGTGCCCCTGCCGTTCGGCGGGCGTTTCCGCCAGGTGATGGTGGACCTGCAACCCGGGCAGCTCTATGCGAAGGGGCTTTCGCCGGTCGATATCCTGAACGCCCTGGGAAATCAGAACCTCATCCTGCCGGCGGGCGACACCAAGATCGCCGACAAGGACTACCAGGTCACGCTCAACAGCAGCCCGCGGATTCTCGACCAGATGAACGCGCTGCCACTCAAAGTGGTCAACGGCGCCACGGTCTACCTGCGCGATGTGGCGCAGGTGCGCGACGGCTACAGCCCGCAGACCAGCATTGTGCGGACCAACGGCAGCCGCGGGGCGCTGCTCACGGTGATGCGCAGCGGAAAGGCCTCGACGCTAGCGGTGGTCAACAACGTGAAGAAGGCAATGCCCGGGATCCTCGCCGGGCTGACGCCCGAACTCCACGTGCGGCAGTTGTTCGATCAGTCGCTGTTCGTGCGCGCGGCCATCAACGGCGTGGTGCGGGAAGCCGTGATTGCGGCCTTCCTCACCGGCCTGATGATCCTGATCTTTCTGGGAAGCTGGCGCAGCACCATCATTGTGTGCATTTCGATTCCGCTTTCGATCCTGGTCTCGCTGATCGTCATGAGCCTGATGGGTGAAACGATCAACGTGATGACGCTCGGCGGGCTGGCGCTGGCGGTGGGCATCCTGGTGGATGACGCGACGGTCGAAATCGAAAACACGCACCGCAATATGGCGATGAAGAAACCGCTGGTGCGCGCGGTGCTGGATGGCGCGCAGCAGATTGCCGCGCCGGCCTTCGTCTCGACGCTTTCCATCTGCATCGTGTTCGTGCCCGTGCTGCTGTTGACGGGCGCGGCCAAGTATCTCTTCACGCCGCTGGCCATGGCCGTGGTGTTCGCCATGATGGCCTCGTATTTTCTCTCCCGGACGCTGATTCCCACCATGGTGCATTACATGCTTCGGCCGGAAGTGAAGCTGTACGCGCAGGGGACGCACGGCGAATCGGCCGGGGGCAAGGGCGTGATCTGGAAGATCCACTACGTGTTCAACCGGCGCTTCGAGCTGATGCGGTCGTCTTACACCTCGCTGCTCCACTGGTGCCTGGACCATCGCGCGCCGGTGCTCGCCGGTTTCGCACTGTTCATTGTGGCGTCGCTCGGCCTCGCTGGTTTTATCGGCCGCGATTTCTTCCCCACGGTCGATTCCGGCCAGATGCGGCTGCATGCCCGCGCCGCGGCGGGCACGCGCATCGAACAGACCGAAGTGGTGTTCGCGAATATCGAAAACGAAATCCGCAGCGTGCTGCCGCCGCAGGGGATCCAGACCATCATCGATAACATCGGCATCCCCAACGGAGGCTTCAATCTGGCCTTCGGCGACAACCCGACGCTGGGCGTGGCCGACGGCGACATTCTGATCTCGCTCAATCCCGAAGAGCACGGCTCCACGGCCGAGTACACGGACCGGCTGCGCAAGGATCTGCACGCGAAATTCCCGGACGTGACATTCTTCTTCGAGGCCGCCAACATCACCAACCAGATTCTCAATTTCGGGCTGCCGGCTCCCATTGACGTTCAGGTGGTCGGACGGAACCCCGCGAATTACCAGATCGCGCAGAATATCGAGCGCGCCATCGCGAAAATTCCCGGCGCCGCCGACGTCCATATTCACCAGGTGGTGGACTGGCCGGAGATCCTTGTGGCGGTGGATCGCAGCAAAGCCGGCCAGGTGGGGCTGAGCCAGAAGGACGTCAGCAACAGCCTGCTGGTCTCGCTCACCGGCAGCGGCCAGGTGGCTCCCACGCAGTGGCTCGACTGGCGCAGCGGGGTCAGTTATTCGGTGAACGTGATGACCCCGCAGTACCGGCTGGATTCGATCCCCGCTCTCCTCAGCACGCCCATCGCTCCCGCATCCGCCGGTATGCTGCAGAACACGCCCACATCACTGGCCGGAATCTCCAATGCCGGCAATGCCTTCACCGGCTCCGCTCCCAGCCAGGCTTCGGCGGCGTATGCCAACCCCGGAGCGGCGGTGGGGAACCCGCAACTGCTTTCCAACCTGGCTTCGATCAGCCGCGGCACCGCCCCGGAAATCATCAACCACTACAACGTGCAGCCGGTGTTCGATGTGTACGCCAATGTGGACCGGCGCGACCTGGGTTCGGTAGGCTCGGCCGTGGAGCAGATTGTCGGCCGCACCGCGGCCCATCTCCCACGCGGAACGACTATCGATTTGCGCGGCCAGATTTCGACCATGGAGAGCTCGTTCTACCGGCTCGGCCTGGGAATGATTCTGGCGGTTGTGCTGGTCTACCTGTTGATGGCCATCAATTTTCAATCGTGGCTCGATCCGTTCATCATCCTGATGGCCCTTCCCGGCGCCATGGCCGGGATCGTGTGGATGCTGTTCCTCACGCAGACCACCTTCAGCGTGCCTTCGCTCATGGGTTCGATCATGTGCATCGGGGTGGCGACGGCGAATAGCATCCTGATGGTGGTTTTCGCCAACGACCAGCGGGAAGAAGGCATGGACGCCCGCTCGGCTGCGCTTTCGGCCGGCCACACGCGCATCCGGCCGGTCATCATGACGGCCACGGCAATGATCATCGGTATGCTGCCCATGGCGCTCGGCATGGGTGAAGGCGGCGAACAGAACGCTCCCCTGGGCCGCGCGGTGATCGGCGGGCTGCTGCTGGCAACCCTCACGACGCTGTTTGTGGTCCCCATGGTGTACAGCCTGCTGCGCAAGAAGGCGCCGGTGGACTACGAACGCAAGATCGTCGAAGAGGAGCACGAGTACCTGCGCGAGGAGTTGTTGTTGCCCGAGGATTCCCAATGAACGAAGTAAACACCACCGAAGAGCGGCTGCGCTCCGAGATCGAGGAACTGAAGCGGCAGCTCGCCGAGCAGAAAAAGCTGGCCGGGAGACATGCGGCGCCGTCCCAGGGGCCGTCCTTCGGTACGCTCGCCGCCGTGATCGTGCTGCTCGTGGCGCTGGCGCTGGCCGGCTACTATTTCGGGTACCTGCCGCGGCAGCGGCGGGAAGCGGTGCTGGCCGCGGAATCGCAAACCAATTCGGCCGCGCTGCCCATTGTCAATGTGCAATTGGTGGCGCGCTCTGCCGGCCGCACCAGTCTCGTGCTGCCCGGGAACATTCAGGCCGTGACGGAAGCTCCGGTGCTGGCGCGGGCCTCGGGGTACATCAGGAAGCGGTACGCGGACATCGGCGATCGGGTCACCGCGGGGCAGGTCCTCGCCGAAATCGAGGCTCCCGAACTCGACCAGCAGATCCGGCAGGCCACCGCGGCGGCCCAGCAGGCCGGCGCCGCCGTGCAGCAGGCGCAGGCCAGCCTGCAGCAGGGCCGCAGCAATCTGCATCTGGCCGAGGTCACCAAGGACCGCTGGCAGAAACTCTTCGAGAAAGGAGTCGTCTCGCGCCAGGATAACGACACCTACCAGATGCAGTGGCAGGCTCAGCAGGCCAATGTGCAGGCTCTCGAGAAAGCGGTCGCCGCGGCTTCCAGCAATGC